>MWWK01000111.1_pt1 | contig 13517 bp, 5 predicted proteins | sample 1047241 | NCBI WGS metagenome assembly MWWK01 (sample SAMN06349964, study PRJNA376086) | soil metagenome | isolation source: BG12-3 sample Antarctic (ecotone) soil | place: Antarctica | reverse complement strand
CAGAAGGTGTTGGGGGATGAGGGAGAGAGGGGGAAGTGGGGGGTAGGACCGGGGAAGCGAGAGGGGAAGGGGACATAAGAATACTTCCGCGATCCCGGCCCTTCGCCCCTGAGCCCTTATTGACGCCAGTTTTGCCTCTCCCCTGCCCTTGAACCCCTCCGCCAGGCTGCGCCCCTGCAGCTGACCCCTCGGCCGACACCCCTGCCACCGCCCCGCCGGTGCTCCACCGAGGCCATCCTGACCCCCTTCGCCAGCCTGGACTTCGACGGCGGCATCCCTCTTCCTCGGCCCCGTTTCTGGTCGTGCAGAAACCGGAAACGTTCCCCCCTTCCAAGGGCTCGCTGCAGCCTCTCCAGGCTGCACTGTCGCCCTGCTCAACGGTTAGGCTAACCGTCTTGTCCCGGGTGAGGCGGCCCCGACCAGCTTTGCCTCCCCTCCTTGGGTCGAGTCCCCCGACCTCCGCGCGAACCGCTCCGCGGACACGCTTCCTGCAAAACTGCTCCCCTCACGCTCCTCCCACGCTCGCCACGCGCTCCGAACACCCTTGCCCACGCTCGTCGCCATGGCCTCGCTCAAGACTCGCTCCCCTCTCCCTCTCCCCTCCCTTCCTCCTCGCGTTCCCACCGCGCTCGCGGAGTTGGACCTCCTGCTCATGATGCTCGGCCACCGCACCAAGACCGAGCTCAACCCCAAAGCCAAAGCCCGCCTGCTCGACCTGGCCGGCGCCTACCCCTCCGCCGCCACCGCCGCTCGCTGGAAGGCCGAACTCAAGCAGATCCGCAAGGAACTCGTGGCCGAGGGGCCCGCTCCCCTCGACCCCGACGACGACACCTGACCCACCGAATCGGTGGCGAACACCGATTCGGGCCTCTCGTCGCGGCCACAAACGGCCACCAACCTACCCCCAGCGAGGGGGGCAGGTTGTCCACGACCAACCCTCCGGCCCACGACCGGTCAGGCGTGCGAGGGGGCCGCTGGCCCCCCGGGGTCCGGCGGGCGGTCACGCGCGCGCGGCCTCTCCGCGCGGCCCTCCCCGCTGCGGCCACGGCTCGTGAGCCGCGTTCGCGGCCACCAACGTGCCTGTGGCGACGGGTCAGCGCGCGTCGCATCGACGGCCAGACGCCCCCCGCGGACGCGGCCTGCATGGCTAGCAGCGCCACGTTGACCACCCGCGGCAGACGTGGCGGGTTGGCGGGTCGCGGGGGGGGGTCGCTCCCGACCAGCTTCCGAACGACGCTTGGGGGTGCGCAAAACCTCCCACCGCGGGTTTGTGGGCTCCTGAGGGGGTCGTTGTTGACCGGAACGGAGGCCGCCAGGCTCCCGTCAGCCTCCCCCCTGCCGCTGTCTCCAAGGGGGTTTTGAGCACCCCCAAGCGTTGCCTCCTCGCCCGAGGTCACCACGACCCCCCTGCCGGCCGCCCGGCTCAGTCCCGACGTGAGCAGCCGCCGCCGGTAGGTGTGCCGGTTGACCCCGAGCCGGCGCGCGTGCGCGGCCGCTGACTCCCCGCTCTCGTCGGTCGGCAGGGGCCAGTCCCACGGCGCCAGCGGCTGGCCCGAGGCATCGAGCGCCCGGGGACGTCCGGTGGGCAGCCCATCGGCCGGGCCCGGGAGCCATTGGGGCGCCAGCTGCGGGTCAGGAGCCAGGGTGCCGTAATGCAGGATCTGCACGGGCGTGGTCCGATGGACGGCGCGTGCCCGGCCCCAGGCTTGGGTCAGCTCTTCGAGGGTGAGGCGCTCGACAAACGCCTCGGGCTCGAGCCCCAGCGCCCGGGCGTGAGCCAGCGCCCCCGGCACCCACGGCCACGGGTCGCCCAGCGTGGCCAGGACGTCGCACTCGGCCCAGCGGTCGAGCCCACGTTGAGCGCCGTACCAGCCGACCTCGAAGTGCACGCCTTTCGTGCGCAGGTCGAGCAGCTCGCGCGGCAGGTGCTTCGCTCGTTCCTCGTCGGTGGCCAGGGGACTGAGCAGCCGTTGCAGCTCGAGCGCCAGGGGCTTGTCGGTGAGGAGGCCGACCTCCTTGGCCTCGACCAAGGCGGCGTTCTGGGCGAGGTGGCGAAGGGCGCCGCGGCAGGCCTCGAGCTTGGGGGTCTTGTCGTCGAAGGAGTGGCGCGAGCGCGCCCCGCTGCCCCAGAAGATGAACGAGCGCGCGACGCCGGGGGCATCGCGCACGTCGAGCCGGACGACGTCGAGCGGGGTGTCGCCCAGGGCCGCGCGCAAGGCGTCGGGGTTGGCCGTGGCGTCGAGCAACAACAGCCGACCGCCGGCGGCGACGAAGCGCTGGGCCTCGCGCGTCCAGCGCGCTCGCACCACCAGGCCCCAGGTCTCGCCCAGGGGCAGCAGGCACGGAGCGTCGGGAGCATGAGCGGCCTCGATCCAGGCGCCGAGCTGGGCGTGGAGCGTGGCGAGCTGGGTGAGCTGGCTCAGGGCCCAGCCGGCCAGCTCCGGGTCGAGCGCGGTGCGAGCGAGCGAGGAGAGCGCGGCCGGAGCGAGCAGAGCGTCGGGGTCGAGCGAGCGCAGGGCCTCGAGCATCGTCTCGACGTCGGGGGCGCCGCTGGCCGAGAGCAGGGCGCGCAAGGAGGTGCCGGTCGGGGCGAGGTCGGCGTCCGGTGGCGCCCAGGCGACGAGTGCGGAGGCGAGCGCGGCGAACACAGGGCCGACGACGTCGTGGACGTCGTCGGGCAACCGGCGGCGCATCTCGGAGGAAAGCGCCAGGGCGCTGGCTGGGAGGGCCCCCAGGTCGACGGTGGTGAAGAGAGTGGGGACCTCATCGACGACGGCGAGCCGCACGGGCTCGGCCGAGGCGAGTAGGGTGGCGAGTGAGCGGGCGAGCAGGGCTTGCTGCAGGACCGAGACGCGCGCAGGAGACGCGCCGTCGGCGTAGGCCGGACAGGAGCCTCCGGTCGGGTGGTGGTCGCGCTGGGGGCAGTGCGAGCAGAGCAGTCGGCGAGGGCTGGCGCCGGCGTGGACGAGCGCCTCGGCCACGTCGTGCTGGACGCACGCCGAGGCCTTGGTCGGTGCGTTCCCACCGACCGAGGGCAGGACGTGCAAGCGGGTGACGCCGCGCGGGACCGACGTCGGGACGCCGAGCGTGGCGAGGCCCGTGGCCATCTGGTCGGCCAGGTCGTGGGTGGGGACGTAGAGGGCGACGGGCTCGCCCGTGGCGGCGAGGAGCTGGCGCAGGGTATGGCTTTTCCCTAGCCCCGGAGAAGCGAGCACCAGGCGTGCGCCCGACTCGAGGTGCAAGGCGACGGCGAGGCGCTTCTGCGCTTGCTCGGCCGAGAGCAAGGGGACGGCGTTGGCCTCGTCGGTGGCCGAGACGAAGGCCTGCGAGGCGAGCGGAACGTGGCGCTGGACGACCGCGTGCAGCTCGGGGAAGTGGCGAGCAAGGTGGCCCAGCTGGGGCACGGCGTCGCCGGCGAGCGCGCGCGCGGCCGCTCGCTCGGCCTTCTCCGCCATGCTGGTGGCATGCGCGCCGACGCCGGCGCCAACGGCCGCGGCGTAGACGACCGCGGCGGCGCGCGGTGGGGCGAAGCCCAGGCTGCCGAGGGCGCCGCCAAGGGCACGCGCCCCGAGGTCGAGCCCCCCCGAGCGCCAGGCGGGAGAGTCGGCCCGAGCCAGGTTCTCAACCAGCGCGGTGTCGGTGGCCTCGTGCTCGGGCAGCAAGCGAGGACGCGTGCGAGCGGCGGGCGGGCGGCGCCGCGGACCGCTGGCCGGCGGCTCGTCGCCCGGGGCCTGGTAGCCGGTGGCCTCGAGCAAGGCGTCCCAGTCGAGGGCCTGCCCCTCGCTGTAGACAATCTCCGGAATGGGGTCGTCGTGGCGGCGGCGGCAGTAGGCGTACTCCAGCTGCTGCAGGCGGTCGGCCTTGGGGTCGAAGCCGAGGGCCGACACACTCGGCTTGCCGTCCTTGAGGCCATCGCCGCGCAAGCCCGCCAGCTCGCTGAAGAGGCCCAGGATCCAGCCGATGGCGGGCTGGTAGACGCGCGCCTTCCAGGCCCGCGTCGCGTCGGCGTCGCCTGGGTGAGGGTTGGCCAGAGGCTCGGCGAGGAAGAGGGTGAGGTGCCAGCTGGTGGGGTCGCTGGCCTTGACGCTGATCACGTGCGCGATGCCGAGGGAGGAGAGCAAGGCATGGATGGGCTGCCAGGGGCCGAGGCCATCGCAGTCGAGGAAAGCTGCGGTGCGGATGAGCATCTCGGCATCGCTGGAGCCGCCGTGCAAGCTGCGGCTGTGGCTGAGGCAGCGCCCGGTGCCCTTCGGGTGGAGTTCGCGAGCGTAGGCCTGCAACCAAGCCGCGTACTGCGGCAGCGTGCCTGTCCAGAGCTTCCCTACCCCTGGCTTCTGCTCCGTGCCGGCGAAGGTCAGACGGTGGCCGCCAGCTCCCTGCCAGTAAGTGATCTCCAGCGCACTCCGCGCCGGTCGCAACGCGCGGCGCAAGGCCTCAGTAGCTGCCGGAAAGCCGAGGGAGCGTACGAGCGAACGAGCTCGCCCCAGGGGGGCGAGAGAGGGACGAGCCTCGAGGCTGGGGAGGTTCCTTCCAAGCCAGTTTGCAGCTGGAGAGGGTTCGCAGGCCTGGCTAGTGAGGGAGGGGACTTGGCGAAGGGAGAGGAGGTTGCTAGTCTTCATGGGCCCTGGCGGGGTTAGCCGCCGGTGGAAGTGAGCCCCGGCTCCACGTAGGACCCTCGGTGTTAGAGCACCAAGGGTTTCGCGGTTGGGGGAGTATAATCTGCTGTCCTGGCAGATAGCTGTTGCTCGCTAACGTTGCAAGCAGACCTTGTAATATTTTTGGGCACGCGCAAGTAAAAACCAATTCTTGTAGAAGGATAGCTGTGATAGCCACATATTCTTATGGGTACTTTCTAGCGCGGTTGGATCTATGTGCTTAATTTTACTCCTGCATTCGCTAATCATAATGTCCGCTGAAGTTGCAGATGTTTTTAGTTGAAAATCGTAGTCAGAAGAAGACGGCTCATTAAATACGCTCCTGGTCATCATCTCGAACGATGTTGCTATAAAGAAAAACTGCTCAACGCTGTGACAGCAGTATGTAAAATCGTTGTCACAGTCTTCTTTGAAGTACACTTGGCCATCATGGCGTACATAGACAGTTGCCATGCAGGTGGTAGTTATGTTTGTATACCTTGCGCTTTTATGCTCCATTTGTTTAAAAAACATGGCGTTTCGGATAAAATTATACAATTCGCCATTGAAGTGGCTTGGCACCCCCACTGTGCTCAAGAAGTCATGAGTAGATCGTTTGAGTCCAATATGTTCTATGTCGAACTTAATAGGCTCAAGGTCAGTAGACCAGAAGTCTACATACCACTGCGTAAAGTTGTTCATGTGATTACCACAACAAAACTTCAAAGAGGTTTTTCATGCTCGCGTTGGTTGCATCAACTACTGCTCTGTTGCCGGGGTTGAAGTACCAAGAAAATTCTAGCTTTGCATTGGGTAGAAAGCTGATGACGTTACGTTGGCATGCGGGACAAAACTGTCTGTCGCTGTAAAGCCTAACTACGTGACTTAGATCGATGCCAGCCTGTGTCAAGGCTTGCTTGAGGAGAAACTCGCTATGCTGGAAGGGCAATGGGCCTTCACTCTTCATGATAAATACTTCACCTGATGCGAGTTCTGCTACTCCGTAGTTCCTTAGAGAAAAATCGCGAGCCCGAAGCCTTGCTTCCCAAGATATACGGCTCAGATCGGTGCTCAGATAGGGAACTGGATATTGGTTATGAACCCACGTAGCCTGGTGCCCAACAAAATAAGTGTGGGTGTTTGCGACTTCGAAATTATACGTGGTGGTTTCCCGAGGGGGACCGCGTACCTGTTGTACGGTGGCCCATCCACCTGCATCGGATGTCGCTATATAATCTCCCTCGCGGAGTCGCTCTGCAGCAGTCCAACCTTGGTGTTGAACCCAGAATGGGTGCTCGGGGGTTACAACCAAGGTTTGTAGAGGGAGTCCCGGAAGTGTAGTTGAAAGTTCGAAAACTTCGTTGTTAGGTGTAACAATAAGCTTAGCAACAGGTTGCCATGACATTTCCCCTGTCTCGTCGCTGCGGGAGAGAATGATGTCCCCTTCGTGAACGTCCTCGATGGGGCGGAGGCCTTTGAGTGTCCAAACAACAGTTCCTGCAGCGAAGCACTTTGGTCCAGAAAGGCAGCTTCCTCCTGGACAAGCTCGAGAAGCAGACTCGATGGCCTCTTCGGCAGCCGGGATGGCAAGTTTGAGTGCCCCAGCACCGGCCGCCGCTCCTCCAAGGTAAGGAGTGACTGGAGCGAGGCCAGCCTCTGCCGCTGCCGTGTCGGCGGCGAGGCCAGCAAGAGTGGGGAACCTGAAGGAGGCAAGACGACCCAGGTTGCCAAGGGACAACGTGAGTCCAGAGCCACCGATGAAGTAAGAACCGATGCCAGCCGTCCCGATGACAGCGCTTCCTACCAAGAGCCCCTTCGACATGTCGTCGCCATAGCCAATGATGAGGGACTCCCAGTCCTTGCGCATCAGCATGCTTTGCCAGTCGTCGAGGTAAATCCCGCCAGAGTTCGTAGCACCGGTGGTCGGGGTCGGACTGCTTGTGACCGCCGGTGCTTTGTAGACGCCATACGAAGCAGGTGAGCCCTTGTGCCCTCCTCCCGTCACAGGCGGACCTGAAGTCCCCCCGTTCGAACCACCGGTTCCTCCAATGTCCCACGAGACGCCCCAGCTACTTCCTCCACCAGAGCCGGGATTTTCGCATCCAGGACAATACCCTGAGGGATCCGTCAAGGAAAGAGGGTTATTGTACACATAGGCGTAGCGGTTCCAGCTCTGGGAGAAGAGGGGCGAGGCGACGAAAGGGTCTGCTGTAGTAAAGCGCCCCAGCCGTGGGTCGTAGATGCGCCCACGCATGTTTACCAGTCCGACATCCCCATCGTCTTGGTGACTCGTGAAGCCAAGCGGAAACGAGGAAGGTTGCGTGGGTGTCGATGTCCATTGGTCAGGATTACGAGGCTGACCAAAAGGGTCGTAGGCACGGCGCTCGATGACAGTTCCCGACTCATCAGTGATGGCATCGGTTGAACCGAGATGGTCGACATGGAGAAAACGAAAGGACGTCGACGTCCTACCAAGCGTTTCCGTTTGGTCCGCTACGGCTACAACACGTTCCGAGCCGCGAATGAAGTTGCGGTGCTGGGCGACTCCACGCGCATAGGTCACCTCATACATATCGTCGATGTAATAGGTGATCAACCCATTGCTGTATTTTTTCAGCCGCTCCCGAGCCGAGCCATACATGTAGCGGGTGGTTTTTTGGCTCGGCTTAGTGACCTGCCGCGGCTTGGAGAATGATGTATAGTCGATCACGCCCTGAGGATGGTTCGTCGTGTTCCCCGCCTGATCGTAGCCATAGGTGAAGTTGCCAGCCTTCTGGAGACGATGGGGGGCGTCGGGAAAGTAGGAATAAGTACCTACATCCGATTTGAAGGTGATATTTCCCAGATGGTCGTAATGGACGATGAGTTCACTTGTCGTCCCCGAGGTCGATCCGTTCGCAGGCGATTGATTGACTCGGGTGAGACGCTCGAGTTCATCGTACCGAAACGTCTCCTTTTGATTGATCCGAAGATCTGTTCGGGCTTTGACGGAGTGAGAAGTGTAGTAGTCGTAAAGAAGATTTTGAATGGGAGCCGGCGTCTCATCGCCGCCCTCTTTCACCGTCACAATGGTTCGAGTTGCCCCCGTTTTTTCATCATATGTCCTTGTCGTTGCCATCTGATTCCGGAAGGATTCTTTGAGAATCTGCCCTTGGGCGTTGGTTGATGACATCGACCAAAGAATGGGTGTCCTTGAACCCGAAGTGGTCTCCCTCACTGCCACCAAGTTACCATGGGTATCATAGTTGTTAGACACCCGGAATTGGTTAGGATAGGTAGTCGAAGAGACGCGCCCATAGGAGTCGTAGGTGAAAGAGCTTGTGAAGGCAAGGCCATCCACTTCGGTGATGCGACGGCGGATTCTCCCCACATTATCATAAATAAAATGTTGCTTCGCGCCCTCAGGAGTTGTGCTGAAGACCAACTTACCCTTTGATTTGGAATCAACGTCTTGCCGATCGCTCGTATCGTAGGTCCACGTCGTTATACCTTCTTTGGTTCTCAGTGTTAGAGGACGTCCGAGGCGATCATAAGTCCACTCTGATACGTCTTGGTTGCCGTCAGTTTGTTGAGTAATCTGGCCGAAGGCGTCATAGACGGAAAGTTGGAGGCCATGATCCGCGGTGAAGGACTGAACAGGCCGCCCATACGCATCGGAGACGTAGTCACTTGCATGGTTGACTCCTGTTGTATCCTCGTTGACGGAGACAAGCGAACGGAAGGGACCATAAATGTACTTAGTTGTTACAAGTGGGTCTATCGTTGAGTCGGTCAATCCCGCTGAGTTTGCGTTCTTGCGGAACTTTCTGACGGGAATTGGATGCCCAGGGTAGGTGTGAGTTACCTGGACAGAGCTAGGCTCATTGACCGTCACACTCTGATAACGGATCTGATGACTTGAGCCGTTAGGCTCGATAACGTTGGTGGCACGGCCTCCACCATCTAGCAGAACATCTGTAAACGCTAGACTGGGCTCTTGGCTGAAGTGAGGAAGAGTTTGTCGTGTGGTTGCGAGTGTAGCTACATCGTAGCTCGTTTCGGCACTGATCTCTTTGCTGTCCAATCCAATACTCCATGATTTGGCTTGAACAGGACGGCCCAACGTATTGTAGACAGTCGTCGACTCAGGTCCTCCAGGCGTGCTTGAATGGACCTGAGTGTAAAGAGTTCCTCCCGGGCCTGCCGTCTGGGAGGCATCGACACTGGTGGTTGTGCCATCAGGTCGCTTTTCTTGCTTGACTCGACCGAAGAGATCGTAAGACCACTGAGTGAGAAGGTTATTTTCGTCCTTAATGGCCAGAGGGACCCCAAGACCAGGATGGTAGCGATAGGTCTGTCGGAACCCCAGCGCGTTCGCCTTGAGGTAAGGAAAGTAGCCGTGCGGCTCGTAGCTCGTGCAGCTCTCCCGTACCAGGCCCACGATAGGCGTAGCCGTTACACGGGTGACCAATCCGCGGTCATCTCTACTGAATGTCGTTGTGAGCCGAAGGACCGGGTCCTTCGGCTCAACAGTTGTCGACTCCAAATTTCCAAGATTATCGTACGTGGATGAGCCTGTCTTGGTCTGGAAGGGTTGAGCTGGGGACTCATCGCTATAGGAGGTTGTCTCTTGCTCCTTCGGAAGGCCCAAGAGCCACTCGCCTACCCGGTTATCGTAGCTAGTGATGACATCTGTGTGCTGGGACCCCGAGTTGGTGCGCACACGTGTGTAGTTGCCCCACTCGTCCAGATCGAGGACAGATGTGTTCGTCAGCACACCCATCGAAGTGTCCGTCACAACCGATAGGTAACGAAACCAGTTGCCCGGGCTCGTTCCAATCCTGTCCCAGGAATAATCTGTCTTCTTGACAAGGGATTGATTCTCGTCGTCTCCTATGCTGTTACCATTGAAATAGGTTGTTTCATGCAGTAGCAGGCCGGCCCATTCTGTGTTCTTGACGTCGTAGGTGCGAACGATCTTGCGAACTGTGCCTGATATGCTTTGGTCGATGACTCGAATCGTTTCGAAACCGTTCCATGTGCGGTGGAGGCGATCATAAGTACCATTTGTGTACTGGAAATTCTGCTGTCTTCCGTACAATCCAAGATCACCTGGATCTGTCAGAACTCCACGGACGATTTGCTTAGCACCACCAACTACCACGCTAGATGGATACTCTCCTGGGTAGCTGCGTACATACGTATCACGACCATCCTCCGCCAAATTGCCCATGAGGATATACACGGAAGGGTGCGGATTTGTTGTGTAATCAAAAGGGTTTTCTGGATCGTAGATTCCTCCTCGCAGCCCATCCTGAATGTAGCGAAGTTTATCCGCATGCTCTGAAGTGTTCACGTAGACAATAAAATGAGCCGCCTGGTTTTCATAAGGAACACTGGGGTTGAATGGCTGGTCAAGTTCTACACTGATGATATCTTGGTCCCCATCCCCATCAACGTCCGCAAATGTGGGCATGGCTCCCGACGTGTCCCAATAATAGGAGTTGTCCTGACCATAAGGAAACTGGCGAAACAGAGGATTTTTAATACTGATCTCTGTGGTATACTGCTTAGCAATATACTGGTTATTGTTCGCTGGAGATTCAAAGGTAAGAGCGAAAAGGTCGCTTTGATATGGGTCGCCGTAGCGATTTCCGAAGAAGACCAACTCTTCTTTGCCATCACCATTTAGATCGGCAGGGACGGCTCCTTGCACCCCCTTCCAGTCGTGGGTTATCTGCGGATCAAGTGAGACCTTTGATTTTGCTTGACCATTTGGATCGTCTAGCAACCCAGTATTGATTCTAATCTCCAAGTCTACTTGTGCTGAACCAGCAGTGTATTCATATGGGCAGGCAAACAACATATCTTTGAGGCCATCGCCATTGACATCAATCTGGAACGGACGACACGTTGAGTAGTTGTATTTACTCATCAGAGTCCCAAATCCAGGATCGATGGCCTCAGCCGTACCATTTGTGATGGTAAATGCATGGAAGGGGTCGATATAGATGTCGTCCTTGGCATTTCCTTCTTTATCGACGCTCATATGCATAGAGCAGCCAGCTGACGTGGCAACATATGCCCCCCCAATATCAAATGAGCTGTTAAAGCCGGTCCCAGTATGGGGGAAAAACTGATAATTACTCATTTCTTTGTCGTTGCCAAATTCGTCTTTTACTGGGCGAATGTAACATTGAATAAGATCAAGCACGCCGTCCCCTGTAAAATCCGAAAAATATCGCGTTCCACGATTATTAGTTGGAACGTTCACAGACGAGAGAGGCTGTCTCGCATAAGCCCCCTTCGCCGCAGCCAACACGATTTCTGGTTGTTTGAGCGGTTCTGAAGAGCTGGGCTGGATAACAAGATCCACCAAACCATCTTGGTTGTAGTCCATAGGGACAACAGATTGTATGCCAGACACCTCACTGGTTATAATGTGCTCTTGAGGAGATACGCCCCAGGAACCCATATGAAGATTATCCATATAACGAAGCTCACCGCCTTTAAGATAGATGAGCTCATCCATTCCATTTCCGTCCAGATCTGCACTTAGCGATGGAAAAGTGCTGGGTGTCGCTGTAACGGATGTAGGCTTTCTCACAAACCGGCCGTAAGGGTTGGTCCATGTTGGGGCCTTGGGTGAATTGATCCCTTCGCCGCCATTGTACCACGTGAAAAGAGTAGATGGTTTGCAGAGAGAACCAGCACACTCTGTCAACGACGCAAGTCGTTGATACAAGGACGAAGGCGAGGTTTCGTAGGCCAGCTGATATATCCTCGAGAATCCGTCGTGAGCAATCACCTCAATGCTACTCAACAAACTCTGCATTGCCCTCAATTGCCCCTGACGAAATCCAGAAACAAGTTGAGTTGAGGGAATCATTTGTGGGGCATCATAGTGGAACCTCACATAATGATGAGCACTATCTGGGTAAACTTTGGATTGAGTGTAGACAAGGGAGGAAGGCAAGAGCCGAAGCGGCTGCGTCCCGACAGGATGATTGGGTTCAACATAAGCGACAGTCATAAAATTAGAATTCCTGTCAGATATTTGGTCAACATACCATGTTTGCACCCAGCTATCGTCCGCATTAAAAAGAAGACGGCTGCGACTGGACGTTCCATAATCGAATATACGGCCATCCTTGGTGTACACACGAAATGCCCCACCCTCTGTTGAAGAGGTAAGAACAATTTTAGAGAATGTATCAGGTTTTGTTCGGTATTCTGCTCCATCTTCCCAGTGCGTTCCACTACTCAGAACAAGCCTTGTACCATCGAGGCAGATGGCATCTTGGTTGTCGTAGCGCACAGGACGAAACTGGCCATCTTCGGCTTGGGTGAGATCACAACGAGAGATCGCTGACAAGCCATCGAGATGAAACCCAACTCCAACCATATCGTTGCCCCCACTGCTCGAATAGGTCAGAGCAAGAGATGGCTCAATTCCCATCCTACCTTTGGGCACCGTGATCGGAATTCGATACGTGGCGGCTCCTGATGGAGTCACCTGGAACTGACCAGGCGTGGTTCCCAAGGATGGTCCTGCAGCCACAGCATCAGTCAGTCTTGGTGGGACGTTCCGCTCGTCATAGGGCTCGCAGGTTGGCCTTTCGTCGGATCGACCGTAGGCCTGCACCTTACCGATAGGAGAGCTTGTCGAACTATCTCCACAGCCACCAATCACCCACAGCAGGGTCAGAGCGAGCAGGCAGAGCTTGCCCAGAGGCAAGAACAAGTTCTTCTGCAGTTGGCTTAGTGCTACCTGCTTAGCTGTCATGACACGACTCCCTGTGGGCTAGGTTGGCTCCGGCAGCCTAGGCAGTTGGCGAGTCTGTTGGCAACGAAAAATGACTCGCCTCTGTTCCAGGCGGAGACTCCAGCATGCCACCCCCAAGGGAGTGGCTCAGAGAGGGCTGAGAAGACTCGAAAGTCGCTCTTTGAGCTGGGAAAGTAGATGTTCCGCCCGGATGATCCCCACCTCCATCACAAGCCGGGCCAGTTCAAGCTCAACCTGCTGCACCGAGGTGTCCGAGGGGCGGGTGAACAAAAGCCTCACCGGAGGTGAGGTAGTTGGCTCTTCGGGGGGAGGTGACGGACTTGCCGGCATGGCTCTTGCATTACGTGGAGATGTTGGTTGGACGGACGCCTTAGCCTTGCTTGTCTTCGGTCGCACCACCCCCTTCGGCTGCTTGAGCTTCGCTCGGATGGCATAGACGTAGCCCTCGCTCATCTCGAAGCCTTGTCCTCGAGCCTGCTCGACCACCTGCTTGGCGGATACCTCCAGCGGTAGCGAGCGCACGTAGCCTGCCTTGGTATCCGTTCCCCCTGGCTTTCGGCCTCGGCGAAGACCTTCTACCCCCTCCCTCCCCGCGGCCGGCGCTGGCTTTTCCCGTTCCTCTTCTCCCACAGGGTCTGGCTCTTGGCTCATTTCGTTCATCGTCGTTTCCTCAAGAGTAGGTTCCTGAACCCGGGCTCGAGCCTGGGCCCGAGCCCGTTCACGTCCCCGGATGGTTTGCACCTGCTCCAACGAGAGCGAAAGCTGCTGTTGGTCCAACTGCGCCATCACCTGCTCGGTCGACAGGTCCAGAGGAAGGCCCTCGACCAAGCGAACGGCTCGGACATCGATGAGGCCTTCCGGGAGGGAAGAATCGGTGGGAGATACCATGGGCTCGTCACGTTGGGTTGTAGCCGAATCAGGTCTCCTTCGTCTACCCTGATGACCACGAGCGGAGCGGCGACAGGGAAAGGGGTGGCCCCTCCCTGACCAGGGGGAGTTTCCTACCAACGGGAGGGTAGATACCTCCGAACTCCCCCTGGTCCTACGGTGTCTGGAGCTGATCCTATGGCGTCTTCCCTGCCCTCTCGGCCCTTGCAGGCCTCCCCTGCCCCCTCCAC
>MWWK01000110.1_pt1 | contig 13522 bp, 20 predicted proteins | sample 1047241 | NCBI WGS metagenome assembly MWWK01 (sample SAMN06349964, study PRJNA376086) | soil metagenome | isolation source: BG12-3 sample Antarctic (ecotone) soil | place: Antarctica | reverse complement strand
CCGCGGCAAAGAAGTCATTTTGAAGCCCAAGCAGAAATGCGGCACCAAAGAACGCGGCGGCGGTCGCTCCATGGAAGCCGCCCTCAACACGAGCCAATTCCGTCTCGCTCAGCTGGTTTAAGGCACCTGGAATCTCTTGCAACGCCTTCAACGTGCCTTGTTCCACCACTGGCACTTGATTCATGGTGGCGTTATCGCGTGATTCCTCACCGGCAAAAACGGGACTAGCCAATGCGGCAACTGCAAATGCTGTAACAGCAAACTTGGTCGCAATATTTTTCATCATTACCTCCTATGTCAATTATATTAGTTAGGCGTTAACGCTCACGCAACGACATACTACTCATCACCATATCTCACGTCAACAAATCTTTCATAAGTAATGCACCTTCTCAATTATCTTCAATGAAGGTGCATCACTTGGGTACCAATGAGCGCTCCGGCAACGGAGGCATTTGCCGCGGCAAAGAAGTCATTTTGAAGCCCAAGCAGAAATGCGGCACCAAAGAACGCGGCGGCGGTCGCTTCATGGAAGCCGCCCTCAACACGAGCCAATTCCGTCTCGCTCAGCTGGTTTAAGGCACCTGGAATCTCTTGCAACGCCTTCAACGTGCCTTGTTCCACCACTGGCACTTGATTCATGGTGGCGTTATCGCGTGATTCCTCACCGGCAAAAACGGGACTAGCCAATGCGGCAACTGCAAATGCTGTAACAGCAAACTTGGTCGCAATATTTTTCATCATTACCTCCTATGTCAATTATATTAGTTAGGCGTTAACGCTCACGCAACGACATACTACCCATCACCATATCTCACGTCAACAAATCTTTCATAAGTAATGCAAAATGTGGTTATACTTATGCGTTAAATGTTTGTATTTATTCATCCATTACGTATGCACTGATGCGGCATGTGAATCGTTCGGATATTGATGCGATGCGTAAAGGCGACCATTATATCCGAATGCTAGATGCCCAGCTCGTCATATGCGACTCAGCTCTTCCTGCACGATAGGGATCCCGGTGATAATCTCCTTGTTGGCTGGGCATACGAAGTAGGCATACTCGTGGACGCGCGCAAAGTTGATCTTATATGTGCCGCCGGGATTAATCACAACGGTTATGAGATGTTTGATCCGCTCCGGCAAGATGTCCTCAAGCAACGCCGCTCTAAAAATGCTCAATTACCTCAGAGCCACAAAGAAATTAGACCCGATAATCCGTACCCTTTAATCTTTTTCAATCCCTTCTCAATTATCTTCAATCACCCTCAATAACCTTCAAGGGGGATATGCTGGGGAAGGGAGTGCAGAGGGGAACCCGGTTACGGCAACTATTACGGAACGTACGAAAATAATTTAAACCATTGACGAAACAAGCAAATTCATTTACTGATTTGCGACGAATCGTAAACATGAACCAGAAAGGGGCGGCCGATGATACTCGCACTGCTTAACCAAAAGGGCGGCGTCGGCAAAACCACGCTGGCTGTCCATATCGCCGCTACGCTGGCCATAAAGGGCCGTAGTGTGCTCCTGGTGGATGCCGATCCCCAAGGTAGCTCCTTGGATTGGGCAGCGACGCGCCGAGCCGACCCTCTTTTCTCAGTGGTCGGATTGCCCAAGAACAACCTTCACAAAGAAATTCCTGCTCATGCCGCCAAATACGATGACATCGTGATTGATGGCCCACCGCGTGTGAACGAACTAGCCCGCGCTGCGATTCTTGCTAGCGATATGATTCTTATTCCGGTTCAGCCCTCGCCCTATGACGTGTGGGCGGCTAAGGACATTGTCGATTTGCTGCGTGAAGCCGCCGTATTCAAAGAAAAACAGATTTGCAGATTTGTAATAAATCGTAAAATCGTAAATACGGCTATTGGCCGTGATGTCGTGGAGGCGCTCAGCAGCTATAAAATTTCTGTGCTTTCCGCCTCTGTCGCTCAGCGCGTCGCTTTTGCCGAGAGCGCAGGGCAGGGCAGCACCGTTGTAGAAACCGATCCAGCTGGTCAGGCCGCAGAGGAAATCAATAAATTGGTAGATGAAATTCTTTCAACCGCAAGCCATGAGGATACCCATGAGCAAAAAAGTGAGCTTCGCCGCCAAACCGTCTAACCGCTCCATATCCGACGACGCAGATAAATGGGTTGAACACCGTGAAACACCCGTCCCTGAATCAGGCGAGCCGATGAAGCGACTAACAATTGATGTGCCCTTTAGCCTGCACCGTCGTTTGAAAATATCGTGTGCCCAGCGTGGCCACAAAATGGCCGATGAAATACGCGCCCTTCTCGAACAGCATTATCAGGCCGAGGCATGACCCCACCATCTGACCAGGAATCTGGAGGCTCACTTTCGCCCACCATGAGGCGCATCCTTGACGCGGCCGCTGAAATTAAGGCGGAACCGAACGCAGCGAAACTGGCGTTCATGGCTCGCGCCCTGGTGCAAGCGACCCTGCCGCACAGCGACCCCGGCGACGTTCCCATCTGGGGGCGCACTAATGGCCGCCTCTCCCTCACCATCAAGCCGGATTGGCAGCTTGACCCCAAAACCAACCAGCCGCGCAGCGTCGGCATTCCCTATGGCACTATTCCGCGCCTGTTGCTGTTCTGGATTACGACCGAAGCCGTCAAAACCAAATCCCGTCGCCTTGAACTCGGCACCAGCCTATCCGCCTTTATGCGCGAACTCGGATTGCAACCGACCGGCGGGCGCTGGGGAAGCATTCCACGCCTGCGGGAACACATGAAGCGGCTCTTTCGCGCCAAAATCAGCTTTGAAGTCCATCACGAAACGGGCGGGGATAAAGGGCAAACATGGCTTGATATGCAGGTCGCCCCGAAAGGCGAACTTTGGTGGAGCCATCATCAGCCCGACCAGGCTAGCCTCTGGAAAAGCTGGATTGAACTTGGAGACAGTTTCTTTGAAGCCATCTGCGCCGCCCCAGTGCCGGTTGATGTCCGAGCTTTGAGGGCGCTTAAAAACTCGCCTATGGCGCTCGACCTTTACGCCTGGCTTAACTATCGAAGCTTCACTTTGGAACGGCAGGGGAGGGAGCAATTCATCCCCTGGCGAGGGCTGGCGCAACAACTCGGTTCCAGCTATTCCGACATTAAAGATTTCCGTAAAAACGTAAAATCGGCAATCCGTAAAATACTCACTGTTATGCCTGGACTTCATCTCGAATTTGCCAACGGGGGGCTCATCCTGTATCCGGGAAAATCTGCCATTCCCCCGAAACGCGGGCGGCCCAAGTTATCCCCCAAAGCCCCTCTTTACGCCGGCTTATCCACGCATAATCACTCCCCATTTTTACGCATAATCACTCCTCCCATCCTATATCTTTTAAATAATTTCAGATATGTGGATAAGTCCTGCTAACCGATACGCGGAAACACCCCCCTTTATAGCGCAACAAATATTGCTCCACCAGGCTCTCGATCAGCTCGCCGGCAGTTGTCTTGTCCTTAACCGCTCGGAGCTTGAGCTTCATATGCAAATCCTCCCGCAGGTTAATAGTCAGCCGTACATCTCCCGCGGGCGCAGCCGTCGCCTTTTCCTCTTTGCGCCTGCCCTCGGCAAACCCTAAGACTTGTCCCGCCGTAATCGTCGGTTTTTGAAGTGTAGTGACGCGTCGCTTCATGCCATTCCTCCATCATACATATGTATATAAATATGTACGTTACGTCGAGTGCTTTGTTAGGAGTCGTGTCACTTCGATCAGCAAGGCCTTTACTTCTTCTTTCGCGTGAGAGTCATGGACTTCGGCGGCGGTGCGTCCCTGGCCTAGAGCTTCGGCATAGGCAACCCGATAGCCTAGTGTGGTCTTAATGGCCTCCAGCCCTAAGGCTTTCTCTGCCTCAACGCTAAGTTCTTGGGCCAAAGTCGTATAGGCGCGAAAGCGCGTCCAGATCAGTCGAGCATGCACGCGTCGGACTTTGGCAGCATCGTCAATCAAGGTTCGCAGATCGGACGTAGCCCAGACTTCGGCCGGAGAGGCTCCGATTGGCACAAGGCAGAGGTCTGCAAGAACGAGAATGGCTCTCGTCATTTCCGCTAGGCGCGGTGGTCCATCAAGGACAACTCGGTATCCGGTTTGAGCCGTTCAACAATGGCAACTAGCTCTCGATGATTCGTGACTGTTTCGACTCGTAGCCCAGGGTGCCAGTTGTTACGAAGTGCGGCCCAGGATAAGGCCGACCCTTGCGGCATATCGCAATCAACCAGAACGGTTTGATAGGTCTTGGCAAATTCGCCGGCGATATTGGTTGCGACCGTACTCCGGCCTGCCCCGCCTTTCACCTGAACAACCCCTATTATCTTCATGAGCTCCTTCTCACCCCTTGTGGCAACCTTGCTATGATCTTGCTCTTGTCGGTCCTGAGGGTGAGACCATCTAGGAGTCTCTCTCATCTCTGATTGAAGAAAGAAAAATAGTCGTTGTGCCGGCGAGCTGTGGGCAATCCGCTCCGCGGTTGTCCACAAGTCGAGTCGGCTTTACTACAGGTCTTTCTTTATTATAGGGATATATAGGAGAGCCCATAACAAGTTGTTTATATGTTGAAAAACGGTAACGTGCGCGACCGTTAATGCGTATTGGCGCGACCGTTAATGCGTAAACAGCACCGCAAGGGCGCGACCGTTAATGCGTGGATAACTTCTCGATTCCACAGAGTTATGAACCTGTGCCGGTTTAGCAAACCGGTGCCTTCAGCCCCCTCTCCGGTTTTCAAGACCGGCACGTTCGGGTGACCTTCGGTTTAGGAAACCGCTGCTCTATCGTCGGTTTCGTTCATGCAACCTTCGGTTTACAAAACCGCTGCTCTGCCATACACGCGAGACTTAGGATCTCGTGGGTAAGAACTTGACCTGTCCCCCCTCCAGCGCTGATGACCAAGAATTATGCGTCTCCACGTTTGGTGATGTGCGGGCGGCTTGGTTTAAGGGCGAGGCCATTTTCGCCTTCTTCAACATTCGCTCCTGAATACACGGTGATTACCTTTCGCAACTCTCCAAGAAAGGCGGCTTTGAAGTCCCGCAGCCGGCTATAGTCTGATCCGAATTGCGCGGCGAGGGCCGCCCATGGAATTTCGGTGCGCCGATCGAGATAGGACAGACGATAGGTCAACCAGCAATACATATCTAATGCCAGGGGGGACTTCTTCAGGAGCTTCAAGGCCCGCAGGTCGATTGGAACCGGACTCGCCGTGACTTCCTGATAGAAGGCATCCGTGAGAATCACCGTAGACTTCCATAAGGCGGTTTGAGCAGGAGTCCGATGATCCCACCAAAGAATCGCCTTATCAGCGATCCTGAGGCCAGCGAGGGCGGTTTTTGAGGCATCCTCATAGGAGCAGGTGACGGACGAAGCGAACAAACGGACGGTTTGTGTCCTGAGCCGGGTAATACTTCCCCATCGTCCGCCGGTCGGTATGAGATCCAACTCTCGCATGAAGGCGGACAGGCTATCGCCCAAGATCAACTCGCGGCTTTTGGTACGGACCGCTTCAGTCGTCAACCAGGCGAGCAACAGGCGAGGAATGGACCCGAACGGCAAACCGATGCTCGAGGGGGCCAACATGGTGAGCGTGAAATTCCCATTGCGGCGGGCAAACTCATTACCGGCGACATGGCGGTGCGGCATGGTGGCTTGGACGAGTGCCCTTGCCATGAATCCCAAAGCGCCAGCTTGTGTGGCAGCTTCGGCTTCAATGGCGAACGCTTCCCCGATGAGCCGATCAATTGCTTGGGGGGTTATGCCTTTTCGGTTGTCTGCCACCATCACTCTTTATCCAATTATGAGAACGGACCAGATGGCGGAAGGCACCGGGTGCTACCTCCGGTGAATTCACCCCTACCAACACTCCGACTCTGTTGCTTTAAGTTCCATAAACACCTGGGTTCCCCTGAAACCCTTCCCCATCATGTCCCCTTTGATAGGCCTTGATAGGGATTAAAGATGATTGAAGAGGGATTGAAGGGTACGGGTGATTGGTTCTAATTTCTTTGTGACTCTCAGGTAATTGAGTTTTTTGAGCGCATCGCGGTTTGCCTCTAAATGTTTGTTGTTCACTTCTTCCGTGAAGGCGTTTTTATAATGCGTGACACGGAACCGCAAGCGATAGAGGCCGCAAATCATCCCTGGTCGGCCTGTTGGAATGAGGGCGAGATAACGGCAATGCTCTGGGTCTATCCAGCCTAAATCTGTTGCTGTTTCGATGTATTCGTTTCCTAATCCCCGTTCAATGTCTGAGACAGGTCCAAAGAGATTCGGACTTCCCAGGTCACACCAGATTTCGGCATCTTCTGCCACGGTTGCCTGACCATTGGAATGGAGAACGGGATTACGGTTCAGCAAGACGACCGCTTCATACACAAGGCCGGTTGATTCCAATGCAGCGAGCGCATCCCAAATGTCATCGTCTTTGGAGCGACCTAGGCGGTTAAATAATGGGGTATCCCCTAACTTGCTATCTGCGGTTCCAAAGAGAATGCGGAATTGTCCATGAGTAGCGTCTGCCGGCTTATAGGAGTGCCTAAAGAACCCATGCGGCGGGACTCCATACCAACGGTCGAGGTCTTGTCCTGCATGTAGCGCAAGGAGCAATCGAGCAGCCACATCCCCGTAGTCTTTCAGTTGTTTGAGCGGTCGTTCGATGAGATCGTTGCCGCGTACCAGGCCGCTACTTATCCAGATCCGTTTGTCTAACGGTTCCCCGAACATTTCTAGGACATGGCGGACTTGAGCGCGGTCATGCGGTCCGTCTGGCAGCTCCCCTCCATTTTTCTTGCGCCATGTTTCCCTCGTAGAGATCAGCGGGATCGTTACCGTCGCGGGGGCGGCGAAAGTGGCACGAGATACTTTTCTCTTTTTGGCAAGTTGCAGCGGCGCGGCGACTGGTGCCTCAGGAGCAGGCACCTTCACCCCAATGGTGCAGAGCTTGTTGACAGCTTTCTCTGCCCGTATCCGGTTGACACCAAGATTTTCTCGTATAGCTTTCAAACCCACGGTGCTGAATTGTCCGCTCGCATCGGTATGACAAGCCAATGTGAGATAGGCTCCGATGGTAATGGCATCGGCTTCTGCGTCGATCAATGCATCAATGGCAGCGCGTGGAACAGCAAACGAGGCGAGGCTTTTAGTGGCTTTGTTCGGTATGGAATCTGGCATTGCGTCCTTTTCGGCCACTGTCGGCCTTTTAGGAATGAACGGCGGGAACCTACGGAAAGATTTCCTCGACTCGCATATAGGCTTTCCCACTTCTGTTCATGGCCGGAGAGAGCATGACATGACAGGTCAATCCAATGAGGCCGCTCAAGGCTCCGTGTCGCTCAGCCTCGGTGGCCGGTCGTCCGGTAAGGCGCGCGATTAGGTCCGCCAGCTTCCCCCGCGGACTTGATGATTCGGTCGCGGACTCTAGCACTCGCGTTCCTCTTTGTCCTTCTAGCAATTCCAGCTCAAAGGCAATCCGAGGCCCAAAGACATTCGAGAACCGTTGCACGTTTACTAGGCGAGCGGCATACGTGCCGGCGGATACATTCATGAACGTGATGTCTAGAGAGCTGCCCATTTCCAAACTTTTGTACACCACGGTTCTTGTGCATACCACTTATGAAACAGGAGAAAGTCTATAAAAGTGGCAGGATTTTACTTGTCATTGCATTGCTGGGTTTAGATAAAGAAGCCCCCCGCTAGGGCTTTGCCATGGCGGGACTAACCCGGTTTGCGTCGTATCGATTTGGTCGTCCGCAAACACCAATCCAAGTCTTACCACTTATGAAACAATAAAAAATGAGCCTTATTTGCCCATAAAGTCAGGAATATTCAAAAAAATGAAATTGATAAGCCCCATAAGGCGATGTACAGTTTAAATGTGTACAATGTATTTAAATGTAGTTTAACCCGACAGCAGTTCTAGGTTTCTATTCCCTCTCTCCTGCATCTATCGAATTTTTCCGCGCCCCTGCTGTTGTGAAGCGTGGACTGGCGCGGCATGATATTCCAGTGTTCCGCCTCGGTCGGCTGGCTGTAGATAAGCCGCTGCAAGGGAAATGGCTGGGCGTTCAATTGCTGCTCTGTGCTGGTCGGCGGAGTCTCCACGCTGCTCAAGAGGTCGGAGGCGTGGCCTTACTGATTGATGCCAAAAATGAGGGCGTAGCGATGTGGTATTCCAGCTATGGCGCGTTGTCGCTTCTGGATGCCCCTCTCTCTCTCTGCTGCTACCTCTGGCAACCATCCAACAAGCCTTAGAAGAAACCGACAATCTATAGCGGCATGGCTATAAGTACAAAGCCTGATATGCGCGAGGTGCTTTATTTAACCACTCCTTGTATCAAAATGTTTATCCTTGGTATCCCAAAAGATACAGTGCGTAGTCCTATTGCTAATGTGGCCACGGACAAGTGGCCCATAATTCATGGGTTATAACATGCCCGGCGATGGTTACATTTTTGCATTGACCTCTTAGAACAGCCCACATTTAACACGCCGCTTGAGCGGCAGTAAGGAAGGTATCCTGTGGCCGATGAGACCTTCGTCAAGAATTCTCAGCATCGACTCGCACCCAACGTCGTCCAGGCATTGTCGTCAGAACGGACCGCGCATCTGAAAAAGATAGACCTTCAGAATCAAAGTGATCTTACACCCGACATCAAAAAAAAGTTTGCAGAATCTAAGCGAGCCCTATATCGGAAAGTAACGGAGCCGAGCGGCGTAGATGCCGAAAAAGTACGCGCTGGTTTACAGGACATATTTAAAGAAGAGAACGACCAAATCACGGTTGCACGTAAGGGCCGAAATATAGCGGAACTGCTTAAAGACAAATATCTTTATACAGAAGAGCCAAAAACCGAACCCATTGATCACTCGTTCTGGTGGGCGGAATCATATGCCATCACCGGCCCCGGATACAGCGGTCGCTTTGAAAATGATGGTCTGAATATATGGGGCATGGCCAAAGTAAATGGTCATGACGAGGAGATGCGCACCAGTTTTGGTGCTGTAGCTCTGTTCGCAATAAACCCCAACCGGATCCCTGACTCACCGACAGGCCAACTTACTCAAGCCCGCACGTTGAACTCTTCGGTGGGATTCAGACTCATTGTGCGGACTATGATCTGCTCCAGGGTAACGGCATAGTCGAGTGTGATCTATACCTGAGACAAACCATTTTCTACCCAGGGCTCAGTACGCCGGAGAGTGGCGGTTGGAACAGACGTATCGTTGCGCAGCAAGAGAGCCCACACCCACGTCCCTGGCATCTCTATCAAAAGAACTTGGGATATGGACGACGTGTTAACATGCCCGGCTTCACGCCCATTCCTCCAGTTACCTTCAACCGTAGTCAAACCCCCGCCGTGGATCGGCTGTGGGCGGAAATTGAGGTCCGCTTCGATATCTATCTCAACAATGCTGGATCGCTTGTTAGTATTGATCCTAGCTTTATATTGCGGACACATCAATGGCCACTGATGCCTGCATAAGCTGATTATTTAGAGGATTACAAAGTCCATTTTGCTAAGTGGAATCGGGAAAATCAGCCGCTCGACGTCTTTGTCAAAGACCGACAAGAATGGCAGGGTTGGCAGGAATATAGGCCCGCGCGCGATGACTTTAACCGGCCTCTGATATTCGCCCTGGCCAGTTTTTATCATGAGCCCTCGACATGGCTTTTTGGTGGCGTATTTAAAGTTCTAGCGCGACATCAGGATCGCTATGACGTCGAATGGACGGACCTCGGGGCAGGATTCGACCGCGCTGATGTACGGACTCGGAATGAACAACAATGGAACCGGCCTCGTCCTGGCCTCTCTGGCGCTGGCGGCGTACCCGCGCGTCATGGTTCCAATCATTTTAACTTTATATTAGAAGTGGTTGGCCATTGTCCTCATGCTAGGCTGGTTTTGTCAAAGTTAGAGGTGGCTCCGCTTGATTGGACAGGTTCTGCCTGTTCATAAGTGGCGCCTGGCGGTTTGGCCTACGCAGCGGACGGCTGTGCGGACCGAGTTTCCCAGTACACGCGATCGGGCGTGCGTCCGTTAAGTGCGCGATGCGGCCTGCGTTGGTTATAGAAATGGACGTAGCGGGCGAGCCCCTGCTGGGCGTCCTGCACCGTCCCATAGGCCCGGAGATAGACCTCCTCGTATTTGAGGCTCCGCCACGGACGTTCCACAACGACGTTGTCCCGCCATATTCCTGCCAACCCTGCCATTCCTGTCGGTCCTTGGTAAAGACATCGAGCGGCTGATGTTCCTGATTCCATTTAGCAAAAATGGACTTTGTAATCCTCTAAATTCTTAATCGGCAAAATGTCACTACGCGTACTCGCTCTTGTCGGATCGCTCATTTAATACCTCACGCGAAAGGTTGGACTATCCTCTGGGCGCGTCTGGCGACGATCATAGAGGCGAGTCGTGGACACGTTGGCATGGCCAAGCCATTCCTGCACCTTAGCGATGTCCGCTTCATGCGAAAGGGCATTGGTGGCGGCCGTGGCCCGCATCGAGTGAACGCAGAGCCCGTTCACCTCAATATTCAGGCCCGTTTCCTGCCCATATTTTTTTACGAGATTCTGATAGATCGAGCCCGGATCAAGTGCCCGGTTGAGCACTCCCGTTCTGCCATTGCGCACCGGCCGGAATAAAGGCCCGGCGTTATCCGCGCCGTGGCCGGCCAGTAGTAGATAATTTTCTATGAGCCGCTGCGCGAGTGGATGCACCGGAACATATCTGATTTTGTCCCGTTTACCCATTACCTTTAAATGCCTCACGCCTTCACGGTTCTGTATATCCTTCACCCGCAGCCCGCATAGTTCCTCTCGGCGCAAACCGTGATAGAGGAGGGAGGCGAGAATAGCCCGGTCGCGAGCACCTTTGAGCGTGTCTTCCGGCGGCGCTTCCAGCAGCCGCCGCGCCTGGGCATCGGAGAGTGCCGGAGTGCTCCCCTCATTGCTGTTCGCCGGCGGCCGCTGTACGCCGTCCACAGGATTGCCCGTCACGGCATTCCGTTCACACAGGTAATCGAAGAGCGAAGACAGGGCCGACAGTTTCCGTCGGATTGTCGGCGGCGACAGTTCACGCCTTTCGAGCGTTTCCCGCCACGCGATTACATGCGCCCGTACGACGGTCCTAAATTCTTCCGGCCTTCTCAGCCCAAGGAATTCCGAAAAATCTGACACATCGAGCTTATAGGCCCGCCGGGTTTTCTCATTCGTGATGTTCGCCAGCCACTCAAGCTCCGGCGGCACCTCCGTCAGTGTTTCAAACTGCGCGGGTGTTAGTGCATCTTTTTTTATCGCAATCAGGTCTTTCAATTTTTCTCTCTCTTCACTTGCACTTGGTCGAAGGCCACCACGCTCCAGTTTTCAAGACCGGCACGTTCGATAGGAGCCCTATTTACTACCGAAGGCACCGGTTTGCTAAACCGGCACAGGGTCACACGAGATCCTAAGTCTCGCGCGATTATAACACGATAATGTATTTTATCAGGTTAAATGTACAGGGAGGCAATGGGCTGCCAATTTAAATGTCCCGGGCGGGAAGCTGTCCTCATAAGGTGGACGTATGTCGACATGTCGACAGCATGTCAAAAAATCCAAGTTCGTATAGTCGGAGGATAGCATTCCGGTGAGAAGCTTCTACCGAGAGTATCGCTTATTTCTTGACGGGAAAGGGAAGAGGGGATGGCGGGTCGTTGTGGGTTTTGCGTCTGCGGCCGCCTGCAGGATTCGTGCGACGATGACCAAAGAATGGCGAAACGCCGTATCTGGCGGGCATTGCCGTGGCTGGACACCCACGGAGTGCCCACGTCATCGACCGCCACGATGTCGCCGTCCAATACGGTGCGTGCCCCGACCTTCCGGGAGAACCGCTCCAGTGTGTGGACATGGTCTGAGGAGGGTCAGCCTCGGGGCCTTGATGGCCTGGGCGGTGATGGTGGTTCCGGTCCAGGACTACGTTGAGGAGCACCTAGAGCAACCCTCTGTGTCCACTTGTTATGCAAAGGACGTATCATACAGAACAGGAAGGCCCCTATGCCGCACGAATTAGCCGTCATCGAAAAATCCGGAATCCGGTCAACCTCAGAAACCGGACTCGCCCTCCCCGCTTTCTTTCAACCGGACGCCGCCACCGCGACGCGCGTCCTTGAGTTCTTCACCGCGAACATCCGCAGCCCCCACACCCGGAAAGCCTATGCGAAGGCCGCCGGCGACTTCGCCGCCTGGTGCGAGCACCGCGGCCTTCCCCATCTCCGCACGGTGCAGCCGCTCCACGTCGCGGCCTATCTCGAAGCCCTGCAGCAGCGGATCGCGGCGCCATCGGTCAAAGTCCAGCTCGCCGCCCTTCGTGTGTCTGGCAACACCCGTGTCAGACGTTTGAGGAGGGGCGGCGCACCATTCGCGACTGGGTCCAGGGTACAACCATGGGCGGCCACATCAGGCCCTCGGGTCTCGAAGCCCGGTCCACTATCGAGCCCAACAATCAACTCAGGTGGCGTGATCTCAGTGGAGCACTATAAGGATAGTGTATTGAACAGCATGAAGGCCGATGAACCGGGAGGCATGGCTAAGTGCCATTGTCCGCAACACGCGACATTCTCAGTCCGTTAGCCTTCGATTCGCGTGCGACTGACGAGAACGATGACACATACAACCTCGCCTGTCAGCTCAAGGCAAAATCGCAGAGGTGTCATCGCTTCATAGTAATGGTAAAGGTGCCGCTCGAGTTCGGATCGTCGATGCAGGTCGGTATGGCACCTGCCCTATGTTACGATCCTGAAGGCAGACCCGTGATCTGCGTCCCAATGAGCGACCCGGCAACAGACGAATTAGCGGCCGCCAGGAAATCGTGGTTTAGTGCGTATAAGAACGCAGCTCCAAAGAACGCGGCAGCCACAGATTTTTGGAAGTCGAAGAGGGCAGTCCCACCTTCAACGGTAGCCAGCTCCGTGTCGCTCAGCGCGTTGAGCTGAGTCGGCACCGTCTGCAAGGCCCTAAACATGCCTGCTTCATCACCAGACGCGTGGCTCTTTGTTGCTGGCTCCTGGGCCAATACTGGAGACGCCATGAGCATTACCGCAAATAACCCTGCTGAAACGTATCGCATGTAAACACCTCCTCGTTGTGGTTGACCGATTATGGGTTGCCGCAGACGTTAAAGTTGTTGAGCCTGCGCAGGTCTCAGTATACGTATGTGCTGAAATATGTCAAGGAATTGTTCTAAGTACCTCTCTGTGAGCCAGCGCCTTAAGGCACTTCTTATGGGTGCATCACCTGGGTACCAATGAGCGCCCCGGCAATGGAAGCATTTGCCGCGGCCGCGAAGTCATGGTTAAGCGCATACAGATATGCGGCGCCAAAGAACGCGGCGGCGGTCGCTTCATGGAAGCCGCCTTCAACACGAGCCAATTCCGTCTCGCTCAGCTGGTTTAAGGCACCGGGAATCTCTTGCAACGCCTTCAACGTGCCTTGTTCCACCACTGGCATTTGATTCATGAAGGATTTGATTCCCCTCTCCGACA
>MWWK01000109.1_pt1 | contig 13533 bp, 16 predicted proteins | sample 1047241 | NCBI WGS metagenome assembly MWWK01 (sample SAMN06349964, study PRJNA376086) | soil metagenome | isolation source: BG12-3 sample Antarctic (ecotone) soil | place: Antarctica | reverse complement strand
TTTTTCAATATGCTCATCAAATCGCGCATCATTCAATGAATAACTTTTGAAGTAATAAGAACCGGAAACACAAAGAGCCGCGCGGAATAGCCGCGCGGCTCTTTGGACAACTGTTTTGTACTAGCGCCGGGCGCGATCATCGTCGTCAGGGTTGATATTCTCTGCGACCTCATGTCCACCGACCGCTCCAGCCACACCGCCGACAACTCCGCCCACAGCCGTTCCGATACCCGGCACGACAGAGCCGATTGCAGCGCCGGTCGCGGCTCCACCTAACGCGCCTACTCCAGTCCCGACCGCATGAACGCTACGACCATGATTCTTCCAATCATTTGCGAAATAAGCTGCATCTTCCTCAGAACGCGGGTTGACACCCATAAAGACGCCGCCATTTTTGATTCCTTGTTCATATTCCTCAGCATGTTCCTTCGGAACGCCGTTACCGACCAAAGCGCCGATCAAGCCGCCGGTCAAACCACCGGCACCGGCACCCATAAGACCGGCTGCGAGCGGACCCGCAATCAGCAATCCAAGTCCCGGCAACGCGACTGAAGTACCGATAGCAGCGATCGCCGCCAAAGTCGCGCCGATTGTTCCACCGATGGCGGCACCCTTGCCGGCATCTTCGAGCGTCTTGTCGCCGAGCGCCGAAGTGTGTTCGCTATCGGCAGGATAGTATTTGTTACGCGTTTCGTCTGACATGATGACGTTAGCGTCATCCTTGCTATAGCCGCGTGCAGTAAGAGACTGGTAAGCGCGTTCTGCGCTTTCTCTATCATCAAAAAGTCCGGTGACCATCGGGCTACGTCTGGTTGATTCACTCATAATCTTTATTTTCCTTTACTCAATCAATGTTAATTAAACGAGGTGACAACGATAAATATGTTGACAAAACTTGTGGCTGATTAGGGAATCGATACTCGCTGTATGATTTCCGTTCTCGCTACATGCGTTACTGGAAGTGACTGCAAATGGCGCGCCATATTCCGATTTGAACATTACAGAACATTTACTTTGCTTATAGCTGTTGACGAATCTCGGTGTTCGCAATCGACGCTCATGGCATCGTGCTTTTCTCTATGTCATCAACAATAGACCTGACTACTCGTCACTCCTACAATTGAACGCTGTATATTCAATGGTGTAAAAGATTCATCAGAGAATGCCAACTTGACGAGTAAAAATCTTAACTATGATTAAGCCGCCATTTTGATTTCTGCTTTTGAAGTTTCCGACGCTTTGGCTTTAGCTGAATGGTCAATCAGCTTGATGTTCTTCGCCAGTCCAAGCAACTGAAGCGTGCGAATGCCCCACCAGTTCATATCTATCTCATACCACGTGAGTCCGTGTTTTGCCGCAGTCGGATGCGCGTGATGATTGTTGTGCCAACCTTCGCCCCAAGTGAGCAGAGCGACCCACCAACTGTTGCGCGAATCATCATTTGTCTCGAAGCGGCGCGTGCCCCACAGATGCGTCGCCGAATTGACGAGCCAAGTGGTGTGATAATTAAATGTCACACGAAAGAAGACGCCCCAAAATAACATCGACCATCCGCCGAACACCAACAGCGCGACGCCGAGAATGATGAGCGGAATGAAGTAGTATTTATCGAAAAAACGGTGTACGGGGTCTTTCATCAGGTCGGGAGCATAACGCCTACACGTCGCCTCATCGTATCGCTGCGCCGTGCCTTTCAGAATCCAGCCCATGTGCGCCCACCAACTGCCCTCGCGCGGCGTGTGCGGGTCGCCCGGCGCGTCGGTATGCCTATGGTGAAGGCGATGCGTTGTCACCCACGCAATGGGTCCGGCTTCGAGAGCAAGCAGTCCACAAAAGGTCAGGAAGTACTCGACTACTTTCGGTGTTTTAAAGCCGCGATGTGTTAACAGACGGTGGTAGCCCATGCCGACTCCGAGGCTTCCGGCAACCCACCAGAGTAACAAGCACACAAGGAAAGCCTGCCATGTAAACATGAAGAGTGCTGCTACTGCGGCAACATGAAAAACGACCATCGTTATTGATGTCGCCCAATTGATGCCGGTCTTTCGTTGAATATTCGTTATCGCTTCGTTGTGCATTCAAGTTTCTTACCTTTTATAAGTGTGAATATAAGTGATGCATAAGCATAACGGATTGTGCAGATTCGGTTGTAATAGTTATGTAAGCCTACTCCGTGATTTGTTCGGCAGCGCGTAAGCGGAAAGCGACGACGCTTTAACGGGTGGAACGCTCCGGTTGAAACAGAGTAGCGATAAAGAACGGATGCCCGTCGAACTCAACGACTTTAGCTTCACCTTGCGCATCAACGCGGGTTATTTTCAACTCACACGATTCGAGCAAAGATTGATACGTGTCCGATAACGTAGTGGCTCGCTAAAATTAATTGTGAATCTATCTTATTGCTGAATCAGGTTCCGGTGATTAGGGCAGGGAAGCGAATTAGAACGGATGATATAATTTAGATAGCTGGGCATGGTAATCTACTTTTAATTCATGGGAAAGAGCGAGACCGAGCGCCTATCGCTATTTAATAACGAACTGCATAACATATGCTCGACCAGCTAAAATTTAAGTACTAGTCCGACAGAAAATAAGGAGAGTACTAATGAACAAACCTGTACACATTCTCGGTATTGCTGGAAGTCTACGACGCGACTCGTACAATCGTGCGGCGTTGCGTGCCGCGGGCGAATTGTTACCCGAAGATACTACGCTTGAAATTTTTGATCTCGACGACATCCCCATTTATAACCAGGATGATGAGCAGCCACCGCCCGCGCGAGTAGTCGAGTTGAAAGAGAGAATCCGCGCGGCTGATGCATTACTAATTGCGACACCGGAATATAACTATTCGATTCCAGGGGTGTTAAAGAACGCGATCGATTGGGCGTCCAGACCCTACGGGGACAGCGCGTGGGCGGGGAAGCCTGCGGCAATCATGGGAGCTTCGGTCGGAATGTTCGGCACGGCGCGGGCGCAGTACGACCTGCGTAAGATGTTTGTTTTTCTCGACGTACACGCGATCAATCAACCGGAAGTAATGATCGGGAACGCCGCCGAGCGCTTCGACGCAGAAGGAAATTTGACGGACGAAAAAACTAGAGAGTTCATCCGCAAGCAACTACAAAGCCTCGTCGCTTGGACTAAGCGGCTCGGTCAAACACAATCCGCGCATGAGTAACGTGCCTGAAGTGACCACTGCCCCGCTTATCGGGGCGTTTGTCAATCTGCTGCTCGCCGCCGTGAAGATTACGGGCGGCATCGTGGGGCACTCTAACGCGCTCGTCGCCGACGGCATCGAGTCGGGCGCGGACGTCGTGAGCTCGCTCGTCGTGTGGGGAGGGTTACGAATCGCCGCTCGACCCGCCGACGAGAATCACCCGTATGGTCACGGCAAAGCCGAATCGCTGGCGGCGGTGGCAGCGTCGCTCGCGTTGCTCGCCGCCGCTGTCCTCATCGCTTACGAAAGCGTAAAGCAGATACTGACACCGCACCTACTGCCAAGACCCTTTACGCTTGTCCTGTTGGCGTGTGTCGTCGCGGTCAAATGGTTTCTCTCACGCTTCATCTCAAACGCCGGACGAGCAGTTGAAAGCACTGCGCTCAAGAGCGATGCGTGGCACCATCTCTCAGACGCCATCACTTCCGCCGCCGCCTTCATCGGCATTCTCATCGCCATCGTTGGCGGGCAAGGTTACGAGAGTGCCGACGATTGGGCGGCGCTCGCCGCTTGTGCCATTATTTTCTATAACGGGGCGGCACTGCTTAAGGAAGCGGTCAATGATGTGATGGATACGGCGGCGTCGCCCGATTATGAAGCGAAGATCAGAGCTTGCGCCAAGAGCGTCGAAGGCGTAATCGATGTCGAGAAATGTTTAATAAGAAAAAGCGGTTTGCATAACCTGATCGATATTCACGTCGTTGTGGACGGCGATATCTCGGTGCGACGCGGGCATGAGATCGCACATCAGGTTCAGGACGCGCTGCTCGCTTCAGAGTTGCGGGTGGCGAGCGTGTTAGCTCATGTAGAGCCGTACTAACACATTTCAATGATAGATATGTGCGCAGTGATGCGGGTTAGATAAAACTAAATCGCTCCATTTTGTTATCAGACGTTAAAAATCTCGTCTTGAGTCTCCTTCTATTACCTCATGTATTGCAAAGCAATAATCGTCACCTCATATTGTAGTAAATGAATCTACTCGATAAGTTAGGGCGCTTCAATTATCGACTCTTGGGCGCGCGCCCCTTCGGTGAATATTTTTGAACTACTTAGATAATGCGTTTGTGACTTGAGATACTCACTATCGCTACGTGCTACCTGTTTCGCTTGTTCATTAATCCATCTGATTAACTCGTCGTTATTAAAGTAGAATCGATCCTCGCTCGTCTTTACTACCTTGCCGGACATGGGCTTGCTGTATGTCTGCTGTTTACGGAACACGAAGATCAATTTATCATTCCAGTAATAAAATTCCTCGAATGATCGACCTGACTCTCCGTAATAAGTTGCCGCTATCTTTACGATTGATGAGCCGTCAAAATAAGCGGTCATTTCGCCGCCCTCAGCCGAGAAGCCTGACAACTCTTTCTTCACAGCTTTGTATTTAGACAGATTCTTATTGATGGTCGCGTAGCGCTGACGGATAGATGTGATCTCATCTTGAAAGTTGTTGGCTGAGACAATATTTTCGCTGTGTGACCAAGCGGATGAAATAAACATCGCTGCAATAGCAAGTGTCAGAATTCTGTTCATAAGTTCTCCTTCGACGTTATTTTAATAAAGCTCGTTTTGCTACCCAATTGCTTTCAGCGGTTAACACTAAATTTTCTGCGACGAACGCATTTGATTGTTCCAATCTAATTGCGACGATACTTGTATACAAATTATCGGTCAACACTTTTATAGGCTATTTTGTTTCAATTAATTTCTATTGTTCAATAACGGCTTTGTAGTTTCCGTGTTATTTGCGGCGAGGTGCTGCCGGATTCCCAGCAACTCCTCTCTCGCAGACTCTGTGAGCGGATGATTTTCTTGATGGGAAATAAACATCTGTATGTTACTTGACTGGCTCGGCGGGGTCGTCGAATCGTGCCAAACAACCCCGCGACCGGCATGTCATCAGCTTCGACTAAGGGATGGCGACAGGTCCGTCGAACTGCACGGAATAGACGCCGCGACCACCTTCGCTGCCGTACCTGATGCCGCTAATCCGCATGATGATGTTCTGGCGTCTGCCAAGCTGCACGCTCTTAACCACGCGCTCGCTGCCGCTATCAACGCCTTGCGCCAAGACGTTCGATAATATCGGCGTCGAGTTTGAGTCGAACAGGTCAAGCGTCGCGCCCGCGTTTGTGCTGTTGGCTTTAACATCGAAAGTGATCGTCACCTTGCCGGGACCCGCGTTGAAACTATAGAAGTATTCTTCGTTGCTCCCATTCAGACTGTCGCTCACTTCATTTGTTCTGAGAAAGATCGGGTTATCACGATCTTGCGATCTACGCTGCCCGAATGAAGGCGTGATTGAAACAACCGACAACATCGTCGCAAAGACCAAGCATGTCGCGTAAAACCGTGGAGAGATTGTGCTTCGACCAGAAGAGTTCATAATTTTATCCTCCAAAAATTGTTCTGACGGGTGTGCGAGCTGACGAACGAGCCAGCGTCAGTATTCGTTAATCCGTACTGCTAATGAATCCGTTTCGCATCGTACGCAGGGTTCATTTTGCGTCATTACCTCGGATCATCATTGCGAACGTAGAGCATCTCGAAACTCACGAACGCGCGCGTCCTTCTGCCGCTCAACGTCACATACTTGTAGCCCGTAAAGCCACGCTCTGTGCCCGTCGGCGGACGCGACCTGTTGCCGCCGATCCACGGCGCGGTGGTGTAGTGCGGACTGCGATCCATATTCGGCAACAGTAGAACGCCGCCCATACCGGCGACGATGTACAAGCTCCTATCCGACGGCACTTTGAGAGAGTAATTGCAAACGTAATAATCTCCCTGGTCAGCCGCCTGCGTGAGAAGACCGTCCGTATAGGCGACAGACTTATTGGTGCTGGAATCTAGTGCGGCGACGAAAAATGGCGCGCACGGATAGACCGCTGCCTGGCTGTGACCGGGACCCATCGGAATCACACCATAATCTTTCTTCCAGCGAATTGTGCCGCTGACTGTATAACTCCGTGTTCGGTCGGGGCGTCCGTAAGGGCGTCGGTCGTTTTGAGCGTGGGCGCTTGCTGTTACAGAAACGAGGAGCAGAGAGCTGCTTAAAATCAAGAACAAGGTTTGTGTGGTTCTCTTCAACATGTTTCGAGTGCCTCCATCTCATCACAAATCGTGACGGTTGTTGCGTGACAGCGTAGTAACAACACCTTGTTCATGTCTTTCATCTCCTGAGAGATAAGCGAATCTCCGCATGAGAAGGTGTCAATTAACAATTGATAATTGATCGGCATAAATCGCGCCCCTGCATTGTTTTCAACAGATTTTTTGCGAAGTGTGCTTTAAGTACATAGTGTCGTTGCCAAACCTCTCATATATCCCGCCGGGTCCGGTTCTTCCGTGAGCTTCATGATAGACCTCGACCCTCTCCCTGCACGTCCACTTGCCTCGCTCCTTGTCCTTCTCGGTCTGGAAAAAGATTGTGCAGCGCACGTAGTGATTGTGACCTGTGAACGCTTTTACGCAGTCCGTCGCGTAGTGCTTGTAATTCCCATTAGAGTCGTTGCGAACCGACCGAGCGTGGTCACGGGCTTTCTCCCAAGCCGCTTCAAGATCTATGCTGTGAGCAAGGACTTTCGGCGTAAAAATGAGACTCGCGCCCATCACAATGGCGGCGAGCCCGGGTAGGACTTTTCTTCTCAGCATAAAACCGGCGGTCGTTCTCAACATCTCGCGACATGAAAAGTTGTTCTCTTGTGTGCTCATCGTACTTCCTCCTAAACTATGAAAATTAACGGTGAGCTTTAACGGTAGCTTTTATCGACCGCACAAATTCAAATTAGCCCACTACCGTCTTCGGTTCTCAGCTTGTTATGAGTCTTGTTGACCTCTTTAGTGAGGAGTGGCGGAGACCCGCTAAACATATCGCAAGAATTTTGCGCGTAGAGCCACGCACAACTAACCTTCAAGAATTAGCTTTAGTAGGTTGACTGAAGAAACCGCGTTAAGGAGTGAGGCTAAGTGCTAGACGACGTGATTGTAATTCTGATGTTTGGCGGGCTGAGTAAAAACTAACTTTTTATGAGGATCATCTTTTTTCGACGCGGAAGAGTGATTTGCCGAGAGCATCGACCTCCCCGTCAGAGATGACACCGTTCAGCGTCAGAACGTAATCACCACTTGCGAGATTGCGGGCTGGCAACGTGAAGACGAAGCTCACGCCGTTTTTCGCGCGCACGGGTTTGAGGTTCGTCCGGCTGAAGATTTCTGCGCCCGCGACCGTCTGTAAGGTAGCGCGGTAGCTCGGATAATCGTCCATCCCTAAATTGAGACGGAGCCGGGCTTGAGTCGTGTCCGGCGGAATGACGAGAGTTGGGACGCGATTGCCATCGTCGTTGCCGCCGCCGCCCCTCACGCCGCCGATTGTGAGAGCCAGAGAAACAGAGCGCGGCGGCGCAGGAGTTGAGGCTTGTGTCGGCGTCGGCTGTGGTGTTTTTTGTGGACTGCCCTCAACGCGCGGCTGCACGTCAGCTAACTCTTCCTTCTGCTCGCCTCTGTCTTCTGCGGCTTGTTGCGTGCGTTCACGCTCGCGTCGCTGCCGGGCTTCATCTGCCGCCCGAATTTGAGCCGACTCTGTCTGCCTGCGTCGGCTTTCGATCAAAGCCCAGACGCCGACAAGCATGATCAGCATAGTCGCAAGCGCGAGCGAGTATCTCAGCGCCGGACTCTGCCCGCGAAGCGACGCGAGTAAGCCCTGCCACCACGACGCCGACGACGGGGCGGGCTGCACGGGGCGGGCGACAGACCCTTCGCTCTGATCTAGTTTGGTCGCAAGCGTCGCGGCGAATTTCACGCGTTTCCTACGCGCCGGATGCGCCATGTAATACAACTCGAATCGCTCGCGCGTCTCGTTTGACAGCCGTCCGCGCGCATAGCCGTCCACCAACTCGTTCTCAGCCTCTAAGACTTGATCGAAGAGCTGCGGGTCTGCGAAGTATCTTTCTTCCAGAGCAGACCGCTCCGACTCGGATAATTCTCCGAGCAGGTAGCGCGTCATGGTTTGTTCTGAATCATTCATCAGTCTCTTTGAAGAGCCTCGATCTTAACCGCGTGTTTGATAGAGATGGGCACAGCTCCTACTTCTCTAGTGGCAAAAACGTGCGTTCATATCGACGAGTTTTTCTTGAGACACCGGGTTACGCACTGTTCGAGCTTGTCGCGCACGCGCTGTGCGCGGTTCGCGAGCGCGTCGCGCCGTAACCCGAAGCGCTCTGCCAAAATCTTCCGCCGATCGATTCGTCCACGTTTTTCGTCCGTGTAGTACTCCGTTATCAACTCGCGGCTCTCAACTGGAAGCGCCCGCAAACAATCATCTAAACATGTCAACCGTTGTTCTTTCTCGGCGGTCTCATCCAAGTCGTCGGGGGCGACTGTGGTTGCTTCGAGCGTGATTTCATCGAGCGGCGTGCGACGGCTCTCATGCCCCTTGAACGCTTCCATGCATACGAGTCGCGCGACCTCATGGCAGTAAGCGCGGATGTTTTTGATGTCCGTTCCTTCATCGAGCTTTCGGGCGATGCGATTAAAGGTCTCGTCCGTGTGTTCTTCGGGGAAAGGCGCGCCACGCCACTCGAAGAATCTGGTTAAGGTGCGACGCAAATCTTCATATTTTTCACCTGCCTGCTCGCCGTCCGCTCCCAGACGATCAAGAAGCTTGGCGAAGGCTTTTGCAGTCAGCCCCAATTCCATCTACATTTCATACTCCCCGATTACATCGTCACCAAAAACACCATGCGTTTATAGTTACGATCGATTCAGCATTTCGGCTTATTTCCATTCGCCCTGGAGCATGAACGCGCCCCAGTAGTAAGGCGATTGCCAGTGTCTCTTCTTGAGCATCTCGATCTGCGCGGCTCTGAGCGCCGCCGCAGGTGGCAACTTCTCTTGCAACACGCCCCTGTAAAAACGTTTCATCAACTCGGCGGTCGCCGCATCATCAACTTGCCACAGGCTCGCCACGACGCGCGGCGCTCCCGCGTACATAAAGCCGCGCGTCAGCCCGATCAACCCTTCGCCCCTGACTTGTTTTCCGAGTCCGGTTTGACAGGCGCTCAAGACGACCAGATCGGCATTGAGTCGCAGGTTATAAATCTCGTGCAGCCGCAGAAATCCTTCCTGCGGCTGTCCCGCTTCATCGACTAAAGAGAGCACAAGCCCTGACAATTCAGGGTGGCGACTATCGAGCAGACCGTGCGTGCTGAAATGTATGACTCGGTACTGACCGAGTTCTTCGCTCATTGCCATTCTGCGATTGGCGCGGAAATCAAGCCACTTGAAACCCGACTGCTGTGGCGTCACGGCGGATAGAATCGCTTCCGCTTCGTCGCGGCTAAAGAGTAAACGTCGCAGACCGGCGCGCGCGCCCTCGCCTCTCACACTCGCGAGCGCGCGCTCAAACGTCGCCTTATACTTTTTGATGGCTGCTTCCAGAGAGTCTTGTGTGACCAGATTATGCAATCTTAGACCTTCAAAATATGCATTGCGCGCGTGGTGGCGATCTCTGTCCTGCTGCGTCGCCGCGCGAAGTGAAACGAATTTTGCTTCGTAACGTCCGAGAGGAGCATCTTTCTCAAACGAGCTTACTTCGAGGTGATAAATACCTGTGGCTTCCGCGACCCAGTTCACAGGCTCTACACCTTGCGATCCATTTGGGCTATCAACTTCAAGGATTAATTTTCCATCCGGCGCGAAGAGCTTCACGAGCACGTCGATCCCTTTTTGATCGATCGATACATGAGCATACTGATCGGAGATAAGGTTGAGGATGTAGGAATGCGACTGACCACCACTCATCTCGCGCTCGATTTGCACACCCGCTTCGAGCCGACGAACATCCGTATCATCATGGATCGGGCGAATCGCCGTCGTACTTCTTTGAAGCGTTTGTAGACGGACGCGTGTGTGCCCTCTCTGCGCTAACGCGACCGAAAACAACAGGCAGAAAAGCAAGACTAGGAGGCGTAACGCGGAAGGTCGCTTCCGACAACCTGAAAACATGATTAAAGTTTTTCGATTAACCATAATTAATGATTACAAAGATTAGCAATGCTCCAGAGACGTTCCTTCTAGTGCGTACGAATAATGGTGTCCATGGATAATCTTTGTTGTGTAATAGGTATAAATGTAACGCATTGACACGTTCATCCTTGCATACATTTAACCTTAAGTTCTGAAAAGTCTGATTATCGGAAGTGTCATAAATCGCTCTAAACAATGTTATCAATCGTAAGTTTATTGAGAATTAAAAGTGCGAAACCAGTATGGGGCGGGCGTGTCGAATGCATAGGTCATAACGGATGGTCGCTTGACGGGTCGCAACTCTGGTCGCGGAATTAAATGTGTGTGGGAATTTGTTATCGTGTTGAAGTCGATTGCGATATGTGGCTATCAAAGCATTATGAACAACGCAGATTCAGACGGTTAATCAATTGCTCCCCTACTCGTTCCAGCAATGCGACGGCTTGGTCGTGTGACACATCTGGGAAGTGAGACATAAATAGGTCGAGCGCATCGCCTGCCGCTAAATAATCGAATAGCGTTTTTACAGGCATTCGCATCCCTGCAAAGATCGGTGCGCCGCTCATACGCGCGGGCGAGGTGTAGATTGATCTCATCTACGGCACTCATATGTCGGTTAATGTTTTAAGCTCCCCAGACGTGTTGATGTACCGCCTACTGCTTCGTCAGTCATTCCTGAATCTTTTGTTATCTTATTTTTGTACCAACTGCTTCCAGAGTCTGACAGCCATCAGGAAACATGTAGGCGTTCGTGCTTGCATTTGGCGACGCCCTTCTCCATTCCTTCCGGATACCAGAACCCCGTGCCAGCGCAATCCGGGCACTTTTGTTTCTCTTCGTCGCTTAACACTTGATTTTGACCCTCCCGTCCACGGGCTTCGGCGGCGATTTCGCTCGCCCGCGCCTTGTCCACCTTCCAGAGTCTGCGCCGCAAATGCTCGGACAGGAATGAAGGCACATTAGAAACGGTCGTCCGCGCCGCCGCAATTTTTAATTCCGTAATCAGCACATCAGCCAGCTCGTCCCACCTCTCTGCGCTCGTTGAAATTTTGCCTGTCAGCTCCTTTTCGGCTTCGGTCAGTTTGACTGAGAGTCGGCGCGCGCCAGCGTCATCATCAATTTTTTCTCTCTTAGTATTAAAAGAAGTCTTAGGACTGCTGTAAACCATTGATTCTATTGGAATAGAACCCACGCCACCCACCCCACTTTCTACGGGGGGTACGGGGGGCACTTTCTGCGGTGCGTGGCGTGGGTGGGGTGGGGTAGGTGCTGTGGGTGGGGTACGTGTATCGTTTAAGTCCATTATCATCAGCCCGACCTCTTCGGGAAGCTGAACTTTATACTCGTTGCCTCCGTGCTGCCCGTCCGTGTAACCCACCTCAATTAAGCCGATAGATTTAAGGTGCGCAAGATTTTTAAGAAGCGTTCGCTCCGAGCCGATGTTTGATCCTTTCATCAATTCCGGTTTCGGTATCCTGATGCTGCGCACCGGCACAATGGCGCCGCGGGTTTTCTGATAAAGAAAATCATAAATCTGTTTTGATTTCCCGATAAAGTAGCCGCCCGCAACCGCCTCGCGCACAATAGAGTTAGCAACACGCGCGAAATCACGTTCAGGCGCGATGGGTGGATTGCGTGGCGTGATCGCCGTGAGTGGGGTGGGTGCTGTGGTGGGTTCGCTCGATGGAATGGGTTGCGTTAATCCAAGTAGCTCTTCAATCGGATGCGGAAGCCGCAAATTAGCAAAGGTGTCTTGAGTCTTCTTTTGCGGTTGCCGGGTCTTTATCTCCGTCTTCTGTTTTCCTTTAGTTTCCGTCATCCAACCTCCTGAACGAGCCGCAGGGAACTATCCATTTTGAGGCGTTGCAGTACCTCTTCGGTTAAACCGTCATAGTCTTTGCTGCCGTGCGACTCCGGCGCGTGTTCAAAGATGCTTTTACGGATGGACGGGGCAGTCTGCAATTTTACATTCGTGCGAATCACAGTCTCGAAGACTTGACCATCAAACATATCCTGCATCTTAGCGAGCGCTTCGCCGCAGATGCGGTTGCGCCCGTCGAAGTAGGTCATCAGGTATCCAAGGACAGAAAGCGACGGATTAAGTCGCCTCGTCCCTTGTATGGTGCTCGTTAAGTCGACGACGCCTTCAAGCGGGTAAAACTGCGCGGCGACAGGCACGATGACGTGTGACGAAGCGAGTAGCGCCTGCGTCAGCGTCATGCCGAGGCTCGGCGGGCAGTCGATCACGGCGAAATCGTAGGCGTCGAGCGACTCAAGAGAATCCTTCAAACGATAGTGTTCTTCTATTTGAACCGAGCGTTCGAGGAGCGCGAGTCTGATATGCGAGGGCGCGATGTCCAAGCCTTCAATGTGAGTTTCGTAGATCGCATCGATTAATCCCGGTCGCTCCTGATACCCGACGAGGACATCGGCGAGCGTGGTTTTAATCAAGCTCTGGTCGAGAAAGGTAAAGGTCGCGTTGCACTGGCTATCCAAGTCGACGAGCAGCGTTTTATATCCTCTGATGGCGAGTCCGGCGGCGAGATTAGTGGCGGTCGTGGTCTTGCCGACGCCGCCCTTTTGATTAGCGATCGCAATTATTTTCATGCTGCCTTCTTCTCGTCATTAGTTAACGGCGGCAGCGTTATCGCATCCGCCGTGGGAGGAGTGGTGGCATTGGTGTTGATGCCGGTTTTGCGCGGGCGACCCGGTTTCCTATCCGCGACTAAATAGAGGTCGGATTCCTTAATCAGGTGATCGCGCCCAAACTGTTGGGAAGGTAATCTTCCGACTTTGATGAGCGCACGCACGCGCCCTTGCGTCACGCCGAGTCGCTCGGCGACCTGTTTTGTAGTGAGCATACTCATATTTAAGTCGTCTTATATCTTGAAAATAACTATAGCGCAAGCTAATAATTTTCTTAAGTCTTTTATTGCGCAACGTTATAATTGAAACAGCGATTAGGTGAAGAGAATTGGCGGAAGGTCAGGTGCAGAAAGTCTTGGCGCATCTGTAATGCGCGGAAACATTCCGCATGTTCCAGACGTTGCACGTCCGGCTATGTTCTACTCGCGCCTGCAGCGCAAATTCCAGAATTTTCAAACAGCTTCTTAGCTTTACAATTGCTTGAGTAGCGCAAATCTTTACAATTATTCAAGCGTTTTTCAATATGCTCATCAAATCGCGCATCATTCAATGAATAACTTTTGAAGTAATAAGAACCGGAAACACAAAGAGCCGCGCGGAATAGCCGCGCGGCTCTTTGGACAACTGTTTTGTACTAGCGC
>MWWK01000108.1_pt1 | contig 13561 bp, 9 predicted proteins | sample 1047241 | NCBI WGS metagenome assembly MWWK01 (sample SAMN06349964, study PRJNA376086) | soil metagenome | isolation source: BG12-3 sample Antarctic (ecotone) soil | place: Antarctica | reverse complement strand
CTTGGCTAGTTCGTAAGCAGATTTAATTCCTTGTGCCTCGCAAATCTCTTTTATTTGTAGTTTCATATTCTATTCTTACCACTTCGATAATATCATAATTACCAATTCGATAACAAGTTTTTCTTCGCTTACCAAGTCAGTAATAATTATTATCACTTTGGTAAGTTTTACCTTGACTTGTTATTATCATTCTGATAACATTCTTCATTGAACAATTTACGGAGGTAGAAAATGAACACGCAAACTAAACAATCTAAAAAACATCTTGCCAATGAACAAAAAATTAAAGAGTGGATTCTTGAATTGTGGGCATCTTTTAACAAGTCGGAAAAAGAAAAGCAGTGTGTTTTAGACAAATTTGAAGAAGCAAAAACAGCCCTTGCACACAGACCGCGAGCAGTCGAATACCTTGAAAATGCCAGACAATTATTTTTAGAGGCGGAAGCGGTAAACAAGAAATAAAATTTCCAGCATAAAGAAAGCCGTGAGCGTAAAAACTCGCGGCTCTTCCTTTGTCTACAATTATTCACAAAAAACATGTCACTAGTCCGCGAGCATTAAAACTTGCGGCTTATTTATTTCGGCGAAAGAAACGGAATCTGATTCTTTCGTTAGCGTGTCTAATAATCTCTAAGACGTTTTGAGAATTTTCTATTGAGACACATTTTGAGACGCAATTTGAGAGAGTCTCACAAGGTATAGTTTGTGATACACACTAACAACCGCCTGGAATTATATGGATTATGCCGAACAGGTTAAAACTGTCAACCTAGTTGACAGTTTTACATACTTTGAATATCTCAAGCTAAAACGCAAGCCACCAAAGGTTGAAACTAAGCCGGAAACAGGCGCGGAAACAGGCGCGGAAACTAACAACAACACGTCCTCGACGGATGCGCGAATGTGAAATCATAACCGTGTGTTATGATTCCGCCCGCGTGCGCATAGAGCCGTCTTCTGTCTATAGACAGAAAATGATTATCCGCCGCAACAAAACCGCACGCACAGGCTCGACAATCAAATTTAAAGCTAATGCTTTAAATTTGACATTCAACCAACGCACGCACAGGCTCGACAACAAGATTTAGCGCGTGATATCGTTGCCGCGCATTCAACCAACGCACGCACAGGCTCGACTTTCGATGGTCATCGAAAGAAATGCATCCGCCGCATTCAACCAACGCACGCACAGGCTCGACACTCGGTGATTACTTACTTTGAGCCATTATTCAGCTGTCTAAGTCTGTTGCTTGACTTGTGAGCGTGTTTTGTAAGGAAAGGCTTGGTTGGGTATGGCTGGAAAGGAAAAGCCGCGCAATTTCATTATCGAAACTTCGCCGGTCTTGTGGTGAATAAATGAGCGTTCCATACTGGCGTTTAACGCCAGTATGGAGTTTTCTTCTGTTTCACGGCGCAGCTTATTAACGATAGTTTTATCCACACCACATCGTCGCGCAATTTCTCTATCGCTCCACCGGCTCCATTCCGCATCGTAAAGCAGAGTTTTAACGGCGTTGCGTGTTTCGTGATGTAAGTGCGTTCCTCACTGTCATTAAATGACAGTGAGGTGGGGACTAACTCGAATCTCAGCCTTGCCACTGTGTCTAAAAAACGCAGAGAAGCCACAAGTTTTTTACGCTTGTGGCTTTTTGGTCGAGGGGTGATTCGGCGGTTGTTATGCGGTTTTAGCTGGGTTTGTCGGTAGGTAGGACGTTGGCAAAAAGGTCGATAGTAAGTTTGTTTGATTGTTGCGCACGCTCGCGTATCGCGTCGTTCATAGCATCGTGGGAACTTTTCCTGAGTTCGGCTTCGGTCGGCTGATAAAAAAGACGCGGGTTGTCTCTGATTAATTTTTCGACTGCTACATCTTCGCTAACAGCGCCGGACATCGTTAATTTTTTGAAGGCGCGCAGAAATTCTTTTTTATCTTTTTCACTTTTGAATATAGTGTTCATTTGTTTTCTCCTATCGGCTGGCGGTTCTTGTTTGATAAATATGGCGGTCTCGTTCGCGTGTAAGCTCGCCAATTTCGATGGAATTTTGCCTCACATTTTCGTGCGCGTTAGCAGCGTTTGCGCTCAATATGTTGAATTGTTTGAGTGCATTATCGCGCTCGGTAATTGCTTGCTGCAATGGTTCGTGAGTGGCTTGCCGGGCTTCGACAAGGGTCGGTTTTTGCATTTCCAAGCGCTGAAGGCGAAGATTCAGAACTAGAATTTCAGTCGCCTTTATTTCAATCGGTAAATCCGCCTGTCGTTTTTGCAAACTAATCATTGAAGCCGAATCGCCATCGGTTGCGGCAATCGTCATTCGGTTTTGAAAGTCGGCAAATTCGTATCGAAGTTTCGCCAACAATTCGTCGATTCTTTCTATTTCGTCGGTGATTGTTTGAACTGTCAGTTCATTATTGTTTTCGGTCATATTATTATTTTTCCTTGCCTAAAAAGGCGTTTTATTTTACAAGTTCGAGAATTATCACGCGCTTATTTATCGGTTTGCCGCACGTTGGACAATTCTCAATGGTAGGCGGTTCGGCTTCCGATTCAAGCCCAAGTTGTTTGGCGGTTTCGGAATCTTGATACGGCTGGTATTCGCCCGTTTCGTAAGGGTTATATTCGATAGTGCGCAGCTGAAAATCAACTTGCTGCTCCGTCCCGTTGCAAGCGCAAAATTCAGAATCGTTTCCGATTATTTGGCTTTGCAGTTCATTTAATCTGCTTTTTATACTCATTTTCAATTTCCTCCAATCGTAATAAAATGTCGGTCGTTTCAAAATCCTTGCGGTTTCCTTCGATAACGATTGACGCGGCGCGAACTTCGGTCGAAGGAATTTCACAAGTCAAATTCCTTTTGAGCGTGTCAATCGCGTCCGCGTGAAGCGATTGCAAGCGGGTAATGTTTTGCTCGAATATGACACGCCGCGCCGCTCGAAACTCTTTTTGAAATTCGGCGTCTTCCAAATATCTTCGGAGCGTCTTTTCGTTTAATCCGCACTTTTGCGCGGCATCTTTTATCGTTGCCGATTCGAGCAGTGCGCCTATGGCTTTTTCTCTGTTTGCCGTTTTCATCGGACTTTTTAGGACATCATCGGACATATTCGTTATTCCCCCTTATGAGCGTTTTCTAAATCAGTGTTCGCCGCATCTGTTAAAAGTTGGCAGATTTGAGCGGCTGTTTCCGCAAGGAAACATTCGGCAATCACGTGCGGGTTACCGCCTTCGCTTGTCTTGATGATTAAGTGCCTTTGGTTGTGAAGCATTATTGTAAATTTTGCGTTAGTGTTCATAATTTCGTTTTACTGCATCGCCTGTGGCGCGTTTTTATTGTCAAAGGCTTGTCTTACCCTTCCTTTTGTTACGCTCCAAGCCACGCTTCGCAGGTTTTCCGGCTGTCTGCATATTCTTTCGGCTTCGGTTTCCGATTCGCCGTTATAAATGGCAACCGCTTTTTGTTCGTCAAGAATCGTTTCAAAATCTCGTTTCAATTTTTCATCGCTCAAAATAATTTCGAGTTTTGCATTGTATCTATCAATAAAATCATTGGTTTGATTTATTTCCGTTTGCTGATTTATTAAATAGTCCGCCAAGTCATAGCCGTTTGCTTTCTGTTCGTCTGTGGCGTGTGTTTCTATGAGACGCGATACTTTGATAATCGAGCCTTGTCTTTGTGCGTCTGTGGCAATTTCTTGCCAAAGGTCGAAGCCGTCCGCATCCGGGTAAATGATGATTTGCCGATTTCCGAGCCGTTTGAGCCGTTCGGGTTTCAACCAAGTTTTAGAATTGCAGGCAAGCCAAACAAATTCGGGAATACAAAGCGATGCGATAATTGCCGTTTTTTCGGCTTCGACAATGGCAACCTGTTTATTCGGGTATTTCGGCAAAAGGTGTTCACCGAAAAAGATTTGTTTATATTGAAAATCTTCTTTGAGTTTTAACTTTGCAGGTAAAGATGAAGTGTCATAGTCGCCTTTGTGCCGTTTCCCTGTTTTTTCATCAAATCTAATGAGCTTCGCCCGGCAAATGCGCCGGGCGCAATCCACACTTGGAAAACAGGTGTAATTCCCGCGAAAATCTTCATAAGTTCCGATAAGATACATTTCCAAAACGGCTTGAATTTCTTCGGCACAATCCGGAAAAAGGTTAATCAGAAATTGAACGAAGGCATTTTGCTCATAGTTGCCAAGTGTCGTTTTGAAACTTTCAAATGGAATGTAATCAAATTCTTTTGACTCGTTCGACAAATTTCCGGCTTGGTGCTTCGCCGTGAAGCCGTTTTTATCGGCAAAACCATAGTTTGATGTGTTGCGCTTTTTACATTTCGTGGATTGTTCGCCGCGTCCGGTGTGCGCCATCGGGTTATCGGCAAAGAACTGTTTCGCCGTGTAACGATAGCCGCATTTTGACGAACGATTGCAGATGCCTACCTGTTCGGGCAAGTGTTCGCCTGTTTCAGTGTTAATAAAACGGGTGAACTCATTCCGAGCATTACACGCCGGGCAGGTGTACCGTGATTTCATTCCGCGATATTTTTCAAGTTCAAATGCCATTTTAATCGTTAGCTGATGTGTTAAAACTTGTTAGTGTCCAAAATAAAAGGTTTCTGGAGTCTAACTTTCCTAACTAAACTAACTTTTTATAACTTTCAAAAAAAATCAAAAAGTTAGTTTAGTTAAATAAGTTAGTGTCTAACAACCTTTTATTTTGAGGCTTCATCCTTCTCATTGACATAGATTTTTTTCAATCCAAACATAAGTTTTATTCGCGTTACCCGCTTCGACAGTTATATTTAGCCGTTCAAGCCGTTCCTTAAATTTCCGCTTGCCAAGCGATTTGTAGCCGTCATCCTGACAAAATGATTTGTATTCCTGATACAAAGTTTTTAACGTATACTCACAATCGTTATTACTGCTTGCCTTGTAATTTTCCTCTGCGAGAAACATTGCCACCGAGTCCGATTCTTTGCGATATTTTGCAACCGCTTTTTGCGCCGCATCGCACTTTGAGAAATTCCCCTGTTCGAGCAATCGGTTTAATCCGGCAAGCACCCAATTAAAAACTCCAGCAAGTTCCGCTTCGATAATTTCATTGTGTAAATTCTTGTTTTGTTTTTCTTCCGGTATGGTTACGTCAAAAGGAACAATCATAAACCGCCGGAAATATGCTTCCGTGTGTTCAACGTCTTTCGGCAATTCATTGGTGTTAAAAGTAAGTTTTGCGTAATTGGTGAGCGTTATCGGTTGACCGTAGGGCAAACGCGCTTCAATCGGTTCGCCGCTTGTTAATTGTTTGAACTTTTCCGACTGTAATCGGTTTGAGATTTCCGACGAATAATTTAATAATTTGTTGGCAATCATCGCCCGGTAGTATTGGTCTCCAAGTGATTCGAGAGAGTAATTTGATACGTTTTCTGTTCCTAAAATCGCGGAAATTACTTCAAAAAATACACCCTTACCGTTCGCGCCGCCGCCGTAAAGAAGCAGAGTTTTCTCTAATTTCAAATGCCGCGTGAAAACGTAACCGATGTATTCCGCTAAGATTTTTTGCCGCGATTTTCCTTCGTCAACATCGTTTTCGTTTTCGTCCTTTTCGGGCAAAACACGGTCAAGAAACTTTTGCCATTTTGGGCAAGTCGCTTTTTCGTCGTAAGCGAAATTTAATTGATAAGTGAGAAAATCGGCGCGGTTGAATGGACGCAATTTTAATCTGCCCTTTGTAATTTCGCCCGTCCCGTTTTGAACATTTATTAAAACCGTTTTGCTCTTTGGTCTAGGTTTGGGCAGATAGGCAGTGACAAAAAACTGCCTGTAAAGCTCATCCAGGAATTTATGATAGTCGGCGGTAACGCTGTTCACGCCCAACTTTTTCGCCGCATCGCCAAGAAAAACTTTTATTTCTTCCCGGTCAATCAGTTTCCAAAATTCTTTGTTGTACGAATAAATAAAACCGAGATTTATGCACAGACCGCACTTTAATTCATTAGCGATTCGCAAAATATGACGAATGGTTAAAACGACTTGATGTTTGATTGTCAGTAAATCGCTTGCGGCAAGTTCCGCTTCAACACGAAGATTAACCGGGCGTAAATGGTCGAGAATTTCAAGCAAAACTGCATCGTGTGTAATCCTAATCCTCGAATTTGTCTCACCCGAATTTGTTTCATTGGTTGCTTCGGCTAAAATTGCCAAAGCGGAAATTTTGTTGGTCGCCGATTGGAATGCATCGGCATCAATTGTTTGCGTTTTTTGATTTTCTGTAGTAAAATTTTTCATAGTTGGTTTATCTGTTAGTTCGTTAATTTTGTGGTTTTGGCATCGTTTACAGCGATGCCTTTCTTTTTTTATGCCGCGCACGCGCACGCCTCGCGCTTTGTTGCGTCGGCTTCTGCGCTGGTTGAAAAGCTCTTGTTTGGAGCGGTAAATTAAAACCGTTGGCTAAGGTAAAGGCTTTTTCGTCCGGGAGTCCAGACTTTGAATTTTGTTGAATGTTGGCGAATGACATTGAAAAAAGGTGAAGGCACTAACCTCTTCGCCAAAGGTTAGCGCCCTCATTGTTTCCGACGACGGACGACGGGAACTGTAAAAACTTTTTAGCCTTTTTTATCCCAACTGGACATTTTAAACTTGCAACTCAGGATAAAATCGGCTAATAATTCAAAACGCAGTGGGCGAATACTTACTGCGATTTGATTGGCTAAAATCAAAGAACTGATGAAGCGGGTAACTTGTCTAGGGCTGCCCGCTTTTTCTGTTCAGACTGAAGTTATAGAAACTCGCGATGTTTGTCAAAGGAAATTTAGTGAATATGAAGATTTCGGCTTAAAGTTCGCGTAAAACATTAAGAAAAAAATAAGTAATATTTAAAAACCTTATTCGCTAGAGATTTCTACGACGATACCCGGCTTCAAACTCTAAATAATCCGCTTCACTAATTAAATGCGGCGACCGCTTGCCGTGTTGAGTTGATTTTAATTTTCCCTCGTTAATATATTCGGTAATTCGTTTCTTGCTTAATATCTTTCCGGCAATCGGCTCTAGTCGCCGCGCAACATCTTCCGTTGTCATTCTCTTATCAGATGCCGTTGTTTCGAGCGTTTGAGGCGGTTTGGCTGGCTTTCCCGCGTCCGGCTTAGGTAGCTGCGGTTTGACTGTCTGCGGCTCGTTATAACCGAAAATATCATCCGGCGAACATTTGAGCGTGTTGCACAAGGCTTTCAGAGTTTGCGGCGTGAATTGCTTTATATCATTGGCAAACGCTCTGTAAGCCGTCGGCATATTTAATTTTGTCCGCTTGGCTAGTTCGTAAGCAGATTTAATTCCTTGTGCCTCGCAAATCTCTTTTATTTGTAGTTTCATATTCTATTCTTACCACTTCGATAATATCATAATTACCAATTCGATAACAAGTTTTTCTTCGCTTACCAAGTCAGTAATAATTATTATCACTTTGGTAAGTTTTACCTTGACTTGTTATTATCATTCTGATAACATTCTTCATTGAACAATTTACGGAGGTAGAAAATGAACACGCAAACTAAACAATCTAAAAAACATCTTGCCAATGAACAAAAAATTAAAGAGTGGATTCTTGAATTGTGGGCATCTTTTAACAAGTCGGAAAAAGAAAAGCAGTGTGTTTTAGACAAATTTGAAGAAGCAAAAACAGCCCTTGCACACAGACCGCGAGCAGTCGAATACCTTGAAAATGCCAGACAATTATTTTTAGAGGCGGAAGCGGTAAACAAGAAATAAAATTTCCAGCATAAAGAAAGCCGTGAGCGTAAAAACTCGCGGCTCTTCCTTTGTCTACAATTATTCACAAAAAACATGTCACTAGTCCGCGAGCATTAAAACTTGCGGCTTATTTATTTCGGCGAAAGAAACGGAATCTGATTCTTTCGTTAGCGTGTCTAATAATCTCTAAGACGTTTTGAGAATTTTCTATTGAGACACATTTTGAGACGCAATTTGAGAGAGTCTCACAAGGTATAGTTTGTGATACACACTAACAACCGCCTGGAATTATATGGATTATGCCGAACAGGTTAAAACTGTCAACCTAGTTGACAGTTTTACATACTTTGAATATCTCAAGCTAAAACGCAAGCCACCAAAGGTTGAAACTAAGCCGGAAACAGGCGCGGAAACAGGCGCGGAAACTAACAACAACACGTCCTCGACGGATGCGCGAATGTGAAATCATAACCGTGTGTTATGATTCCGCCCGCGTGCGCATAGAGCCGTCTTCTGTCTATAGACAGAAAATGATTATCCGCCGCAACAAAACCGCACGCACAGGCTCGACAATCAAATTTAAAGCTAATGCTTTAAATTTGACATTCAACCAACGCACGCACAGGCTCGACAACAAGATTTAGCGCGTGATATCGTTGCCGCGCATTCAACCAACGCACGCACAGGCTCGACTTTCGATGGTCATCGAAAGAAATGCATCCGCCGCATTCAACCAACGCACGCACAGGCTCGACACTCGGTGATTACTTACTTTGAGCCATTATTCAGCTGTCTAAGTCTGTTGCTTGACTTGTGAGCGTGTTTTGTAAGGAAAGGCTTGGTTGGGTATGGCTGGAAAGGAAAAGCCGCGCAATTTCATTATCGAAACTTCGCCGGTCTTGTGGTGAATAAATGAGCGTTCCATACTGGCGTTTAACGCCAGTATGGAGTTTTCTTCTGTTTCACGGCGCAGCTTATTAACGATAGTTTTATCCACACCACATCGTCGCGCAATTTCTCTATCGCTCCACCGGCTCCATTCCGCATCGTAAAGCAGAGTTTTAACGGCGTTGCGTGTTTCGTGATGTAAGTGCGTTCCTCACTGTCATTAAATGACAGTGAGGTGGGGACTAACTCGAATCTCAGCCTTGCCACTGTGTCTAAAAAACGCAGAGAAGCCACAAGTTTTTTACGCTTGTGGCTTTTTGGTCGAGGGGTGATTCGGCGGTTGTTATGCGGTTTTAGCTGGGTTTGTCGGTAGGTAGGACGTTGGCAAAAAGGTCGATAGTAAGTTTGTTTGATTGTTGCGCACGCTCGCGTATCGCGTCGTTCATAGCATCGTGGGAACTTTTCCTGAGTTCGGCTTCGGTCGGCTGATAAAAAAGACGCGGGTTGTCTCTGATTAATTTTTCGACTGCTACATCTTCGCTAACAGCGCCGGACATCGTTAATTTTTTGAAGGCGCGCAGAAATTCTTTTTTATCTTTTTCACTTTTGAATATAGTGTTCATTTGTTTTCTCCTATCGGCTGGCGGTTCTTGTTTGATAAATATGGCGGTCTCGTTCGCGTGTAAGCTCGCCAATTTCGATGGAATTTTGCCTCACATTTTCGTGCGCGTTAGCAGCGTTTGCGCTCAATATGTTGAATTGTTTGAGTGCATTATCGCGCTCGGTAATTGCTTGCTGCAATGGTTCGTGAGTGGCTTGCCGGGCTTCGACAAGGGTCGGTTTTTGCATTTCCAAGCGCTGAAGGCGAAGATTCAGAACTAGAATTTCAGTCGCCTTTATTTCAATCGGTAAATCCGCCTGTCGTTTTTGCAAACTAATCATTGAAGCCGAATCGCCATCGGTTGCGGCAATCGTCATTCGGTTTTGAAAGTCGGCAAATTCGTATCGAAGTTTCGCCAACAATTCGTCGATTCTTTCTATTTCGTCGGTGATTGTTTGAACTGTCAGTTCATTATTGTTTTCGGTCATATTATTATTTTTCCTTGCCTAAAAAGGCGTTTTATTTTACAAGTTCGAGAATTATCACGCGCTTATTTATCGGTTTGCCGCACGTTGGACAATTCTCAATGGTAGGCGGTTCGGCTTCCGATTCAAGCCCAAGTTGTTTGGCGGTTTCGGAATCTTGATACGGCTGGTATTCGCCCGTTTCGTAAGGGTTATATTCGATAGTGCGCAGCTGAAAATCAACTTGCTGCTCCGTCCCGTTGCAAGCGCAAAATTCAGAATCGTTTCCGATTATTTGGCTTTGCAGTTCATTTAATCTGCTTTTTATACTCATTTTCAATTTCCTCCAATCGTAATAAAATGTCGGTCGTTTCAAAATCCTTGCGGTTTCCTTCGATAACGATTGACGCGGCGCGAACTTCGGTCGAAGGAATTTCACAAGTCAAATTCCTTTTGAGCGTGTCAATCGCGTCCGCGTGAAGCGATTGCAAGCGGGTAATGTTTTGCTCGAATATGACACGCCGCGCCGCTCGAAACTCTTTTTGAAATTCGGCGTCTTCCAAATATCTTCGGAGCGTCTTTTCGTTTAATCCGCACTTTTGCGCGGCATCTTTTATCGTTGCCGATTCGAGCAGTGCGCCTATGGCTTTTTCTCTGTTTGCCGTTTTCATCGGACTTTTTAGGACATCATCGGACATATTCGTTATTCCCCCTTATGAGCGTTTTCTAAATCAGTGTTCGCCGCATCTGTTAAAAGTTGGCAGATTTGAGCGGCTGTTTCCGCAAGGAAACATTCGGCAATCACGTGCGGGTTACCGCCTTCGCTTGTCTTGATGATTAAGTGCCTTTGGTTGTGAAGCATTATTGTAAATTTTGCGTTAGTGTTCATAATTTCGTTTTACTGCATCGCCTGTGGCGCGTTTTTATTGTCAAAGGCTTGTCTTACCCTTCCTTTTGTTACGCTCCAAGCCACGCTTCGCAGGTTTTCCGGCTGTCTGCATATTCTTTCGGCTTCGGTTTCCGATTCGCCGTTATAAATGGCAACCGCTTTTTGTTCGTCAAGAATCGTTTCAAAATCTCGTTTCAATTTTTCATCGCTCAAAATAATTTCGAGTTTTGCATTGTATCTATCAATAAAATCATTGGTTTGATTTATTTCCGTTTGCTGATTTATTAAATAGTCCGCCAAGTCATAGCCGTTTGCTTTCTGTTCGTCTGTGGCGTGTGTTTCTATGAGACGCGATACTTTGATAATCGAGCCTTGTCTTTGTGCGTCTGTGGCAATTTCTTGCCAAAGGTCGAAGCCGTCCGCATCCGGGTAAATGATGATTTGCCGATTTCCGAGCCGTTTGAGCCGTTCGGGTTTCAACCAAGTTTTAGAATTGCAGGCAAGCCAAACAAATTCGGGAATACAAAGCGATGCGATAATTGCCGTTTTTTCGGCTTCGACAATGGCAACCTGTTTATTCGGGTATTTCGGCAAAAGGTGTTCACCGAAAAAGATTTGTTTATATTGAAAATCTTCTTTGAGTTTTAACTTTGCAGGTAAAGATGAAGTGTCATAGTCGCCTTTGTGCCGTTTCCCTGTTTTTTCATCAAATCTAATGAGCTTCGCCCGGCAAATGCGCCGGGCGCAATCCACACTTGGAAAACAGGTGTAATTCCCGCGAAAATCTTCATAAGTTCCGATAAGATACATTTCCAAAACGGCTTGAATTTCTTCGGCACAATCCGGAAAAAGGTTAATCAGAAATTGAACGAAGGCATTTTGCTCATAGTTGCCAAGTGTCGTTTTGAAACTTTCAAATGGAATGTAATCAAATTCTTTTGACTCGTTCGACAAATTTCCGGCTTGGTGCTTCGCCGTGAAGCCGTTTTTATCGGCAAAACCATAGTTTGATGTGTTGCGCTTTTTACATTTCGTGGATTGTTCGCCGCGTCCGGTGTGCGCCATCGGGTTATCGGCAAAGAACTGTTTCGCCGTGTAACGATAGCCGCATTTTGACGAACGATTGCAGATGCCTACCTGTTCGGGCAAGTGTTCGCCTGTTTCAGTGTTAATAAAACGGGTGAACTCATTCCGAGCATTACACGCCGGGCAGGTGTACCGTGATTTCATTCCGCGATATTTTTCAAGTTCAAATGCCATTTTAATCGTTAGCTGATGTGTTAAAACTTGTTAGTGTCCAAAATAAAAGGTTTCTGGAGTCTAACTTTCCTAACTAAACTAACTTTTTATAACTTTCAAAAAAAATCAAAAAGTTAGTTTAGTTAAATAAGTTAGTGTCTAACAACCTTTTATTTTGAGGCTTCATCCTTCTCATTGACATAGATTTTTTTCAATCCAAACATAAGTTTTATTCGCGTTACCCGCTTCGACAGTTATATTTAGCCGTTCAAGCCGTTCCTTAAATTTCCGCTTGCCAAGCGATTTGTAGCCGTCATCCTGACAAAATGATTTGTATTCCTGATACAAAGTTTTTAACGTATACTCACAATCGTTATTACTGCTTGCCTTGTAATTTTCCTCTGCGAGAAACATTGCCACCGAGTCCGATTCTTTGCGATATTTTGCAACCGCTTTTTGCGCCGCATCGCACTTTGAGAAATTCCCCTGTTCGAGCAATCGGTTTAATCCGGCAAGCACCCAATTAAAAACTCCAGCAAGTTCCGCTTCGATAATTTCATTGTGTAAATTCTTGTTTTGTTTTTCTTCCGGTATGGTTACGTCAAAAGGAACAATCATAAACCGCCGGAAATATGCTTCCGTGTGTTCAACGTCTTTCGGCAATTCATTGGTGTTAAAAGTAAGTTTTGCGTAATTGGTGAGCGTTATCGGTTGACCGTAGGGCAAACGCGCTTCAATCGGTTCGCCGCTTGTTAATTGTTTGAACTTTTCCGACTGTAATCGGTTTGAGATTTCCGACGAATAATTTAATAATTTGTTGGCAATCATCGCCCGGTAGTATTGGTCTCCAAGTGATTCGAGAGAGTAATTTGATACGTTTTCTGTTCCTAAAATCGCGGAAATTACTTCAAAAAATACACCCTTACCGTTCGCGCCGCCGCCGTAAAGAAGCAGAGTTTTCTCTAATTTCAAATGCCGCGTGAAAACGTAACCGATGTATTCCGCTAAGATTTTTTGCCGCGATTTTCCTTCGTCAACATCGTTTTCGTTTTCGTCCTTTTCGGGCAAAACACGGTCAAGAAACTTTTGCCATTTTGGGCAAGTCGCTTTTTCGTCGTAAGCGAAATTTAATTGATAAGTGAGAAAATCGGCGCGGTTGAATGGACGCAATTTTAATCTGCCCTTTGTAATTTCGCCCGTCCCGTTTTGAACATTTATTAAAACCGTTTTGCTCTTTGGTCTAGGTTTGGGCAGATAGGCAGTGACAAAAAACTGCCTGTAAAGCTCATCCAGGAATTTATGATAGTCGGCGGTAACGCTGTTCACGCCCAACTTTTTCGCCGCATCGCCAAGAAAAACTTTTATTTCTTCCCGGTCAATCAGTTTCCAAAATTCTTTGTTGTACGAATAAATAAAACCGAGATTTATGCACAGACCGCACTTTAATTCATTAGCGATTCGCAAAATATGACGAATGGTTAAAACGACTTGATGTTTGATTGTCAGTAAATCGCTTGCGGCAAGTTCCGCTTCAACACGAAGATTAACCGGGCGTAAATGGTCGAGAATTTCAAGCAAAACTGCATCGTGTGTAATCCTAATCCTCGAATTTGTCTCACCCGAATTTGTTTCATTGGTTGCTTCGGCTAAAATTGCCAAAGCGGAAATTTTGTTGGTCGCCGATTGGAATGCATCGGCATCAATTGTTTGCGTTTTTTGATTTTCTGTAGTAAAATTTTTCATAGTTGGTT
>MWWK01000107.1_pt1 | contig 13563 bp, 10 predicted proteins | sample 1047241 | NCBI WGS metagenome assembly MWWK01 (sample SAMN06349964, study PRJNA376086) | soil metagenome | isolation source: BG12-3 sample Antarctic (ecotone) soil | place: Antarctica | reverse complement strand
ATCTTTTTTTTGTCCTTATTAAATCTATACAAAATTATAAATCTTTAATCAAAAACTAAACCTTTTGTATAAATCCAATCTATACAAAAAGCACGAAATATCAGTCTAAAAAGTATTAAATATCAGTACAAGCAAAAAACAACAAATATAATAAAATCAATAACTTAACCTATTTTTTTACTATATTTACTCTTATCTAGTCTTTATGGTTCTGAATTATTTAAGAATTAAAACCGTTACGGAATTTTGCTATCCGCAAAATTCCTATATTTTCGCCCGCTGGTGTTGAATGGTGGTTTAGTTGAATGCGGCGAAAATGAAGAAGCAACTAGGGTAAAGGTATAGGTCGGGCAAGGTTTCCGGTTAAAACGGGCTTGTGTGCCGTTTGTGGGGCGGGAAAACGGCATCAAGGTTTGTTTTCTATTAGTTAAAATCCTCAAAGTTTGGAATGTCACTCTTTTTGGTTTTTTTTACTCGCGTCGGCTGCGCTGCTTCGTATTCGGGCGTGGGTATTTCCTGCCCGCATCGAAAATTGAATTTCGGCTGTTTTTTAACCGTGCTGGTCGGGTCGTTCGGGTTCCAATCTTTACTTTTGTTAAGTCCGCTTTTCGGTCGTGTAAAAAATAAACGCCGCATTCGTATCGGTCTTAAATTTGTTGAAATCAAAATTATTTCGTTGTCGTCAAGTCGTCGCAGCTCGTCGGCGGTCATTAATGCCCGTGCATGCTCTTTCGTGCCTGTGCTGCGGGTAACTTTTTTATCAAAAAAGCCGCCGCTCTCGGAAAAGCTCTCCGTCTTTGAAACATAAGTGTATGGGCCTAATTGCTTTGAAAATTTCTCCGCCGTTTCGCCCTGTATTCCTGCTAAAAGCAATTTATTATTGAAATTGTCCAGAATCGTTTCGGCATCGGCTTTTTCGTATAGGCTCGTCAACTGTGAAATGCTTTGAAGTCCGGCGTTTATGGCAACTCCCTGTCCTCTCATCAATGTAATATGATTTTCAAAATTCTTAATTTTTCCTATATTTGCGAACTCGTCAAAAAATAAATTTACCGGAACTTTTCCGGTTTTCTGTTTTAACAACTGCGTGAAAATTATTGAAAAGAAAATCGTTGTCAACGCCTGCAATCTTGTTACGTCGTCCTGTTCCAAGCACCAGAAAATCTGAACGGGTTTTTCGCGTAATTGTCCGAAGTTAAAAGCGTTTTTGTCGCTGCTGGTGAAGCGTCGAATTTTAGGGTTATTCATCCAATTCAATCGGCCTGTCAAGCCTGTTATTATTGCGGCTTTTTGTTTATCCTCGTTGGTCATGAATGGGCGCATCAGTCGCCGTGTTTCGGGCTGCGGCGAATTTAGTAAAACTTCGCACGTCTCGTCAATTCCTAGTGTCAAAATCTCGTATAGGTGCGTTGCTGTCGGCACGTCGCTGTTGGCAATGTGCAGAAGGCTTGCAAGCAAAATTCTTTCTTCGTTCTGCCACCAGAATGGGTCGCCTTTCGGCGTTCCTTTACTGTGAATCAATGCGCCCGCTACGTTTTCAGCAAAATAAATATCTTTGCAATAAGCTACAAAATTAAACGGTGCGCTGCTGTCCGGGTCGGTCGGTGCAAACCTAATCGGCGCGTGTTGGTTGTAAGCTGTTTCTCTCCAAAGTTCGCTTTTCGGGTCGGTCGCCACGAAACTCGAATTTCCTGCGTCGTGGCAATTCGGCAAGAAGAAACTCCGGCTTTTTCCCGCTCCGGTCGGGCCAACTATTACGGTATGTTTTAGGGCTAATTGGCGCGGTAAATTTACAAGTTTCGTCAAAACTTTCAGGTCTTTTATATCTCCAACTTTTATATCTCCGGCGTTGTATTGGGTCGTTAGCTGCTTAATTTCTTTATTGAAAGCAAAGCCCGCCGTGCCGTGCTGGTCGCTCTCGGTGCTGCTGCCAAAGCGAAACATTCCAAAAATTCTGCGTCCTATGAATCGCCAGAAAATAAAAGCTAAGAAAATTACCCAAGCTGCATTTACTGCAAAGCCAATCAAATAAAGCATATTAAATTCCGGCGTTGGCTGCGTGGTTGGTTGCTGCGTCGTCGTCGCGGTCGTCGGCTGCGTGTTCGGCTGCGTTAATTTCTTCGGTGTGGGTTTGTTTTTGTTCTGAAACATATAATTTTCTTAAAAAAGTAATAATCTGCCTTGAATAGTCGCCCTGTGTGCGGTTTTTATTGCTTCTCCTTTACCTTCCCCTTCCTCTGTCGCGGTCGTGGGTTATATCGCGTCTCTCAATGTCTTCACGTAGCGTGTTAGCTTCTCGAATTGCTCTGTCAACTGCTGTATTTGCTTGGCCAACTGTTTGTTCTGTCGAATCAATTCTTGAACGTCCTTTTGTAATAATTCGTTTATCTCGATCAGCTCCGTTTTTGTCATCTCTTTTTACTCCGGCGTTTTGTAAATCTCTTTTTCTCAAATTCCTTTCTAAATTCTTTTTGAATTTGTCGTTGGTGCGTTCCGGCTTCTTTTCCGTGAAGTCTTTGCCGTTTTTTTTGGCTTCAATCTTGCGCTGGTTATAATCGCGGGTTTGCTCTTTTAATCGCTTAAATTCCGGCGCGTATCTGGTTTTATATTCGCGGTCGTATTTTTTCGCCCACGCCTCGTCCAATGTGTAAAAATCCTTTGCTGGTAGCTGAAAACTTTTTCCGTTTTCCTTTTTCGTATCAATGAAAACGTGCGCGTGGGTCTGCCCTTCTTTGTCCTGGTGAATCGTGTAAATACATCGTGCGTCGTTAAATTTCTCGTTTAAAAATTCCTTTGTTAATTGCCCTGCCTTTTCCGTTTCCTCGCCTCGATCCCAACTCAAAATCAGCGTCTGGTGGTTGCGGTCGGTGCGTTCCGTTCCGTTTTTTATTCGTGGGTTCGCTGCGCTTTCTTTCTGGCGTGTTTTGCCGTATGCCATCGCTGCCGCTCTCCGGTTCTCTAAATCGTCTTTATCAATTCCGCTCTCTATGTCGTCTAAATTATGAAAATGAATTTCTTCCGCTTTGCTTAATCGGGTTATGTATTCCGCGCTGTCAAAGCATCGGGCGGGGTTGCATTTGTTGTTGTATTTAGCTATGGCCATGAATCAAAATAAAGAATCTAATTTTTTTAATACTGCTGTTAATGCTGTTACGGCTTCCTCAATTCGTTGCTGTGTCGGCGGTTGCGTGTCGGCAATTCTCGAAACATTTACCGCCTTTGCAACTTGGTTCAAATTGTTACCCGCTTTTTCAATTTGGTAATTCAAATCAAATATAATTTTTCTTTCTTCGGCGGTTGTCGGTGGCTCGTTCCGGTCGCGGCTTCCGGCGAAAGTTAAAAACTTTGAAACGGTCAAACCGTATTTTTTAGCGTTCTTTTTAATCGCTTTTTTTTCGTCGCGGCTCAAATAAATTCCAATTCTTTCTAATTTGCTAGGCATATATTTCTCTTAAAATGCGCTCGGCTTCCATGCGAATCTGTAAAAATTGAATCGCTGCGTGGTGAAAATTTCTTGAATTGCTGCGCGTGTTTCCTGCTAATTGGTGCAGGCTTTCTGCTATTTTTGCTCGGTTAAATTGTCGTTTTAGTTCGTTCATGGTTTTAATTTCTGCCGTTAAATCGTCACAATCGCGTCAAAAGTGGTTTCCTTTCCGGTCGCTAATCCGGCTTTTATGGCTGCTAATCCGTTCGGTTTGGCTGCGCGAATTTCAATCGCAATGATCAAATCTTCGCCGTCGTCGTGGTTCGCTTCGGGGCTTTTTACCACCAGAATTTTGTTTTTCTCAAGGTCAATTTGTATTTCGTAGCCTGTTAATTTGTCCATCGTTTTCTCCTTATCTACGGTTTTCGGTTTCCTTTTTCGCTTCGGAAAAGCAAGGTCAAACCGCTTGCGGTTTGAATTAAGTAGCGAACCTTACGAAGTAAGGTAACGCTACTTAATATACCTTGCTCTCTCAACTATTTTCAGTTTCGCTGTTATTTTTGAAACAGTCAAATGGAATTTTTTCGGCCGAAACTTCGTCGTCGGTTTCGTCGTCCAAGTCAAAAAGTTTCGGCTGGTCGGGGTCAAAATCTACGTCAAAAAGTTTGGGTTGGTTCGGGTCGTTTTCAATCGATCCGGTTTTCGTGTCTTGTTCGTTCTCTAAATACAACATTTTGTTTTCTCCTTTTTTAGTGCCGCTATATCTCCGGCGGCGCGGGCTTGAATTTAAAGATTACTCAAATGTAATTCCGTGCGGCGCAACTTTTACAAAATTGCCTGCCGTATCTATGTAGCTCGTGAATGTCGGCTCGGTTTCGTCGTCGCCGTCCAATTCAAAATAGAAATTCAGTTCCGCTCTGTTCTCTATATTTTTTTCTATTGCCTCAATCGCGGCGGCTTCACTTGAATATCTATCTTCGTAAATATTCAAATCTCTATCCTGCAATCTAAAATTGCCATCGGCGTCTTTTATAATTGTCGCTGTTTCTTCTGTGGTCATTTTGTTTTCTCCTTTTTTAGTGCCGGAATTTTAACCGTTCCGGCTTCGGGCTAAAAATTACGCTGCTGCTTTTTTCTCTGCGCTCTGGTCGGCTGCGTCGGCGGTCGTCTCGGTGTCTCGGTCAATCGAAACCACATTGCTTTCCGTTTTGCTGTAATCGATCAGGAAGCGTCGGCGGTTGGCGTGGCTGCCTCTGAAAATTACGTTTGGTGAAATGAAAATCACTCCGGTTTTGCGTTTAATAATTTGGTGCGCTTCCAAAATTTTTAGCGTTTTGCAAATCGTGTCTTTGCTTATTCCGGTTGCTGCTTCCAACTCCCGAACGGTTTTTATTATCGCGTTGTTGCTTCGCTCTCGGTTTTGAATCAAATACAGAAGCAATTTAGTTTTCTGGCTGCCGAATTCGTCAATCGCTGTCAATAATTGTCCAACCCAGAATTTATCAAAGTTAAAATCTGCGTCCTCAATCCGTATCACCTGAAAATCTTCAATACTTCCGGTCGCGGCGTTTATGTATTGCTCCGTTCCTACTATTTTTGTTTTTTTGCTTTGGCTGCTCATCGTTTTCTCCTTGTAAAAAACTAATTCCTGTCAGGAATGTAATCGTTATAAACTGTTATGTCAAATCTTTTTTTTGTCCTTATTAAATCTATACAAAATTATAAATCTTTAATCAAAAACTAAACCTTTTGTATAAATCCAATCTATACAAAAAGCACGAAATATCAGTCTAAAAAGTATTAAATATCAGTACAAGCAAAAAACAACAAATATAATAAAATCAATAACTTAACCTATTTTTTTACTATATTTACTCTTATCTAGTCTTTATGGTTCTGAATTATTTAAGAATTAAAACCGTTACGGAATTTTGCTATCCGCAAAATTCCTATATTTTCGCCCGCTGGTGTTGAATGGTGGTTTAGTTGAATGCGGCGAAAATGAAGAAGCAACTAGGGTAAAGGTATAGGTCGGGCAAGGTTTCCGGTTAAAACGGGCTTGTGTGCCGTTTGTGGGGCGGGAAAACGGCATCAAGGTTTGTTTTCTATTAGTTAAAATCCTCAAAGTTTGGAATGTCACTCTTTTTGGTTTTTTTTACTCGCGTCGGCTGCGCTGCTTCGTATTCGGGCGTGGGTATTTCCTGCCCGCATCGAAAATTGAATTTCGGCTGTTTTTTAACCGTGCTGGTCGGGTCGTTCGGGTTCCAATCTTTACTTTTGTTAAGTCCGCTTTTCGGTCGTGTAAAAAATAAACGCCGCATTCGTATCGGTCTTAAATTTGTTGAAATCAAAATTATTTCGTTGTCGTCAAGTCGTCGCAGCTCGTCGGCGGTCATTAATGCCCGTGCATGCTCTTTCGTGCCTGTGCTGCGGGTAACTTTTTTATCAAAAAAGCCGCCGCTCTCGGAAAAGCTCTCCGTCTTTGAAACATAAGTGTATGGGCCTAATTGCTTTGAAAATTTCTCCGCCGTTTCGCCCTGTATTCCTGCTAAAAGCAATTTATTATTGAAATTGTCCAGAATCGTTTCGGCATCGGCTTTTTCGTATAGGCTCGTCAACTGTGAAATGCTTTGAAGTCCGGCGTTTATGGCAACTCCCTGTCCTCTCATCAATGTAATATGATTTTCAAAATTCTTAATTTTTCCTATATTTGCGAACTCGTCAAAAAATAAATTTACCGGAACTTTTCCGGTTTTCTGTTTTAACAACTGCGTGAAAATTATTGAAAAGAAAATCGTTGTCAACGCCTGCAATCTTGTTACGTCGTCCTGTTCCAAGCACCAGAAAATCTGAACGGGTTTTTCGCGTAATTGTCCGAAGTTAAAAGCGTTTTTGTCGCTGCTGGTGAAGCGTCGAATTTTAGGGTTATTCATCCAATTCAATCGGCCTGTCAAGCCTGTTATTATTGCGGCTTTTTGTTTATCCTCGTTGGTCATGAATGGGCGCATCAGTCGCCGTGTTTCGGGCTGCGGCGAATTTAGTAAAACTTCGCACGTCTCGTCAATTCCTAGTGTCAAAATCTCGTATAGGTGCGTTGCTGTCGGCACGTCGCTGTTGGCAATGTGCAGAAGGCTTGCAAGCAAAATTCTTTCTTCGTTCTGCCACCAGAATGGGTCGCCTTTCGGCGTTCCTTTACTGTGAATCAATGCGCCCGCTACGTTTTCAGCAAAATAAATATCTTTGCAATAAGCTACAAAATTAAACGGTGCGCTGCTGTCCGGGTCGGTCGGTGCAAACCTAATCGGCGCGTGTTGGTTGTAAGCTGTTTCTCTCCAAAGTTCGCTTTTCGGGTCGGTCGCCACGAAACTCGAATTTCCTGCGTCGTGGCAATTCGGCAAGAAGAAACTCCGGCTTTTTCCCGCTCCGGTCGGGCCAACTATTACGGTATGTTTTAGGGCTAATTGGCGCGGTAAATTTACAAGTTTCGTCAAAACTTTCAGGTCTTTTATATCTCCAACTTTTATATCTCCGGCGTTGTATTGGGTCGTTAGCTGCTTAATTTCTTTATTGAAAGCAAAGCCCGCCGTGCCGTGCTGGTCGCTCTCGGTGCTGCTGCCAAAGCGAAACATTCCAAAAATTCTGCGTCCTATGAATCGCCAGAAAATAAAAGCTAAGAAAATTACCCAAGCTGCATTTACTGCAAAGCCAATCAAATAAAGCATATTAAATTCCGGCGTTGGCTGCGTGGTTGGTTGCTGCGTCGTCGTCGCGGTCGTCGGCTGCGTGTTCGGCTGCGTTAATTTCTTCGGTGTGGGTTTGTTTTTGTTCTGAAACATATAATTTTCTTAAAAAAGTAATAATCTGCCTTGAATAGTCGCCCTGTGTGCGGTTTTTATTGCTTCTCCTTTACCTTCCCCTTCCTCTGTCGCGGTCGTGGGTTATATCGCGTCTCTCAATGTCTTCACGTAGCGTGTTAGCTTCTCGAATTGCTCTGTCAACTGCTGTATTTGCTTGGCCAACTGTTTGTTCTGTCGAATCAATTCTTGAACGTCCTTTTGTAATAATTCGTTTATCTCGATCAGCTCCGTTTTTGTCATCTCTTTTTACTCCGGCGTTTTGTAAATCTCTTTTTCTCAAATTCCTTTCTAAATTCTTTTTGAATTTGTCGTTGGTGCGTTCCGGCTTCTTTTCCGTGAAGTCTTTGCCGTTTTTTTTGGCTTCAATCTTGCGCTGGTTATAATCGCGGGTTTGCTCTTTTAATCGCTTAAATTCCGGCGCGTATCTGGTTTTATATTCGCGGTCGTATTTTTTCGCCCACGCCTCGTCCAATGTGTAAAAATCCTTTGCTGGTAGCTGAAAACTTTTTCCGTTTTCCTTTTTCGTATCAATGAAAACGTGCGCGTGGGTCTGCCCTTCTTTGTCCTGGTGAATCGTGTAAATACATCGTGCGTCGTTAAATTTCTCGTTTAAAAATTCCTTTGTTAATTGCCCTGCCTTTTCCGTTTCCTCGCCTCGATCCCAACTCAAAATCAGCGTCTGGTGGTTGCGGTCGGTGCGTTCCGTTCCGTTTTTTATTCGTGGGTTCGCTGCGCTTTCTTTCTGGCGTGTTTTGCCGTATGCCATCGCTGCCGCTCTCCGGTTCTCTAAATCGTCTTTATCAATTCCGCTCTCTATGTCGTCTAAATTATGAAAATGAATTTCTTCCGCTTTGCTTAATCGGGTTATGTATTCCGCGCTGTCAAAGCATCGGGCGGGGTTGCATTTGTTGTTGTATTTAGCTATGGCCATGAATCAAAATAAAGAATCTAATTTTTTTAATACTGCTGTTAATGCTGTTACGGCTTCCTCAATTCGTTGCTGTGTCGGCGGTTGCGTGTCGGCAATTCTCGAAACATTTACCGCCTTTGCAACTTGGTTCAAATTGTTACCCGCTTTTTCAATTTGGTAATTCAAATCAAATATAATTTTTCTTTCTTCGGCGGTTGTCGGTGGCTCGTTCCGGTCGCGGCTTCCGGCGAAAGTTAAAAACTTTGAAACGGTCAAACCGTATTTTTTAGCGTTCTTTTTAATCGCTTTTTTTTCGTCGCGGCTCAAATAAATTCCAATTCTTTCTAATTTGCTAGGCATATATTTCTCTTAAAATGCGCTCGGCTTCCATGCGAATCTGTAAAAATTGAATCGCTGCGTGGTGAAAATTTCTTGAATTGCTGCGCGTGTTTCCTGCTAATTGGTGCAGGCTTTCTGCTATTTTTGCTCGGTTAAATTGTCGTTTTAGTTCGTTCATGGTTTTAATTTCTGCCGTTAAATCGTCACAATCGCGTCAAAAGTGGTTTCCTTTCCGGTCGCTAATCCGGCTTTTATGGCTGCTAATCCGTTCGGTTTGGCTGCGCGAATTTCAATCGCAATGATCAAATCTTCGCCGTCGTCGTGGTTCGCTTCGGGGCTTTTTACCACCAGAATTTTGTTTTTCTCAAGGTCAATTTGTATTTCGTAGCCTGTTAATTTGTCCATCGTTTTCTCCTTATCTACGGTTTTCGGTTTCCTTTTTCGCTTCGGAAAAGCAAGGTCAAACCGCTTGCGGTTTGAATTAAGTAGCGAACCTTACGAAGTAAGGTAACGCTACTTAATATACCTTGCTCTCTCAACTATTTTCAGTTTCGCTGTTATTTTTGAAACAGTCAAATGGAATTTTTTCGGCCGAAACTTCGTCGTCGGTTTCGTCGTCCAAGTCAAAAAGTTTCGGCTGGTCGGGGTCAAAATCTACGTCAAAAAGTTTGGGTTGGTTCGGGTCGTTTTCAATCGATCCGGTTTTCGTGTCTTGTTCGTTCTCTAAATACAACATTTTGTTTTCTCCTTTTTTAGTGCCGCTATATCTCCGGCGGCGCGGGCTTGAATTTAAAGATTACTCAAATGTAATTCCGTGCGGCGCAACTTTTACAAAATTGCCTGCCGTATCTATGTAGCTCGTGAATGTCGGCTCGGTTTCGTCGTCGCCGTCCAATTCAAAATAGAAATTCAGTTCCGCTCTGTTCTCTATATTTTTTTCTATTGCCTCAATCGCGGCGGCTTCACTTGAATATCTATCTTCGTAAATATTCAAATCTCTATCCTGCAATCTAAAATTGCCATCGGCGTCTTTTATAATTGTCGCTGTTTCTTCTGTGGTCATTTTGTTTTCTCCTTTTTTAGTGCCGGAATTTTAACCGTTCCGGCTTCGGGCTAAAAATTACGCTGCTGCTTTTTTCTCTGCGCTCTGGTCGGCTGCGTCGGCGGTCGTCTCGGTGTCTCGGTCAATCGAAACCACGTTGCTTTCGGCTTTGCTGTAATCAAGCAAAATTCTTCGGCGGTTGGCGTGGCTGCCTCTGAAAATAACTTGCGGCGAAAGAAAAATCACTCCGGTTTTTCGTTTTACAATTCCGTGCGCTTCTAAAATCTTCAAAGTTTTAGAAATCGTGTCCTTGCTAATTCCCGTCGCTTCTTCCAACTCTCGAACGGTTTTTATAATCGCGTTGTTGCTGCGTTCTCGGTTTTGAATTAGGAACATCAGCAACTTAACTTTCTGGTTGCCGAATTCCTCAATCGCCGTTAAAAGCTGGCTCACCCAAAACTTATCAAAATTAAAATCTGAATCCTCAATGCGTATCACTTGAAAATCCTCAATCGTTCCGGTCGTTGCGTTTATGTATTGCTCTGTTCCAACTATCTTTGTTTTTTTGCTTGTGCTGTTGCTCATCTTTTTTCTCCTGTTCTGTAATCTAACTTCTGTATGTAATGTAATCGTTATGAATTACTATGTCAAATCTTTTTTTTGTCCTAATTAAATCTATACAAAATTATAACTAATTTTTATGAAAATTAAACCTTTTGTATAAATCAAATCTATACAAAGCAACTGAAATATCAGTCTAAAAGGTCTTAAATATCAGTCCAAACAAAAAACAATAAACATAATAAAATCAATAACTTAACCTATTTTTTTAATATATTCACTCTTATCTATGTGTTAATAGGCTTGAATTTATCTAAGAACGAAACCCGTCACGGAAAAATTGTTAATCACAATTTTTCCTAGAACGCGCCGAATATAACTCGAATTTTCAAAATAAAGGCTCTACGGCGCGTTGAAAGAAGTTGGTAAGGGTAAGGTATATGTAGGTTAGCTTTTAAGGTGAAAACGGGCTTGTGTGCCTTCTGTGGCGCAAGAAAACGCATCAAAGGGTCACTGCTCTTGGTTAAATTCCTCAAATGTTGGAATATCCCTTTTTTTGGCTTTCACTCGTTTTGGCTGCGCTGCGCCGTAAGTCGGAAAATCTATTTCTATGCTGCAGCCGTGTATCTCGGCGGCGTTCCGCTCTCCGCGAAAGAAGTTGGTTTCTAAATACGCGGGCGGCAAGTTCGTGCTAATTAAAATCAAGTGGTTCTGCGGCAAGCGTCTTAATTCGTCGGCGGTTAATAATGCCCGCTCGGACGTGTAATAACTCTGGTTGCTGCTATGGTTTGAAAACCAACCGTTTCCGCTGCTTTTTCCGGCACTCGTTCGTATGTCGGTATATGTGAATTTTCCAAGCATTTCTGCAAACTCTTTCGCCGTGTCGCTTTGAAGTCCGGCAAGTATTATTTTGTTGTTGAAGTTTTCAATTATGGTGTTCGCGTTGTCGCGTCCGTAAATGCTGGCAAGCTGGCTTTTGCTTTGAAGTCCGGCGATCACCGCTATATTCTGCCCGCGTAACAAGGTTATGTCCTTCTCGAAGTTGTTCAATTTTCCTATGTTTGCGAACTCGTCAAAATAAAAATTTACGGGTGTCTCTCCTTGCTCGTCAATTAGTTGCAAAATTGCAAGGTTAAAAAATAAAGCGGTCAGGCTTTGTAGTTCTACAATGTCGCTCTGTTTCAAACACCAATATATTTGAATAGGTTTATGGCGCAATTCTGCAAAATTGAACGGCTTTCTGCTGCTGCTGGTAAAGCGTCTTATGTCGGGGTCGTCCAACCACTGAATTTTGCCAATTAAGCCCTGTGCAATTCCGGTCTTTACTTTGTCGTCGGCTTCTTGGAAAGTTCTTCCAACTCGCCGCGCTGCTTCGCTGGTTGAATTTAATAAAATATTTACAATCGAATCCGTTCCGCTCGTCAGAATTTCGTAGCAATGCGCTGGCGTTGGCGCGTCGGTGTATGCGGTATGAATGAAAAGTGCCGTCAATAAATTCTGCTCTCCGTTTTGCCAGAATGGGTCTGTTTTTCCGGTCGCCTGCGCGTGAATTATCGCTTCCGCGCATCGCTTCGCCGTCCGAATGTCAATGCAAAGCGGTATCCAATTAAATGCTGCGCTCTGCGTCGGGTCGGTCGGTGCAAAGCGTATCGGGTTAAGCTGTGCGCCGCTCGTCAATTCCCACAATTCACTTTTTGGGTCGGTGGCAATGAAGCTAACTTTTTGCGTAATGCTCAAATTCGGCAGAAAAAGCGTCCGGCTCTTTCCTGCGCCGCTCGGTGCTGCAATTAGCGTGTGGCGCGTCGTCAAGCTGCGGGGCAGAACAAAGAACTTATGTTTTAACCTAAAAATGCTTGTTTCTTTCCACTTCCCTATCAATAATTCTCCGGCTTCGGCTGCGCGGGTCATCGGTTTCAAATAGTCTTTTATTTCGCTTCTACCAGCAAAATGCGCGCTGCCTTTTTCGGTGTCAATCTGCCCGCTCTTGCTGCCGCCGCGTCCTAATAATCGTCCTAAAATTCCGCGCTTATATGCAACGTAAAGCAAAATAACCAGCCCTACTTTCCAAAGGTTGGGAAACACAAGCAACCAAAAAATATTGCCGTATGCTTGCGCTGGATCATTTACGTTGTAAATCGGCGTTGGCTGCTTGGTTGGTTGCTGCGTCTGGGCGGTCGTCGGCTGCGTGTTCGGTTGCGTCAAATTCTTCGGTGTGGGTTTGTTTTTTGTTTGAAACATAATAATTCTCCTAAAAAGTAATAATCTGTCTTGAATAGTCGCCCTGTGTGCGGTTTTTATTTGTTGGGGCTTACCTTCCCCTTCCTGTGTCGCGGTCGCGGCTTATATCGCGTCTCGCAATGTCTCCACGTAGCGTCTCAGCTTCTCGAATTGCTCCGCTTTCTCCTGCATCTGCTCGTTCAATAATTTGTTTTGTTGAATCAATTTGCTGTTCGCTGCTTTCAACTGCTGAACGTCCTGCTGTAGTAAATCGTTTATTTCTATCAGGTCTTTTTTGGTCATCTCTTTTTGCTCCGGCGTTTTGTAAATCTCTTTTTTTCAAATTCTCGGCAAGGTTCTGTTTATATATATCGTTGCTGCGTTCCGGTTTCTTTTCCGTGAAGTCTTTTCCCTGCTCTCGCGCTGCTGCTTTGCGTGTATTGTAATCGCGTGTTTCTTCTTTCGATCTCTTAAACTCCGGCGCGTAATTGGTTTTATATTCTCGGTCGTATTTCTTCGCCCACGCTTCGTCCAATGTGTAATAATCCCGCGCTTTTAGCTGAAAACTTTTTCCGTTTTCTTTCTTCGTGTCAATAAAAACATGGGCGTGGGTCTGCCCTTCTTTGTCCTGGTGAATCGTGTAAATACATCGTGCGTCGTTAAATTTCTCGTCTAAAAATTCTTTTGTTAATTGCCCTGCTTTTTCGGTTTCTTCGCCTCTATCCCAACTCAAAATTAATGTCTGGTGGTTTCGGTCGGCGCGTTCCGTTCCGTTTTTAATTCGCGGGTTGGCTGCGCTTTCCTTCTGGCGTATTTGCCCGTATGCCATCGCTGCGGCTCGTCTGCTCTCCAAGTCGTCTTTATCAATTTCGTTCTCTATGTCGTCTAAATTATGAAAATGAATTTCTTCCGCTTTGCTTAATCGGGTTATGTATTCCGCGCTGTCAAAACATCGGTCGGGGTTACACTTATTATTGTATTTTGCAATTGCCAATTTATTTCTCCGCTAATAATTTTTTTAATGCTCGTTTATGTAGTTCCAAAACTATGCTTATTTCCGTTTCTGTCGGCGGTTGCGTGTCGGCAATTCTCGAATAATTTAATGCTTTTGCAATCTGGTTCAAATTGTTTCCCGCTTTGTTTAGCTCGCGTAATAAATCAAATTCTAGTTTCTCTTTCTGCTTTCTTTCCGTTTCTTTAATCGGTTTTCTTA
>MWWK01000106.1_pt1 | contig 13580 bp, 15 predicted proteins | sample 1047241 | NCBI WGS metagenome assembly MWWK01 (sample SAMN06349964, study PRJNA376086) | soil metagenome | isolation source: BG12-3 sample Antarctic (ecotone) soil | place: Antarctica | reverse complement strand
TTAAATAAATAGAGGAGAAACAATGAAAAGAAAACAAAATGTCCTGAGTATTGCAGACAGTCCAAAGTATAAAAAACTTCCCGTTGACAAGGAAACTTGTCTTTGGGGAATGTCTCAAATAGAAGCCGACAACGCGGATTTTATTGTTTGTAGAATTACCAATAATGTGTTCGGGTTTATGGCTGATGATCGCCTTATTTGCGCCAAGAATTTTAATGAAAGCGAGATTAAATCAAACTCGATGGTTATTATTAAGTCAGGCGACGATTTTGGCGTTTCAAGCAATGTAAGCGATACAAGCAGCATTTATGCCATCGTTAAGCGGTTTCAAAGGGAGGCAGCATAGTGACTAAGAAAGAAAATATGACACGAACAGAATTTTACGCGGATAAATGGGACGGCATTTGTAAGTCTTGCGGCGATAATTATATTGAATGTCGCGGCAATTGCACGTGCCTTGCCTGTAACGCGCAAAGGCAAGACGAGATAAAAAATGATTTATGGTTTGCTGAAGACGGAGAGCAAAACCAGTCAAACATCGAATACGCGGATGCCGTTAGTTTCGGTTTCTTCAAACAGTAGCAAGAGAAAAGCCGTGAGCGCCAAAACTTGCGGCTTCTTTGTTGTTCAAGGCATACCAATACAAGGCTTCGACAATAAAAACGCCTCTACGCACACGTGAATCGGACATAAACGACTAAATTGATACTCAAGGCTTGTGTTTATCAAGTGTCTGTCCTATGCGGGTGTAGGACAAACGCGTGAAAATAATATAAAACTAAAAACGGAAAGGTCTGTCCTATGCGGGTGTAGGACAAACGCTGGTTACAATCATTTTTGCAATATATTGCAAAGTCTGTCCTATGCGGGTGTAGGACAAACTGTTTGTAATTACCTGCCGCGTTATCTCTCCGCGTCTGTCCTATGCGGGTGTAGGACAAACGTCAAAACGTTCGCCAGTGGCGAACGTTTCACAGTCTGTCCTATGCGGGTGTAGGACAAACGCGGCGGACGATTATTTATCGCGCACGCGCGATGTCTGTCCTATGCGGGTGTAGGACAAACCCCAACAGATTAAAAAATTTGCCATTGGCAAAAGTCTGTCCTATGCGGGTGTAGGACAAACGTTAAAAATTCTGACCAAGTAAGAATTTTTACAGTCTGTCCTATGCGGGTGTAGGACAAACGGCGCTGGAACAAGTCCGCAAAAAGTCGAAGAAGTCTGTCCTATGCGGGTGTAGGACAAACGACCGCAACGGCACGAGTTCAACACGCGGCACGGTCTGTCCTATGCGGGTGTAGAGCAAACAATAAGAAGCCGCGAGCGATAAACTCACGGCTTTTTGTTCGGCGGAAAAGTGGCGGATGGCTGCGGGTTTAGGTGAACAGGATTATTCAATAAAATCAGACTCAAGAATTGCTAAATCATTGTCCGAACCCTTGCGAGCGATTACTACTTTTTCGCCGGTCAGCAATTTATTAACATCTTGCCCGTCGAAAGGGGTAATGATTATCTCGACCTCGCCTTTTTTGAATTGATCCGGATAAGCCCGTTCGGCGATCCCTTGTGCATATTTCTCGACAAAAGAGATGTCTGTTGCCGTGCAGAGGAACGTTTCCATATTCATACCAATTGTCACTTCCATCTTGGCAGCTGAAATTGGCTTGCCAACCGGTTTAGTAACGACAAACACAATGCTAAAAATTTCATTTTTCATATTTATATTTTACCCTTCGACAACTTTCATAATCAATCCGTGCGTGTCACCTAAACTTCTGAAATCCTCAATAAATTCATTAACTACAAAACCTCTCGGCGCTCTTACAGTGACTTCGTGTTTATGAACAACTGTCTGTGCCTGTTGTGGCGCTTGGTTGCGGTTTTCTTCACGAATGACAGCCTTGTTGCGGTCAACTGTTTCGCCGTTTGTGCCGGTAGCAGCGCCGGACGCGGTTGATTGTTTGAACGCCGATGAAGACGCCGAACCCGAACCGCCGCCTGCCGCTCTCGCTAAAAGACCTGTGCCGATGCCAACCGCGCCGGCTGCCGCTGCCGCAACTCCGTAAGCTGCCGCTGCGGCGAAATGTCCCGGAGCTAAAGCAGCCGTGAACGGATTGGCAGCTAATGCCAAGCCTTCGGCGTATTGCATCAACGCTTTTAAGCCCGCCTCAATCGCAAGTCCGGAGGCAATACCCGAAACCATTTGCAGCGCGGCTTTGGCACTGAATTTTCCGGTCGCAAGCCACTGCGCGGCAAGTTGACCTAAGCCCTGAACCATTGAACCAATGGCGCCTTTTGCCATTCCAGCCAAGTCCCCGTAAACGGACTTCATATATTCAGCTTGCTCGGTTATTTTGTTTAACGGGTCAACCGTGCCGCCGACAATACCGCCGAGAATGTCAGCGGCTTGACCTGCAATGCCGCCACCCGCCTCTAGAGTTCCCGTCCTAATCGGCGCTTGCGATTCGGCTTCGACTTTCTCTTTGGTTGCCTGACGCTCGGCATTGAGAGCATCGATTCGCGCCTTATAAAGATTGTTTATTTCTTCGACTTTTGCGCGTTCTTTTTCAATGTCCTCGATTTTGGCAATCTGTTTCTGGTGTTCAAGAATAGCGTCGTTTGTCGCACGGGCGGCGCGGCGATCAGCTTCCTGGATGTCAAACTCTTTTAGAACGACCAGAGCGTCCAGCCGGTCTTTGGCATTTCCCTTACCTAAATCTTTTTCAAGACGGTCACGTTCGCGTCCTTTCTGATCGTCTTCGTTTGCGCGACGTTGATCGTTGACCTGTGCTTGAAGTGCGCGTATCGCGTCAAGTTGCGCCTTGTATTCGTCTGTTACTTTTTTAATCGCCTCGCGCTGTCGGTCGCTGTTTTCAATCACCTGCTGCGCTAGTTTTTCGCTTAGTATCCTTTGCGCCTGTATTAATTCAGCTCGGCGCTCACTATCTAATTCAGGATTTGCGAGTAGTTTTTCATTTGCCGCCTGCTCGTTTTTGATTAAATTTATTTGCAGCTGACCGATTTCACGGGCATATTCTTCTTGACTGATTAGTTTTTGGTCAAGCTCCGAATCGAGTTCTTTAACGCGCGTCGCGGTTTGTTCCGCATCGAGTTGAGCGACACGTTTGTTTTCGTCTTCGATTAATTTTATCCGCTCGTCACGCGCTTTTTCCGCCGCTTTCGCCGCGTCGTCCGCCGCGTCTTTAGCTTTTTTGCGCTTGTCTTCTTCAAGTTTGTCGAGATTAACAAGATTGCCTTTGCCGCCTAAGTTGGATACGTCTAAATGGTTGTCGTGACCGTCGGTTTGCTTCGTTAACCCTTCGCGTACAAACTTCGGATCGTTAAATCTGACTAAAGCGTCCGGCACGACTTTTTTTATTATTTCAATTAACGCGCGTGTTGCTGCTTGGTCATATTGTTTGTCATTAATATTAGTGGGCAAATCTCGCCCGTCTTTGCGAATCGGACGCAAGTCAAAAGTTTCTAAATCTCGATGTCCTTCGTGCGGTCCAAACTTTTTCTGATCGGCGCGCGAACCGTCGCCGACTTGAAGGCTCTTTCCGGTTAGATTCTTAAACGCCGCGGCTATTATCTTTAGATTGTCAATAGCTTCGGGTTTAGCGAACTGTTCCTTCGCGTTTCGCTTGTAAGTTGTGAAACCGTCTCCCGAGGCGGGCAGCAGTTCTTTTTCAATCGCTTTTCTACCGGAACTTTTCTTTGTTTTTTTTGCGCCTTCGCTTAAGTTTCTTGTGTAATTATCAACAATTTTATTAAGTTTTTTGACAACCACCGCGCCTGCTGTTCCGCCCGCGATGCCGACTTCCGCTTCTACTTGAAATGCTGTTAATTCGTTCTGAGGTTTTATTGGCGGCGATCCTTTACCCGTAGCGGCGTTATATACCGCGATTCCGCCTCTGCTGCCATAAGCAATCGGGTCGAATTGATTTTGACCTCGTTCAAAATCTCGCCTCGCCTGTTCCGCCGCCGCGTTAACCGCGCCTGTTATACCTTTTACGACAATCGTCGCAAAACCGTCAACGAACCTTCGCGCAATGACCGCGCCGGCGTCTTCCCAGCCGCCGCCCTGTGATTTTATTTCCTGTAACGTGTCGCGCAGATATGTGCCGACGGCTTGCCCCCATCCGCGGACAACTTCCTGGTTTGCGGTAAAGTATTTTGATACTTCATCCATCGCCTGCGTGATGTCGGGCATAAACTGGCGGGCGAATTGAAACGCCACACCTTGCGCCTGTGATTTTAATTTGTCGAGTGAGTCACCAAACTCTTCGGCGGCGCGCGCGTCTTCATCGGTTAGAACTACGCCTAACTCTTTAGCTTTTTGCTTGAATTCGTCAAAGTTTCCGCCAACGTCCGTTATAACGCCGATTAATTCTTTGCCTGATTTGCCGAAGGCTTCTTGCGCGGCTGTGTTTTGTTCAATACCGGGTTTAAGTTGTGATATGCGTAAAAAAACTTTCGCCAGCGCACCGTCAAGATCATTTATCGCGGCTTGCGGGTCAATGCCGAGCCGCTTCATTACTGCGGTCGCCTCTTTTCCGCCCTGCGCCGCTTTGCCAACGTTTTTTTCAAATATACTAAGACCGTTAGCAACGGTTTCAATGCTTTTTCCGGCTTGTTCGGCAGCGAATTTTAGAGTTGAAATAGTTTCCGCGCCGAGTCCGGTTTGCTGCGCGATGTCGTGAATTTTTGAGCCGTAATCCGATGCGCTTTTGGCGAGATTGAAAAGCCCGACAGCTGTTGCTATACCCGCCGCCCCAACGCTTGCGATTGCCGCCGCTGCCAGACCAACGGGATTCGCAAGTCCGGCAAAAGACGCGCCCAAAACCTTTGATGAACCGGTTAATTTGTCGAGTTCCGCCGAGCCTTTCGAGCCGATGGCGGATGTTTCCGATTCAACGTTTGAACGTATCTTTTTTAATACGTCCGATACGTTATCCTGCGCTGATAATTTGAATAATAATCCGACGCTGCTATCACCAAACATAGTTTTCACCATTCCTCGATGCTGTCGCTTGCCGGGTCATTTGGCGCGTCTTTTATTTCCGCGCCCAATATCATTGCGAGCATCTTGAACTTTTCACTTTCTCGTTCGTTATGGAAAATCTGGTACCGCAAACTACACGCCCGGTCGAAGTCCAGAGCCGCCGTTGCGTCTTCAATCGCTAAAATCTCACTTGGCAGCTTTGCGAAGTTTTTTGCCATTAGAGCGATTTCCAGAAGTCGGTCGGGATTGCCCACGAAAGGAGTCTAAGCCCGCCGCTTTACCACCTCCACCACCGCCTTTTCCCATTGCCAGACGTGATAAAAAATCAAATGCGGCGGGCGAAATATCAAACGGCGAGATTTCATCCGGCGTCTGCGGCGTGAGGGTTATCTTTGGTTTAACGCACGCATATTTGACCGCCTCGCGGACAAACATCAGGTTGTCGAAGATTTCCTTCTGCGTGAGATTGTCGGCAATTTCTTTCTCGAAAGCGTCGTTGTCCTTTTGTTTGAGGGCGAGCATTGCGCGGTCGGACAATGCGCCGGGGAGCTGTCCGAACATTACGTAGAAGTGCATCGGAACAGGGCGCATTGTCCATTCGCGCGCGTCCGGATCGGTTACTTGATAAAAGTTGTCGTTGGTTTCATTTTTGTCTGTCATAAATTGTCCTGTTTGTTCCAAAAGAAAAACGCCCGCCGGTCCAAGATTTTCTTGAACCAAAGCGGGCGTGGCATTCTTCAATGCGAAGACCCTTGAAATTGTTTCGGGCGCGGCGTTTGTTTAACGCGAAGACCCTTGAAATTGTTACGTTTAGTTTACTCTTTTCTCACTGAAAAACCAATGTTTTTTTAGTGTTTCGCGGGCGGTTTTCTATCAAACTTTTCCCGCACTTTCACCTGCGCTTCCCTCGGATATTTATCAATCAGAAGATTGAGCATACCGAGTTCGGTTCGCCGCGTTCGTTCGGCTTGTTTGGCATCGGTGAGTTTGTTGTTAAGATTACTTTCCATTTTTGCTTGCCTCAAAAGCCTTCTGTTTTCGATGGCATCTGCGTTCGACTATCTTGTATTGAGAGATTGCAAATTTACCCGTGTGGCGCTTTTTGTAGGGTCAGCTTCATAGATAAGCCGTCCCAATTCGCGTTTTCGTTCACCAATCCGGTTTTTTACCTCTCGCAAATTTTCGTTTACTTCGTGATATACGCCCTGCAGTTTAGCTAGTTCCAAAGCCGCCGCATCACGTTTCGCAATCGCTTCTTGAATCGGTTCGTAAAATTTGCCGACCTCTGCTTGAAGTTCGGGAATCCGCTCTTCGTCGAGTTGCAGTTGAAGTTTTGTCAATCGAATCCGTGCCGCTTCAATTTCAACCGGCAATTCATTATGACGACGTTTCAAATCAATCATCGAAGCTGAATCACCTTCGCCAACGGCAAGCGTCATCCGGTTTTTGAAGTCGGCTTGTTCTGTTTCAAGTTGTGCCAGTAAATTACTGGTCGTTTCTATTTGTTCTTTTAGATTTTCTTGTATTTTTGTCATTGTATCTCCTGTTTTTTTGTTTTGTATTTGCTTGAATGAATGTTTCATTCAAAAGTCCAAAATGTTCCAGCCTTAGCGCCATCGTTCGCAGTCCAGAGCGCCATCGAAAGGGCTAAAACAAGGTCATCGTTGTTGCCGACGCGCCAATCAGAAGCCGCGCCGTAGCTATCGTGTCCGGCTGTGGAAGTCTTCGCCTTAAAATTTTGCAATTCGCTTTTGAGAGTTTCGGTTAACGGCAGCTCTTCGGAATATTTCAATTTGCCATTTTGCAAAGCAATCGAAACGCCTGCTACCAAGTTGCGCTTCGGAACTCTGAACGTGCCTGAATCGGTAGTAACCGAGTCTCCGCCGGTGATTAAAATCGGCACGAGTCGGGCGGGCATCTTCTCGGCTTTGAATAAATCATAAATCGGCGCGCCGATGCCCGTTTTATCAATTGCCAGCGTCGTACGTGATTTCACGCCCTTGTTGACGGCTTCGCTGTTCATCCAGCGAACGGTATCGGCAACAATTTGCGGATACGCTGTTTTTAGTTTCCACCGATGGATGAACCGACAATCAAACGTATAATTTTGCGGTGAAAAGCCTCGCCGTTCTAGAATGATAAGTGCCGAATAATCCGAAGTTTGCGCTAAATCCAAACCGCAAAAATATGTCGGTTTCATTGCGATTGCCAAGTCTCTTCCATTTTCAAAAATTCTCATTTAATTTATCTCCCTCTAAAAAATAAGCGGTTTTATTTCGCTTGATGTCGCCCGCTCGATGTCGTCGAAACTAAAAACCGAATCAATTGTTTCGACGAACTCGCATTCTAGTTCCTGCCGAAACCAAAAGTCAGGCATCGTTCGTTTTTCGTTTTCCAACCATTCGGCGGAGATGCGCGGGCATTGGCTTGCCGTGATGCGCGTGCGATGCCAGTCAGGACCGCCATTTGTCCAGACAGCGTAAAAGAATCCGCGTTTTCCGCGTGGCGTGCTCAATAAAATTATTCGTCCGTTTGAGACGGCGAGCATCGGCTTGATTGCGTAGAAAAGCGCATCCGCGCAAACCGCAGCTTCGTCAACAACCAACAAACCAACGCTCGAAAAGCCGCGGACGGTGGCTTCTGTGCCGGGCAAACTGACAATTCTTGAGCCGTTGTCGAGCTCTAATCTGAGCGCGGATTCTTCGATTATTTGCGGCGTGTAAGGTGACTGCAAGGCAATAAGAATATCTTTCACCTTGCGAAACAGTTCTCGCGATTGACGGAGTGAAGGCGCAAGTAAAAGTGTCAGTGAGCCGGGCGCGTAAATGGCTTCGTGAACAGCTAAAACCGCGGAGATTGTTGATTTGCCGCTTTGCCGTGAACAAAGCAAAATCATTTGCCGCACGTCGGACTGGAGCAAGTCCGATTGCCACTGATCCGGCACAATTCCGGCACGCGCCGCCATTAGCACGGCATCGGATTGCTCACGTTCGATTCTGCGACGAATAGCGTTATTCGCCGATTGAATCATCAATGGATTCGATAAGTAGTCTTGCTTCATTGATAACATCGGTTTCGGTTACTCCGTAATTTTGCGCTAAAGTTCGCCAGTCGTTAATTTGCAGGTCAAGGTCAATCGCTTGTTTTGGTTTTCCTTCGGTTCGGTCGCCGATTTCTCGGATGGCTTGCACATTGCCAATTTTCGCTTCGCTGATTAGCGCGCGGGCAATCTGTTCGGCAATAGTTTCTTCGGGCGCGTCCGGGTTAATTTCGGCAAGCTGTTCGCGCAAGGCATCGGTTAGTTTTGTAAGTTTCGGGCGCCCGGCACTGTTGCCGCTTGTGCCTTTAGGAAAGCGATTTCCTAATTTATGACCGGGCGCAAACGTGCCGTCCTTTCGCTTATTTACCATTTGTTTACCATTTGTTTTTTCTATTTCTGCCATATAGTTATTTTTGGTTTGTTAAAGTCAAAAAATAACTTTTGAGAATCCGCATTATCACAAGCTATTTTATCAGACTCGCTGCCGGTTATCTGCCCTGCGAAAATGTTCAAATCGTTTCGTTTGCCTCCCTTTATTCTAAAAACTCTGCACCCAGCCAGCCTCCCACGCTCGTTGCACAGCGTCTTGGTTCGGCGCGATGCGTGCGATGCTGAGGAGGCTCTCGGCTTCTGTTTCGCTGATGTACCAGCTGCCGATGCTGCCTTTGGTTGTCGGGCACACAACCTGTACATAGTTGATTTGAAACTTATTACGTCGTGCATACCCAAGGGTGCCGGGCACGAATGTTATCGCTGTGCAACTTTTGCCGAACCGTGTGTATTCGCGGCGGGTTGCAATAATTCGCCACTCGGCGGTGGTTATTTTCGCTGAGTTTTGATTAATAACGTTAATAACGTTAATAACGTCTGGGAGTGTAGAAATATTTCTTTCGGGCGTTTTGGTTGTTTGTTGCATAATCTCCTTCTATCCAAACGATGGTAATTGCGCGCCGCCGCAGAGAATACAAGTTTCGGATGATGGTGGAATATCCTCGCCGCAATGCAGACAAGGCTCGCTTATTTCGCTTATTTCGCTTATTTCGCTACCAGAAGCTTTTTGCGTTTCATTACTTTTTTCGCTTTTTTCGCTTTTTTCGCGGCGCAGAAGTTTGAAAACTTCGCGTGACCTGCCGGAAGTTTTTTCTTCAAATCGGGTGATGCGCCCGCTTTCGAGCAGTGACCTTAATGCTGTGTTTATCTGCCCCGAAGTTTTATGACGCTGAAACAGGCTGCTGATCTGAGTTCTATCCAACCCTTCGTCGCCAGAGCCTTCCAGAGCAGTGATAATGTCGTCGGCTACTTTGTCGCCGGTTGCAGCGCCGAAAATATAACGAGCCGAATCTTCGCAGTATTGCCACAAAGCAAGAGCCGCATCAAGATGTACTTTCTTTATAATTGACGAACAATCGAGTAGCGCATAGATAGAAGCCATCCGCATGACTTGCGCTTCGGCTCGTGAAGTCACCGATCCGAGAAGTCCGCTAGCGCCAGACGAAAGTTTTTCGTATTTATCAATCCATAGCTTCCGCGCTTCTTCGTCGCGTTTTAACTCGCCGACATTTGCCGCGAAGCTAATCGCTTGCCGCAGCCGCGCCACTTCGTCGTTTAAGTCCGACTCCTTTAGGTTCCCCCCTTCTGGCAAAAACTTGGAGCGGCGTGTAAAAACCCAAACAAAGCGATTTGCGAAGCCGTTAGCTGTTTCTGTTTCGTCTAGATTTCGGCGTAACTCTTCTTGAGTAATATGTCCGATAATTGCAATGTGCGCTTCGCTTGCGGTAATAGGAGTTTTCGTCATTACTCGAAGCCGGTCGCTGTCCCACGCTTGCCGAATGACGCTTGAAAGTGTGTTACCTTCGCGTTGCATTGCGCGAAGCACTCGCGAAAATTCTGGCTCAAGTACAAGCACCCGCTTTTCTTTTGCGCCCGAGTCAATGACTTCCAATTGGTATCCGGTTATACGCCCCTTCTCTTTTATCGGCGTTTCCTTTTCCTGCGGATCGCGGACGTGGTATATCAACCCCTCCCCACTGGACAATCCGTCTTGAACGCAGTTTAAAAAAGATTCGTCGGCGCGAGTCATTAACTTGGAGACTTGCCCCCAACTCGAACCTTTGCGCCCCTTGCTGCTCATTCCAACCATCACCGCATTTATTTTCGTGTAATGGTGGTCAGCCTCGGCTCGGAAATATGCCCCTTTGTTTATGACTATTCCAAAAGCCGAAAGTAGTTGCACAAGCAAAGCGGCATTGTCGGATTCGGTGTGCGGTTCTATCTTTCTTACAGTGTCGCCCGCTAAACCATGCAACGCCACGTCCGACAACGCCGGAACTTCAATTCTTTTTTCATTCTCTCTGGGTTGCGAATTAAGCGAATTAAGCGAATTAAGTTTTTCGGTTTGCTGGTCCGGTCCGCTTGTAAATTCGTCCGGCGCGTCGGTTTGGTCTTTTCTTTGGTGCCGTGAGCCATAGCCAGCCGCGTAAAGTGCTTTACTAGCCGCTGAAAAATCGCCGCCGTGCTCAAGCTGCGTATAAACTCCAACCGGATTAAACCCGCGCCCGGATTCAAACTCGGTCGAAGTGCTAAATACGTAAAAAAGTTTTAATCCGTTGTGGAAACTAGCCGATGTGACGCTATCGGTTGTACCCGGACGCTTATAATGGTGATTTTCGCCGCGCTGGTAAACGAACCGCCAGCCGTTCGATTCAAGAAGCGCGGGAATGTCCGCGCGGGCGTTATAGTCGTCAAATGGCGAGAGTTCACTAAAAGAGGTTCGGTTACTTGCTTTCTCTTCCGGCGCGGCTTTAACAGGCATCTGGTCGAAGGAGCGGGCAATCGTGAAAAGCGTTTCCCGGTCCCTTGCGGTAATCAAAGGGGTTTCTTTGAATGTGCCTTGCGTCCACTCGTAGCCGACTGTCGGCGCGGCGACAATATAACCACCCTCGCCGCGCGTTTCAATTAAAACTTTTTCCTTGTCGCCGGAAGTTACTTCGTCGCCGGTAGCCGGGCGTGAAGCAATTTTTTTGTTCCCCTGAACGCATTCTGCCGGTGCGCGGAAAAGCACGTGAAACCCGTTGTTGACGGTCTTTGCAATAACCAGTTTCGGGAACAGTTGGGGCAAATGTTCTTTAACAAGTGAGCAAAAATCCTCCATTAGTGAGCCGGTTAAATCGTATTTGCAATCAATGTCTAAAATTTCAAGATTGCCTGAAACTTTTCCGGCAATAATGGCAACCCCGGTCGTTTCAGATTTTGTTCCGTTAAACCAGTTGGAAATTTCCGAACCAGTTGGCTTTGTCTTTTGGTAATGCACCCAAGCGCCGAGCGTCGGACGCTTTGCGATATTGACCGGGAGCGTGGCGAATCCAGCGGCGCTGTAATCGAGAGCGGCATTTTGCAAGATGTTTGTCATTGCACCACCTCCGCAAAGCCGAATTCAACCGCGTGCGAGTCGCATAACGTGCGAAGAATATTCGATTGCCCGCCGGCGCATGATTTTATGTGATTTTCGCCGTAAAGGCGGAGCGGCAAACTACATTCATCGCATACAAATTTTGTGGTGGTGTGCGATAATTTCGAAAGACCGCGTGTTTTATATTGAAATTCAGTTGCCTTCGTGTTATTATTTGTCATGTCGATTCTCCTAGAATTGATTTTTGTTTAGTGGTTTCGTTAGTTTCTTGTTCATATCTTTGAGCCGCGTCTTTTGCCGAGACGACGGCTTTTTCATTTTTGTGCATCATTTTCTCCTTTAAATTGTTTCCGATATTCGTTCGGCAAGCTGTTCGGCGCGTTTCTCTAACACTTCGCGCCGAAAACCCGCGTCTTTGTAAAAGTGAAAGTAAAATGCGCTTGGCGTAACTCCGGCGATCCGGCACGCTTCGGCAATAACTTTCGACTGGTTGAGGGCTCTTAATAGCTCCGACTTTGTTGTGTTTTCTTTCTTCATATTTTTAATTAAAAAGACAAAAAAACCCGAAACTATGACTATGTGTCATACGTTTCGGGTTTTGTCCTTTAAGACTTTTTCCGGTTACATTATTAAATTTTTTGCAAACTGCTTCGAGTCCAAATGACTCGAATAGAAACATTGTTGCACGTTTCCACTGTAAGGTGCAAGAAAAAAATGTAACCAGGTTTTTCCGCGCCGTTTTTGTATTTAATTTTGATGAATGATTTGTCAATTTCTTGCCTTTGGTGGGTAGGCAAGTGCTTGACTTTAAGAAAGGAAAATCTTAAATTAAGCCTAGAACCTAACCGCCCGAATCGGTTTGTAGTTTTAGAAACGCCGCGAAGCTTCCAACTTCGCGGCGTTTCGTTCTTTAAATATCAAAAAATCTGAGTCAAACTTAATTCTTTCTCAACGCGCAGTCAAGAAAAAGAATCCATTACCGATTATTTATAAATTCCTGCAACTCTGCTTCACTTACAAGATTGTGATTTCCTTTTCCTTTTGTCGCCTTTAATTTACCGCTGATAATGTAATCATTAACGCTTTTTCGGCTTACTCCGAGCCGGGTGGCAGCTTCTACGGTTGAAAGCATACCTTCAGCAGACTTTGAAATTGTCCGAGTCGCTACAGGCTTTTCTGTTGCGGGCATTTCAACTACATTAGAAGTATTAACAGAAATTGACTCTTTTTCCTGTATTACATTTTCAGTATCATTTTCACCTTTCCGATAAACAAGCAAATCGCCAACACTAACGCCAAAACTCTCGCATAGCTTGTCTAAAATTTCGACTGAAAAGCGTGTAACCTTTCCTTCCCAAAGGCGTAAAGCATTGCTTGGCGCAATACCTAAAGCCTTTTGCAAGCCATAAGAACTTCCTATCCCTCTGCTCGCTGCTATCTCTTTTATCCTTGATTCAATCATACAAGAAAAATAACATTATTTTTCTAATACTACAAATAAAATATCATTTTCTTACATTTCTTGTATTATTCGCTTGCAATGTTATTACTTTTAATGTAATATTTTTAATGTAGTAAGCAATTAACAAATAAACAAAAGGACGGTAAACAAAAATGACTGATAGACAAGAAAGAATTAAACAAATCGAACGTGAGCTTAAACGGTTGGAAAACGAACTCAATAGCCTTCAAGAAAAAGAAGCACAAGACAGCGCTCCTTATTTCGTTCCGAGTAAAGAGCCGGTGCGGGTTGAAAATTACGGCGGAATTAAGATTCCGGTCTACAGATAAAAACGAAAGGCTTAGATGCTCCAACACACCTAAGCCTCTCTTTATTCCCAAATTCAAAAAAAGGAAATAACCAAATGAGAAACAAAAATAACACAAACAAAAACCAAACGGCAAGCATTAAAGCCTTGCTGCTGGTTTTCACAATCGCAATGGTTTCGTTCGCTTGCGGCTTTTACGCGGCGTCGGCGATAATCACGGCGATGCTGGTTAAATAAATAGAGGAGAAACAATGAAAAGAAAACAAAATGTCCTGAGTATTGCAGACAGTCCAAAGTATAAAAAACTTCCCGTTGACAAGGAAACTTGTCTTTGGGGAATGTCTCAAATAGAAGCC
>MWWK01000105.1_pt1 | contig 13583 bp, 18 predicted proteins | sample 1047241 | NCBI WGS metagenome assembly MWWK01 (sample SAMN06349964, study PRJNA376086) | soil metagenome | isolation source: BG12-3 sample Antarctic (ecotone) soil | place: Antarctica | reverse complement strand
CCCAGATGCTACAGTGGTTTGTTCTCGGTACTGTGCCCTTTATCATCGCGACAGGCGTTAACCAGTTTCTTACTTCATCAACTCCACTTATCCCGCCGCTTGCCGCCGGGATTTCAATTCTCTTCGGAGTCTTTGGATACGTGGCGGTCGCCCACGTGATTCAACTTCAATGGCCTTCTGAAACCCATAAGCGGGGCCGAGAAGAATCAACTTTTGAGAAGGCGCGCAAAGCCGCAGAAAGCATCAACGCGAACGATGGTATGCCGGGGCTTTCGATGGGCGGTTTAGAGGTGCCGTGGAAAGATAGAACCGCGCACATCGCGTTTATCGGGACGACCGGGAGCGGAAAGACAACACAAATTCGCCTTCTCATGCAAGACGCTCTGCCGCTCGTAGGCCGAGGACTAGACCAAAGGGCCATAATTTACGATGCGAAGCTTGACGCCTACTCGCAGCTCGACGGTGTATCACTTGTCGCTGAACCAACGACCTTAAACCCGTTCGACACCAGAAGCCCAGGCGTCAAGCTTTCGAGCGATATTACAAACCCGGCGTCAGCCTTACAGATTGCGACAAGCCTTTACTACGATAGGCCGGGGAGTAACGAGTTTTTCACGTTCACGGCGCGGAGACTCGGGGCCGGTGTCCTTCAATCGTTAATTTTACGGCTCTACCGAGAGGGTATTGATTGGACGTTCTCCGACTGGTGCCGAATCATGGGAGACCCTGAATACATCACGCATGTGCTCAAAGTGGCTCGGAAAGATTGACAGCGACGTAACACAACTCTGGGCAAGTAATCAGCTTGGAACGAAAGAAATCGTTGACCCCACAAAGTCAGTACAGAACGGCGGCATGGGTAATCAAAAAACATCAACGCAGTATCAATCAAAGATTGTGCCCGTTGTCCTACCGTCTGAGTTCGGCACATTTCCGAGGGCTGATTTCACGGTGAACGGTATTAAAGGCTGGTACGTGATGCCGAACCCCATCGGAGCCTATGAGTACACAATCGCGCCCCATGATTTAACAGCGCGAATACCGGAGCCTGACTTGTCAATCGTTGACTTCGACCCGATTACTGACCCGATGGCGCAATACCTTTCGGATTGGACACCAGAGGAGCGGGAATATTTAGGGCTTCCAAAGATAGAGGTTGAAGCGCCGAGCCACGAGGAAGAGAAAGACACACCACACGAGGACGCAGCCACTCCGAAGGAAGAGAAAGAAGCGTCGAGAGAGCCGGAGCCGTGGGCCGATGTTGATTTAGAGAAGAACGTCATTAACGGGGTAGATTTTTCTCACCCGCCCGAGACGAAGGAGCGGCCAAAGCCAAAGAGAAAGCCGAGAAATAAAATGTAACGCAGAGGGCCGATTTCAACCGGCATCTCACTTCTATTTGTGGTCGGGTTTGTGCGATGCGTGTGTCCTGCTGCGCCGCGAGTTGCCACCGCCCGCCCCTCTTCACGAGCACCGACAGGCTTCGGAATCTTCCGCTAACGTCTCTACCACCAGAAGCCTCTTAAACATTTCTCTCTCCTCCCTTCAGTTGGCATTGAAGCCGTATAACGCTGGAGCTAACCGGCAAGCATGAAAGCGAAGCTGTAATGCGAGTCCGGTTCAGCGGCTTGTTAGGCTGACGCGCGGGAACGTGCCAAATATCTTTGCAATCCATCACACCCACATGAAATCACTGCCCTTACGGCGCATAACAACCACACAAACATCAGCAGACTAACCAGCAAGACCATGCAGGATGGTTCAAGAACGGAACGCCCCATGGCCGTTTGCCAAGCCATGACAGCCATCGCACCGAGCCAAGCAAGCCCTGCTGTATGAACCCATCGCCGTGAGATTTCGAGCGGCACATGCGACCAGCTAAGGAGCAGCGCAACCAGTGGCACGGCCTGTAAACCATGAAAACCTGCCGCGTGAAGAGGGAGCAAATTTCCCGTGGCCCCAATTCGCGCTCCTTTATTTGCGATCATCCACAAGCCGGCGGCGAAGGCACAGATTACTGTTATACAAGCGTACCTGATTCCGAGCAGAAGAAGCTCGTTCTTGATTGTATGGCGTTTGCTAAAGAACCGCCACGCAAGGATTAGAAACATGACTATCAGGCCAAGCGCCACATAGCCGAAAATATTTTTGGCAATATCATCTACCAAGAAACCGGTGCGCGCGAAGCGGGGATCGAGCCCGCGGTAAGTTTGAATGTTCTCAATGCCCAAAGCGTAAAGTCCCAAAGCGACTGCCCCTCGACGCCACCATCTGCGCCCATGGATAGAAAAGCCGGCGAAAGGAATAAACAGCGTGATGGTAAGAACGTAAATGCCAACAGCGGCGCTAAAAGAGACAGGCTTGAAGATATCGCCCTGGGGCAGGATTATACGACCATTGGCTGCCATGACGATCAGTCCAATTATCCCAAGACCAATTCCCAATAAACCGAGCCCAAATAGCACACGTTCCTCACTGTAGAGGCCAGATAGACTATGGCTGATCGAGCGAAGCGAAATTGGTTGTTTCATCTGCTACTCCCTTCAACCCCTATTGTGTGTCACGCTAAATATTGTGCGGCAACGATAAACATGAATTCTTGTGCCGGCGTCAAGCCATATTTGAGGCAGCCTAACGCCAATTAGACGCCCGAACAGGCGTCGCGGGTTACGCCCTTCTAGGCGTCTAATCCAGCGGGCGCTGCGCTAAGTCGTTGTAAGTGCGAAGTGAAGGGACACCTTCACCCGCGTAATATGCCTTCTCTCTAAGTTTATTAGACGCCTCTTGCCGCCGTGATTCTAACACCTACCGAATCCGCTCTCACGGTCGCGTGCTGTTGCACAGAACAACTAATTTGAGAAGTAGTCGCTTCCGCACACCTCTGCCTTACATTCAATCAATACCTTGAACACACCGCTGTTCTATCTAAATTTTTAGATCACGAGAATTTGCCTTCTCGTGATGTAAGCACTAAGGGCGTGTCTGCAAACCTGAAGTTTGATAAATTGTAGTCATGCCAACACCACGCACCGTTCCAGATGACTTGTGGGTCGAGATCGAATCTTTGCTTCCACTAGCGCCCTCGCGCGCCACAGGCGGGCGTCCACGTGCCGCCGACCGTCATCTCTTAAACGCCATGCTCTACATTCTGTGGACGGGTGCGCCGTGGCGCGCGATGCCCAAAGAGTTCGGTGCGTGGCAGACCGTCTATGATCGTTTTGCTGAGTGGGAACGCGCGGGTGTGTTTGAAGCCATCTGGCGGCGGTGTCTCTACTTGTATGACCAGGAGCGCGGCATTGATTGGGAGTGGCAAGCGGGTGACGGCACTTATGTGCGGTCGCCGTTGGGGGGGAAAAGAATGCGGTCCGAATCCGACGGATCGCGCCAAAGCCGGAGTCAAAGACCATCTTTTGAGTGATGGACGCGGTGCGCCGCTCTCCGTCGTGGTGACGCCAGCCAACGTCAATGATGGTCCGATGTTGCAAGCCCTGGTGGACAATCAGGTGGTCGTGCGCCCCGTCCCGACGAGTGCTGCACCGCAGCATTTGTGCTTGGATGCGGCTTATGACAATGCTCCGACACACGCGGTGGTGCTGCGCGAAGGCTACACGGGACACATTGCGCCACGACGCGGGCGCGATGAGACCTGGCCGTTGCACGCGAGCGGCAAAGCGCGGCGGTGGGTGGTTGAAGGTCTTCATGCGTGGCATGATCGGTTTCGTCGGTTGGTCAACAACTGGGAAAAGAAATTGGAGCGTCGTTATGCTTTTCTATGTTTAGCGAACGGGCTCATTGCCTATCGTATGTAGTTTGCAGACACGCCCTAAGGAGAAAACACCGATGGCAAATCCAGTCAAAACTAAAGTGAAACTCGAAAAGGCCAAAGCTCAGGCTGAGGCCGACGCCGAAGCCGCGAAGGCGAAGACGGCGGCGAAGATCGCCAAAGCCGAAGCCAAGCTCCGGGTCGCCGAGGCGCAGTCCGCCGCTGATGTCGAGACGGCGGAAAACAAAGCCGACGCGAAGTTGGCGAAGGTCGCGCCCGCCGGACGGACGGGAAAGCAGAAGGGCGGGCAGCAATGACGCACGAAGGGAGCAGCATGAAACAATGGTTCAGAACCATTCTCCTCGGCACGAGTCTTTTCGCTGGCGCGACTCTGGCACCGGCGCAGGAAGCCCGGCCGAACCCACCACCTTCAGACCGGGAGTCGCGGATGCAAGCGGAGCGTGAGCGGAAAGAGGCTGAGCGTCGGAGCAAGGCTGAAGAAAAGGAAGCCCGCCAGCGGCAAGGCGTGAGATGCGCTCGGCTCCGGCGGACAGATTAGGCTCGGAGACTGCCACTAACGTTGACGGCACGCGGCGCTCGCTGCCCCCTACATTAACTTTGGACAGGCGGGAAGCAGTGAGTGCGCGGCAAGCATGGACCAATCGCACCGGCGCGGAAGGTGCTGGAGCTGGCAGGTGCCCGCAACTCGGGCTGCAATGTGTTCACGGCGGGCACTTTGAACAGGGTGCAATGCGGCGAGGCTTGAGCGTGGGCGGGTGTCAGCACTGCCGTTGAATGGCGCGGGCGCTCGGTGACGCCATTTTATGCGGCGAGGCTTGAGCGTGGGCGGGTGTCAGCACCTTGGAGGTTTTGCCCACCGTGGGCAAAACCTCCGATGCGGCGAGGCTTGAGCGTGGGCGGGTGTCAGCACATTTATTTCCGCTTTTTGGAATTAATTCGTCCTGATGCGGCGAGGCTTGAGCGTGGGCAGGTGTCAGCACTTTCAAAATGGTAAATCGATTTACCATTTTGAGTATGCGGCGAGGCTTGAGCGTGGGCAGGTGTGACAGGGTGTGACCACGCCTCTGTCACAGTTGGCACAGATGGCACAGACGAAGAATAAGCAAGAGGCCGCCGACGCCCTCGGCTGTAGCGTCCGCACCCTGCTCCGGTTGGTGGATCAAGGCAGGCTCGCACACCTGCCGAAGCGGCGCGCGGCGGATGAGACGCTCTTCGACGTGGCCGAACTGGATCGCTACCGGCGCGCGGCGAAAGCGGCGGCCGCCGGCTTCGTGAGCGGCGTGGTCATCCCCGTCACAGGTGACACAGATGCTCCCGCGCCCGCACCAAAACAAGCCCTCGCGCGCCGCAACGGGCGTGTGTCACTGGCCCCTGTCACACTTGGCACAGGTGACGCACTTGACACACCGGAGATGCGCGACCGAATGCTCAAGGCTTTCGAGGCGATGGCCTCGCCGGTTCGATTAACTGACAAGTTGACGCTCTCACTTGTCGAGGCTTCGCTAGTTTCCGGTCTCTCGCGCGCCCACTTACGCGCGGCGATTGAAGAGAAGAAATTAAAGGCGCGGATCATCGGGCGCGGGTGGCGGGTGAAGCGAGACGATCTTGATCTGTACGTGAAGAAACTTTAAGCACCACTTCTGGCCCGCCTCCCTCGCGTCTAGCTAACGCCGGGCAGTAGCGCAAAACCTGTGCGCTTCAGGCGGGCCGGAGACTTTGAACAGGGAAGGGGCAGGACAGGGAATGCCGCAATGTCGAAAGCAAAAGAAAACCGGTTCAAGGGTCACTTCATGACATTCACCCTGCGGGCTTTTGTCGGACAGGACGAAAACTCGAAAATAGCAGTCAGGGTAGATGTTCTTGACAAGAAAGGAAAGCCGATTGCTTATAACGATTATTTCGCACTGGAAACGTGGTGGCATTTGTCGCGCGGTCATAAGTCGCCTGATGAAATCACTGAGATAATTTGCAAGATACAGGAAAAATACGAGAAGGAGGCTCCGCGGTTTTTGCTTTGGGAGGCCGCGAACTTCTTAGAGGATATTCAAGAGCACGATGGAAACATAGAGGGAACACGCCGCACAGAAGATAGAGAAGACACAGTAGAGTTTCACCTGAGCAAAACAACCGACTACTTAAATCAAGTCTTCGGTATCCAGCCCGAGCCGAAAAAAAACGGTCGCAAGCGCGGCCTCTGGACAAAGGCGGAACTGACCAATTTGATCAATGAAATTACGCGAACGCTGCCGAAAGAAGAGTGGACGTTCCCCAGAGCGGCAGTTGCGATGAAAGAGCTTGATCCGGAGCGCGCCCCAGCAAGTGGTAATGCTCTGAGGGTGCTTTGTGACCGCTACGGCGTTAAAGCAACTAAACTCAGACGCCGCCGCGGGAAACGCAAGGGAACGGAGAAGCGCACATAGAATAGTGTGCGCTTCTCTCTATTTCTCGACAGAGAAGCGCACACTTCAATGCTCCCAACTGTGCGCTTCTCAAAAATAGGGCTTGCACGTCCTTTATTTTTTATTGATAATTTGTTTGAATGTCTGTGAGAAACAAAAGAAGCGCGGCCTGCTCTACCAAAAGTTAGCCGCGCCTCTGATGAATAAAGCCGCCATTCCTGACGACCGTTAAGTACAGCTTAAACCGTTGTCGTCAGTGAAGGCAAGCAGCATTTTCACCGGGCGACACGACCGCTGAACAATCAGCGACCGCCAATAAGTTTTAGTTTCGCAACCGCGCCCGCCGTTGCGATCTCCGAAAGCCTTTAGTGTTCCCGGTTGTCGTGGCCGTGAATGCTAGAGGCTTTTGCTTTTGACAAACAGGCACGCAGGTGCAAGCCGCTGCCGCATAAACGCGACAAAGCCCGCACTATGGAGCGCAGGCTTTGTCATTTTCAACCCGTTTCTGTTTTGACGACGGACGGGTGTTCGAGGACACGAACGATGTCAACATACCACACAAAAGTCCCACTTGAGAAGACCATTTTACCGACCGTCGAGGCTCTCCGCCGTTGGCGACCCGGCCAACCAATCCCGAGAGACTACGCGCCCAACCCCCACGAGGCGCTCGAAAGACACGCCGCAGCTGACGAGCGCGAGCTAGAGCGCCGCCGCTTCAATGATCGCCGGCAACCACGCCCGGCGGATCGGAAGGTGGCGGCATGATGAGCGCACAGGCAACAACAGCGCGCCCCTTCCGGGACAAAGAGGCGGAGTTCGCCTTTTATCGCCGTCGCGACCACGCCAACCTCGAAAATCTCCAGAACCTTGCCATCGCCGAGATCGCCCGGCGCGCGGCGGCGGCTTATGCCGTCGAATACCCCGACGAAGAAAACCCCCCGTGCTTCGAGATGCCGCCGAAGGCCCGATACTTAATCAGCGCCTTGCAGGGCGCGCACGGCGGCGGCTTCGAAGAGTTCGAGCCGTTCGAGCGCGGCTACCGCAACATTGGCGAGCAGTTGCAATTCACCGGCTCGGACTCGGCCATTGAGTCGCGCGTCCGCCGCTGGCTGAACGAGTTGCTCGCGTGGCAAAGACTCGTCGGCTATGAGCTGTTCTCCGTCGTCAGGGGTGGGGAGGTCATCGGCTACACGCCGCACGGCGATCCCATCCACAAGCGCACCACCTTCATCGACTACTTAAAACCCTACGCCGACGCGGGAGTGAAGCAGGCCCGGCTTAGCGAGCAGTGGCGCGGCAACGCGGCGAAGAAGTTGAAGCCGCACCCCGGCCTCGCGCTCGCCGCACAAGTCGATTACGTCGTCGCGCAACTGCCGAGGCTCACGCCGACGGACGCAGGGCCGGAAAGTCACACCGGGAAAGAGTCAAAGCCCCTGCCGCTCGACGAATACGAAAAGCGGCAGGAGGAGTGGCTCGAACAGTGGGCCACCGCACGAGCTGACAGAATAGAACAGCGCGGCGGCTCCGGCCACGAGTGGTTAGAGCAGTTGGCGAATCAGATGCACCGCTGGGCCGCCTCGATTCGCCGGACGCAGCGCGCCCGCCGGAATGACGCCTCGCATTCCATTTTCGATGACGAACCGGCGACCGAGCAGCCCGTGAGCAACAACCGCAATGGTTTTGCTTATAAGGGTCACACGCCCGGCGTGTCAGCCGACGAAACAAAAGCCGACGCGGCAGGGGGGGAGGGTACCATTTTTAGTACCCTCCCCCCCGACGAAGTACAGCCGAATCAACAAGATAGTGAACCGCAAAATGTAAATCCCGCGCCTCAGCCGCCCTCGTGTCTGGATTGGGCGCTCTATTTTGCGATGCGAGAAAAAATCCCGGTCGGACCGGTTTACGGCGTGGCTGACGGGGTCTGCGACTGCCCTGTTGGGAGCGAGTGCCGCACGCCGGGCAAGCACCCGATCCCGCGCCACGGCGTTAAGGAATTTACGACCGATCCCGAACAGATCAGGCGATGGTTTACTGAACATCCGACCGCCAATTTGGGCGGAGCGATGGGCGGCCACCGCCGCCTCTTAGGTTTTGACATCGACCCGCGCAACGGCGGCAGCGCGTCGATGTATGACTTGGTGGCCGCGCACGGAGACGAATGGACACAGACGCGGCGACACCGCACCGGCTCCGGCGGCTTTCACCTACTGTTCACCGTGCCCGAAGGCGTCGAGTTCCGGCGCGGCAAGATCGCGCCCGGCATAGATTTGAAGTGGGCGGGCGGCTTGCTCGTGCTGCCGCCGAGCGATCACGCTTCGGGGCGCAAGTACGAGATCGACAATTTGGAGGACATCGCCACGGCTCCGGCGTGGCTGACCGAAGAGTTGACGCGCCCGGAAGATCAACCGCCGGCTCGCTTGATTGATTTCCAAGAGGAGCGCGGGCGGCGCTTGCGCACGGGGCCGCGCTTCTTCGACGAAGGGGAGCGCAACAACGGCCTCCGTGATGTGATGTGCGGGCGCTGGGTCCACGGCTGGGCCGTTGACGCTCAAGACCTATTCGAGCAGGTACGCGAAGTCCGCGACACGCGATGCGCGCACGTCTCTTCTGGCGATCCGCCGCCGACGGACGGGGAGCTTTGGGATTTGGTGCGCCGCACGGTGCTGAAGTACCCACAGGGCGAAACCCGCCGACAGGGGGTGACGCCGTGACGACGATTACGATCAGGCGCGATGTCCTCGGCGACTTTCTGATCTTTTTCCAGAGCCGCGACAGCGACGCCTTCGCCGACTTGGTGAGTTCGATTAAGTGCGCCATCCCGCCGGGCTTCCGCACTTACCGCCCGGCGGAGAGATGCTGGCAAGTGGACGCTGACGCCAAAAGCGATCTCGACGAGTGGCTGCGGCAAGTTCAGCACACGATGCCGGTGCGTGTCGTGTGGACGGACGAAACCGCCGGCGCAAAAGAAGAACGCCAGCACCACCAGTGGCCGCCAGCCGGCTACCGCAAACAACCGACGCGCGAAGAATTGTACGCTCGCCTGCATCTGCTCCCCGACGCGCCGCCGGAGTTGATCAAGGCCGCCTACCGCGAACTGGCGAAGCTCAACCACCCGGACCACGGCGGCAACGAAGAGACGATGAAACTACTAAACGAAGCGTTTCGCCTGCTCGCGGCCTAAGCCGCCCGGGCGAGGAGTATTTCTTTTAACCACGAAAGGAAAGATCATGAGTGATTCGACTTGGGGGCTGGAGGATTTCAGCACCTACATCAGCCGACGCGAAAATCAGGGAGTGCCTCTTGACAAGTTGCGCGCGCGATACGACGCGGCGGTCGCAGAGGCCAAAGAAAAACAGTTCCGCGCCAACGACGAAGCGCGACAGCACCGACTCGACGCGGAAGCCAAAGCGGAGCGCGAGGCGGCGGAAAAGCGCCGGGCGGAGGATGTGCGGAAACGCGAGCAGGCGGCGGAGCAAATGAAGGCCAACGCGAGGCGTGATTTTATGCACAACCCGGCGGCTTCGGAAGCCGACTTTGAGGCGGCATGGCCTGACATGAAGCGCAAGATGCTTGCCGACGAAGCCTTGCGCCTTGACGTGGCGGCGCGAGCCACCGCGAGTCGCGCTTACAAAAGTCTCTAGACGGCGGCATGAAAAAAAAAAACGGCCAACAAACGGGCCGACGGCAGATTCGCGCCGGGGAACAAACTCGGAAACAGGTTCAAGCCGGGCGCGAGCGGCGCATCGCCGAAGCCAACCAAGCGGAGCTCCTTGCCCGCCACAACTATTTTTAACGAGGCGCTGGCGCTTGAATGAGAGGCTTTGATAAGACTTTGAGAGATACACAGCCGAAATTACCGGGGAAGCAAGCGGCGGCATTAGCGGCGCTGTTGGCGCACCCGACCGTGCGCGATGCGGCGCGAGCGGCGAACGTGGCCGAAGGCACGCTCTGGCGCTACCTCTCCGATCCGACTTTCAGCTCGCATTACCAAGAGGCTCGCCGGCAAGCCACCGAACACTTGATCGCCCGCCTGACGGCGGACTCCACCAAGGCCGCGAAGGTGCTCATCGACGTGGCCGAAGATGAGGCCGCCCCGGCGAGTGCGCGCGTGTCGGCGGCGCGCGCGATCATCGAGCAGGCTTTGAAGGGCGCGGAACTGAGAGACCTGATGGAACGCATTGACGCGCTCGAGGCGATGCCGAAAGGGAAGGCACGATGAGCTTAACCGGCAGAGTTGAACAGTTGGAGCAGAGCGCCGGCAGCGGAGATGGCCGCTGCCGGTGTGCTCCGGGTGGGTTTGAAGTCCGCTCGTATCCAAGCCCGGACAGCACAGCGAAGGCGCGGGCGGACCCGCGCCCGCCGCCACAGTGTGACACCTGCGGCTGGGAAAAGCGGATCATACAAGTGGTTCGCGTCGAGAGGCCGATCCTTGAGTAACCTTGAGTAAATGAAGTGGGGCGTGATGAGTTTACTAAACAGAGTTGAAAAACTTGAGCAGGCGTGTGGCGTCGGCAGCGAGAGCGGCGTCTGCGTTTGTCACGGCGTGGGGAAGGTGGACATTCGGATGACCGATGAAGAGGACGAGAAAACGATGGCGGACGCTCGCCGCCCGCCGCAACTGTGCGACGAGTGCGGACGAGAGCGGCGGATCATTATCATTAACCTTGTCAGCGGTCCTCATCCGCACGCCACGCTCGGCTAACCCGGCTGCCGCGCTTGCAAGAGTGAAGCTATGAACCTACAAACTAGAATTGCGAAGCTGGAGCAGGGGCAAGACAGGGGCGTTTGTCCGCATGTTTATACGATTAAGACAGATGGCATTGTGACGCATGATCCGCCCGCGTGTTCGTGTGGCGGCGAGCGGCGGACGATTGCCGTTGAATACGTGCGGGATTGGCGAGAGACAAGCCGTGAATCTACAAAATAGAGTAGTTGACATCCTCCCCGCACTAAAGTGACGGGGATTCCCTGATGAGCTTTCGCCAACACAGGGAACAGGACTTGCGACCGTCATCTTCAGGACTTTGCGCCAACGATAGCGAGTCCTAACGGAACCCTTTACGCAAACGTGCTGCCCGCACATGTTCGTTGTGAGAGTGATTATATGTGTGGCTTAAAGACATCGCAAGTTGCCGTCCTCAACTTGAAAGCGTTGCCTGAGTCGCTGCGGATTCATCCCCGACATGAATGTTCGGGGTCTTCTCCGAAGTTCTGATAAATTAGAGCGACAGGCGGGCGGCGAGCGGCTTACTGTTTCATGCCAGCCTTTCTCAAAAGTGTCATTACCGGAAACGGGACTGGCAACTGTGGCGGAGGCGGATACCGTGACCTTGCCTGCTTCCACGTCAGCGATTAGTTTTTCATTGCCGCTTTCCTGAACCTTCTTTGCACGCTTCACGGACGGGACGGACACATTCAGCAAGCCAGCCGCATCGTCTTGAGAAACTAGATCAATTGATCTAGTTTCCGCTGGCCTGCCTTCACTCATCGTCGCAATCTTCGCCGCCACCATTGCCCGCTGGCTTTCGTTTAAGTGCCGCCGGTGAAGATTGAGCGAGACGACAAACGAAAGCAGTGAGCCTTTGCCATCCCACTCCCGCAAGGCTGGCTTGCGTGGTCTGTAGCATAAAGATGGACGGCGCGGCGTAGTTCATAGTAGGCTCGCCGCTATGAGCACCACCACAATAATCATCGTCATCGTCGTGTTACTCCTGCTCTTCGGCGGCGGCTACGGCTATTCCCGCCGCGGACGGTAAGGGCGGGCGCGGGGCGGTAAAAACAACACTTTGCGTAGCAAGACCTGTGCTGGCTCGGAGGCGAAGGTATGCCCACACATGGTCTTGCCGAACTCGTCCATCTCGCTCTCAGCTTAACTCTGCCAGCGTGGCGGGGGCTGTGGCGCGGGTTCGCAAACGCCGTAAAACCTCGTCAGCGGCGCTCCTTCACAGCTCGCGAATTAGGCATCTAAAAAGAAAGGGCGGGGGTTGAATTCCCCGCCCTTTGTTTAGTTGTCGCCGCCGCGCCGGCCGCTCGCCGCAAACGCCCGTCTTACTGCCCGGCGCGGAGGACGGTGAAGTTGTCAGACATTAGCGCGCACCCCCTTCCATAAGTTCGCGCCTTAACTCGCCGGACAGCGAGTCGGCGATCATCTCGTTTGTCGTGTGGACGACGGCGGTCGCGTAGTCGTCAGCCATGTGCGACAGAAAGCGCGGCACAAGGAAGCGCAAGCCCGCTTCATCGTCCGCCCAACTGTAGCCCGTTTCATTTGACATGACATTGACGACGACGGCTTGCAATGCGCTCTTGAGTGCGGCGGGCGTCCGCGGGTGCATGATGACACGCGCCAAGTAGTCGCCGCAGTCTGTGTCAGCGATCCTCAACTCTTCGTCTCGTTCGATCTTCTTCCTTTTCATTGCCTACCCCCTTCCTTGTGCGTCGAAAGCAGGAGCGAGATGTAGGCGGGTGAGTATTCGATTCGCTTCCAGCGTCCTTTCGGCAGTTCGTTGAACAGATCGTTGAGTCCTTCGCCGAAGGACTCTTCGAGGGCTTCGGGCAGATCGGGGTGGTTCAGGACGGCGGCGATTTGGTTGGCTAAATCATCCGCCGGTTTATCTTCGGCTGATTTACTGTTTCGTGCCGCGCCTGCCTTGCGCGGCGTGTCTTTCTTCGTTGCCATTACTTCACCTGCCTTTCTCTCACGGCGAGCGTGAGCGTCAAAGCGTCAAGTTCGCGCACGGCGGCGGCGAGTGTGCGCCGCATCTCTTCGGCGGTCGCACAGTCAAGCAGCCGGCCTTCGTAAATTTCCACGTCGCGCCGCACAGAGCGCAGCGAGCGGCGCACGCGCTGACAGCGCACGGCCGGCGCTTCTCTCTCTTGCTGTACTTCAAACTGTCGTTTGGTTAGACTCATGGTGTTAGTTCCTTTCGTAAAGGGGAAAAGAGGGTGGAGGGGCTAGGCGGGCGTTGCAAGCGCTCACCTAGCCCTTTCGCTTTAGTGGCCGCGCTGCCGGGCGACGGCGACGTGCAAACTGATGGCGGCGGCGGAGTGTTTGCACGGCACTCTCGCCGGGCAGTTGCAATCAACGAGCTTCTCGTCGCCCACGCGGTAGCAGAGCACCGTGTAGGTGTTGCCCTTCGATCCCGTCACTTCGTACTCGCCGAATTCAACCATTCTCACTTTCGGGTGCAACTGCTTGGCGTTCTCGACGGCCTTGCTGATTTGTTCCGCGTTTCTCAGGATGAACATTTGATTTCCTCTCTTCTGTGATGTCCCGACGAGAAAGATTATCTCATGGGATTAAATATCCGTCAATAGAAAAATGACTCGTGGGATAAACTTTTGTTGATTATTTTTATCTTGTGGGTTAAGCTTTGCGCCCATGAGCGAGAAACTGACAACGG
>MWWK01000104.1_pt1 | contig 13597 bp, 15 predicted proteins | sample 1047241 | NCBI WGS metagenome assembly MWWK01 (sample SAMN06349964, study PRJNA376086) | soil metagenome | isolation source: BG12-3 sample Antarctic (ecotone) soil | place: Antarctica | reverse complement strand
GCGAAAGCGTAACATTTCGCACGAATGTTCCCGCTAGTCCCAATGACAGTTAGGGACAGTAAGAGGAAGATTCCGGCGCGCTTCAAAGCTCAAACATTTTCACCGTTTCCGCGGCTTGCCGCCGTCGCTCATCGGCGCGAGTCTGCGATTGAAAAAACGCGGCGCGTCGGCTTTCCGGTATCTCCGGCAAAACATCTTCACCGGCTCTCAGCCGCCGCCACTGGTCGAGCGTGATGCCGTGCAGCTCGCCGCTCGCCGCTCGCGAACTGCTAACCGCTTCAACTTTTTTAAGTCTGTTTTCGATGCTCATCTTCTAAAATCTCCAATCTTTCTAAAATATCAAGGGTCTCAAAATCCTTTCGGCTGCCTTCGATAATGATTTGCGCCGCCCGCACTTCGACCGACGGGTTTTCACAAGTCAAATTTCTTTCGAGCGTGTCAACCGCGCCCGCGTGAAGCGATTGCAGACGAACAATGTTTTGCTCAAAGACGACGCGCCGCGCCGCTCGAAACTCGGTTTGAAATTCCGGGTCTTCCAAATATCGCCGCAGCGTTTTTTCGGACAGTCCGCAAACCTTCGCCGCTTCAGTTATCGAAGCGGATTCGAGCAGCGCGGATAATGCTTTTTCCCGGTTTGCAATTTTCATCGGACATTTTCGGACATTTTCGGACAATTTTTTCGACTTATGCCGCCTCGCGTTTTATCCGACGCGCTTCAAGCTCGCGTTTGTTGACGACCGAATTGAGAAGCATTTGGAAAGCAGCATCCGATTCGACCGGCGGCACGTTCAGCGAATCGGCGCGCGCCCACTTCATCACGTCGTCGGACATCTCTTTTCGTCGAAGCTCGGCTTTTACGTCGTCGAGCCGTGCAGCATCGCCGGACGCGGCGCGCAAACCGATTTTGAGTCCGTCAACCGGCTCGAGCGTTTCTTTGTATTCTTTTTGAAAACCTCGAATCGCGACGATTTGGTCGAATAATTGTTCGGAACGCTCTCTGATAATCTCATCGAATTCATTTCGCAGCTCGACATATTTCACGATGCCGGCGGCGGCTTCGATGGCGAGCGCGGTCGCTTTTTCGAGCGAAGTGTTTTCCGATTCGAGTTGATGCGCCGCCGCGAGCTGCTTTTGTAATTCGCCCTGCTTTGCGTCCAGAGCGGTTATCGAAGAAGAGAGCGTCGTTAGTCTGGCTTGCTCGGTTTGAAGCGCGTCAAGCGGCGTTGTGCCGTCAATAAAGCCGGTTTGCAGAGCGTCCAGCCTGCCGGTGATGTCGGCGCGCATTTCCTGTAATTCGCCGTGCCGGGCGTTCGTCTGATTTAATTCGGTTTCTATTTGTGCTGCGGTTCGTGTTGACATTTTTCTGATTTTCTCCGTTTTCGCGTGTCTTAAAATTACCCGGTTTATTGTTTATCCGGGCGTTTGTAATGCGAATTTATATAATTCGCCGCCGACGGCTCGCTTCCCGGCGCGCTTGCCAATTCGGTTTCCATTTCGATCTTCGCCGCTTCGAGCGATGACATTTCCGCCGCCTGGCTGACGTTTAAATCTTTTAACTGTTTGATTCTCGAATTTGTTTTTTCGAGTTTGGTTTTAATTTGGGTTACAGTTCGCATTTTTATTTTTTCTCGGTTTTCCGTTTACGGTTTCCCTTGGTTCGAGTTCTTTCAAATCAATTTCGATTCGCGGATTTTGCGCGCCGTCGGTGGTTTTTCCGCTTCGTATTTCCTGATGCGGTCGCGGAGCCGCTCGATTTCCGAATTAAAAAACGTTTGACCATCGGCGAGCGCGTCATCTCGCTGCGTTCGCAGTTTTTCGATTCGGACGACTTTCAAGCCGAACGTGCATAAAAATTCGTCGGCGCGCCGTAGTCCGGTTGATTGCCCGATTTCCTGCGTCGCCACGTCGAAAAAATAATACGTTCGGTCCGGGTCGTAATGCTCGCCGTCCGCCGTCAAAGTTTCGGCGGCTTCAGGTTGCATCGTTCGACGATGATTTTTTGCGTTCATAAAATTCGCGGCTGTCATTCGCCGGGCTTTGCTTTTCCTGAAATGACTTTGACAACGTGATTTAAATATTCCCGCCGGTCTTTAATCGGCGACGCCGCGGCTTCTTGAATCGCGCCGATGCAGTATTTAAAGCTGTTGATTTTCGCCGTTGCCCGGAAGACTGAAGTTGCGATTCCGATTTTGCAATCGTCGTCGGAAAATTTTCGCACCGTTTCGCGTGCGTCTCTGTCTTTTTTGGAAATTTTATTTCCCGTCCATTTTCGATAAAAGATGAGGACATCATCAGTCTCTTTATTATCTTCTAAATCATCAATCAAGATGTGGGTAACTGGCTGTCCGGTAAATTTGTCCAAAGCCATTTCCACCGCGTCTTGAAAATCCACTTTATTAAGATAACACCAGAGTTCCCACTTCTCCAACTTTTGAACGGGAAGGCGGCAAGTCTTTTGTTTACGCAGCCTTCGGCTCGGATAGGTTTTTTCGTCGGGCGGTAACTGGCTGTCCAGTGCTTTTTCCGACTGGGTAACTGGCTGTCCAGTCGGCTGGCTGTCCAGTGTGGGTAACTGGCTGTCCAGTAACTGGCTGTCCAGTTGTCCAGTTTTTTCGCCGGTTCCGGGCGAAATTTCGACCGCCGCCGCCGTTGAAACTTCCTCGACCGGCGCGCCTGAAGTCGGAGGTTTTTCCTGCTTTTCGGCTGATGCCTTCCACATCTGCGTAAAAGGCGATGCTTTGCGTTGTTCCGTCATAAAGAAACCTCTGCGAGCGCGCCGTCCACCAGCTCGACCGGAATATCTTTAATCGCACCGAGTTCCTTCATTTTGTAGAGGTAGCCGCAGACTTTGAGAATCGAACGGGGAACGCCGCCAGTTGCCTCGCAAACGGCTTTCAGCACGTCGTCGGAGAAAGGATTTTGAATCCGCGTGTATTCGCATCGCTTCTCGACCATTTCCCTGGCTTCCTGAAATTCGAGCGGAAGCAGATTCGACTGCGTGATGATTCTTGATTTCAGCGGACGGTTGACGCGGCGTTTCAGAAGGCTTTCGAGTTCGACCGCGCCGGCGAGAACGATCTGCACGAGCTTTTCCGTGTTGGTTTCAAAATTCAGCAGCGCGCGCAGCAGCTCGAATTGTTTGGCTTTCAAATCCTGCGCTTCGTCAATGAACAAAACGACGTTGTTTTCTTTTTGATACTCGGACACGAGAAACTGCTGAAAAGCTCGCTGCTGGTCAACCATCGAGCGCGCGGATTCGATTTCAAATTCATCGCAGATGTTTTTGAGCATCGAGAACGACGACGGGAAATTCGGCATCGTAATCAATTTGGCGTTGCAATCTTCGAGCGCACTGTATTCGCCGTAGAGAAAACGCAGAATCGTCGATTTGCCGAACCCGATGTCGCCGACGATGCACGTCAAGCCTTGCCGGGTGTCAATTACATACCGCGATTTGTTGACGACCGCCTGCAAAGAGTCGGTTAAATATAAGCTGTTCGGATTTGGGGAAGTTGAAAAAGGCGTGAAACTTTTGCTCATAATTCTAGCGTTATACCACAAAAGAGTAATAATTAGTATTGATTTTAACTCTTTTTGTGAAAGCGCGAGAATTTAGCGGCGAAAAATCATTCTGGAAATAATTTGTTTTATCTGACTTGCTAAACCTAAGCTGATTAGGTTAGAATTAAAAGCATGGGAACGGTATTACAAGAAAGCGGATTTCATTTCAAAATAAATACTGACGACCACGAACCGATGCACGTTCACGTTTGGCATCAAGGCAATTTGTTGATTGTAAATTTTGAAACCGAAGTTGCCGCTCGACGCAATTACGGTTTCAACCGAAACGAAGCCCGCCGCGCCGTCCGCATCATTGAAGCGAATCAGGCGGATTTTCAAATCAAATGGAGAGAAATACACGGATGAACAAAGAAAATTTAGAATTTGACGAAGCAACCGGACGCGGACAGGAAACGCTTGCCGCGTCGCCCAAAGCAAAAGCGATTTCATACAGCGTGAAAATGAAGCAAATTTCCGTCGAGCTTGAAAACGGTGCCGTCGTTGTCATTCCGAGCAAGTTGATTCAGATTTTGCACAATGCAACAGCCGCGCAAATTAACGATGTCGAAATAGCCGTCGGCGGGCTTTATCTGCGCTGGAAAAGTTTGGACGAAGATTTATTTGTCCCGAATCTTATTCAAGGCGTTTTCGGCACACGTAAATGGATCGGCGAGTTAAAAGAGCATTTATCGGCAGCCGGCAGAAAAGGCGGCGCAGCTCGCTCGGAAGTCAAACGCGAATCAAGTGCGGAAAACGGCAAAAAAGGCGGCAGACCGCGAAAGCAACCGGCTTAATTCCGGTCACGCATTTGTGATAGATGTGTAACCGGGGTCACACAAACACATCCATTTTGTAACCTTGCACGCGAAAACCTGCGAACAGATGCGAAAACCGAGTGTTCGTATAAATTTGTTTGTCTAATTTCAAAACGGTCAATAGATAAGTTTTACCCATAAAAAGTAGATTATCAGACTCCACAGATTTACTTTCGTTTGTTTCGGCGTTCATAAACTTAAAACGATGTTTCGTTTATTTCATCAAGCACGTCGCCGAACCATTCGCGGGCTACTTCGGCGACAACCTCAAAAGGCGGCGCGGTTTCTTCGCCGTCGTTTAGAATCGCCGTGCGTTCGTTGATTTCGTCTTTGAACATCCGAAGATCACCAAGCGACAGATATTTCATCAGCAAAGCCTGCTGCAAAGTGCAAAGAACGGCGGATTTATTCGTTGCTAAAAACTGCTTTTCGGAATCCGTTAAACATTCCGCGCCGCACGTTTGAAAATCATCCGCGCCGACATCGAAGGACGCGCCTGGGGTAATCATCCGGTTTAGCCTTTCGGTCCAACTGATGTTTGCTGATGGGTTTTGTGCCAGAGTTCGGATGATGCCGGCTTTATGTCGGCGCAAGCCATTCTTGACCGAATCCGGCAGATTAGCGGGCGCGTCAATTTTAAGATTGTGACCGCTAACCGACATCTTCACGCCCGCTTTTTCACAATTTCGGATCAGTTCTAAAACTTCGCTCATATCTCGAAAATCTCCCGGTCTAAATTAGAATTAATTCCGTTTGTTTTACGGCTAACCCCGTTCCCGGAAATATCCTTAGACCACTTAGACCATTCTTCGTTATTGTTGGATTCATTAGGTTTATCTTGGTCTAAGTGGTTAATTTTGCCGTGTTCGCTAAAATTCTCTTTAGACCGGCTTAAATCTTTGCCCGTCAATAGTTTATCGTCTTGGTCTAAGTGGTCTAAGAGAAAACCAAGGGGAAGGGGTAGCGCATAATTATTGAAAATAACTTTGAGCCGGTGCGCGTCGAAGAGAATCGCCGATTTTTTATGATAATCAGATTTTCTGCTTAGAATTTGTCTGGAAATCAATCCGAAGCTGCTCAATTTCTTCCCAATGTATCCGCTCTTTAATTCATCTTTGCCTTTTCGTTCATAGTTGAGCATTGAAACTATCTTTTCAATTCGCAGATGTTCGCACAATTCGCCGTCAGCGGGCTGCGTCTGAACGGCATCGCTCCACTGTGCAGTTCCGTCTTCGCCCAGGTCGAAAAGAATCGTGTGCAAAGTCTGGATAAGTTCGCCGTCGAAGGTTCGCTGTTTTTCATCGTTCAAAACTCCGTCGCGCTCCCTGGACTAGCGGGAACATTCGTGCGAAATGTTACGCTTTCGCATTTTGGCTTTCTTGTTCTTCCCTGATATAAGCGTACAAGGTCGGTTTAGTAATGTTCATCATTTTACAGATTTGCTGAACGGTATGATTTTTTCGGTTATACATTTCAACGGCACGTTTTTGTTCGTTAGCCGTTAGAGATTTTTTTCTTCCGCCTAATTTTCCCCTGGCTCTGGCGGCAGCTAACCCGGCATTGGTTCTTTCCCTGATCAGATTTCTTTCAAATTCGGCTAAGGCGGCGAAGATGTGAAAGACGAGTTTCCCGCTCGATGTTGTCGTATCAATTAATTCCTGTAAACTCTTGAAGCCGATGCCTTCTTCTTCGAGGCGTGTCACCCAATCTATCAGGTCGCGGATCGAACGACCCAAACGATCAAGTCGCCAAACAATCAAGACATCGCCTTTTCGCAAAATTTCCTTGGCTTTTTCCAATCCTTCTCGCCTGGCAGCCGTCCCGCTGATTTCATCAACGTAGATTTTTTCGCATCCGGCTTTTTCGAGCGCGTCCTTTTGGAGGTTAAGATTTTGGTCGTGGGTCGAAACCCGTGCGTATCCGATTTTCATAAATATAAGTGTCAAGAATCTCAATAATTGATTTGCAATCTTTACTTTGATTTCTTTACTGTATATTTTTACTATTTATCCGACGTTTTTCAAGCATCAATCGAGTTTTGAAGTACGGTAAAGAAAACGAGCGTTTATTTTACTCTGCATCCGAAGCAAGATGAACACTTTTACAAAAGGTTTTTCCGATGAGGAAATCGCCAGAGATTGGACTTTATCGGATTTTAATCTGGAGCAAATCACCGAATTTAGAAAATCGTATCAACTCTATGCTGCTGTGCAGCTTTGTTCAATTCGTTTGCATGGTTGTTTTTTGGCTTCGGTTCAGGAATTATCGCCGCACATCATTAATTATCTCAATTCTCAAATCGGCTTGCCCGTGACAATGTATGTCAATGAACCAACTCGCCGGGCAACCCGCTCGCAGTATCACCGACAGATTTTGACGCATCTCGGCTTTCAGAAATATGACGAAAAGGCTCATCTGGAACTCAAAGATTGGGCGAGAAAAAAAGCCGAAGAAGGTCTGTTTCCACATGACATTTTATTACTCGCGGAAGGATTTTTGTTGAAAAAGAAAATCGTTTTGCCCGGAAGAATAACTCTCGAAAGACAAATTAACAGTTTGTGTTCGGAAGTTCACTCGAAGATATTTGAAAGTATTTATGATCAATTACCTTCGCAGTTAAAAAAAGATTTGGATGACTTACTCGTTTTAGAAGATAATCGGGTGTCTTTTTTCTCCCGACTCAAAGAATCTGCACCATCAGCGAGGATTTCATCGCTCAAAATTTATCTCGACAGATATAAAAAACTCGAAGAACTTACCTTAGAACAATTCGATTCAAATTCTTTTTCCGATTCATTTACGGATTATTTATTCCGGCTGGCAAAGTATTACAACGCCACCGAATTAAGAAGATTCAAGAAACAAAAACGCCTTTCATTATTGATTTGTTTTTTGCTCGAAATTCGTAAGGAACTGCTCGATAACCTCGTGAAAATGCACGATCAATATATTCTCGACCTGAGCCGCAAGATGAGAAATCTGTATGAAAAAAAGCACCGGCAATCCCGCAAAAAGAATAAACGAGCCGTTGATACGGTATTAAAAGCTGCGAAGATGCTTGTTCATCGGCAAAACGGTTCGCTGCCCGACACGCAAGATATTATCGAAGCGGTCGGCGAAGAAAAACTGCGTGAATCAATTGAAGACCTCAATGAGTTCAAACGCTTGGAAGAGCGAGGTTACGCGGATTTGTTGATCTCACATTATCCGAGTCTGCGAAAATACTTTGCCGATTTCGTCGCGTTGCCGTTTGAAGCCGAAGAAGGAAGTAAAGATTTAACGCAATCCATCGAACTTGTCCGCCGATTAGATTCCGGGCAAATAAAGAATCTCCCCGAAAACGCTCCCATTTCTTTTATTCCGAAAGAACTGCGGCGGGTTTTGAAAAATAAAAAAGGACAGTTAAACCGGAACGCTTGGGAAACCGGTTTGGCAATAGCAATCAAAGAGAATCTGCGCTCCGGTAACCTCTATCTACCAAAGAGCAAAGAATACATTTCCTTTTGGAAGATGCTGCTCGATAACCGGCACTGGGAAAAAGAGCAGAAAATGATTTATGAAAGTATCAAACAACCGCTACCCGAAAATGCAATCCAAGCCCTCGAAGCAAACTTTCATAAATCCTTCAAAGAATCAAAAATCAAATTCACCAGCGATAACTTTGCCCGAATTGAAAACGGAAAACTAAAATTAAGCCGGGATAAAAAGACTGATCTTTCCGATCAGGTAAAAAAACTTCAGACAACGATTAATGCGGGGCTTCCGATGATCCGAATTGAAAATCTGCTGATGGAAGTGGATGCCGAAATTGGTTTTACAAAACATTTTACGACCTTACAAAAACATCCGTCACGTCCGCCGAATTTTTACAAAACGCTGATCTCGGCAATTCTTTCACAAGCCACCAATCTCGGCATCGTGGCAATGAGTTCCAGCGTCGCAGACGTTTCGGTTGATATGCTCCGCTATGTTCTGGACGGCTATGTCAGAGAAGAAACTTTGACTAATGCCAATGCCGAAATTGTTAATTTCCATCACCAATTGCCGATCAGCAACATTTACGGAACGGGTGAAATATCCTCTTCAGATGCCCAAAGGTTTCGACTGCGGGCGGACAGTCTGATCGCTTCATATTATCCCCGCTATTACGGGTATTATGATAAAGCCATCGGCATCTATACCCACGTTTCAGACCAATATTCGGTTTTTAATACAAAAGTCATTTCGTGCAGTCCGCGCGAAGCACTCTATGTTTTGGATGGCTTGCTGGAAAACAACACAATCCTCAAACCCAAAGATCACACCACCGATACACACGGCTACACGGAAATCATGTTCGCTTTATGCCATCTTTTGGGATTTTATTTTATGCCGCGAATCCGGGATCTCAAAAAACAACAACTCTATAAAATCAATAAAGATGGCAATCCCGGAATTTTTTCTCCGCTGCTGAAAAAGTCAGTTAATCTAAACCTTATCGCTGAACAATGGGACGCGATGATCCGCGTCGCTGTCTCGCTTAAAAATAAAACTGCTCCGGCACATATTATCGTTCAAAGGTTGATGAGTAGTTCGCCGTCTGATCGTTTAAGTCAAGCCTTTACACATTTGGGAAGAATCATAAAAACACAATATATTATTCGTTATGTCAGCGATCCCGATCTCCGCCGCACCATCCGAATTCAACTAAACAAAGGCGAATATAGACATAAGCTCCCGCGTTGGATATTTTTTGCCAATCAAGGAATATTTACCACCTCTGATTTTGAAGAAATTATGAATAAAGCAAGTTGTCTAAGTCTTGTTTCAAATAGCATCCGGGGTTGAGGTAGTTTTGGAACAGAAAGCGACGCTGCGCGTATAATAAGTATTATGCGTTGAGTTTTTGCCTGACTCGGCGTATAATTCCGTTTTTTAATGAATTTATCTGCCAAAAAACTGGGCGTATAATACTTTTCTGTTCTTATGTCGCAAATTTTTCAAGACTTTTCCGTTTATCTTAAAAACTCTGAACGAAGTTTTCTGACCGTCAAAAATTACCTTGCCGATCTCGAAATTTTCAAAAAATGGTTTTTGAATACAAATGATTATCTTGAATTTCGTCCTTCTGATATTACGCCGACGGATTTACGCGAATTCAAACAATTTTTAATGATTAACAAGGAAATGAAACCGGCGAGCATTAATCGCCGATTAGCTTCTTTGCGGAGTTTTCTCAAATGGACAAATGAAACAGGTATTTCTCCAAATATTAAACTGTCAAAAATCCCTAAGTTTGAGAAGACCGAGAAGACCGGGATTCGCTGGCTTGATCGTAAAGAGGAAAACGCTTTGCTTCGCATCGTTGAAAGAAACGGCAACATCCGCGACATTGCGATTATCAAACTGCTTTTAAATACGGGTCTGCGGGTAGCGGAGTTATGTTCTCTGCGCTGGAGCGAAATCATCATCAATGAACGCAAGGGCATCTTAACGGTTCTGCAAGGCAAGGGCGGAAAGAGGCGCGAAGTTCCGCTTAATTATGGTGCCAGGCAAGTTTTACTCGATTTAGGTTATAAGCAAAATGCCGGCAAAAAAGAGTGGATATTTGTTGGGCAACGGGGAAAACTTACTCCGCGCGGAGCGCAGACACTTTTTCGCAAATATGCCGATCCGGTCAAATTAAATAATTTGTCGCCGCACAGTTTGCGACACACTTTTTGTAAGAATTTGCTGAATGCCGGAATCAGTTTGGAAAAGATCGCGCTTTTAGCCGGACACGAAAGTTTAGATACGACGCGGTTATATCTCGAGCCGTCGTTGAAAGATTTAGAAGGTGCTGTCGAAGCCATCAGCGAGGAAAGATAAATGCCGAGTCGTTTTCTGACAAACGCAGAGAAAGAAAAACTGGAAAACTTTCCGGCTGAAATCAATGAAATAGATAAGACGGCATTTTTCACCTTAACTGAAAGTGATTTGACACTTATCAATCGGCGAACCGACAGACAAAATCGTATGGGGTTTGCGATTTTGTTGTGCTGTCTCAAATTTTTCGGTTTCATCCCGGAAAGTTTTTCCCGGATGCCGTCGGAAATTATCAAATATCTTGCTGACCAACTGAAAATAGACGAAGAAATCTTGCCGACCTATCAACGAATCCGCACCAAACAAACACAAATACAGGAAATTTTCATTTATACAGGTTTCCGCAGAACAAAAAAATCTGATTTGGAAGAGTTGGAAAAATGGCTGGTGCAGAGAGCTTTGGAACACGACAAACCAAGTTTCTTATTAAGTTTAGTGATTGAAAAACTTTATCTGGACAAGATTCTCCGACCGGGTTTGAGTGTGTTGGAACGGCTTGTACTGAAAGCCCGTGAAGAAGCAGTAGAGGAAACTTACCGTTTGCTGCTGCCGATTCTGAACGATGAAACCAGATCGAAGCTGGATAAACTAGGCGAGATCGAAAAGGGCAAAAAACAAAGCACTTTAGTTTGGCTCAGGCAGCCGGCGGTCAGTTTTTCCGCTGATGCCATTTTGCAAAATATCAGGAAAATAAAGTTTTTGCGGGAAATGAAAGTGGAAACCTGGGATTTGTCCTTGATCATCCCCAATCGGCAAAAGTGCTTATCGCAAGTTGCCCGTAAAAGCCGCATTCAGTCACTGGGCGAACTCTCGGAGAAAAAGCGTTATCCGATTTTGGCGGCTTTTGCCAAACAAGCCTTGATTGACATAATTGATGAAACCATCGAACTTTTTGACCGTTGCTTGATGCAGTCATACAGCAAGGCGGGACAGGAATTGGATGAACTGCGCCAGAAAAACTCCCGGTCAACCAACGAAAAAATTCACTTGTTTTATGAAATCGGTTCGCTCATTCTCGATCCTGAAATTGCCGATGCTCAACTGCGGGAGAAGATTTTTGAATCCGTAAATCCCGAAAACTTGTCGGAAGCAGTGGCTGAATGTCCACGGATTATGCGTCCGATGGACGATAATTACTTTGATTTATGGGCGGAGAGATACAGCTATTTTCGACGATTCGTGCCGCATTTTCTCAGCATATTAGAATTTGCCAGTGATCGCCATCACGAAAATTTGCTGCAAGCAATCGAGGTATTGAAAAGAATTAATGAAGAAGGAAGAAGAAAATTGCCGACAGATGCTCCGACTTCTTTTATCTCAGCCAAATGGAAGCCGTATATCAAAGATAAAACCGGCAAACTGAGTCTGCGTTTTTATGAATTGTGCGTTTTATGGGAACTGCGGGCGGCATTGCGTGGCGGGCATTTGTGGGTCAGCGGTTCATATCGTTATGCCAATCCCGAAACCTATTTGATTCCGAAAGAGCGTTGGCAACATTCCAAACAGGATTTTGTTGATCTGCTGCGGATTTCGCCAAATGGAAAAGAGGTTTTGCAAAACTGCCAAACCGAACTCGAAAATCTTCTGCAAACTGCCGACAACTCGTTCAACCAAAAGGATTATTTGAGATTTGAAGGCGAGCAATTAATTGTTTCCCGGCTCAAAGCAGTCGAACCGGATGACCGACTTTCCGATTTGGAAGAAATGTTAGCCGAAAGATTACCGAAAATCGAACTGCCTGATTTATTAATCGAAGTTGACGGTTGGACGCGCTTTTCCAAAGAACTGGTTCACGTTTCGGGAAGCGAAAAATGCCCGCCGGAACTTGCCGCCAATCTCTATGCGCTGCTGGTTTCGCAAGCCTGCAATCTCGGCGTGGTCAGGATGTCGGAAATTTCCAATCTCAGTCTCAACAAAATGTTGTGGACACACACTTGGCATTTTCGAGAAGAAACCCTCAAAAAAGCCACTGATTGTCTGGTTAATTATCAATATCAGCAGTCTTTGGCGAAAATCTGGGGCGGCGGCACTTTATCTTCATCAGACGGACAAAGATTTCCGGTTTCAGTCAAAAGTGTAACGGCAACCGCGCTGCCGAAATATTTCGGCTACGGACGCGGAATCACTTTTTATACCTGGACTTCCGATCAACACTCGCAATACGGCACGAAAGTTATTCCCTCAACCATCAGAGATGCCCGGTATGTTTTGGATGAAATTCTGAATAATGAAACTGAACTCGACATCCAGGAACACACGACCGATACCGCCGGTTACACCGAAATTGTTTTCGGATTATTCGATTTGCTCGGACTGAAATTCTCGCCTCGCCTCCGCGATATTGCCGATCAAACTTTATATCGCTTTGACAAAACAATTAAATACAAATATTTAGAGTCATTGGTAACCGGCAAAATCAAGAAAGACTTGATCATCAAACATTGGGACGACTTGCTTCGCCTGACGGCTTCATTAAAAACAGGCTGGTCAACTGCCTCGCTGTTGATTGGAAAACTACAATCGTTTCCGCGCAAAAATGATCTCGCCCGTGCATTGCAGGAATACGGCAAAATCAAGAAAACCGAGTTTATTCTGCGATATTTGCTGGATAACGATTTCCGCCGCCGAATAAACCGCCAACTCAATAAAGGTGAATCGCTTCATTCTTTGCGAAGATTTCTGCTCTTCGCCAATGAAGGCAACATTCGCAAAAGATTTCCTGAAGAACAACAAACACAGGCTAATTGTCTGAATTTGGCAACCAATGCGATAGTTTTGTGGAATACGGTTTATCTGCAAGCGGCGGTCGAGCAGTTAAAAATTGAAGGAATCGAAATAAAAGACGAAGATTTGAATTTCATATCGCCAGCCCGATTCGCGCACATTAATCCTTACGGCAGATATTATTTTAACCTCGAAGAAAATCTCAATAGAAAAGGACTGCGACCGTTAAGAGGAGATGAGAACAAACCATAACTGGACGCATAATACTTATTATACGCGCAGCGTCGCTTTCTGTTCCAAAACTACCTCAACCCCCATCCTGTATTGGAACTCGGTAAAAATCGAAAAAATAATCAATCAGTTGAAAAAGCAAGGCGAAGAAATTAATGACGAAGTATTGGCTCACATATCACTGCTGCCATACAAACACGTCCTTCCGCAAGGAACCTACTTTGTAGAAAACAAATAGCCTCCAACAAACGTGCAAAATATTACGGTTTAAGTGGTTTTTCAAGCAGAGTTTGCGGCGAAAGCGTAACATTTCGCACGAATGTTCCCGCTAGTCCCAATGACAGTTAGGGACAGTAAGAGGAAGATTCCGGCGCGCTTCAAAGCTCAAACATTTTCACCGTTTCCGCGGCTTGCCGCCGTCG
>MWWK01000103.1_pt1 | contig 13649 bp, 22 predicted proteins | sample 1047241 | NCBI WGS metagenome assembly MWWK01 (sample SAMN06349964, study PRJNA376086) | soil metagenome | isolation source: BG12-3 sample Antarctic (ecotone) soil | place: Antarctica | reverse complement strand
GCCGTTCAGCCATCCATCGCCGCTTGGCTGTGGTGGGGCGAACCGCTCACTAATGCCCAACATGGTTTCAAGCAAGCTGGCCGTCTGTTCCATCGTATCGGCGGGCGAAGTAGCCGCGGGCGCGGGTTGCTGCGGCGGCTGCATTTCCTTTTGCAGCTTGATAGCACGCTCGATAAAGGAAAACGGGTCGGGCTGCGCGGGCGCTGATTGCTGCGGCGCGTGCTTTGACATCTCGCGCGCAACGATCTCCCCGATCTTCTCTTCTGTTAGTTGTGGCGCGGGTTGTCCCTTTGGTGTTAGCACGCCCGCTAGTCGGTGAAACGCCTCCGCTGTTTCGGCGGCTGCATTCACTTCACGCGCTGCCGGATTGCTCGACGGCGCGGACTGCGTTGCTGGCGCTGGCGCTTGGATGGCCGCCGGGGCGGGTTCGGCTCCATGCATCGTCGGCGGCATCTCAAGCACGCCTTCATCACCCACGATTTTATTTCCCGCGCGCAACTCGATTAAGTAGAAGCCCGGCGAGGCGATGCGCTTAAATTTCTCAAGATAGCCGTCCGTGTAGGGCAACTGAATCGCGTTGTCATAGTCGCGCGCCCGAACATCAGAGCGCCGATCAACGGCATAGTTAGGCAGAGGCAAAAAGTTTACCTTTGTTGGTTGCGGCTGCTCTGGCCGCACTTCGAGCGGAAGCGTGGAAGTTTCATATAGCTGTTCGTCGCTATCCAGCTCGAAGTTTGTATGTCGTTTCGTAGCCATTTCCGCGTGTCCTTTCGATCTCTTTACGGGAATGTCCGTGATTCGGCGACGGTTGCGCCGCGCGTTGCGCGTGGGCGCGTCTCGCTTTTCTCAACTCGCCATTGAAGGCTGCGGAGAAGGCTAGCATCGCCGCGTCGGTTGCGCGCTCGATGTCTTCAACCGGCGCGATCAATTCTTGCTCGAAGAGTCGCGGGCCATCTCGCCCAAAACTGATTTGAATGCGATAAGTAGGCATTATTCCTCTTCGTCATCGCCTGGAAGGTCAACTTCTTCGGCTTCCGCTGCCGCATCTTCTACGATGGTCGGATACCGATCCTCCAGACTATCCTGAATGCTATCGAATGTGGCCTGCGCGTCGGCGCGGGAACCGTCCCATTCCTCGCACTCTTGATAAATATCAATCGCGTAGCCGGGTGCTTTCTTTGCCATGATTCTTTCTCCTAAAAGTTGGTTATGACCACGCACGCGCCAAAAATAAAAGCCTCGCCGCGATCTGCGACAAGGCTGCCACGATTCCCACATTTGGGCAATCACGTCTAATTAATTTCTTTTTTGACGCTAATGCTGGTCAGTGACCAGCATTAATTTCAATTTCGTGTGCTAATGCTGGTCAGCTTGTTTTTGCTGGCGGCGGTATTTGTAAACCGCTGTAGCTAAAGCTTTTCGCTCTTTTTTGGTTGCTCTTTCGCCGCGCAACTCTATCAATTGGCCCGTCCACCAATGGGTAGGAACCGTCACGCCCGGGCGCAATCTCCCTTGTAGAAGCGGCAAAAGTTTTTGTCTAGCGATCTCGGCAGCGTAGGCTTTGGAAACCTTTTCAAGCTCTGCCTCTGTAAAACTTGCTGCCGGCCCTGGCTTCGCCCTCTCCGCTTTAATCCTTTTAGGGGTGCTCTGTATCAGAGGCGTTACTAACGCTTTGACTTCCCGCTGAACCATTGGCGGCTCGACCGCGCGTATCTTCGCGCCGAGCGCGTCAACGTCCTGTTGAATGGTAGTGGCAGGCGCGGGCGCGGGGCCAAGCTGCTTTTGAAACTTGTGCGGCCTGTTAACTCTGCGAGAGTGGGCCTTGCGCGGCCTCCGGCTAAAGTAGTTAATGCCGGTCAGCGCACGCGGGACGGGAGCCGTAAACCATGTAGGGTTAAGCTCCATGAACATCTTCGCACTAAGCCGGGCCGATTCCTGCGGCGAGAGTCCCAATGATTGCACATAGCTTTTGAATGCCTCTGGCGAGTAACGATAGAGCCGCCAGGTGCTAAGTATTACTTGGTCGGCTTCGTCCGGCGAACTCGCGCGCCAGTGGGCGTTACGGACTAAGATTGCTTTTGCAAGCGCGCCAATTAAGTTGACGCTCATTTCTTTTAAGTTGGTGCTCATTTCTTACCTCGCTTCTCAAAATCCAATCCATAAACAAAACCACTGTGCTGCATTATACACGCAAAAATATTTGATGGATAGAAAGACATTCATTGACTCATAACCCATGCAATGTCTGACGATGACAGGCGGAACCATTCACCATTCACCCGCTTTGTATGGAATCGCCTGTGAAGCTCCGATTCAAGTCCGAAACTGTCTTGTGTTTTGATCTTGTGAAGGCACTCAAATTCATAAGGAAGTTTTGTATTGACGAAACATTTTATGCGCTTCTCAGGTACTTTACTTACGCCAATTTTATAAAATCTATGAAACCTCACGAGATAGACAAAGCCTGGAATTTTATTCCGCAATTTTGGCAATACTACGGGGGCTGGTTTCTGCGCTCGACATTTCTGGTAGTAAACGCGGGCAGGAATGGGACATTTACTTTTGAAACGGTCGGCATAGAATTGGCGCGCAAATGGAAACACATAGCCACACCGAAAGCACTGGCCATCGGCGCGCGTGTTATGCCCGTACTCTATATCCCAATGTTGCGCACAAAGCTTATCTTTAGGAGCTTCCGGCGCTACGCTCCGAGGGCATCTACTACTCTTCACTGTTATAGCCGAGCATTTAGGCTTGCGCCCTACTTGGCTCATTTGGGTGTGTCCTTTTTAACTTTCGCTTGTTTGGTGTTCTTTGCCGCTGACTTCTTTGGTGTTTTCACTTCTTTAGTAGGCGGCTTAGAAAATTTATTTCTTGTCAAAGGCTGATAAGCTAAAACATCGGCGCGGCTCACAAGCATTTTACCGTAAACCGCCTTTGACCGGATTCGTCCGCGCTTCACCAGCATGTTAATTGCTGCCAAGCTCATCTCGCGCAGTTCCGCCGCCACGCTCTGTGTTATCCAAGCTTCTGACTCACTCATATTTTTCTCTGTTAAGTAACTTAACGCCCGTTGACAAACTTAACGCTGGCGCGTATCTTACCACTGGGCAGGAAGTCTTTCAAGGCTTCCAATACAACGCAAAAACAAAAACACTCGCCGGATGATTTGAGCATCCGGCGAGTGCGTAACATTAACTTTCACCGTCCGCAAAGACAGGAGAAAAGTGTATGCAACGTAAGAATACGACAAAACCCGCCAAACGTTCAAAGCAATCTGATAGCCTCGCGCCCTTTCAAAAGGAAGCGGCAACACTCATCAACATTTTATTTGACGACGATCACGGATTGCCGGACTTCGTTGTTGATGAAATTACCGAACTGTTGACCGAGCTTGAAGGCGAAACCCAAACCATGTGGAACAATCGCGCCATCATGCAGGAGGCGCTCCCGCGCATGTTGAAGGATGCCGCCGAAAAGGGCATTGACTGGCGCACCCGCAATTCATCATTCGTCAATCTCCATCTTGGCAGCCTGTACGCTACCCGGCGCGAAACTGCTTTTGAGGACAGAGTCGAAGAAGAAACGGAAACAGCCAGAGCCGCCAAGCATGAAGCGCGCGAAGCGCAGCTTGACGGCGAAGCCATCGCCCGACTCATCTCTAGCCCGCGCGTGCCTGACTCGATCAAGGAAAAGTTAGTTGACCGCTTTCTTGAATTTACAGATGACCACTCACTCGCGCCGGAAGTTATCAAGGCAAAGTATTTGCTAGCCATCGCCAGCCATGCAGAAGGGAGCGACGAATGAAACAGCCACGCCAGCACACAAACGTTTTGATGTTGCCGGTCAGCCCCAAACGCGCGGCAGAACTCGCAGCCCCTTCTTCATGGTCTAGCGTTGGCGACATAGCTATCGAATTACTGTTAGGCGTCGCGGCTATCAGTGACGAGCGCCGCCGACAGCAAACCGCCCTCGCCGCCGTGCGCCGCATTTTCCTACGAACAGCACAAGGCGAACTGGCTTTACAGAACTTCGTCGCTTCGATCTACGAGAGGCGCGAAGAAAGACAAGGTTAAGATTTGCGGGCGGTCGTGGTTCATCGGGAGTGCGCCGCGATCACTCGCAATAGAAAGACGCGCGGGTTGCGACAGCCGCGCGTCTTTTCTTTATAATCATGCCGCGCCCGCGTGTCGTGACGGCTGGCGCGTCTTGTCATCCCTGATAACGGAGTTTTCCCCAATGAGAAAAGAAGATGCCGCCGCCTTCATTGGCGTATCGGTTCGCACACTCCAAAGGCTAACCCACAAAGGCCAGATACCTTTCACCCAACAGCCCGGCCCCAAAGGGAAGGAAACACACTATGAACAATCCGACCTCGCCGCCTACATAGAGCGCAACCGGCCCGCTGCGATCATGCGGCCAGCACAGCCGCGACAAGACGCGCCATCTGACGTGACAACCGCGCTGGCGCGCGTGCAGAGTACCCAACAATCGCCCGCTTTGGCCTCTCTCGCTGCGTTTGGCGCTTCGAGCAAGATACTTTTATCACTGGCGGACGCGCGGGCGCTCACAGGGCTGTCAAAGCAATTTCTGACGGATGCCATCAAAGCAGGGAAGTTGAAAGGGAAGGTTATTGGCAGAGGCTACAAAATCAAAAGAACCGACCTCGATCTGTACGTTAAAAAATTATAATAGGTGAAACTGGCATAATTTCTGGAATGCTACCAGAACATATGCCTTCCCTCTTGCGTTATACTCAAGGCCGATGGTAGAGGTAAGAAGGAGGTTAAGCATATGACAGACAAAAAAGCTAAATCCGATGCGTCACCCACACTAAAAGATGGGCGGAGCAATGGACGGACAGCCGCCGGAAGTGCGCTCTCACAATCGCCTACTCCGCGCTCGGAGCATAGCTCAAAGTCGCACCGATCACAGCCAACGGCTGATGAGCTTGGATTGCGTGCGTGGAAAACTACCTACGAGAACAGACAGACAAAGAAATAGGCTCATGCCGCCAATCACCTACGACACCTCAGTATTTAAGAGCAAGCCGGAGTGGTTCCCCTCCGGTTTTCTTTTTTCCGCGGTTGTCATTCAAGAATTGATTGCCAGTGCAAATGATGATTCGGAAGTAAGCCGGTGGATTGCTACTCGACGTGCCGCTGAAAATGAAGACCGCTTAATTGTTCCTGACTCCGCAGACTGGCTAATGGCAAGTAAGGTGCTTTACTGGCTAATGCAGCGGCGCAAGAAGAAAGCCGGAGGCAAATCGCCGCCACTGAAAACCGGAGCCAGTCAGCGTATGGCGCTTGATGCTCTAATTGCGGTCAGCGCTCGCCGCTACAAGGCCACTGTTGTAACAGCCAATTGGAGTGACTTTGAGGCGATCAAATATTATTGCAACGTTAAAACCATTAAAGCCTCGAAGTATTTCAAGCGGTAAAAGTAGGGTAAGGGTTAGTTGAAATTAGCCATAATTTACAGAATGACTATTATCAGCCGTGATAATGAAAACGGGCGAAGATTCCAGCGCCAGCGCACAAGATGTTGTGTGCGCCCGCTGGCGATCTGCGCCCGTAACTGTTGAAATTTCAAAATGCCGGCGGATTGCGTCCGACCTCAATATCTTGTATGTCGTGACAGGTGGCGCGTCTTGTCGCAGCTATACACTTTCATTGCTCTGCCTCCTGTTTCATCAGTTCCCCGTAATAATCCATATCAGCCTGCGATCTCTCTTTAATGCTCTCGATCAGCGCCGCCGCCTCATCCTTCCCTCGAAAACTCCACGATCTATCAAGCGCGGTAAATCGCGTGTCGGGATGCTGCCGCGCCATGCGCCGAATTTTCCATATTCGACCAATGGCAATTTTCCCATCGAGCGCCCGCAACCAATCATCCCGGCGACCTTCGGCAATCAGCTTTGCGCCGATCTCTCTAAAAATCTTTCTTTTCTTTGGCATCAGTACGGCCCTCGCATGGTCTGACAGATAGCTTCTATCCGTGACTCTCTGCCGCGTGTCTGATAATCCAAGCCCTCAAACGTTGAACCATCCAGACAAGTGAAGCGCTCAACATAGTGATACTTTCGAGCAAGCAGTTTTTGCCGTGCCCGTCGCGCTTGATGCAAGCGGACAGAAACAATTTTCAGCCATTCATTGAACGCCATCACCTCGCCAAGCTCCATCAGAGACGGAGCGCGGGCGCGCGTCGCGTCATTTTCTGGCGGCGAGTGCTCCAAAGGCTCAGGGTCAGCCCGAAATACGAAATCCGTATCTAGATAAGCATTACCGCCGCTCTGCGTGGCGTACAACGCTTCGCTATTGTTGAGCGTGTCCCACGCGATCACGTAGCTTGACGGGTCTGCATTCGCGCGCTGGACACGTTCGCAGAAGCGTTCCCAAGTCTCGCCGCATACAATCGTCAGAACCTCGCGCACGGGGCGCGCAGTGGCACAGATGTAATAATGACCACTCGCCAACAGCGCAACGCGCAGCAAGGCAGCAAAAACATTCTCAGCTGCCGGAACCTTGCGCCACTCACCGAGCAACTCAAAGCAGCGGGGCCAGCGCTTAACCTCTGCGATCTCGACAAGATGCTCATCTGATACCGCATCCCAAGATGAAGCCTTTGTGATGTACTTCGTTAATTCTTTGATGACAGACGCGATGCCGATCTCCGCATCGCTGGCGCGGCCCTTCTCGCGCACGGGGCGCACATCAACACCCGCCTTCTCTGCGGTCGTCGGCTGCACTTGGATAACCGCGCCGCCGTCAATCAATGGATATTGAGAATATGCTTCGCAGCCCTCTGCCGCGCCCCACTGAATAACGTAGCCCCACTCGCGCGCCGCTATCGTGATGCAATCCGTCCATTGATCTTGTAGGTTGCCAAGCGGCGGCGGCGGGCGCAGTGGTTCATCTTTAACGAGGCGCAGCCCGCGCGCCTGTGCCTTCTCTGCGCGCTCTCGCGCGCGGCGTTCGCGCCACTCTTTAGACAATCGCTCACGCTCCGCGTCGCGTTCAATGAATGAGCCGTATATCAAAACATGGATATGAGGATGATAGCCGCGCTCCGTAACCGTAAATTCAAGATGCTTTGCGCCAGCATCAACACGCGATGTCCAGAACGGGCGATCTGTCAGAAGTTGAAACGCGCGATTGTAAATCTTCTCCGCTTCATATTCCGCAACGCCCTGCAACGTGGGCGCGGTCAGCGTGATGAACCGTTCAAGCTTTCCATATTCCGGCGCGTGTAGATTCCAAAAGGCATCGCGGGCGGTAACTAAGCGCGTCTGCGAACGTCGCTGAATAAGCTTGATGCAATGCGGGCAGAGGCGAGACGTACAGCTTGATTTTCTGCCGTGTGCATCGAAGGCGCGGCCATCCTTATCAATTAAGCCTTCTGCCGTCCAGAGGTTGTCAGGGTCGGAACAACGCCCGATCAATACAGCCCGGTTGCGTGTCCTGCGCGAGTCATGTTGGACACCAGCCGCCCACAAACGCAGGGCAATCTCGCGCCCGCGCACAGCTTCGGCTGCTGCATCTTGCTCGACACTTCGAGCCATGCGCGCCGTCCGTTTAATCTTTGTGGCTGTCTGTGGAATTGTCGGCCAGTAACTTTCTACTTGCCGACGCGGTAGGATTCAGACTAGAATTGCGGCTGTCTGACTTCGCTGCTGCAATCAGCAAGTCTTTAGGGACGCCGCGCTTCTTCTGTCGCAAAACTTTGGGAAGCGCGGCGTTTTCGTTTGTCTAGCGGCGCATGATAGCACCGCCGACACTCGAAAGAAATGTTTTTAATTCCCGCATAACTTAAAACCAAAGGGGCAAGGGTCACGCTCCGCGCGCCGTCTTGAATGCTGATTCAACTTGCTTTGCGCGGCGCTACACTCGCTGCGCTCGTACAGGTTGGTAAAATGTAGTGCCAGCTTTCCGAGCAAAAGAAATCAATCCTTCTTCCCTTCAATCGTTAGCAGGGGTCAACGTGTCCGGCCAATCGTCTTTATGCTCTGACTCTATGCGTTGGCCTTCCAAAGCCGACAAATGTAGAAAGTACATGCCGAGCGCCCCGCCGATCTGCTCAGCATCGCCTGGCGACTGTGCCAGTCGTTCAACTTCGGCTTGAATGGCGCTAGTCACTTCAACGTTAAAAAGTGCCGAGCGCTTGGCTATGTCGTGAAGCTTTGCGTTGGCCTCTGGCAGTAAGCGCCTTTCGATCTCGCGCGCTTGCTCTGCCGTTATCAGTGCAGCTTGTGGAATCATCGTTATCACCTCCGCGAAAAGCCGCCGGATTGCAGAAGCACCAGGCCGACTATCGCAATCATTAAAACTGGAAACGAGATACGCGTCCCGCCGATGTTAATGCCGCCGCTGTCAGCACTCGCGCTGGCTAATTGATTTTGCTGCTGCGCGGCGAGTAGTTGCGCAAGCTGCGCCTGTGTTAGTCCCTGCTGCATTGTCTGGCCGTTGGTGAACTGCGTAGCCAGTGAAGGGTTCGCGCCGGGCCGCGAAATCACCCAATTATTCAAGACCGTCAGGCCTCCAGCGATGGCCGCGAAAATATTGTCTTGCGTGCTGCTGCGCGGCGTGCCGACTGTGCGCGGGCGCGTCTGCCCGGACACGTCAGGCGTCGGCCAATCGCCTAAGCCGCTCATGCCGCCGCCTGTGCCAAGAAAAGGAATCTCCGGCCCGATGGAAAAGGCAGAGCCGACGAGAACCAACTCGCCGCCGATGTCCTCGAAGACTTCTCCGGTTTGTGGATTAAAGATTTCCATTGCTATTTTTTCCGCTCAATGCCTCTGGATTGCAGAAGGACGATTCCCAAAATTCCGATCATCAGAACAGGCCACGAAATTTGTGTGCCCATGAAATTGATGCCGGAGCCGTCAATGCTGCCGCTAACACCGCCCGCGTTTTTTTGCTGCGCGAGTAAGAGCGCCTGCAACTGAATTTGTTCCGGCGTCAGTTGTCCCGGCGTGCCGACTCCTTGAAGGCGATTGAATAAATCAAGGGTGTAAGCATTGCCGCCCTGACCCGTCAATCGTTCGCGCTCATCCATCGCGAAGGGGTCATAAAATATCTTGCCGTCCGGGTAGTAAATCGCGCCGTTGTGGTCTTGCCTGTAGCCTAGCGCCCGCATCGCAGGGGTAAGAGTAACCGCTCCCAAGCCGCCCATCCCATTCGCGCGTTGCTGCTGTCCACGCAGCATCATTAGCATTGACATTTTTATTTACCTCACAAAATCAAAAGTAGAATCAAGAAAGCTGCGCCGATAATTAGCGGCGCTGGTATCTCAGAAACATTGCCGAGGTTCATGCCCGGCAATGTCGGCGTTTGCACCGGCGCAGCGCCCGCGTTGCTCAAGAGCGGCGCTGGATTGACCGCACGCCCGTTAATCCAAACCTCATAATGCAAGTGCGGGGCGGTTCCAGATGCGTTGCCGGTCTTCCCGACCAGTGCGATCAACTGCCCGGCGTTCACTTGCTGCCCGACGCGCACATGAACTTGTGAACAGTGGAAATACTTTGTCAGGTAGCCGGAAGCGTGCGCTATCTTGACGGCGATACCGGGGCCGCTGCCCAACCATCCGGCGTGCGTGACACGTCCCGCCGCCGATGCGTAAATCGGTGTGCCGGTCGGCGCTCCAATATCCACGCCCTCGTGTAAGCGCGTGCCGCCGCCGCGTGAGACGCCAAACGGTGAAATGATATTTCCGGTTGTTGGATATAAGAGCAACATAGTTAAGCCGTCTGTTCGACCTGTGCGGCCTGCGCGCCGTTGCCGTTCAGCGGCGTGGCAGCTTGAACCGGCGCGGGCGCGAGACGAGCGCGCACGCCCTTTTTCAGTTGGTCAACGAACTTATCCGCGTTACTGACGACCGATAGATTCTTGCCTGTAGTCTGAGTCAGCAAAGTTAATATGTTGCCGTTTGGCAATTCTAAAATTTGCTGGACGGTGATTAGATATTCGGGATGCTCCGAGATGAAAGTAACGGTTTCGTTAATACATTCTTTCGGCGGTTTATTTTCCAAAATATCCAGCGCGAAATTGCTAAGCAGACTTTCAAACGTCAGCTTTTCACCGTTGCCGCTGTTCTCTTCGTCGGTACTCTCGCCCACCGGCGCGGGGCCGGGCGCGGGCTGCATTGCCGCTTGTGGCATCGTGGCAGACGGCACAGGGAATTGTGTTGGCAGCGGCGCGTTGATCCTCCGCGCGACCGCCTCCGGGTCAATGCGCTCGGCGACTGACGACATCATGCGTCCGACCGCTGGCGCGACGAATGGCGCGACAACCGGCGCGACAACCGGCAGCACGTCGCGCGCAACATCGCGGAACCACTCGCTCCATGATTGCGGCTGTGTTGCCTCTTCGGGCGCAGCGATCAATTCACGCACGCCGCGAAACATCTCCTTGAGTGCGCCGGTACGTTTCAAAAAGAAAAGGTTTGCTTGTGTCTCTTCGTCCTGCACTTGGGCGGGAGCTTCTTTCGGCATCATGGACGCGATCTCTTCACGCATGGCTTGCCGCTGCTCACGGTCTTGCGCGATGCGTTTCGCTGTCATTGTTTCGACTTCTCTCAAGATGTCCAGCGGGCCGGGTTGGGATTGCGTGGCGCGGGCGCGGCGCTCTCTTTCGTCCAGCATCGCACTGAAAAGTTTAATAGCATCTGCCGTGCTTAATCCTCCAGATTGCCGGGCAATCTCTTCGGCATCAAACTCCGGCGAATCAAACTCGCCGCCGTCGCCGCGATTATGATTGACGCTCGTTTCATCATCATCTTTCGTGTACCAAAGAATCTCACCGGAAAACTCGCCGCTGCGCTTTTTCTCGATGCGATATAAGCCCGGCTCACAGTCCGTCCGTTCTTCAATGTGGGCTTCAACATCAACTTCCAGCGGCACAGCGCCCTTGTTGATCTTCGGCCCGCCTTTGCCATCCGGCAGAAATTTAATGTAGAGCTGCGGCTCTGCGGCCTTGCGCTTGGCACGCGGCGGGCTTTCGCTCTGTTCATGCTCCGCTGCATCGCGGCCTATCTCTGGTTTCCTAATGGTCATATTTACCGTTCCGACCGGCAAAGTACCGGCGCATTACCAGCATGAGTCCATGTGATGAACCGCGCCCGCGCCGCATGTTGGCCGGAAAGAGCACCGGCGATCACGGCACAAAAGCAAAAATTTTTAGGCGGCGCGATCTGTTTCCTGTTTTTCGGCGTGTTGCTGGCGTGCTCTTTCAATGCTCTGATTAAAAGCTTCATTGAAAGCTGACACGCCAGCCGCCACACCTTGCGCGACATCCTCAGACGGAGCGTTAACGAGGCGATCAAAGATGCGCGGGCTGTCGTCGCTTTCCAGCGAGACAATCAGGCGCAACCGATTTTTAAGGTCAGTTCTCTTCATCCTCAGTTTCTTCGTCTTCCGTCTCGCTCTCATCCAATTGAGGGATTGCGTCCGTGCACAAATCGGCAATGCTATCTAAACTGCTTTCCATGCTTGCGCGCGTTGTGCCGCTCTCCTGAACCAGGTCATAAATATCCCGAAGCGTATCTTCCAACTCAGTTGCTTTCACTGACTTTGCCATGCTGAAAATTCTCCTTAGAGTGTTAATAGTTAGCGCCCTCGCGCCCCGTTGTCGCGCAGCCATAGAATAGAAAATAAAACTACCACTCTGGAAAAGTGTCTTCCAGAGTGGTAATCAAAACCACAGCTAACCTCAACGCTTGCAATATTAAAAAATATTTACATGAATTTTTCCAGAGTGGTAATTTTTTCCAGAGTGGTAATTATTTCTTATCAGCGCCGCCCAAATGCTTTTTTACCAGCACTACAAGAGAACGCCGAAAATCTTTACTGTGGCGTGCGGTAGGGCAATGCTTTTTAGTAACCTTATCAATGGCATCCTTTTCGGAGTCGCCAGCCTCAAGACACTTGTTATAGTCACGCAAGTACATTCTCGTTTTCTTATTACTTGAGCCTGGCTCGCGCCCGCCTTTATGGTTCTGTGCCTTTTCATCTACGCGCTTCTTCACAGTCAGCGGCGCGAGCGTCTCGACGGCGCGCGGCCCCGCGATCTGCTTTAGAGGGGCGGGCAACAGTTCTGCCGGTTTCGCTGCCTTTGCCTTCAAGCTAGTGTTTCGCCGCGATCGCCTACTCTTACGCGGCGAGGGGAAACAAACCCAGCAGCGGCGGTCGCGGAAATAGTGGCGGGCATGGGTAGCGCAATAGCTGTAAAGATGCGGAGCGCATTGGATGCTCGTGCAGACGGGACCGCTGAATTTTCCACACTTGTCGCATATTCTAAGAACCGGCGTGCTCACAGAATGCGGCGCGGGCGTGGGCCGCGGCGTGGTATTGAACATTTTATTGAAGGCGTCCGGGTCTTTAGCTTGAATTTGGGCTAAAGCATTGCCAGTGCCGATCAATAGCTTCTCTCCATTCTCCCACAACCAAGCACCGGCCTTTGGTAGCACATGAACAGCGCCAACAATTAAGAGCGCCGCACTACCAAAGCCCAGTGCCTTATCAAATGTTTCCTCAAATGTAGTCTGACTCATTTCTTTTTACTCCCTCGCTTCTTTGCAGTTTCTTTCCCTATTGGCTTAGGGCCGGGCTTCTGTTTTTTGTATGACATCACTTCGCTTTGAAAAACCAACACCCGCCCAAACATTTCCCTTGATCTTATGCGGCCTGTTTTTACTAGGTAGCTGATAGCCGGGCGCGTCACTCCGCGAAGCCTCGCCGCTTCATCCAAAGTTATTAGCTCCATCATCTCATGCGACGGATTCGACTGCTGCGCCATCAATAATAATTCCTTTACCAACTTGACAAACATTAGAACGTGTTTTATTTTACCACACGGACAGTTAGTTTCCCCACTAGATTTTTACGCGCAAAATACAAACGCCCCTCACAAGTGATTAGTGGTCACTCGTAAGGGGCTTGGTTTCAACTTTCACCCGTACAGACGAAAGGAAATAACCGTGAGCAAGAATACATCCAAACAAATCACACGCAAAGCAAAACCTGACGCCCTCGCACCCTACAGAGCGCAAGCGGCGATCTTCATTCGATTATATTTCGGGAAAGATACGCCCGCATTCTTGCGCGACGTGCTGGCGAGTTGGTACACGCAACTCGAAACAGCAAGCCAAGTTTTTTGGAATTACAGAGAAATTGCAGAGATAGCTTTGCCGATCATGCTACGCGAAGCCGACCGGCGCGGCATTGATATTGAAAGCCCCGGTAGCGGCCTTTGCCTTGATGCCCTGCGCGAATCACTGGCAATGCGCGACGAGCGCGGGGAGCGCACGCCAGAGCCAAGCGAAGCGCAGATGCTACAGCGCGAAGCGCAGCTTGACGCCGAAGCCATCGCCCGCATCATTGACAGCCCGCGCGTGCCTGACTCAATCAAGGAAAAGCTAATTGACCGCTTTTTTGAATTTACAGATGACCACTCACTCGCGCCGGAAGTTATCCGAGCAAAGTTTTTGCTTGCCGTCGCCAGCCAGACAGAAGGGAGCGCCGCGCAATGAAACAGCCACGCCAGCACACAAACGTTTTGATGTTGCCGGTCAGCCCCAAACGCGCGGCAGAACTCGCAGCCCCTTCTTCATGGTCTAGCGTTGGCGACATAGCTATCGAATTACTGTTAGGC
>MWWK01000102.1_pt1 | contig 13670 bp, 21 predicted proteins | sample 1047241 | NCBI WGS metagenome assembly MWWK01 (sample SAMN06349964, study PRJNA376086) | soil metagenome | isolation source: BG12-3 sample Antarctic (ecotone) soil | place: Antarctica | reverse complement strand
TTATCCAACGCGAACTGGAACGCCATCAACTCGTTTCGGGCCTTACAGTGTCGGAGCGTGGCGCTTTATCCAACGCGAACTGGAACGCCATCAACTCGTTTCGGGCCTTACAGTGTCGGAGCGTGGCAATTTTCTATGCCAAAACCTACCCCAAACGGCACCGCGTTTCGGGCCTTACAGTGTCGGAGCGTGGCGATGAATCCCGATGTATTTTCGGTTAAAGCACCGGAGGTTTCGGGCCTTACAGTGTCGGAGCGTGGCGAAGAAAATGTTACACACCAGCATCAGAATTTCAGAGTTTCGGGCCTTACAGTGTCGGAGCGTGGCCAAGGACATTCAAGAATATGCCAATATAGTTCAGAGGTTTCGGGCCTTACAGTGTCGGAGCGTGGCTCTTGAAGAATCACAACGTCACTATCTTTTCTAGTTTCGGGCCTTACAGTGTCGGAGCGTGGCGTTTGAAAAGCGCGTTGTATTCTTCGACTGCGGCTTGAGTTTCGGGCCTTACAGTGTCGGAGCGTGGCATTATCATAAAGGCGCGACTTCGCTTGTGGTTTCGCTAGTTTCGGGCCTTACAGTGTCGGAGCGTGGCTGTAATCGCGGTAAAGCAGTTCGCGCGCCTGGTCAAGTTTCGGGCCTTACAGTGTCGGAGCGTGGCTTGTGTGTGATTCTCTTTATACGATGCATGAGTTTTTGTTTCGGGCCTTACAGTGTCGAAGCGTGGCCGTATCTACTTTCTCAATCGCTTTTGCAGAATTCTGCAAAAGCGGTTTCGGGCCTTACAGTGTCGAAGCGTGGCCGTATCTACTTTCTCAATCGCTTTTGCAGAATTCTGCAAAAGCGGTTTCGGGCCTTACAGTGTCGGAGCATCACTTATTTCCGGCGTGGCTTTGGCTTCAATCGTTTTTACGCGCGCCACCGTGTCATGCGAAATGCCCGCAGTTTTAGCAATTTCAAGCCGCGTATCTACTTTCTCAACAACCTTTGCAGAATTCTGCAAAGGTTGTTTGCTAAAAGATTTTCCAGCAGTCGAAAGATTTTCTTTGGCTTTGACTTGGAATAAAAAATCTCCGCAGCAAGCTACGGAGTATTTCAATGATGGAGTGTAACTTTTTAGTCAAGCGGGAGCGTCAAAGAGCGCGAGTTGCTGCTCATGTAATTTCTGATATTGCGTGTCTTTACCCTGCTCTCGAACATAGTTGCCGATAGTTTCAGCGTTTGCGTGTTGTCCCACACTTGCGATGAAGTAGCCGTCTGACCAGAACTCGCCGCCCCACAACTTTTTCTTGACCTGTGGGCAACGTGCGAAAATCTCGCGTGCCGTCAAGCTCTTGATCAAGCGCACGATCTTGGTTGGGCTGTAGCTTGGAACGCTTTGCAGCAAAAAGTGAACGTGGTCGCCGTCAGTGCCGATTTCGAGAAAGACGATTTCGTAACGGTCGGCGATGTCCAGGCACACTTCCTTCAAAACTGTTTCGACCGAAGCATCAAACACGACGCGGCGATACTTGGCAGGGCAAACTAAATGGTAAAGCAACACAGAAACATTATGACTCTTATGAAGATACAAGCTCATTCATAATCTCATAACGCTTCTGGCCCCAAACGACAAAGCCGCAGCAAGCTGCGGGGTATTAAACCCAAACGGCGAATAAACATTCCAACGCCAAAGCCAGCTTTGCGCGCTCATAGACCGTATCTACTTTCTCAACAAACTTTGCAGAATTCTGCAAAAGCGGTTTCGGGCCTTACAGTGGGCAGGTGTCACATGATGTTACACCTGCCCACTCTCCCCGCGCGCGAAGGCTTTCGGACAACTTTTTGCAGAATTCTGCAAAAAGTGATCTACTCCCCACGCGCGCGAAGGCTTTCGATCAGGTGCGGACAATTCCGCACCTGCATACTGCTTACAAGTGGGCAGGTGCGTCATCTGACGCACCTGAACTATCTGACCGTATTTTGGGCAGAGACGGCAAGAGTTACCCAACGCGGCGCGCACGCTTGCCACTGTGCCACGTTTAGCCGCCTGGCGTGTGTTGGGTAGGTAAAATCCAACAGCGGGCATTTAAAGGCGAAACACCTGGTTGATTCGGGAATTTATAAAAAATCAATATCCTGACAAGAAGTCGCATTCCCCGCTCCATGCCTGGGGGCGTCGGATCGTGCCCCTATTGGCTTCTTTTTCGGCGCGCCACATGGGGAGCGCCAAAGCCAACACAAGGTCATCGTGCGCGCCATCGCGCCAATCGGGAGCTGCACCGGCGCCAAAGGTAGTATTCGCTGCATTTGTGAATGCCACCTTGAAGTTTTTCAATTCGGCAACCAATGTTTGAACTTCCGGCACCTGAGATGCGAAGTTGATGCGCTGCGTTTGCAAGAGCACCTGCATGATGCCCACCAGTTCAATTTTGGGAATGCGAGTAAAGCCGGCATCGTATGACACCTTGTTGCCCGCTGTAATGGTTGCGGCCAGCATCTTAATGCCCCGCTGCCGCAACAGGTCTACAACAGGGCGCCCCACGCCCGTGCCATCCACCACTAATTCACATTGGCCGGCGAGGGCTTCTTCTTGCATGATGCTAACCACGTTATCCACGATGTCTGGGTAAGGCGTGTGGCGCCAGCGTTTGAGGTTATGCAGATCGTAAGTCGGCAAGGACTTTTCGACGGGCTTTTCCGGCTTCGTTGCGATTGGGGTTACCATTGGCATGGGGCGCCAATCAGAAGCATTTTTCGCCAGTTTTTCGGGCATGATCTGCTCTGTTAGCGTCAGGGCCGAATAGTCATGCACTTGCCCCAGGTCAAGCCCTAAATAGAAGCGTGTTTTCATGTTTTTCTCTCTTTACCAGTTGGCCAGTTGAAGCGGTTGGATGCGATTGGATAGAGCGGCATCCACACTTTCACTGGTGAAAATCTGATCTGTGGTGTCTTTAAATTCGCAAAGATACTCTTGCTCAAACCACCATTGGCCCATGGATGCCCGCTCTTCTTCGAGAAAATTCGGATCAATGCGCGGGCAATCATAGGCAGTTACCTTGTGGCGCTCCCACTGGCCGGCGCCTTGCCATGCCTCGAAAAACGCCCCCCTTTTGCCAAAAGGCGTGCTAAGCATAACCAGACGGCCATTGGAAACAGCCAGCATGGGGCGAATCGAAAAATAAAGCGCATCTTCCACACGAGAGGCTTCATCGACAATAAGCAGCTTCACGCCACTGTAACCGCGCACTGTTTCTTCGCTACCAGGCAAAGCAATAATACGCGAGCCGTTTTCATATTCAACGCGCAAAGCCGACTTTTCGAGCGGCTTGACGGGGTTTCCTAAAGCGTCGTCAAAGTCGCACACCTTGCGAAATAACTCTTGCGATTGGCGCAATGAAGGTGAAAGCAAAAGGATTAACGCCGGCGCCTGGTAAATGGCCGTCCAGACCGCCAGGGCCGCTGTGGTGGTGCTTTTGCCCGCCTGCCGGGTGCAGAGCAGTAAATGTTGTTTGCTTTGCGAGCGAAGCAGCTCGGCTTGCCATGGATCAGGAGTCAGGCCAGCGGCCAGCATTACGCGCGAAGGATCAAGAGCGGTCGCTAAATCTTGCGCGATCATTGGGGAAGATTCTCCAAAGCCTTGGCTACGCTGTGGCGCGCTTCAGGAAAGGGTTTGAGGCTTTCCACGATAATGGCGCGAATCTCCACCCACTGCGGCGACAGCGTGACATTCATAATTGGGCGTTCATCCAATTCGCCGGTCAGTTTGGCCAGTAATTCAACGCAGCCGCGCATTTCACGACAGGCACGCAAAGCGGTGTCGAGTTCGCCCTTCTCTTCGGCGTTGCGACAGATGCGCGCCGCTGTGCCTTGTATGGCCTTCACCTGGCGCAACAAGATTTCAGCGCCGGCCACTTCGCGCGCTTCTTCGGCCTTCAATAGCTTTTGCGGCAAATGTTCCTGCTGGTGGCGAAATGTAGCGGCCTTGGAGATGCCAAAACGCTCAGCGATGCTTTGCAGCGATGCCGAAGCGATCATCGCCGTTTCAATTTCGCTGCGCTGGTGGTGGCTGCAAATGGTGCATTTTCGGGACATGATTTTTTACTTCCAACCGTGGTTTTTCGCTTGATTTCTCATTATCATTTTCAATAAGCGCGCCGATTATCAATAAGGGCTAATTCTGTTGCGTAGCTTTTGGCCGTCAAAGTTGCACGCCGGGAAAGCTAAAAACGGCTTGGCCCTTACACAACGGGGGTTATATCGGCTTCGACTCTCAAGTCAAACGGCGTTTATCGCCGTGTTGCGGGTGCGGGATGAATCGCCGGCAAAATGTGGCCGGCGGCATAGCGCTCCAGGTAGTTGAAAAAATTCAAAGCACGACGCGCCTCTAAATCATCCGCCGGCGAACGGCCATCGTTGAAGGAAAAGCCATGCTGCCTGATAGTGCTTTGAAGCCGCTGAATAGCATCGCGCAACGCAATGCCTTTGGGAGATACCTCTTCGGCATAAGCCCGCGAAAAGGCTTTTTCAAACTCCATTGATGCTCTCGTAAAGTCATCAATGGCCTCCCCCAAAACCGCTCTGGCTTCGCGCCCTTCAGCTTCTTCAAGCTGCTTTTGATAATCGACAATCTGGCCATCAATGACTTCAATAGCACTTCGATTGGCTTCTATATCGGAGACGATTTCACGCGCCCGCGCGGCCATTTCGTCAAGGCCGCTTCTGGTGTCGCCGGCTATGGCCTGGCCGCGTGCGATGCGAATTGATTCATTATCTTCTTCGAGCGTGCGCGAGTGGCGCTCTATGGACGTGCGACGGGCGCGCAGCGAGTCCAGGTGCGCGGCAATATCGGCGGAAGAGGATTCAAACGAATTTTCAAGTGACTTTTCGAGTGTGGCTGTTGACATGATTTCCTTTAGCGCGCCATATTCAGGCGCTTTTTGAGTTCGTTTAAATGACTGGGTTCGCCCTGTGCAACTTGGTCAAGCTGTTTTAATCGCTGCGCGTCGGTCAAAACGATCAAGCCGCCGGTTTGGTTTATGGCCTGTTGTTTTTCAGCTTCGTTCAATGCGGTATTTTTGTTTTCGTCTGCCATTTTCTATCTCCTTTTGTGTCGTTGCATTGCGTTGGTTGTGTCGTTGCGTTTTTGATGCTGCTTTAACAACATCAATTAAATTTCGTTGTCTTGCTCCTCCTCTTGCTCTTCTAAGCTGTTTTCCAAATAGCGCACAAATGCCGCGTAATGGCCGGGGTAAATTAAAGCACCAACGCCGACGCCGCAATTGAATTTGCTCCAGAAGGTGCGCGTGTTATTTAGCCGACGCTCTTCAATGGTGAAAGCAAACAGATGCCCGCAACGGTTCACGCCTTTAATCTCAATTCGTCCGCCGCTTATGCGCCGCGCTTTGGCGTGAACGTGTCCCATCAGTTCTAACTCGACGCCCATCAAAAGAGGGTCGAGCCTTGCGCGCCACAAGCAGGGCACGCGCTCCAGGCAATCACTTACAGCGCCCAGATTCAGATGCAGGCGCTCAAACCACATTTCTTGAAAATCGGCGTGAAAGACTTCCGGCAGTCGTTTTAAAGCGCAGTCGTTCTTCATGCTGCCAACCTCATTTCTATTCCGATATATTCGGTTTCGACCTCTTCTAATGGCGCCTGAGCCGCTGCCCGACGCGCAAGTTCGGCACGATAGGCGGCACCGTCGCGATAGGCTTGCCCGGCATCAAATTCATTCGCGGCAAGAGGTCGCAAGTTTTCGCGCGCTTCATTTTCGGTTTTGCCGGTTCTGCCGGTTGTTTGGCTTATAGAAAATCTCAAATTTTCGGCCTCAAAACAGCGTTTTGCCGGTTTTGCCGGTTCTCCACCTTGTAAATCTGTGAGATTTTCGAGTAAGTCGAGATATTTCATCGGGCCGTCTCCTTATCGGCTAAAAGCGCCGGATGAATGAAATATCGAAGCGATGGGCGTCCGCCCTTCTCATTGGGTAATTGCTCATGCTGCTTTATCCAATGCTTTTCTTCTAAGTAATCAAGGGCGCGCTCTGTATCTTCGGGTGTCTTTAACCCTTCCCATCCTTTTTTCACCACATCGCGCGGCGTGAATGGGTTATCAAGTTTCGATAACCGTTCGCCCAGTAATTCCGCGCCGGCTGTATCCCCATCGAAAGCGCAATGATAAACGCGCCGCGCGTGCTCTTCGAGAAACTCACACCACGCTGCTGCCTGCACCGTTGCAAGGTAAGAAATAGGGCCGCGCTCACCTTTGCCATCGGCAATAGCTATCAAATGAAATAGTAAGGCCAGCGACGGCATAAGCGAACGGTATTTTGATAAATGTTCTTCCATCAATACGCTTTCCGTTGCGCCGGTCAAACGGGTTTCGAGGGCATCAAACCATTCGTTAAAAAGCTGTTGTGCATCTGGTGCAAAGCGCAGTGTGGGCACCGTCTGAAATTGCTCCAAAGTAGCGCCTGCGGTTTCGGGCTTCATGCTATCCAACCAACGAAAAACATTCAGGGCGCGCTCATAGGCTTGCCGGTCTGGTGCGCGATCAACACGCCGGTATGGTTTGGCGTCAGGATAGACAAGTAATTGAAAGCGAGAAATTAAGCCATCTTTGGCAGCATCGCTCCCCGCTGCGCTGCGAACATGGCGACTAAGCGGGCCAGGCTGAATAGTGCCAATCAAAGACAGGCAGCAATGGGGCGCGATAAATGATTCGCGGCTTATGCGGTCAATAGGGATGTTTTCAGCGGTGCCGTTAAACGCTTCTAAAAAGAATGGCCGATCACCTTCGCGCCCCTGCTTTTCGAGACTGCGAAGCCATCCCATCAATTCATCACGCTCCAGAAGCAAGCCGCGCGCATTTTCCTTTAGCCGTTCGACTAAGGCTTCGACTGTTGAATCCGAAACATGATAACGCTTTAACTTTGGCGGTTCTAATTTGTCAGCGCGTGAGGCTTCCTCTGCCAATCCTCTTAATTCACTTTCGGGGATGCTGTTAGGTTTTTTTAAGCAGCTCGCTAATCGGCTTTTAGCGGCATCAGCTTTTGCTTTTAGAAGTAGGTTCTCAGCCTCTAATGATTCCCGGTTTGCATTATGCGCTTCGATTGCCTCAGCAACTAAAGTTTTTAGCGGCCTTAGTCCCTCTTTTTGTGCCGGCGTTTTCTTTGTGCCGGGGCGCCCTACATTCGCCGCCCAAAGGTTAGGGATAACTAACCAATCATCATAGGGATGAGGCAGGATGCCAACTGTTCGCCCGCCTAATGAGGCCGCGCTTGTCAATGCAGCAACGGCAATAAACTCGATAGGTGCGCTCATGCGCTCCGATGAATCAATAATCCAACGCCTGAAAGCCTCTGGTAACATTTCAGGCTTTAATGGTGGCACAGGGCGCAACGGCCACGCTAAAAGCTGTGGAGCATTAAAAAATTCAGGAATTTCATAAGGTGGAGAACCGGCAAAACCGGCAAAACCCTCATTTTGGGCGCTTTTCGGCTCTTCTAAGGCGGTTTCGTGGCGCCGCTGGATAAGGCCAGCCAATCGCAGGGCTTCCTTTTTGGCAGCGCCGGCGGGCTTATCGGTAATGATGCCGGGCACTTTGTCGGCAATGCGCCGCAAAGCATCAAGGGCTGCGCGGTCAATTTCAGGGTTTGCTGTGTTGGGGTCGTCGGCATTTTCTTCTAATTGCCGCGCAACGTCTGAAGGTGAAATTTCTTTTGCGCTGGAATCGGTGGCGATTGTCGAAGCCGCGCCGAAAATGGCCGCGCAAATTTCATCTTCAAAGTGATGCCGCATAAGCGGTTTTACTTTTTGGGTTATGGCACGTATGGCCGTCAAATCGTTAATAACAATTTGAGCCAGCGTTATTTCTTCGGTTGGGGGAAGCCACGGCGGGCCGATCTGCGGGCCGTGTTGACCGTTTAGGCTTTCGGGGGACTGTTGAGGTTGCGCGTCGTTGTTGCGCGCCTGTGGTGGTGTGGTAGAATCTAACATTGTAGCTGACCTTTTGCGCGCCCAGGATTCCCGCCCTGTGGCGCGCATTGTCTTTTTAGGATCAACCGCGCCTGGCACGACTTAATAAATTGTTTGCTGCTTTTGCCGGTGGGAACGCCGGCGTTCTATGGTGGCATATCAAACAAAAAGGGCACCCATCGCCCGGTATGAACCGAAGCATTGGATGCCCTGAAATTTTTCCCTGATTGAATCAGTTCGAAGAGGTGAGCCGCCGCCTCGGTTGCGAGATTCCTCTCTACCGAAACAACACTTTCAAGCCGTGGGCCGCTCTGCACCTGATTGTTTAACTGTCTGAATTTCATTTTAACACGCTGCCACCTTTAACTGCAATCGGGCCGCGCAATTCGGCCACTCTGTTTATTAGTCGGCAGGAAGGGCACTCTATTAGTGCTGGTAAGCGGTTCGAAGTGCAAAAGGACTTACCTCTTCTTTCTTCCTCTTTCCATTTGGCCAACTGCTGCGTGCTTTCTTCGATGTTTTTTAAATCCTCTTGCATCCATTCGTCTTGGCGGGCTTCGACCTTTTGTTTTTCGCTATAAAGAAAAGCCTCGTAGCTTACTATGTTAGGATCACGAAAACGGGCGCGCGTCTGCTTTCTGAAAATATCATTCTTCTGAGAATAGCTTTCCGGCAACCATAAAACATAATGCTTGTGAATTTTCTTATCCGAAATTTCAGCCAATATGCCAGGACAGCCAACAATGCGGCGAAAACAAAACCAACACTCTTGGCCGTGAAAGTCAGTCCCGAAAAGTGCCGGTCTGACTTCGCTTTTCACCTTCTTACTAAATTCTTTTGTCATAGCCTTACCCGCCAAACAAGGCGCATCTTGTCATGGCTTGTCATAGCTTAGCGGCCCACTTTTCCACATCGGCCCGCTTCACACGCCGGCCACGCCCTAAACCGCTGTGCGCTTTGATTTCGCCTGATTTAATGGCGCCTTCAATGGCTGACTTCCCTACCCCACCATAAACCGCAGCTTCCGCGACAGTCAGGAGAAGTTTTTCGCCCAAAGTCGCGCCGCGATCACCATTTGCTGCGATGGCTTCGAGTGCTTCTAAAAGTCGAAGCTGTAAGCCGGATTCGCTGCCGGTGGCGTCTGACGCGACACGCGCCAAACTGCTGTTTGGGCTTGATAGTGGCGCGCTCACGTCATGCGACACGCCACGCGACATTAGCCCGCTTTCCATCGGTATGACTTCGATGCTGTCATGTGGCACGCCGGGCGACAAATCGCTTTCAGAAAGCCTCACACATCGCTTCCCAGCGACTTCTAAGGCTTCGAGCGTGCCAGCATCCAAACGGCGCTGAATTGTCCGCACACTGAGGCCAGTCAGCTTGTGCGCGTCGGTTATCGTAACCACGAATGAACGCGGTGGGGCCTCGCCTTCGATGTCCGTGTCGTGTTGGTTGTCGTGTGTCGTGTCGTGTGTCATTAGCGGTAAACCTCGCGCCGGTTTCCAACGCGCACAACGGTAACAATCAAGTCAGAATCCCGAATCGAATAAATAATTCGATAGTCGCCGGATCTCACGCGGTAGTCATTGCTGCCCGAAAGCATGATGCAATTGGCCGGGCGAGGATTAGCGGCCAATCCATCAATAAGGGGCTGCAACTGGGCTTGCACTTGCGGCGTAAGCCGTCGCCACTGCCTTGCCGCTGCCGGCGTGAATTGCACGATGTAAAGGCGCGGTGATTGGTTGGCTTGGCTCAAAGGCCCGCCTCAGCTTTGACTTGCTCCCAGGGAATCAAATCTTCATCTTTGACTTCGGCCCGAACGCGCTCACATTCGGCCAGGTCAAGCGCATCCTCTAAAGCATCGGCCAATAATTGCGCCGCGTAGTCATTCACGCTTTGGCCGTGCCGTGTCGCTTCATCGGTTAGCGCCGCTTCGACTTCCGGCGCGATCTCAAGGGTTAAGGTCATTGCTTCTCACTTTCCCGTTTTTGGTGGGTATTTGGCGGGTTTTAGGCGACTTCGACTTTCGCCCCATTAGTCACAAAGCGCTGCAGTTCATCTTCTGTAACCAAAATTGAACGCCCGATGCGCTGACCTTTAATGCGGCCATTCTTGTGATACGTCTTTGCGGTCAAGTAACTGACGTTTAATTTTTCCGCGACTTCTTTCAGGTTGTAGAGCGTTACGCCCATTATTTCCACTGGCATCTTTTCACCTCAAATCTAATTATACCAAAAGGTATAGAAAAAGCAAAAAATAATAATAATAATGCTGTTTAGGTATTGTATTATCTATACCTTTTGGTATAATAGAGTATAGAAATTGACGTATAAAGGGAAGAAACGATGATTCAAGTTTGTGTAGAGTGCGCGACAAGTGGGATTAGCCAGCAGATCCACCAGGGCCGCGAAGTGTGCCCGTGCTGCCAGATGGTTGCGCCTTTGGTTATGGCAAGCCGGACGCATTTTGAAACGCTGGAGAACTTTCGCGCAAGGGCTTTTAAGTTGATCGAAGCGCACAACGCCGCCTTAGTCGAAGTGGCGCCGGTCGAAGCGCCACAAGTGCCGGCAAAAGGCCGCTGCCCACACTACGCGCAAATCAAGGAGTTTTTCAACGTAGCGCGCGAATTAGGCTTCGACACAAGCAAGGATTCACAAGACAGGTGGCGCGGCGCTATTGGGATGCTCTTAGGCCGTCGCATTGCCAGCCGCGCCGAATTAAGCGGGGCCGAATGGGGCTTCGCTACCAACGCCCTGAGAATGGGCAGGCTGTTTATTTAAAAACGAAAAGGCTCAGGAAAGCCAAAAGCTAACCTGAGCCGATTCCGCCGCCGCGCGATGCTCTAACACCGCGCGGCGTGCAATTTCAAAGGGAGAAAAAGCGCGTTTTAGTTTACGCGCAACGGGAGAAACATTATGACAAACGAAACGACAAACGCCGCACACAACACCGTCGAGAATTACTGGGAAGGCCGCATGGCCGATGACTTGGCCGCCATCGAGTCCGCCGCTTCAATCGCAGTGCCGCTGCGCGACGCGGCACGCGGTTTAATCGCCCTGGTGACAACTAACAGCGTTGAGATTGACGACGCGCTCAGTGATAGCCCTATCGGCGCGTTTGAGTCGGCTCACGCTGCGCTGCGCTTGTGCCGGGCTGCCTTGGATTCCATCGAATTTTCCATCGCTGAGGCCATTGTCAAAGAGGCGGGCTACCATCGCAACACGCTGCGAAACATCGAAGACACCGGCATCTTAGCCGAAAGTGAAGCCTTTGTTTTGGCCGCGCAAACTCCCGCCATTTAAAAGGCAAAAAAAGGCGGGCAAAAGCGAAAATAAACACGACTTTTGCCCGCCTTTTTCGTCCCTGAAACAAAGGAAAATCAATGCAAAACAGCGCCTTAAACGGAAAAGTCAATCATGGCGGACTTTTAGAAATAAACCACCACGAAGCGCCGGAATTATTGCCGCTCAATCGTATTTACCCGGCGTCGGAAAATGACACCGTATATAAGCCGATAGACCCGACAGACCCGGAGTTTCTTGATCTGGTGGCCAGCGTCAAAGCGTCCGGCGTGAAAGTGCCTTTAGTTGTTACGTTGGACAATTGCATCCTATCGGGGCACCGTCGCCATGCTGCGGCGCGTTATGCTGGTTTAGCCGTTGTGCCCTGCTTTCGTGAAAACATCACGCGCGCTCACCCTGATTTTCTGCGACGCCTTACGGAATACAATCAGCAACGGACAAAAACCAATGCTGAGAAATTGCGGGAAAGTGTCATTCAAGCTGACCCGGAAGACACCTATCAAGCCTTAATAAGTCACCGTGAAGAAACGGCCCGGCTGTCTGTGGATAGTGTGGAGATTATAGGCGAGAAAACGCGCAAAAGGATTAGCAGCGCAAAGACGCCCTTTTTAGAAGCTGCCCGAAAAGTGATAAGCGAACGGCGCGAATTTTGGCCGCTCTCAGTGCGACAAGTTCACTACGCGCTTTTAAACGACCCGCCGCGCAAACACGCTAATAAGCCTGATTCGATTTATCAGAATGACCCGCAAAGCTACAGTAATTTAGTTAATCTTCTCGCCCGCGCCCGCGTTGCTGGTGATATTGCCTTTCATTGTTTAGCCGATGAAACGCGCCCGGTTATAACGTGGCACGTCCACAAACACACCGGGCCATTTATCAAGGAGCAATTAGACGAATTTCTAAAAAACTACCGGCGTGACTTGCAGCAAAGCCAGCCTAACCATATCGAAATCGTAGGCGAGAAAAACACCGTCGCCGGGATTCTTCGCCCCGTTGCCATGCGCTACAATATCCCACTTACAACGGCGCGCGGCTTTTCATCACTTGACCCGCGTTTTCAAATGGTGAAGCGATTCAAGAAAAGCGGCAAGCAAAAGCTAATTCTAATTGTGCTATCCGACTTCGACCCGTCCGGCGAATCCATCTTTGAATCGTTTGTTAAATCGTTGCGCGGTGATTTTGGCATTTATAATTTTGAGCCGATTAAAGCGGCGTTGACACCAGAGCAAATAAGCCGCTATCAATTGCCGCCCGGCATACAAGCAAAGAAAACAGACAGCCGGGCGAAGAAATTCATAGAACAATATGGCCCCGATGTTTACGAGTTGGAAGCCTTGCCGCCGCGCACCCTACAGGAAGAATTAACGCGCACAATTGATAGCGTTTTGGACGTGGTGGCTTTCAATCAGGAAATAGACGCCGAAAAGGCTGATTCCCTGGAGTTGGATACTTTCCGCCGCCGCGCTCATTTGGCTTTAGCAGAGTAGGCCATCTTGGAAATCTCCAACAAAAAGCGCCGGGTTTCTCGAAAGAGGCCCGGCGCTTTTTGCTTGTGGCGTCGGGTGCCGATAGCGTGAATTTCACGAATGAGCCGACGCGCGCGAAGGCAAAGCATAAGGCGATTCGTTGCACATCGGATAAGGGCTGCCTTTGCGGTTAAAAGACTTGTGAGCGTGGCTTATAGGGTTTCGGGCCTTACAGTGTCGGAGCGTGGCAATTTTCACCATGTCCATTTTGCGGTTCAACTGACATGTTTCGGGCCTTACAGTGTCGGAGCGTGGCCCAATCTTTCAACCAATGAAGCCGCATCGTCATTGGCGGTTTCGGGCCTTACAGTGTCGGAGCGTGGCCTCTTTGCCGAAGTGCGCTTGTGCTTCTTCCTTCAAGTTTCGGGCCTTACAGTGTCGGAGCGTGGCTTTTTAGAAGCTTATGCCCCAGTTCGCGCTGCAATCGCAGTTTCGGGCCTTACAGTGTCGGAGCGTGGCTTGAAGGGCTTTGAATTGATTCAGTGGGAATCAAGCAGTTTCGGGCCTTACAGTGTCGGAGCGTGGCTCCGCCGTATCATCTGGCGACAAGGGCGCGGCGCCTGGTTTCGGGCCTTACAGTGTCGGAGCGTGGCTGCGTAACGTGACAGGTGCGTTATACTGTAACGTGTTTCGGGCCTTACAGTGTCGGAGCGTGGCCCTCAGTCGGTGATTTAAAGCGCGCCAACTCTTGCACGAGTTTCGGGCCTTACAGTGTCGGAGCGTGGCGCAAGAAAACCGACGCCGAGAAAGCCGCCGAAAAGCGCGTTTCGGGCCTTACAGTGTCGGAGCGTGGCGCTTTATCCAACGCGAACTGGAACGCCATCAACTCGTTTCGGGCCTTACAGTGTCGGAGCGTGGCGCTTTATCCAACGCGAACTGGAACGCCATCA
>MWWK01000101.1_pt1 | contig 13755 bp, 17 predicted proteins | sample 1047241 | NCBI WGS metagenome assembly MWWK01 (sample SAMN06349964, study PRJNA376086) | soil metagenome | isolation source: BG12-3 sample Antarctic (ecotone) soil | place: Antarctica | reverse complement strand
ATCTAGGTGTAGATGCCGTTACTCGTTTCAAGGCGAAACAGCAAGTGATTAAAGAACAATACCAGGAAGAACTTGAAGGTCTTGGTATTGTTGAAATTGCTGATTTGGAAAAGGCAATCGAGTATCTCGATAATGATAATGATATAGATGACGACGATATAGATTTCAGTAGTTTCGATGTAGATGATGATGAATGATTGATGTAGATGCAGTTACTCGTTTTCAAGCCTAACGCAAAAGAAGCCGTGAGCGTTAAACTCACGGCTATTTAGCGGAAAGTGGCGGGCGGATAGCGGGTAATGTTAGCGGAAAGTGTCAACTTGTCGCAGCTTTAATTTGTTGCTGGTATGCCAATTTTTCTTCGTTAAACTTTGCCGTCCGCCTCTCTTGCGCGATGCTGTCTAATTTCGCGCCAAGCGTGTTTTCGGCAAGTGAAACGACATCGGTAAAAATTCCCGCCGATGGATGGTTGAAATAAGTTGCCGATGCCATTTGCAGCGTCTTTTCAGACAGTTCGCAGTTTTGAAGCTCTGCTGGTGTCGGTTTCAACTCGCTGGCGAGTGTTTGATATTCGATTTGTTTGTTCTGGTATGCCGTCCGCTTACCAAGAAGTGTTTTGGCATAGTCAGCAACGGCTTCGTGAAACTCAAGACGGGTTTTTAAGTATTCATCCACAAGCGCCGGAACTTCATTTGCAGCGGTCGCCATTTGCTTGAGAAGTTCCGCCCGTCGTTCGGTTTCTGACTGCTCGTTAAATGCCGATTTCAGCTTTTGGTAAGTTGCCTTTAACGCTTCAATTGCCTGTGAAATAAGCGTTAATTTTGATTGTTCGGCGTGAAGCTGGTCAATGTTTGCCTTGCCTGTAATAAATGATTCCTGCACGCCTTCAAAGCTCGCCGTTTGCTTCGATAGCTGTGTTTGTAATTGCGTGATTCTTGAATCCGTTTGTTCGATTTCGGATTGAATTTCATTTGCTGTTTGATTCATTTTATTTTTCTCCTTTTATTCGTCGGTTTATTTCTTCGAGCGAATTCTCGCCGTTTTTTATTCGGGCAAAGTATTCATCCGTTTTTTGTTGTTGTTGAAGACGCGCCTTTCGCTTTTCTTCGGCATCGGCGCGAATCCTGTCGAAGAGTTTTATATCGATTTGTTCATCTGTCATTGGTTTATTTCTCCTTTTATTTTTTGGTTTAATGTTATTTGGCGAGCATTTGAAGAATGTCTCTTTCTCTCTGCGTAACTCGAAACGGTTTTCGGTTAGCAGTCCATAAGGCAAGCGCAACCGCAAGGACTAAATCATCGTGCGTTCCTTCACGCCACGCTCCATAGATATCATTTGCCGTATCAGTAATTTTGACGCTAAAGTTTTGCAGTTCACGGGCAAGCGTTTCGGCAAGCTGAAGTTCATTAGCGATCTTTAAGGTTTTATTCTGCAAGCCGACTTGAACGACCGACACCAGGTCGCGCTTCGGGACACGGGTTATTCCAAACTCACTGGAAACATTCGCGCCGCCGACAATTTGAATTGGTCGAAGCTCGGCGTTTATCGTTTCCCGTTTGAAAAGGTCAACCACAGGTGCGCCGACTCCGGTCGCGTCAATGGCAAGGACGGGTTTGTAATCGGGTGACTGTTTCGGCTGCAAACCGTTTATCATCTTCACAACGTCCGCAACTATCGTCGGATAGCTCGTGCGAAGCTGCCAGCGCTGCAAATGTATGCAGTTTAACGCCGCGATTTCATCTTTTTCGCCGTTCGTGATTGCGCGAACACACTCGACGATTGCCATCGCGCTAAAATCTTTTGCCTGCCCTAGATCCAAGCCGATAAATAAAGATTTCTCAATTGTTTGCGGGTCGGGTTCGTATCGTCTCATAAATTTGTTTGCTCCTTTGAAAACAGCGGTGGGTGCCGGGGTGATACAAGAAAATTCGTGTGTGTAGAACAGGGCGCGGTGGCACCAGTCGACAATCGGCTCCGCGCCCTGTTCGCAACCGCACGCGCCGCGCGCCGCGCGTGCGGTAAAGTGAATAACAGGTTAAATTAGGCGGAAAGCGTGTCCGTAGGTTGAAACCGGAACTTCAGTCGCACCCCACAAAGACATTGCCAGCGCTAGAACAAGGTCATCGTTGTTGCCCTCACGCCAGTCTGAGCCAGCGCCGTAGCTATCGTGTCCGCTATCGCTTATTTTTGCGCGAAAGTTTTGCAGTTCCTGAGCTAATGTCGAGGCTTGCGGCAATTTACTGGCTATCTTGAGCCGTTGCGATTGAAGCAAAACCTGGACGGTCGAAACAAGATTTCGTTTCGGGACGCGCCAAACTCCATTTGCTTTTGTAACCTCACTTCCCCCCGTGATAAGAACCGGCTCAAGATAGCTTTGGTGATTGGCGCGTTTAAGCAAATCAATTACGGGCGCTCCGCATCCGGTTGCGTCCACCAACAGCATCGGGCGCTGCGGTCCGCTCTGAAGCTCCGGCTTCTGCATAATTTCAGCGGTTTCATCAACAATACTCGTGTAACTTGTCCGCAGTGCCCATCTGTGAAGGTGCGTGCAGTGAAACTGATACCTGCCCTTTGTTTGAAGACTACTCGAAGCCAGCGAGTCCGCGTCGCCGCCGCTGCTCCGCTCGATAATCGCTAACGCGCTGTAATCCTGACTTTGCCCTAAGTCCAGACCGACAAAATAAGCCGGGCGATGACGGCGGACGTTGTGCCATTCCGCCTTTTCATCAAAGCTCGCATCCGGTCGGAGACCGTAACTATAAATGTTGCTCATACGATTCAGCCTTTAGAAATGCCTGTTATATTCACCCAGCGATGCCTCGACAAGCGGTTTAATTTCGTGGTCCGGTGTTACGTTTTCGGCGGTGATTTCACCAATCGAGAGCCGTCGCATCCTGTCCTGTATCTGAATGCCATAGGCGACTTTGCCGGGCGTGACTCCGGCTACAATAATGTCTGATTCAGGATACAGGTCAGCCTCTCGCAGCGCGACTCTGACATTGTTTAGATTGGTTTGAAATGTCGTACAGGCTGTCAGATAATTCGCCAAAGATTTCTCAAACTCAGCGAATTTTGAATTAACTACTTTGCGCGAACCGGCGACTACTTCCAGTCGCTTTTGCAGTTCGAGTAGGTGCGCCTTGCGTTCCGATTCGGCGTTTTTCTGTTTGGCGATTATCGCCGCTTGCGCTTTGAGTTCGGCGAACTCTAATTCGTTTCGAGCCGCCGCCAGGTCAGACGCCTTAATTTTCGGATCGCCGTTTATTAAACCGCTGCGAATTGATTCAATTTTATTTAACGCCTCTGGGACGAGGTTATTTGTTTCGGTTGTTTGAGTCATTTTTATCTCCTATGTTTTTTTCCAAATTTATGATTTTGAGTGCCGTAACTATTCGTTCACTCGGTGGTAAGTTGTCCGTTGCGATGCTTTGCTTTAATCCGCGCAACCGCAAACGTTCATCCGCTGTCAGTCCGTTTGCTGCGGCGTGTTGTTTGGTGATTTCTTCATAAATTCCGAGCGACATTCGTTGCTCCGATGAAATCGCGTCCGGTTGTTTTTCGGATAATCGCGCCAACTGCTCCATTTTGTTATCCGTTTCAAATTCATTCATAATTTTATTTTTCCTTGCTCTGTTTTTAGTTTGCTCCTGTAGGAAATAACGGCTGCACATCAGAGCTGAGTGCCGCGTTTATGTCGTCATAACTAAATATCTGGTCGTTGGTTTCGACGAAGCTGCACTGGTATTCCTGCTCAAACCACCAACTGCCAATCATTTCCTTTTCGCGCTCCAGCCATTCTTTATCAATGCGGGGACACTGATCGGCGGTTATTTTCGTGCGCATCCATCCTTGCCCGTCCGCCCACTCCGAATAGAAAAAGCCGCGCTTGCCAAACGGTGTCGAGAGCAGCACGATGCGCCCGCCGCTTACCGCTAACATCGGACGGATTGCCTGGTAGAGTTCATCGGGAACTCGTGAGGCTTCGTCAACAACGAGCAGGGACACCCCCGAAAAACCTCGAATCGTGGCTTCTTTGCCCGGCAATGCGACGATGCGTGAGCCATTGTCAAACTCAAGCGTTAAGGCGGATTCTGACGCGGTTCGCGGCATTAGCGGCGATTCCAGTTCGCCGTATGAGTCTTTGAGTTTTCTAAATAATTCCTGCGATTGCCTTAAGGATGGACTTAGTAAAAGGATTAAAGAATTTGGCTTATAAACGGCTTCGTGCAAAGCGAGAATTGAACTAACGGTTGATTTACCGGCTTGGCGCGAACAAAGCAAAATCATTTGCCTGGCGTCGGACCGCAGCAAATCGCTCTGCCAGTCGTCAGGTTTGAGTCCGCCGCGCCGCGCCATCAGCACGGCATCCGTTTTTTCAAGCTGCAGGCGCTCTTCAATCGCGTTCCTGAGTGCCTGATTCAGTAAAGGAGTCGTTGATAAGTAATTGTGTGTGTCGAATGACATCGGATTGTGAAAGTCCATATTTTCGCGCTTCGTCGCGCCAGTCTTTAACATTAAAATCTACGTCTATGCGGTCGGAAAACAACTTATGGTATTTTCCCAACAGTTCGAGCGTCCGAATCTTGTCGGCAAGCTTGAGCGTCGCGCTGATAGGCTCGCCTTCGTTGTCGCGGCGTATCTCAAGAAAGTTTTGCCAGTCGGCTTTAGCAATCGCTGACAACTCCGATAAAACTTCGTTAGCAGCCATTACAGCCGTTTGCACACGCACGCCGATGAGTTCGGCAATCTTCGGGTTGCGCATCAACTCAAAGGCTCGCTGCGATAGCGCGTTATCGTCGCCGGAGTAACCTGCCATCCGTGCGGCTGTTCGAGCGTTTCCCTGAGCCGGTCCGATGTATGCCTCGACAAACAGCCGTTGTTTTTGAGTAAGATTTTTGTCGTCCATAGTGTCAACCATTTATTATAATTACTAATCAGTTTAACACAGCTTTATTAGTAAGTCTAATAAAAATTTAAGTAACTTTTAGTAAGTTTTTAGTGATTTACCTGATGCGATAACTTTCGGTAATCATCATTATCGTAAGTGATGTTATCGGACACCGCGCCTATTATTTGCCTTGCGTTAGTGTTTCGTAGGCTCGGTTAATCTCAATCATTTTCGCCGCGTCGCCTCGTGCGTCCGGGTGGTGAATCCTTGCCAGTGCCTTGTATGCGGCTTTCACCACTTCAGGCGGCGCATTCGGGAGCAAGTAGAGAGTTTGAAACGGCGATACAAGGCTTTGCTGTGGTGGCGGGCGGCTTGGCTGTTCATTGTCATATTCGGTTTCAACTGCATACACGCTCCGCAGCTCATCGAGCCATTCATCGAGGTGACACCAATCCGTTATAATCCAAATTTTCTTCGTCGGCTCGTAATTACGAAAGGCGACGGGAATAATTCCCTTTAGTTCTGAAATTGCAAATGTGAAGGCGTTTGTGTCGGCAGCGAAAATCTTCACTCCGCATCCGCCATCGGTGGTAGTGATTTTAATTTTAATTGACGAAGTAGTGTTCATACTCTTTTACAGATTCATCACGCTTATTTCAGCTTCAGGGCTTCGCCGTAACCAAAATTCACGAAGAATCCAGGCTTGAATTTGATTGCACGTGACATCTTCCACGCGCTCGCCGTTCAATTTGAGCGTTAACAGGAACAGAGGGACATCTTCACCTGTCCAGGGCATTGAAACGCTGTTGACGTGCAAATGCGCATCAATAAAACTGTCTGTGATCGTCTTTAATGCCGCATCTGTTAATTTGCCCTTTGAATGTTTGCTAACGCCGGTGACGAGAGCGCATTCAGTTTCGTAAGCGTAAACGGTCGGCATAGTCAAAAGAAAAGCGTCGCCATATTTTGCGGCGGCGGCAAAAAGATAATCAATTACCCGTTGCCCGGATTCATTTTCGGGGGAAAACACATCTTCGATTATCGGAGAAACGATTTCTGTTTTTTTATTGGCAATAGGCTTGCCTATATTAAAGCTATCGGCTAATTGCTGCGCGATAAAAGCCCGCAGAGCATCACCGCCGTGTTTTTCGAGGTATTCTCCCCAATCATTACAATCTTCTGTGCGGAGCCGCACGGCACGAGCGCCAAGCGCCTGAAAAGAAGCCGACAAGGTTTCTGCGCAGTCTTCGCCGGAAGAATCATTATCAGATGCCACGAACACTTTCCGAAACGCGAGCGCCGATGGCACCCAAGCGCCCGCCGATGTTCCGATTAGTGCTGCGGCGTCCAATCCGCTTTGATAAAGCGCCATCGCATCCATCGGACCTTCACAGATTGCTATAACTTCGCTTTCAAGCGTGTTCGGCATCTGAAAAAGTCCGAGAGATTTATCACCTTTTGAAATTTTCGGAGAATCAATAAAATCTTTGTCAATTGCCCGTCCGTGAAACGCAATGACGCTGCCTTCGCGGTCCGTCACGGGAAACACAACGCGCCGATCATTGCCGCGGAGCTGCCAGTTCCCTGCTTTGTCTTTTTCCCAATGCTCCCAATTAGCCGCAAAACCGCACCCGAACGCTTTTGCAGTCGCCGGGTCAATGCCGCGCGATTGTAAATAATCTTGCGCCGGTGAATCAGCAAATGCGGCTTGCCAAGATTTCATTTTCGATTGAAGACGCTCTAATTTAGTTTGCGTCTTACTCGATTCGCTTTCTAAGGCGTTTTCTTGCGCTGGCGTGCGGGATGGTAAGGCTTCAACGCTAAAAGCGCGTGCAATCGCGCGGGCTGTGCGAGCCTTGCGCGGTGTAAACGTCTGCTTAGTCCAATTATCTTTTAACAATCCTTTCTTTTTGCATCGGTGGCAAAAATAAGCGCCCGTTTGTTTGTTTAAAGCAAATGAGCGATGTTCTTTATCGCGCGGTTTGCCGTCGCCGCAGCACGGACTTAAAAACCGCCATTCGTTACCGTGCCGCCGTGCGTGCGGGTCGTAGCTTTCTAAGTCTGCCAGTGATAATGCTTCGTTCATAAATTACACATCACGAAAAGTTTGCAGCCTGCCGGAAAATGCGAAATCATAAGACACGCCCGGAATGCCGTGCCGATTTTTTTGCATTGTCGCCTTGATGCGCGTTTCGCCGTTTGCGTCCGGTGTTTCATCTTTGCGGGTCAAGTCAATAACTGTTTCGGCTCCATATTCCAAGTCGCCGCTTCCTTTCCCGGCGTGAAGCCCGCCGTCGGATTTGTTGCCCGCTCGATTTCTGTGTGAAATTGCCAAAATCGGACATTGAAGCCTTGAAGCTATACCCGAAATGCTATCAAGTCCGGCGCTTATCAAATCGTATTCGGTCGCCGGCGCAAAGTCTTTTTTGTCAGTGTCTTTTCTTTCAGCGCGTCGAGCCGATTTTGCCCAAATCTGCAAACTATCCAAAGCAATCAAAACGTGATCGCTTTTATGTCTATCGCGTAAAGCGTTTGCAACCTCGCCGATCAGCAGCGGCGATGCGTAAGCCTGTGTTGCATCCATAAAAGCCATATTTGGTAGGTTTTCGATTGTTTGCAAGGCAAGTTTTCTGGATTCAGTGCCGCCCAATTCGCCGCTTTTTAATCGCCCTAAAAATGTTTTCGTCTGCCGTGCGATAAGTCGGCGAAAAAGTTCAAGCAACCCCATTTCGCTCGTAACATAAAGGCACGGATAAACGCAGTCGCTTGCGGCTTGAAGCGCAAAAGCTGTCTTGCCTGCTCCCGGCGCTGCCTGTAAAATATGCACGCCCGGCGAGAGATAGCCGCCAAGTGCTTCGTCAAGACTACTCAAACCTGTCACTGGTCCGCGTGGTCTGCCTGTTTCGCGGGCAATCGCGGCGGCTTCAGCATCGGCAACGAAGAAATCAACCAAATCGGCTAATTGTGTGACGACGGGTTTTAATGGTTCGCTCATAAATTTTATTTTTCCTTGCCAGCGTGAGGTGTTTTTATTTTGTTACCACTTCGTAAGAAGTGTGTGAACAGCCCTTGCGAATACCTGCTCGCGTTGCGTTGCTTCCGCGTCATGTAACATCCTTACCGCCTCTGCTATCAGAAATTTTTTTCCGCGTTTTCGTTCTTTGCGGGAAGACATATTACGTCGGTCTAGGTCGTCATAATGATTATCAAGCCTCCTACTCAGTCGTCCGGCTGCTACTGTGTTTCGGTCTCTTAAAAAATCTTCGGTTTTAAGTTCCATTGTCGTTTTCTCCTGTATTTGTTTTTTTGCCTTGTCCCGCATTGCCTCGATACCTATGTTCAAAACCCCTTCGGCGTGGTTGGCGCGGTATGTCTCGATTATCTCAAATGGCGTGTGAGGCGTTAGCCGAATACACGCCTCTTAAAGCTATTAAAGCTATTAAGAAAAAAGACAGCTGAGTTTGTAGCCGTAAACGATTGCGGTACAGCTAGTTACAGAAACGTCAAAAAAAATAATGTTACAAGCGGGGGTGGGTAATGTTACAAGCGGGGGTGGGTAATGTTACAAGCGGGGGTGGGTAAAAAAATACCCCCGCTTGTAACATTTTGTTGATCTAAACCGCCACAGATTTCTGCTTTTTCCTTTTGTTCTTTTCTTTATGAAGTGCGTTGCTGTCTGTGAGTCTTGTTTCAATTCTCTTTAATTCCTTGGGGTATTGAACTTCAATTCGTCGGTTAAATAGTTTTTCAGTTGCAAGTTTTTGACTTATGTTTTCGTCGTCTTCCATCTTTACCCAGTCCCATTTTTGAATCACGCCAACTTCTTCGAGAGTTTCAAGGGCGCGAATGAGTTTGTGTTCCATTTCGCTCGTTTTCCGAAACTTCCCATAGGCTTCAAAAAGTCCTGTTTTTTCCAGCAGTAATTTAACCGAAAGAGTTTGCTTGCGATAGCCGTTCATACGTGAGAGTAAAGCTAGATAGCCGCCCCCGTGAATTGCCCACTTATCATTGTTCGCATTGAGTTTTAATAAGCCTTCGCCAATTAACGCGACATTTCGGGTGTAGTCTCGCCATTCATTAAAGGCGAAGTATTGTCCGGGCGCATAGTTGAATGTTTCAGGCTCCCATTTGAACAGATCGGCGTGTCGGTCGGCTGTTTCGTGAATGATACCGCGCTGCCAGATTTCGCCCGTAAACAAATGCGCCTTGCCTTGTTTCGGCGTGTACATAATTTTCATTTGAGCTTGCGTTAAACATTCCAAAATGTTTAAGACGCGCCGTTTTGTATCGGGGTCGTGTCCGCCTCTTTTTTTGCGCGCAAATTGTAAGTCGTCGCAAAAGTCGGAAATCCGCAGGGTGATAAATTCTCCCGGCTTCGCGTCCGTTTCGGCATATGCCCGCGCAAAAAGCGCAATATGGGCTTGAAGTGTTAAAGCGCCGTGTTTTTGTAAAAACTCCCACAAAGCTTCGCCAACGTCTTGTTTGTAACCGATCACGCCGTATATGTCTTTTTTGTTGCTTTCGACAACGTAAACGGAAGTGTATTCGTGAAGTCCGGTCATCCCCCGAGCTTCGAGCTTGGTGGTTTCAATTTCTTTTTCATTACGTTTCCGCATTGCGCCCGGCGTGAGTGCTTCAAACATATGCTGGTTGATCGGATCAGCAACCGCACGTAAAAAGCCGTCGGCTGTCGTTAACGGCTTCAGTACAGACTTTTTAACTTTCGCTTGTTTCCGGCGGTTGACTTCATCGCGCAATAAGTCGCGGATGCCGATCAACTGCTCCGTCTCGCTAAACGCCAAAAACGGAATTGTTTTTATGAGGTTTAATATTTCAGGGGCTTCGTTAAACACATTAAATTTGTACAATCGTTCTCTACCGTGGTGCGTGATGAAGGCTGTTAGATCAGCCGTTACGCCAATTTCTCTCCCGAATTCGGCGATGTCTCTCAGAATCGAAGCGTTTGCCTCTTCATATTGCTTTTTGTAGAAATCCGTAACCGTCTGCTCGCTTTTTGCCGCCATCACTTCGCGGACTTGTTCTCGGATATTATTTAATTGGTTTTCGTCAGCTTCACGCACGTTTTTTTTAATTCTGCTCAGAAGGTCGAACAATTCGTTCGCCGCATCTGATAATTCGTATTCTGCGTCTATCGAGCTTTCAGGTGTGATTCCAGCGTTTATCAGCTGCGGTCCGGTTATTTTGACTAAACGTACTGCTCGCTCTTTTTCCTCGAAAGTCATTAGTTCCCATTCTTCATCGGTCAATGCTTCAGTATTCGAGCCAAATAAAACCTTGAAAGCTTCTAAACTTCCCTCTTCCTGGTAGGAATTTTCAACAAACTCTATGCACGCTTTCCGCAATTCATCGGACTGGCTTAACACACAACTTTCGGCTTGGCTTAAAAGTGCCTTGCCAGACCGAACAAACTCTATTCGTTGGTGTTCATCCATCTCATTCCATTTTTCCCAACTCTCTTTATATTGAGTTGACCATTTCTCTACTTTGTCCCCAAATGGCAATGAATTGCCTTCTCCGTCCCATAATTGCCAGTTTTTATAGTTTGCGTGCTTTTTCATTTTTTAGAATCCTTTTGTGCTTTTGTAACGTTAGAACACTGCAAAGTTGTAGCGTTATAACGCTATAACTTTTTAACGTTGTAAAAAATCTTCGTCTATTTCCCTTAATTCAGCAATTGATTTCGCGCCGCGTGAATTGAACATCATATCAAGCCCTTCCATTAATAAATCGTGCTGTTTAACCCGTTCGTGAAAGGCGAGAACGCGGAGCTGGTCGTGAACCGCTTCGGGCAAATACAGGGTTTGTTTAATCAATCGCGGCTTATCGACGCGCTTTTGGCGTTTTGGCGTTTCGCCTTGTTGTTCCGGTTGCGAAGTGTCCGATAATGAGAGAGCGTCAAGCGTTGTTCGTTTCTTTGGCATAAGTTTATTTTATTTTATTTTGAATCCATTTCCAGAGCCTTTCGGTTTCATCGGCTGCTTTGCCCTTCGGTTCAAATTCAACGACGCCTAAGCCTAACCCCTGCGCATCCTGATAAGCATTGCGGGTAACAACCGAGACAGGGCAGACGTCGCCAAGTTTAGACAGTGCCGCGGATGCTTCACTGATGCGAAAGGACCGCGCCGGAGTCTGCGTCAACACAAACGCAAAAGGCTTGTTTAATCGCTTAATGGTGGCAATAGTCGCCGGTGTCGCTTGAAGGTCGGTCGGAGACGGTCGGCACGGTATTATGCAAAAATCCGATTTGCTGATAGCAGACGCCTGCGCCGGTTCATCGCGTCCGGGCGTGTCAATAAAAACGAAATCGAATTGTTTCGCGGCAAGGTCAATTGCCTTTGGCAGTTCGGCAGCCGACACCCGGATAAGTTGCGGCTCGCTCGCTTCTCTTTCCTGAAACCAATTTTCAGCCGACGCTTGCGGGTCCATGTCGAAGATTACAGCACGGCGTCCCCGTCCGCTTGCGGCAACAACGGCACAATTAACTGCCAGTGTCGTTTTACCGCTCCCGCCTTTTTGAGTAACAAAGCTAATTACCTTCATAACGCTTTAGCGTCGTAACCTTATAACGCTATAAACTTACTTAGTTTATTTTTTGGTTTGCTCAGCTGTCCATTCTTCCAATGCTTTACGGACAACGAAAGACAACGATACGCCGGTGTTTTCTGATTTGGTGCGGGCTTTGTTTCGAAGCGCGGATGGCAGCTTAATAGTCAGGCTAACATCCATTTCCTTTTCCGTTTCTTTTTGTGTGTTTGTTTTTGCTTTTGCCATTCCTTCAAATTACACGAAAAGTAAATACTTTGCAAGTATTTTAAGTATTTTGCGTAATTCGTATTTATGGTGTTGCAAGGTATTTACTTTTATGTAATAATAATTATCAACTTAAGCAATTAAGTAATCAACAAAAGGACGGATTAAAAAATGTTAAATATCACGGACACAAACAAAATGGAACAAATCACAGCAGACGCGCTTCGGTCGGTTAATTCGAGCGGTGCAGACGCGCAAACGAAACGCCGCTGGATAAACGCTATCTGTAAGGCGAGCTTGCAAATCGAAAATCACGGCGTGTTTATGACGTGGCAGCCGGAAACAAATTCACTGCTTATCTGGAGTCAGGATTCGGACGGAATTTATAGCAGTAATGGCGTGTGCCAATGCAAGTCATTCACCGAATTTAATCAGGCGTGCTGGCATCGCGCCGCCGCTCGAATGGTAAGGCTGTATATGGAGCCGCAAGCTGCTCCGGTCGAAGTCAAAGAAATCCCGTATCTCAAGCCCACGATTGAGCGTAAGGCGGAAAGAGTCGCCGGAATAAGAATCAACTAAAAACGAAAGGCTTTCCTAAACTGCACGAATAGGAAAGCCTCTCTTCACCCGAAATAATTCAGGAGAAAGTTAAATGAGAAACAAAGATAACACAGACACGCCGCAAATCATAGTTATACTTCTAACAATTTCGGCTGTGTCATTCGCCGCCGGTTACTACGTCGCCGTGATGCGAATCGCGGCATTGATAAGCACTCAACTAAACTAAGCAAACAGGAGACACAATACAATGAACACAAATGCAACAAAAACAGCAAAAACAAATGAAGTTCCAGGCGATGCCGAAAGAAAGCATCTTGAAGATATAGCCGAACAGCTTGAAATGGCGTTCACGGATGAAACTACGCCGGGAGCCGTCAAAGATTGTCTGAAAACAATCATTACGGAAGCGGCGACTAACGCGGGCAAAGCTCTGCCCGATTTTGATTATATTAGCCACGTTCGCGCCGTCCTGCCCGGCATAATTACTTCTTTAGGCAAAGAATACGGCGCGGGCGTTCTGCATTCGATAGCGGCAATTCTTTTGTATGACACGAAAGTTTTTTCTAAATTTCACAATCAAAAAATTGATGAAGAAAAAGCATTTGAGATTACGCAGGAAAAAAGACTCAAGCAAGGCGAATTATTGAATGATCGTCTTTATGCTCAAACTTTCACAGATAAAAAACTCCTTCGCGCAAAAGAATTGATCGCTCAAATTTTAATGGTTACGGGCGGTGATTCGGTTGTTGTTGGAAATTTAAGTCCGAAGGAAAAAGAGTGGGGACAGCATAACCTTTTAGAACTCTTTGAAATGCTTTCACTTCGACACGAAAACTTTTACATTCCTGATTTTGTTGATGAATTGAAAGCGTATTTGTTCTCCTGGACGTGGGATTATTCGGACAGCAAAAACGCCTGGATAAATGAAATTATGTCACAGCGCGGGCTTGATGGGGACGGCAACGAATTAGAAATGGTTGAGACAGAAAACGAAATGGAGACTTCTGAGATTGTAGAATTTCCGCAACCGGCGGATAAAAGTCAGAATTTGGAAACTTTGGCAAATCAATTATCAGCGATTATGAAAAATCCTTTGTTGCCGGAAAGACTATATAACGCAATGACGGATGAACTTGTCGAGAATGATATTGATTCGGATTCGCCGGAATATATTTTGGGCAGTTTGAGAAAGCAGATGCAGAAAGGTTAATTGAAAGCTAACAAAACAAGAAAGCCGTGAGCGTCAAAACTTGCGGCTCGACCTTGACAGCCGGAAGTTTCCAAATAAATTTGAAATATCGAAAATACACATCTAGATAGGGGAAAGAAAATAATGATTGATTTTAATAAGAAAATGTATGCCAAAGACCGATTGGAGTTTGTTGAGTTTCTAAAAGAACAACAAGATGCAATCGGTTTCCCTGTGTCGGCGCGTGGCTGGTGTTACTTGATGGAGCAAAAAAATTATGTCGATAAATCACAGTTCGACAAAATAGAAGAAGTCATCAATAGATGCCGAAAAGAAGGACTTCTG
>MWWK01000100.1_pt1 | contig 13807 bp, 14 predicted proteins | sample 1047241 | NCBI WGS metagenome assembly MWWK01 (sample SAMN06349964, study PRJNA376086) | soil metagenome | isolation source: BG12-3 sample Antarctic (ecotone) soil | place: Antarctica | reverse complement strand
TTATTTAGGGCTGTATGACTCAATCGGGGCGGCATCTACCGCATACGAGAAAGCAAAAAACGGCTCGCTGTCATCTACTTAAATAAAAATAGAAGCTCGCCGAAAAGTTTGAAAATTATCATTCCTAAAATGAAGTAAAGAAACATTTTCCCGAAACTTGATTTTTTCCCGGTCGCGGCTGGCACAATCTTTGAATTTTCTTTTTCATCTCGAAGCCGGTCAAGCTCGCTTTCAATCGAAACAATTTCCCAATCGTCCATTGTAAATTCTCCTTTGATAATCATTTGTTGCCGGTAGAATCGCTTCTACCGGCTTTTTTTTGTGTCTTAGGCTGTCTGCGTCATCTGCGATGCTAAAACGACGTGATGACCTATCGAAGCTCCGATATGTTTGCAAATGACCGTCGCCGGGCAAGTGCAGTCTGCGAACTTTCGCCCGGCAATTTTCGTGAAGTGAACTTCATAGCGGTTGCCGTTCGTGCGGTTGGTAACTTCATAGCGGCGAAACTCGACGCATTTGACCAGCATTTTATTTTGTTTCGCTCGTTCGATTGCTTTTTCGAGATTTTGTTTCGTGATTTCTAGCATTTTTCTTGTCGCTCCGTTTGTTTTATTACTGACTGACAAGAATTATTATTACACAATTGAGTAAGCATTGCAACAATTATTTACACATTTGAGTAATTTATTTTACTCTATTGTGTAATACTGTTTTGTGTGTTATTCTTTTGTGTAAATTTATGGAGTGTAAAAAATTATGATGAAAATTAAGATAGCGGAAACGGCGCAAAAGCACGGCTTAAAGAGTGCGTATGCGCTTCAAAAGGCTTTGAATATATCGCCGACAATGGCAAGCCGCCTTTGGAAAGGTGAGTTTGATAAAATCGGTATTAACACTTTGGAAAAGCTCTGTGATTATTTCCAGTGTCAGACAAACGAATTATTAGAATATCCGCTTACACTTTCGAGTAATACACAAACAAGTAAAGATGTGGAACGTGCTACACAATTGAGTAATACACAAACGAGTAAAACCGAAAATGCTGCGGACGTGCTTAGACGATTAAAAGAAAATCCGGTCGCCGTCGCCTTGAGTCCTGCGGAAGTCTTTGAGCAATTAAAAGAAAAAGGTTCGGGAAAAGTCTTTAATAATTCGATACTGGAAATTGTTAATAGTTCGTCTGATAACGAATTACTTTCTACGGTTCAGGTTGCCGCAAGGCTTGGAGTAAGCCGGAAAAGCGTTAATGATTATATTATTGACGGAAAACTTAAAGCGACGAAAGGAAAACAGAATCACAATTTTGTAAGTGAAGCGGACTTGAACGAATATGTAAGACAGTCGAAAGTATGAAATTATCCGAAGAAAATAAAAACACAGAATCAGACATCACGCCTTATTTGAATAAAATTATCTGTGGTGATTCGTTGGAAGTAATGCGGAAAATGCCGTCTGAAAGCATTGATTTAATGGTTACTTCGCCGCCGTATAATTTGAAAAATTCAACCGGCAACGGAATGAAAGCCGGAACGAAAACGGGTCGTTGGGCAAATAATCCGCTTCAAAATGGTTACGCACATCACAGCGACGAAATGCCGCACGATAAATATGTCGAATGGCAACGGGCTTGTTTGACCGAAGTAATGCGGCTTCTAAAAGATGACGGAGCGATTTTTTATAATCATAAACGGCGTGTGCAAGGCGGCATAATGCAAGACCGTGATGACATAGTGAACGGCTTTCCGGTTCGTCAAATTATCATCTGGAAACGTGCGGGCGGTTTTAATTTTAATCCCGGTTACTTCGTTCCAAGTTACGAAGTCATTTACTTGATTTGCAAACCTAAGTTTAAGCTCGCGCCGAAAAAAAACGGTTATACGGACGTTTGGGAATTTCCGCAAGAAATGAAAAATAAACATCCTGCGCCTTTTCCCGTTGGTCTGCCGCATCGCTGTATCGAATCCACGACGGCGCAAATTGTTCTTGACCCGTTTTCCGGTTCTGGAACTACTGCGCTTGTCGCAAAGCAGTTAGGTAGAAATTATATCGGCATTGATATTTCGCCTGAATACTGCGAAACGGCGCAAGCTCGGATTGACGGCACGGAAACTATTTCATTGAAAGAAAATTTGCTTTTTGACTTGGCAAACGGATGAAAATTTTTACAAAAGAATCGCTCATCGAAGAATTGAAAAGCATTCGTGATATGGGCTTTATTTCAAACGCTCGGCACGGCAATCACGGCGGCATCGGCAACACTCTCGAAGACTTGCTCGGCATCGAAGAAAACAATCTACCAATGCCGAACGCCGCAGAATGGGAGCTTAAAGCGCAAAGGCTCGGCACGTCGTCTTTAACTACACTTTTTCATATTGAGCCGTCGCCGCAAGCTCTGCGGTTCGTTCCTGTCGTCTTACTGCCGAAATACGGCTGGCGGCATCAACAAGCCGGTTTGAAATATCCTGAAACTGAAATGAGCTTCCGGCAAACGATTCACGGACTCGCGCCAAGTGATAGAGGTTTCAAGGTCGTAATTGATGAAACGGAGCGCAAAGTTTTAATCTCGTTTGATAGTTCATCGGTCGCCGTCAAACATTTGACTTGGCATAAATCTGTTGAAATCCGCGCCGGACTTGGTGAGCTTGACCCGCAACCGTATTGGGGTTTTGATGATTTAGCCGCCAAAGCCGGAACGAAATTACATAATTGCTTTTACGTTCAAGCCAAAGTGAAGCGTGAAAAAGGACAGGAATTTTATCATTATCAAAAGATTTTGAAGTTAAGCCGGTTTAGTTTTGAAGGCTTTTTACAAGGTTTAAGAGAAGGTTTTGTGTTAGTAGATTTTGATGCCCGGAGCGGACATAATCACGGAACAAAGTTTCGTCTGCGTCAAAATCGCTTGCCGGAATTATACGAACACGCCGAAGAAATTTAGTTTTGCAAGAAATTAAGTAAAGGTTAAAAAGTCAACTTGATTACTCAAACCATTTATTTTATCTACGGATTTATTGCTTTTCGTGATAGTTGAAATTCATCATAGGAAGTTAGACCTTAACCGGCTTTCAATTCTTTACTTTATCTACTGATTTAATTCTTGCCTTTAATTCGATTAAATTTTGTTTGGTAAATTATTGTAGAAAAAGAGATTGACAAGTTTTGATGCGGGCTTTACTCTCTAATTAGATTTTTTTGAAAACCAAAATGGAAAAGCATCGAACAGCTTCCAACCGTTCAATGCTTTTACAAAACTTATACCAATTGCAACTTGGTAATGTTTGCTCCGTCTTAATTCTACTCAGATTACTTCGTTAATGTCAATCATTTCCAACACAAGGAATTGATTTGACGACATCATTAAAACAAAATTCATCTAACAAAATTGCTGACCGATTAAATTTAGTCGGAAGTGTGGTAGCGTGTGCGTTGTCTGACCGCATCCGGCTTTGTAATCAGAATTGGAATTTATGTCTAGGTCAAGGGTTGGTAAGCGCAACCGGCGTTACTTTCGACGGTCGGATTTTATTATGGAATTGTAAAAGCCGGTTCTGTTCGTTCTGTGTTTCGAGTCTTTCTCGTCGTAGTCGTAAGATTTCAAATTACATCATTGAGAATCAACCGATTGAAACTTATCTTTACTACAATAAAATAACGCCGTATGAATGGCGTTTTGCTGTTTTAACGATGCCTGACGATGCTTTGATAGGGTTATCGTTACTTCATCAAAGGGAAGTCTTTTACTACGCTTGGCGGCTGTTCTCGACTAAAAGCAAGTATTTCAAGAAAGTCGTTTCCGGCGGCATAAAGACCGAAGAATTTACTCACGATTCCGCGCCTAATCCTTATCATTATCACGGTAATTTACTGCTGTATTGTCAATTCATTGACCACGAACAATTTAAGAAAGATTGGACAAAAGCCGTTAAAGCAGCTTTCAAGCGGTTCGGTTTGACTTGGCAAGCTCCGAAGACCAAAAACGGATTGGTCAACGTCTATCTAAAGCGGGTCGTTAATCAGCGAGTCAACGAAGACAATAAAACACTAATCAGTGTTCAAAACGCTGTTAAATACGTTTGTAAATACGCAACAAAATCGCAGACTTGGGAAGACATTCCTTTGTTGGATTTGAAAGAAATTACTGAAAACCGGCGATTCTGGCGAATGTTTGAAGTGTTCGGTTCGTGCCGTGAAACTGCTAAACCGATAAGACCTAAAGCCATCAAAACACCTGCAAAGCCGGTTGTCATCGTCAATTATCGAGCCGGTGAACTAATATCGTTATTATCAAACGGATGCTTCTATGTTCATTCACCGACAATAAATGCGACAAATCCGGCTTTCGTTCCGGCTAATCCGGCACACGCTCCGCCGACTAAACCGAAAAAAAAGAGTTGGTTCTACCGAATTTCAAACAATTTGATAACAAATGAGAAGTATCGGAACGAACTAATAAATAACTTTATTCAAATTCGGCAATTCCGAATCAAGCAATTACGGTCGTTATATCCGACTGCTAAGTTTCGTATGCTCGACGGTGCGAAATTTCACGGTGAATCTTGCATCTGTGGTGCTTGTCCTCGTGGATATTAAAATAAATTTCGTTATCGGACGTGATTTTAACCGACAGTCTAAGCCTTGTATCGCGCTCCGACGCTCTTCGTTTCGCTTCTCTCAAGTTGATTCTGCGAGCTTTGCGAGCAGTGGAGTCGTTGAGATGGTTTCGGGGAATGGTATAGGTTTGAATCCTGTGTTGTGTAGCTTCATTTTGTTTCGGTGCGTGTGCGATTAGTCGCACTCGCACAAACTCAATTATAGCGTTTGATAATTACTATTATCATAAGCTATTTTCCTTCCTTCAATACTTACTAAAACCATTGACACATATATCAGGATTCGGTATAACTTCTTTGTTTATAACATTTTAGCTTGTTTCCTAAAACGATAGATGCGATAATCAAATAGACGGACGCTCCGACGATAATCCAGCAGCTTATTGTTGTTGAGCGTTTGTCTTCTCCGATGTCGTCGGTTTGACTTCATTATTTTTCCGGCGACATCACATTTTAAGTTTTGCCGTGTTGTCAACATCACACGGTAAAATCCGCATCGGTTTTAGACAAGTGATTACTCTTCGCCGGTGCGGTCAAAAGTTTGGTTTGTATTACAGAGTGAGCAAGCCAAAACCGGCGGTTTGAACGAATTCAAAGACCGAGCAGACCGCCGAAAAAATTATGAGTTACGAACTTGAGAAAATAAATAAACAGATTGAAAGTTGCCTTGCTGGTGAAGGTTCTTTTGATTTGTTGCGGACGTTACAGGCTCAAAAAGCCGACATCCTAGACCGGATGCACTTTGACCGTATTCAAGAGATAAAAGACGAAATACGGGCTTTAGAATCGCAACGTCAAGCCGATGTCGAAACACAAAAAGCGTTGGAAGTGGATTTGAGCATAGCGGCGATGGAAGTTGACCGGCAAGCCGGAATTTTGCAACAAGCTCGTGAGCAACACGCTGACATCAACGGGCGGTTACTACTTATGAAATTCGGTTTTGATAACAACCGATTGACGACAAACGAGAAAAAAGCCGAATTGAACGATTTAATAAAAAATAAAATTACGGAGCAAATATAAAAATGACGGAGCAAAACGGAAACGAACGGCAAATAGCAGGTTTGCAGGGAACTTTAGACTACTTCGCTGACCAAATTGATATGAGCATTGCCGAAGACGGTGAAGACGATAACCAATACGCCTTTTGTATGCGGATGCTTCACGCTCAAACGTCGGCATTGTTATACCTGATTAAAAAGGGTCAAGCGAATGTCGAGTATAAAAATAGGTTAGGTGAATGATATGACTAGAGAAGAAATACAACAAATTACGGATGCTTATGCTAAACAGTTAAAGACTCGGAAGCAACAACCGGCGGCAACTGCTACGGATAGCGATTTCGGACAGTCAGAACGCACGGAAGCGGCGTTTAATGACATCAAGCGTCTGACGGTTCGCCACTCGGTAGCCGACAGTATCAAAAGTTTTGTCCTCAAACGGAATATGGAAGCGCAAAAAAAGAAAGAGAAAGCGAAGGAAAACAACCAAACATCCTCGCCTTTTTGGTATTGATTCGACTACTTTTCTGCATCCGGTGGCATCGTTTAGTAAAGCCCGTGCCTCTGATATGCTGACTGCCCAAAGTCCTTACTTTTACTGTGTTTCAAGAAATAACCGGCTTCACGCAAAAATTCCAAATTTGAAAAATAAGTGGTTTTCCGGTTCGTCTGACTCTACTTTTTCAAAAATATCTCACTAAGTCCGGTTTTATTAGTTTTTGTTAGGTTATGAAAGATTCTGAATTATCAATAAAACAAGAAAAATGCGCTCATTATTTGGTCGGCGGTATGTCTATGAAAGATACTGCCGATTTGCTTAGTGTTACTGAAATGACTGTGTATCGTTGGATTCGATTAAAGCCGGTTCAATCGTTAATCAGAGAATTAAGGCGCATCTCAATCGAATACTCAATCGGACGGCTTCAACGTCTGAATGATGACGCTATCAGTTGTTTGGAGCGTAATTTGACCTGTGGCAACTTCGCGGCTGAGGTTCGCAGTGCTTCAACTATTTTGACGAAAAACGCAGAGAATTTGGATTATCTTGATTTTGAATCTCGCATAGCGGCAATCGAGGAAAAGTTTAATGAAAAATAACCGACTGCAAAAATACGAATCCAAAATCGAGCCGGAAGCATCGCCCGAACAAATCCAGCAAGCAAAAGAGTGGGCTGTAAATCGAATAATGGAAACTTACGTTCGACTTCCGGCGAATCCTGCGCCGGTTAAAGAATCGTTTTTAGAGTTTGCAGAGTTGGCACGTCAAGCAAATTCGGGTGTAAAAGTTCCGAAAAAATCTACTTTGATTATATCGGGCGGGTCGTTGGAAGTTCCGAAAAAACTTACTGATATTGATACTGGAACTTCGGAAAAAGTTCCGCCGAAATTTACTGATTTTGAAAATGAGCTTTTAAGAAAAATTCAAAATGGCGAACAATAGAAAAGATTTTTCGGAAGGTGATTTGAAATGCCGAAAGTGCGGTGAAGTCATTGGACGTAAAATTTACGATAATCAAATCTTAGAATTAAGTTGCGGCGTTCTGATTCATAATTGGGTTCGTGGCGAATGTTCTAAAATCCTTGCATCCGGTCGGTCGTGTATGAAGACGTTTGAATGGATTTCGCCGAAGCTGGAACGCTCCAAAGATGAAATATCGCCTGACTCACTCCACGAGATTTTGAGTGCGGCTAAAGCACATCTGACGGACAATAATAAACGGATTAAGACTTTACAAGTTGCCTAGCAGTTCGCCGATAATACGGATTAGAACGATGCCAGCCACGAAATAAATTATTGACATTAAGCAACCTGTTTTCGATTTTGCGCCGGTCGCGGCAATGTCTGAATTTTCTTTTTCATCTCGCAACCTGTCTAACTCCATTTCGATTGAAACTATGTCGTAATCTTCCATTGTAAATTCTCCTGTTAATAGTCATTTGTTGCGGCTGTGATTGCTCACAGCCGCTTTTTTTTCGTGTCTTAGGCTGTCTGTATCGTCTGCGATGCCAAAACCAAGTGTATCGGCAAACTAGCGGCAACGTGGTAACAAACTTTCGTGGCTACACAGTCGCATTCAGCCATTTTTCGACTACCGACTTTGTAGAACTTGACCGTGTAAGTTACGCCGGTTTTATTGGTTACTGCGTATGTTCTAAACTGTAAAACTCTGACTTTCGGTTTTTCGATTCGTGCTTTTGCCGTCGCTTTTTCGATATTTTCTTTCGTGATTTCTAGCATTTTCTTGTCGCTCCGTTTGTTTTATTACTGACTGACAAGAATTATTATTACACAATTGAGTAAGCATTGCAACAATTATTTACACATTTGAGTAATTTATTTTACTCTATTGTGTAATACTGTTTTGTGTGTTATTCTTTTGTGTAAATTTATGGAGTGTAAAAAATTATGATGAAAATTAAGATAGCGGAAACGGCGCAAAAGCACGGCTTAAAGAGTGCGTATGCGCTTCAAAAGGCTTTGAATATATCGCCGACAATGGCAAGCCGCCTTTGGAAAGGTGAGTTTGATAAAATCGGTATTAACACTTTGGAAAAGCTCTGTGATTATTTCCAGTGTCAGACAAACGAATTATTAGAATATCCGCTTACACTTTCGAGTAATACACAAACAAGTAAAGATGTGGAACGTGCTACACAATTGAGTAATACACAAACGAGTAAAACCGAAAATGCTGCGGACGTGCTTAGACGATTAAAAGAAAATCCGGTCGCCGTCGCCTTGAGTCCTGCGGAAGTCTTTGAGCAATTAAAAGAAAAAGGTTCGGGAAAAGTCTTTAATAATTCGATACTGGAAATTGTTAATAGTTCGTCTGATAACGAATTACTTTCTACGGTTCAGGTTGCCGCAAGGCTTGGAGTAAGCCGGAAAAGCGTTAATGATTATATTATTGACGGAAAACTTAAAGCGACGAAAGGAAAACAGAATCACAATTTTGTAAGTGAAGCGGACTTGAACGAATATGTAAGACAGTCGAAAGTATGAAATTATCCGAAGAAAATAAAAACACAGAATCAGACATCACGCCTTATTTGAATAAAATTATCTGTGGTGATTCGTTGGAAGTAATGCGGAAAATGCCGTCTGAAAGCATTGATTTAATGGTTACTTCGCCGCCGTATAATTTGAAAAATTCAACCGGCAACGGAATGAAAGCCGGAACGAAAACGGGTCGTTGGGCAAATAATCCGCTTCAAAATGGTTACGCACATCACAGCGACGAAATGCCGCACGATAAATATGTCGAATGGCAACGGGCTTGTTTGACCGAAGTAATGCGGCTTCTAAAAGATGACGGAGCGATTTTTTATAATCATAAACGGCGTGTGCAAGGCGGCATAATGCAAGACCGTGATGACATAGTGAACGGCTTTCCGGTTCGTCAAATTATCATCTGGAAACGTGCGGGCGGTTTTAATTTTAATCCCGGTTACTTCGTTCCAAGTTACGAAGTCATTTACTTGATTTGCAAACCTAAGTTTAAGCTCGCGCCGAAAAAAAACGGTTATACGGACGTTTGGGAATTTCCGCAAGAAATGAAAAATAAACATCCTGCGCCTTTTCCCGTTGGTCTGCCGCATCGCTGTATCGAATCCACGACGGCGCAAATTGTTCTTGACCCGTTTTCCGGTTCTGGAACTACTGCGCTTGTCGCAAAGCAGTTAGGTAGAAATTATATCGGCATTGATATTTCGCCTGAATACTGCGAAACGGCGCAAGCTCGGATTGACGGCACGGAAACTATTTCATTGAAAGAAAATTTGCTTTTTGACTTGGCAAACGGATGAAAATTTTTACAAAAGAATCGCTCATCGAAGAATTGAAAAGCATTCGTGATATGGGCTTTATTTCAAACGCTCGGCACGGCAATCACGGCGGCATCGGCAACACTCTCGAAGACTTGCTCGGCATCGAAGAAAACAATCTACCAATGCCGAACGCCGCAGAATGGGAGCTTAAAGCGCAAAGGCTCGGCACGTCGTCTTTAACTACACTTTTTCATATTGAGCCGTCGCCGCAAGCTCTGCGGTTCGTTCCTGTCGTCTTACTGCCGAAATACGGCTGGCGGCATCAACAAGCCGGTTTGAAATATCCTGAAACTGAAATGAGCTTCCGGCAAACGATTCACGGACTCGCGCCAAGTGATAGAGGTTTCAAGGTCGTAATTGATGAAACGGAGCGCAAAGTTTTAATCTCGTTTGATAGTTCATCGGTCGCCGTCAAACATTTGACTTGGCATAAATCTGTTGAAATCCGCGCCGGACTTGGTGAGCTTGACCCGCAACCGTATTGGGGTTTTGATGATTTAGCCGCCAAAGCCGGAACGAAATTACATAATTGCTTTTACGTTCAAGCCAAAGTGAAGCGTGAAAAAGGACAGGAATTTTATCATTATCAAAAGATTTTGAAGTTAAGCCGGTTTAGTTTTGAAGGCTTTTTACAAGGTTTAAGAGAAGGTTTTGTGTTAGTAGATTTTGATGCCCGGAGCGGACATAATCACGGAACAAAGTTTCGTCTGCGTCAAAATCGCTTGCCGGAATTATACGAACACGCCGAAGAAATTTAGTTTTGCAAGAAATTAAGTAAAGGTTAAAAAGTCAACTTGATTACTCAAACCATTTATTTTATCTACGGATTTATTGCTTTTCGTGATAGTTGAAATTCATCATAGGAAGTTAGACCTTAACCGGCTTTCAATTCTTTACTTTATCTACTGATTTAATTCTTGCCTTTAATTCGATTAAATTTTGTTTGGTAAATTATTGTAGAAAAAGAGATTGACAAGTTTTGATGCGGGCTTTACTCTCTAATTAGATTTTTTTGAAAACCAAAATGGAAAAGCATCGAACAGCTTCCAACCGTTCAATGCTTTTACAAAACTTATACCAATTGCAACTTGGTAATGTTTGCTCCGTCTTAATTCTACTCAGATTACTTCGTTAATGTCAATCATTTCCAACACAAGGAATTGATTTGACGACATCATTAAAACAAAATTCATCTAACAAAATTGCTGACCGATTAAATTTAGTCGGAAGTGTGGTAGCGTGTGCGTTGTCTGACCGCATCCGGCTTTGTAATCAGAATTGGAATTTATGTCTAGGTCAAGGGTTGGTAAGCGCAACCGGCGTTACTTTCGACGGTCGGATTTTATTATGGAATTGTAAAAGCCGGTTCTGTTCGTTCTGTGTTTCGAGTCTTTCTCGTCGTAGTCGTAAGATTTCAAATTACATCATTGAGAATCAACCGATTGAAACTTATCTTTACTACAATAAAATAACGCCGTATGAATGGCGTTTTGCTGTTTTAACGATGCCTGACGATGCTTTGATAGGGTTATCGTTACTTCATCAAAGGGAAGTCTTTTACTACGCTTGGCGGCTGTTCTCGACTAAAAGCAAGTATTTCAAGAAAGTCGTTTCCGGCGGCATAAAGACCGAAGAATTTACTCACGATTCCGCGCCTAATCCTTATCATTATCACGGTAATTTACTGCTGTATTGTCAATTCATTGACCACGAACAATTTAAGAAAGATTGGACAAAAGCCGTTAAAGCAGCTTTCAAGCGGTTCGGTTTGACTTGGCAAGCTCCGAAGACCAAAAACGGATTGGTCAACGTCTATCTAAAGCGGGTCGTTAATCAGCGAGTCAACGAAGACAATAAAACACTAATCAGTGTTCAAAACGCTGTTAAATACGTTTGTAAATACGCAACAAAATCGCAGACTTGGGAAGACATTCCTTTGTTGGATTTGAAAGAAATTACTGAAAACCGGCGATTCTGGCGAATGTTTGAAGTGTTCGGTTCGTGCCGTGAAACTGCTAAACCGATAAGACCTAAAGCCATCAAAACACCTGCAAAGCCGGTTGTCATCGTCAATTATCGAGCCGGTGAACTAATATCGTTATTATCAAACGGATGCTTCTATGTTCATTCACCGACAATAAATGCGACAAATCCGGCTTTCGTTCCGGCTAATCCGGCACACGCTCCGCCGACTAAACCGAAAAAAAAGAGTTGGTTCTACCGAATTTCAAACAATTTGATAACAAATGAGAAGTATCGGAACGAACTAATAAATAACTTTATTCAAATTCGGCAATTCCGAATCAAGCAATTACGGTCGTTATATCCGACTGCTAAGTTTCGTATGCTCGACGGTGCGAAATTTCACGGTGAATCTTGCATCTGTGGTGCTTGTCCTCGTGGATATTAAAATAAATTTCGTTATCGGACGTGATTTTAACCGACAGTCTAAGCCTTGTATCGCGCTCCGACGCTCTTCGTTTCGCTTCTCTCAAGTTGATTCTGCGAGCTTTGCGAGCAGTGGAGTCGTTGAGATGGTTTCGGGGAATGGTATAGGTTTGAATCCTGTGTTGTGTAGCTTCATTTTGTTTCGGTGCGTGTGCGATTAGTCGCACTCGCACAAACTCAATTATAGCGTTTGATAATTACTATTATCATAAGCTATTTTCCTTCCTTCAATACTTACTAAAACCATTGACACATATATCAGGATTCGGTATAACTTCTTTGTTTATAACATTTTAGCTTGTTTCCTAAAACGATAGATGCGATAATCAAATAGACGGACGCTCCGACGATAATCCAGCAGCTTATTGTTGTTGAGCGTTTGTCTTCTCCGATGTCGTCGGTTTGACTTCATTATTTTTCCGGCGACATCACATTTTAAGTTTTGCCGTGTTGTCAACATCACACGGTAAAATCCGCATCGGTTTTAGACAAGTGATTACTCTTCGCCGGTGCGGTCAAAAGTTTGGTTTGTATTACAGAGTGAGCAAGCCAAAACCGGCGGTTTGAACGAATTCAAAGACCGAGCAGACCGCCGAAAAAATTATGAGTTACGAACTTGAGAAAATAAATAAACAGATTGAAAGTTGCCTTGCTGGTGAAGGTTCTTTTGATTTGTTGCGGACGTTACAGGCTCAAAAAGCCGACATCCTAGACCGGATGCACTTTGACCGTATTCAAGAGATAAAAGACGAAATACGGGCTTTAGAATCGCAACGTCAAGCCGATGTCGAAACACAAAAAGCGTTGGAAGTGGATTTGAGCATAGCGGCGATGGAAGTTGACCGGCAAGCCGGAATTTTGCAACAAGCTCGTGAGCAACACGCTGACATCAACGGGCGGTTACTACTTATGAAATTCGGTTTTGATAACAACCGATTGACGACAAACGAGAAAAAAGCCGAATTGAACGATTTAATAAAAAATAAAATTACGGAGCAAATATAAAAATGACGGAGCAAAACGGAAACGAACGGCAAATAGCAGGTTTGCAGGGAACTTTAGACTACTTCGCTGACCAAATTGATATGAGCATTGCCGAAGACGGTGAAGACGATAACCAATACGCCTTTTGTATGCGGATGCTTCACGCTCAAACGTCGGCATTGTTATACCTGATTAAAAAGGGTCAAGCGAATGTCGAGTATAAAAATAGGTTAGGTGAATGATATGACTAGAGAAGAAATACAACAAATTACGGATGCTTATGCTAAACAGTTAAAGACTCGGAAGCAACAACCGGCGGCAACTGCTACGGATAGCGATTTCGGACAGTCAGAACGCACGGAAGCGGCGTTTAATGACATCAAGCGTCTGACGGTTCGCCACTCGGTAGCCGACAGTATCAAAAGTTTTGTCCTCAAACGGAATATGGAAGCGCAAAAAAAGAAAGAGAAAGCGAAGGAAAACAACCAAACATCCTCGCCTTTTTGGTATTGATTCGACTACTTTTCTGCATCCGGTGGCATCGTTTAGTAAAGCCCGTGCCTCTGATATGCTGACTGCCCAAAGTCCTTACTTTTACTGTGTTTCAAGAAATAACCGGCTTCACGCAAAAATTCCAAATTTGAAAAATAAGTGGTTTTCCGGTTCGTCTGACTCTACTTTTTCAAAAATATCTCACTAAGTCCGGTTTTATTAGTTTTTGTTAGGTTATGAAAGATTCTGAATTATCAATAAAACAAGAAAAATGCGCTCATTATTTGGTCGGCGGTATGTCTATGAAAGATACTGCCGATTTGCTTAGTGTTACTGAAATGACTGTGTATCGTTGGATTCGATTAAAGCCGGTTCAATCGTTAATCAGAGAATTAAGGCGCATCTCAATCGAATACTCAATCGGACGGCTTCAACGTCTGAATGATG
>MWWK01000097.1_pt1 | contig 13961 bp, 12 predicted proteins | sample 1047241 | NCBI WGS metagenome assembly MWWK01 (sample SAMN06349964, study PRJNA376086) | soil metagenome | isolation source: BG12-3 sample Antarctic (ecotone) soil | place: Antarctica | reverse complement strand
ATCTATCTCTCCTACCGGTCTGCTCTGCCGCTGAACTTGCTTTATTAATTCCTCGAGCTGTTTTAAATCAGCCCGGGCGTTTTGACATATTATATTTTTGTTATATGACTTGCTTTTTTGGGGAGTGGATTGAGATTCTTTTCTTTTACGAGCTGGCATGCTTTTTCCTTAATAATTAAAAATTTCTTTGAAATATTAACATAAAGTTATGTTTTTTCGGCTTTGCAACCCGATGCTACTTTATCTAAGCTTTCTTTTAATAAAGCTTGTTCGAACAACAATAGCACAGCAGAACAACTGTTTCAAGAAATTTTAAAAATAGTTAATGAAAAGTGAATTTTCAATCATTTGAATTTAAAGAAAAAAATGGTTAATGCAGGATTTCTTTAATTCAGAGTAATATGATTTTGCTTTTTAAACTCTAAAAAATTTTTACTAATTTCTTCGTTTTTTAGTAAAAAAATTCCTTCTTCTAATCTTGGAATTTCATTGATATACATCGAAAAAGAATTGTGAGTCTTTCCCTCTTTACGAACAACCATCTCACGATTAAGGATTTTATTATATAAGTCTTGGATAAGATTACTATCTTGATCTGATACCAAAATTATAGCTGATTCTGAAACAGTTTATTTAACAAAGATGAAATTCATATTATCCTTTAACGTTTTATCTTGAAAATGTTAAGTGAAATTTTAAGAGGTTTTGCAACATTTGTCAATAAAAATTTAAAAAAACCTTATTGTTACACACTTAAATACTTAGCAGAATCCACAATTGAGTGTACCTCAACATTACACGTTAACCGGCACCTGTTTTTAATGAACGCATTTTGAATAAGATGCCTCTGAGCAAAATGTTTTTATAAATGCAATAATTTTTTCATCGCAAGGATTCCATTGCGGCGAGTAAAAAAATCGTAAATCTTCATGCCAGATCAAATCTACCTGAAAGAATTTTGATTTTCTTTTTTGGTGAATAATTTGTTCAATCCAAATAATGTCATTGGTTTTGGTTTCTTGAAGATGATCGTCATAAACTTCTGTTGCTATGTGTTCATAGAAATTAGTAATTGAAATATCAGAATTCTCTTTTGGAGCTGTTATAACAACGATAACGTTACCGTTTACTTCAGGTAAGACTATCAATTCGTAAGCAGTGTTAATATCATCTATCGAATTATAAATAAACTTATCCAGATATGGTTTTGATAGCACGATTGATCACTCCATGACAGCTTCACTAAAAAAAGACCATCTTATCTCATAAGATGCTTTCGGTTAATCTTTAAAAATATCCTCTAAAGAATTAACGTCTAAAATTCGTTCTCCCCATTTTAACAAACTGTTCTGATCGGCTTGTTCTATTTTATGCCTATAATTTTCTGGGATAACCATAAACTTATGTTCTAATTGTCTCAATAATAATGCACTTTCACCTTGCTGCACCCCTTGTTGTAATCCTTGTTGCAGCCCCTTTTCAATACCCATACGTTCAAAACTGGTAACGTAATCCACTTTCATTTCCTCCTCTAAGATTCCTATAAGTTTTCTACATTCTAACTCAAATTTATCAGGTAAAGCGAATACCCAGTCCAGAAAAGTGAGTAGTGTCATGATATCCTCTCTTTTCCAATTGCGGGTATATAACCGTTTTATTAAGTTCATCTTACTGGTTAGTTTAGCTTCTGGTGATTGTTTATCCAATGTTGCAAGTTGAGCTAGGATAACAGAGGCGAATGGGTTATTAGAAGCTTCTAGTTCTTGAATGCGGGATTTATAATCAATTAGCTTGATAATTGGAAACCGCATCTCTATAGACGAACCCCACAGTTCTTCTTTATAAGCACCAGGTCTCCATTTTGGATCAGGATCAATCAAAATCGCTAAACTCGCAATGGGTTTTTTATGTAAATCCCTTAGCCTGTAGCGGTATGTAAACATACGCTCTTCAAAGTGGGGATCAGATTGGCCTTGAACTTCTAGATGCACCAGTATGTAAGCTTCATCACCATTTTTAAGATAAACCTCCATAAGCTTGTCTATAATGCGATTGGTGATAGGCGCGTTTCTGGCAATTTTACTCAGATCTTTGTCGAGGCTCTTATAGCCTTTTTGCCAGTCGATCTCTGAATGTCGTTCAGGCCAACAATAAGAAACAAAATCCTCAAAATATATGTCTAAAATCTTCTTCCACGGAGCGTCAAACTCTGCTTTTGGTTGAGACATTTTTTACGGCTCCAATCATCATCATAATATTGTTGGCTATCAATTTTTTATAATTGATAGCCACTTGCCATTCTTTAGTAAACAATCGATCCGTTAATGGATTGTTTCTCCACCAGACTCAGACGGAGGTTTTTGTTTACTAATAAGATGCTTTACTCGTATCAAATTGTTCAGTTGCTTTTCGTTCAAATTTTTTGCTGTTGTTACTATATCACTTATCGATAATAAGTAATATTGAATAGTCGTTTTTTTACGATATAAAAAGTCACTACTCGTTAAGGCGACTTCAAACTTTGAATCCATTTGAAAAAGAAACTCAGACAAAAGCTCTTGGCAAACTATATGCTGATTCAATAATGGTAAGTAATCTGATAGACTGTTTAATTGAGACATGGCCTAACTCCTTTTCAGTTGGGTTGTGTTTCGGCGGCGTGTGGGCTGATTCCCATACGCCGCCATATTTCCTACTTTGACAATTTCAGTATAGAATTAAAAAATTAATTATACAACTAATTTTTTAATTTTTTTGCTATACTTTAATTTGTTGGTTTTAAGATTTATCACAAGGATTCTTAATGGCTAAAAAAAAACCCGTTCAAAAATATATAGGTGGAACAACTCATATGAGCTTTGAAATTCCTATTGAGCTTCGCAATGCAGTTAAAGCCAAAATAGCTGCTCAAGGAAAAACAGTCAGAGAAGTAATGCTGGATTTGTTAGAAGATTATGTAAAAGATAAAAATTAAAGAGGTCTATAGACCCCTTTAATTTATAACTTAATATCATTCCCACAACGAAAAAAATTGTTTTTATATATTGCGTTGCCGTTAACTTTCTGTTAATTTTAAGCAGGAAATTCTTAACAACATTAAGGAAAGTTAACATGATGGAAGTTGGCAAAATAAAAGTTAGTGAGATTGCTAAAATAATCAATTCTAGTATTCCTTTGGTAAGTAGGCACTTCAAAGAATATAGCAACACTCAAGTAACAAGAGTTAATAACAGGGTTGTTGGAATAAGTCCAGAAGCCGCTGAAGAATATTTAAAAAATTCTGGTTTTAAACATTTCTATCGCCCTGCAATATTATTATCCGCAAATTTATGTGGTGGCGTTGGAAAAACAACCAGCATATACAACCTAGGCGCTTGTTTGCGACGTATAACAAGTAGGGATACTCCTATTGTTTACGTTGATGGGGATTCCCAAGGTAGTTTCACATCTGTAATCTTTGGTCAACCTGCCGATGATAAAGATCCAATATTAATTGATTTCTTAGAGGGAAAAGCAAGCATTGATGATATCTTAACTGAAGTAAATGATAATATATGGTTTGTTAAATCTAATCTTAATCAAGCCTGGATAGATAAAGTTTTAAATAAACCTCAAGATATTAAAAAAGGAATGCTGAAATTTTATGAAAGCGTCTTTAATAAACTTGGAAAAAACACTAAAATATTCCAAGACCATACACCACAGCTTTCTAATTTATTTGCTTCGAGTATTTGTGCATTAAATCAGTTGGATAATTCAATTTTAAAAGTAGTTCTTATCCCAATCAGAAGCGATAAGTTTGCAATTCAAGGGGCTGATTATATTTTAAAAGAAATCACTGAATTGACAGAAACATTTTCTCTTCCTAATGATCTCGATATCCATTGTTTTTTTTCAAGCATAGATAAAAGAGTGTCCACCACCGCAGAGGCATTTAAAATTGCTAGCTCTAAAGAAAATATCATGAACTATTTGTCATCCGTTGTGATCCGATACTGCTCAGAAATCACAAAAAGCATTATGTCTTCAACTAATGTTTACAGCTCAGGGAAAAGTAATAATGCTGCTGAGGATTATCAAGACTTATTACAATATATATTTAGTTATGAAAAAACAAGGAATTGTTAAATGGCCAACCTAGAAGAAATTGCTAAATCACTCAATGTAAAATTAATTATTCCAAAATTGCATTCACATGACGAAAAAAAAGTCATTGGTTCCAAACGACGCGCCTGGTTGGACAATGAAGAAACAAAAGGGGTCTATGAACCCCTTAACAAAAAGGGGTTTATAGACGGGGTTGATCAACCCCTTTTATCAACCCCGTCTATAAACCCCGTTGATCAACCCCTTTTGCGAAAGGGGTCTATAAAAGGGGTCTATAAGCCCCTTTTACTTTCTTTACAAAATTTGCGTGGAAATCCTTTGTTAATCGCTCAGTGTCTTTTTGAGTTATCTAAATTTGATGATAAGCATATTACAAAAAATATTACTCAATCTGAAATAATGAGAATATTACAATTATCTAGAGATTCAGCGCGAACTGGATTAAGATTTTTGTTGAAAAATGAGTTGATTAAAAGGGTTCATTTTCAACCAGGAAAAGCTGGTTGGTCAAAATATAAATTGAAAAATGATCTTTTTGATGAATTGGATCGAGCTTACCAAAAGGGGTCTATAAGCCCTATTAAAAAAACCATAGAACAAAAGGGGTCTAACAGTAGTAGTAGTGTTAATATCGATCTAAAAACTACAACTACTAATTTCAACCCCGCGCGCGAGCTGCCAGAAAGTTGGCAAGCGGTAGAATATAGTTTATTAGCTCATATAGGTTTTACTCAGACCCACCTGTTGCAGCTCTCCAAACTCGACTCTCTCGAGTTGAGCATAGTGCAGGATTCGATTTACCACTTTGCCTTTGACCTCAAGCACAACAACAAAGCCTTGAGCATCAAGGGCGACCCCCTGAATTATTTCATGGGCATTGTTTCAAAACGCGGCGCGTACACGGCTCCCTCGAATTACATCGATCCCGTTCTCGAAGTCATGAACGCGTACCACAAAAACAAGGAAAAAAGCGAAAAACAAAAAGCGGATATTGAGCAAAAGGTGCAAGAAATCGAATTTAGAACCTGGCACGACAACTTAAGCGACAGCGAGGTGGAGGAACTTATCCCTGATGAAATCCGCAATAGCCCTAGCCCAACCCCCACATTCAAACAAACCCTAAAAACCCAGTTTCTCAAAAAATATTACCGAGAAACCCTTTGGCCGCTACGCAGGCGAGAACTTTGCGCCTCAACTGCCAACTGGACGACCATCGAGCCTGTGACCCCGTAAATTCTGCACAATTTACCCGGTTTTGCAAAAACCAGATTCATCATCCCTCAAATCCCCCATAAAACGAAAACCAAGGCGCATAGGCGAGCCTTTGTTAAAAAATTAAACCTGAAGGCAACCTAAGACTAAAAACGTCTAGAATCGCAAATTCTTAGCCTTTTAGTTAATTGAAAAACTTTTTTGTTCAGTGTGGTGTTTTCAGGGGCGCGGTCGCCCAATGATGCGTAGCGTATGCGTAACCGCTCAACGCGAAAGTTAGCTTCATGAGACATTAATTTGCGATACGATGGTTTGCCAGTCATAATCGTTTGTCGATATAGCCGTTAGTGAAAACTAAACCAACAACCGACTGCGTTGACAAGTCACCGTACCGCCAGCGGGAAACATATCATGCCGTATCCAAATGCCATAGACTGGCGCATATTTTAGAACCCACGGCCGCACGGTTAAGAAATCAAGATATCACCTATCAAAAAACCGAGCATCGTTACAACACGCTGTCCGCACGAGAGCGAGAACAGCTGACCCCGTGGCTACAATCTCACCTTAGCGGCATCTAAGCCATCCAGCATCAAAAAAACCGCCCTGGCGCATTTATTACTCGGTGATTGTCATTGTCCTGCTGCTTTGGTGCTGATAATACATACCTTGGACGCATTAGGGTTATGGGTACGCTAGGGCTATCAATTTTTAAGCTTATACCGTACTTCGTATTTACCGTTTTTCATATCCACTTAAGAGCAAGCCATGTTAAGTGCCTCTGGAGCGGTTGAATGCTTCGGTATTGCCTCTTTTTCTGGGTGGCAAAACGAATAAACCGCATAGATAACACATAACGCTAAGGCAACATGGACTAAGATTTCCCAAACGCCTTTCCAGTTTCCCCAAGTGACTTTGACTTTGTAATCATTTTGTTTCTTGTCGTTTATCATCATTTTTTACACCCACACTATATCCGCGCTCATCCTAATCTAAACAAGCCGTGTGATACAATCCTCATTTCGTGCTTTCCAAATCGCGCACTTATCATTCAAGATTATTGAATAGGGATTCCCCATTTTTTCAATGCCCCATATTTTTATTTTGATTAAATTAACCCGCCAGTCCTGAGAAACCAAAAGCCCAAGCGGTCATAAAATAATTGCAGGGTTCAAGCACCCGTTGAACCATCAATGGTTACTGTGCGCCCTTATGGGTCTTTGGCCTTTGTGTTTTAGCGACTCCCCCACAGTGGCAGTGCATTTTGGTCTTGTGATTTTAACAGGTCTTTAGCTCAACGCGAGGATTGCTGCAGCAGATTATTTTTAGCGGCTATAAAAAATCAATGTGTGTATTTGTCCTTCAATTTTATTAGCTGTCCATCATTTACCGCCTCTGGCTTGTCAAGCAGGAGCTTGATAGTCGCTGCCTTGATTTTAAAACGTAACCCTGTTCAGTTCGTTACCATTAGGCCGCATAGCTACAAAAGTTATGCCAAAAAGCGTTGGGACAACCCGAGGAATTTGGACGAAGTGCCCAGCATCGAACGATAGTGAAAGCGCACTTATCATTCAAGATTATTGAATAGGGATTCCCCATTTTTTCAATGCCCCATATTTTTATTTTGATTAAATTAACCCGCCAGTCCTGAGAAACCAAAAGCCCAAGCGGTCATAAAATAATTGCAGGGTTCAAGCACCCGTTGAACCATCAATGGTTACTGTGCGCCCTTATGGGTCTTTGGCCTTTGTGTTTTAGCGACTCCCCCACAGTGGCAGTGCATTTTGGTCTTGTGATTTTAACAGGTCTTTAGCTCAACGCGAGGATTGCTGCAGCAGATTATTTTTAGCGGCTATAAAAAATCAATGTGTGTATTTGTCCTTCAATTTTATTAGCTGTCCATCATTTACCGCCTCTGGCTTGTCAAGCAGGAGCTTGATAGTCGCTGCCTTGATTTTAAAACGTAACCCTGTTCAGTTCGTTACCATTAGGCCGCATAGCTACAAAAGTTATGCCAAAAAGCGTTGGGACAACCCGAGGAATTTGGACGAAGTGCCCAGCATCGAACGATAGTGAAAGCGCACTTATGCGTTGACTATCGTCAACGCTATTCATTAGGTAACTTAATTAAATGCTAGGCTCAGGAACTTTTAATTTAAAATGACCGCCCGCCAAGGGAAACGCCACTTTTCGCCTCATCTTTGCTAAAGCTTTCGTTTGGCCATAGGGATGCGAGGGGATGCGAGCGAGGCACTGTTGGCCAATCTTAGCTAAATACCAGCTGCGGTACAAAACTCGCACGCTCAAAGCCTAGGAGTACATAAGACTCATGCGTCACCCTCTCCGCGCCTCTTTTGTCACCTGGGTAATTTTGTGAGCGATGTCTCGCACCGTTCGATGATAGCCTGCTTAAAACGGCAGGGCGCATCAACATGAATTGGTAAGCAGTAGGTGCAAAATTGGTAGGCACTGGCAATGACCTTTTAAAAAGCGGGGTTGAGATTTTAGTTATCCCTAAACAGGGGTGGTCATTCCCAGCGTTAAATTTTACGGGGTAACTTTTACCCGTGTAGACTATCGTCAACGGCTTGAATTATGATAGGGCTATGGATAATGAATCTAAACCCTATGGCGATTTATCGCTACTTTCCATTGCCGATTTAAAAGAACGGTGGTGCTATACCAAGGCGGGCATCCACAAGTTGGCGAGCGGGGAAGACTTTCCAAAACCGATAGCCAAGGTTAACAAAGGTAAGCTGAGTATTTTTACTAAAGACGATATCCTGGCTTACGAGAAAGATAAACCCTGGTTGTTTAGTCAAAGCCTAAAAGTAGCCAAGCAGCGGGGCTATTACTACTGTCAGAATACTCAATAAAGTAGACTCCACATCCGAAATTGACACCCTTCCCAGGCCGCCATACTGCGGTATTCACAACCTGTTTTTGGTTGCATTCTTAGGAGAACCTCGGCATTAAACCCACCCTGCATTATGGCTAAAAAGCCACATCAGACCAATAATTGAGTGGAGCGACCCATAAAAAGAAAAGTACCCACTCACAGATTTATCGCCAACGCACACCGGACGCATGCGTCATCGGTGTTCAAAAAACCCTTAAAAATAAGCCTTTTTATAACTTTTATTTGCTTAAAAATAAAAAATCATTTATTCACAGGCAAACTGTCGTTTTAGTGACATCCTAATGACGAAACTTGCTACTAAAATGCTAAAAAATGACATTTCAATTTTACAATCTTTAAAGCTTTGAAATTATTTAAGTTTTTATTTACGCCAAAAAACAAAAACAGCAGGTTTTAGCATTAATTGTCATTTTTTGTCACTGGATGATTTATGGCGCTTTTAAGATTTGTCATCTTTTGACATTTTTGAGCATTTTTTGACATTAAATGTGATTTGCTATTTTTGAAATTTGTCATTTTTCGACATTAAACGTCGTTTTTTGACATTGAATGTCACTGAGTCTCACTGGTGTTCTTTAGGTGCCACTAACTGCCTATTTTTGTCCTTAAAATGCTAAAAATTTTCATTAAACGTCAAAAAATGTTACAAAATGCTATTTTTTTGAGTTTTTTAGCTGAGTGCATAAAAAGTAATATCAGCCTTTTACTTTTAAAAACGTCAAACGATTAGCAGGATAAAAAGTAAGATAGGTTTTTTAAGTTAACCATCTAAAAATCAAAATCTTAACAAAAAAGCTAGCCTTTATCTGGCTGGTTTCAAAAAATAAGTCACACAAATTTTTTCAATAACACATCAATTTTCGTCATGAAAAGGACTTGAGTACTTCAAAAAAAACCTGGCAATAGTTATGCCACTCATTTTACAAAAAGCATTCGATACCGCGCCTATTTTTGGATTGGTTATCGGTAATAAAATGGACGAAATATAGATCTTGTTTCGATGGCTTTGCTTATGAATGCATGCACCACAAGCATCCCCTAAAAAATAGGATGCTTTATCTGTTTTTGCTTTTTATTCTTACATTGAGTTCAATAAAAATATTCTATTTAGTTGAAAACCTTTTTTTGCATATTCCGGCTAAAACCAAAGCGGTTAGTCTAAGAGCTTAAACATATTTTTTAATATAAAAGTTGGCAAAAATTTTAAAAATAAAATGGCGGCTTTTTTTGGTTAAAAATATAAAGTTAGCTGAAAAGTCGTTTACGCTTGTATACAAACGTGTTACGCCGTCACATGCCTGTATTACATTTGTAATACAAATATTGCTCCCCAATGCATTGATTTTTAAGATGTTTACAGTTGTCCTACAAATTGTATACATTTTGTATGACAGTGTATTTTTTTTGTATACAAAGCCTCTTGAAAAATTAGCACAAAAATTACGAAAAAGCCTACTAAAATAGCTGTATACCTGATGTAATACAACGGTGCGTCCGGTGTGCGCTTACAATTAGTGATATGCTTCAGTGCTTTCTTTTTAAAATTGTTTTACTCAATTATTCCGACAATGCGGCCTTTTAAGCATAATAGTAGGGTGGGTTTAGTGCCGAGGTTCTCCTAAGAATTCAACAAAAAATAACGGCCATTTTTTATTAAAGTTCCGATGAGTTTTATTAAAAAAATAGAGCCTTTTTAATGCGACCAAAGCGCGTACTTAAGTTGACTATTTTATTTAAAGCTGGCATCTTGATTATGTAGTGTCATTCGTAGTATCCGAATCAAGGCATTAGCATTGTATGACACGCTGTACATGCTATTCAAAAAGATTTTTAAATAAGGAGTTGCTTAATGTTCCCTAAAGAAACACCAAATTCAAGAACAACATCATTAGAAACAAAGCAAGTGCAAGAAAACCAAACTTCATTGATAGAAGCAGTTAAAAAAAATGACCAATTAGAAATTTTTAGGCTTTTGGGTTTTGAGGAAGAGCCATTTGTAAGAAAGTCTATTTATGAAATTAACTCGAAATATGGGGGAAGTATTTTACATTGGGCAGCGGCTTTTGGCGGCAATGATTTTATAATGCGTTTATTTGAAGCAGGAGCAGAGGTTAACAAGCAAGATAAAGAGGGTAGAACGCCGGTTTATATCGCTGCTCAAGAGGGACATGCAGCAGCGATACGGGCGTTAACGGACGCACGTGCTGATGTGAATATTCAGGATGCTAGTGGTACAACACCGGTTTTTATTGCTGCTAAATACGGGCGTGCTTCAGCCATAGAGGCTCTGCATGCCGCAAGGGCTACTGTGAATACATCACAGGGCAGTTTAACGCCAGTTTGGATTGCCGCTTATAATGGGCATGCGGTAGCAATACGTGCATTAAAGGCCGCAGACGCGGATATGAATACACCAAGTGGTGGCAAAACGCCAGTTTTTATTGCTGCTCAAAACGGGCATGCCTCGGCCATAGCTGCCCTGCATTATGCAGGCGCAAATGTGCATCAATATAATAACTCTAAAGAAACGCTGATGTATGCCGCCGCTAAAAATGGACATACAGAAGCGATACTCACACTAAACAGGTTAAAGGTAAGCGTGTATCAGCCTAATCAAGATGGCGAAACGCCGCTGTATGCCGCCGCTAAAAATGGGCATACAGAAGCGATACGGGCATTAACGGACGCAGGCGCAAAAGTGGATAAAGATAATAAAGCTAAAGAAACGCCGCTGTATGCCGCCGCTAAAAATGGGCATACAGAAGCGATGCGAGCATTAACGGACGCGGGCGCAAAATTGAATAAGCTTAATCAATATGGCGAAACGCCAATTGAGATTGCTGCTGCAAATGGACATGAGTCAGCAGTAAAGATTTTATTAAAGAAAGGCGCGAAAGAGCGGAATAGAGCATTAAGCAAAGCCAAAGATACAGAAGTCATTAGCCTATTGGAAGAGCATATCAACCAATACCCTCAGGGGATTAATCCACCAAGAGTTAAGGAAGAGGTTGCCGTTTATGCTCCGGTTAACCCTTTTGCATTGCTGTTAAGAGAAGAGCGTTTTACAAAATTCCCCAAAGTTATTACGCCAGTCGAGACTATGAATCAAGAAGCTTCTATTTCGACTAGGCCGCCTAGTTCTCTTGAACAAAAGAACCCTCCTATACTGCCATCGTTTAAGCAGCCTAGACCTGTCGATAAAGATAACGTGATTGGAGTGAGGCAGCCCCTGGGGTTGCTTCAGAAAACGGAAAAAATTGTACGCTAAGCCGTTTTTAGGTGCCGGAATCCATCGATGAGCAATACAGCATGTAATGTCTATCACTAGACCTCGGTCTATTGATAGACAGTAAGCTTTTGAAAAATCTCTATCAATAGAGTCGGTTTTTTAATATGATAGGCTTTCTATCATAACTTCTAGAACCTAATGATTGAAAATGAACGTTGGTTACGCCCGCACCTCAACAGTCGATCAGCTGGCCGGATTTGAAGCCCAGTTAAAAGAACTCACTGCGGCAGGCTGTGAGAAAATTTTTAAAGAGCAAGTATCTTCTGTAGCTGTGCGTGCCCAACTTCAAGCAGCTATTGATTTTTTGCGCGAAGGTGATGCTTTAGTTATTACAAAAATTGATCGTTTAGCGCGATCTGTTGCAGATTTGCTTACCATTATCCAGAAATTAGAAGAAAAAAAAGTGGCTGTTCGTATTCTTAATTTGGGCATAAATACTCAGACGCCTACCGGAAAATTGATGTTGACCGTTTTAGGCGGAATCGCACAATTTGAACGGGAAATCATGTTGGAACGTCAGCGTGAAGGCGTTGCCAAAGCAAAAATGCAGGGCAAATATAAAGGTCGACAACCTATTTCGTCTATTCGCAAAAAAGAAGTGATACGTCTTGCAACAGAAGGCGTGTCTAAAGCCAATATTGCCAGGCAGCTTAAAATAGGAGAAGCCACAATATATCGAATGCTAAAAAAGACACTTAGCAATGAATCAAAAAAATCAAGCTAATTTGTCAAGTACTACTACGATCTAAAAAAATAAATAGTAGCGAAGTTTACAAAATGCTTTTTATGATAAAAAGTTATACTCTTAATTTACTACTCATCGCTTCCGTTAGATTTTCTTTCGGACGAACACTAGATTCTTTCTTGAAACTTTCGTAGACATCTCTAAAGTCTTCCATATCGCATTCATACTGCGGATTAATGGCATCAATTTCAATTTCTGTTAAATCATCTGTAACAAAAGCCTTTTGTAGGTCATGATAATCCGTCAGTAGCGCACTCTTTTTTGAAAATTCATGCTCGTTTTCTTGAGATATTTGGGAACTATTAATTATCATTACTTGACATGCTAGCAGATCTGTCATCTCACATTTAAGGCCAGCACACCTTTGGAAAATTGTGTTCGCGTTATCTCCCATGCTTTCGACTATTAAATATAAAATGTCTTCTGGACCGTTGTATATTTTTACAGAGTCTGAAAAACCTAATTCCTTAGCTTTTTCGAGGATTTGTTTTTTTGCTTCTAAAACTTCGTTTAAGTTCATTGATATCTCCTAAAGCCTTAAATTTCATTTATCAAAAGGCTATCACATATAGAATTATTTTTCAATCATTTATTTTTTAAAATGTTTGGCTGGTTTAATCCGAAGTTGTTTTTAGAGACTTTTTCCCATCTGTATCCGGCGGAACTTGCGAACTTTTCATTTTTTGCGTTTCTTCAGCCTTAACAGTATCTTCTTCAGAATTTTCAGGCTGTTTAAATTGACTTAACATATTAACATTAACAGTATTGTTAAGGTTTTGACTAGGTTCTACCATGTTGGTTAAAGCATTTGTCACACCCAGTAAGTTATCTCTTTGTAAATTAGCAGCAGGCGTCTCAGGAGCTATTTGATGTGTTCCATCTGCCTTTGTTGTTGCAGTTTTCAATATCTCTGCAAAATAATTAATAAATTCTTTGCTATACCTTAAAAAAGCAACTCTAGTTGCGTCTGGAATTGCTGACTCAACTAGATGTGCAAGCGCCTTCCTTGTATCAAATGCAGTTACCAACAAAGCTAGTGCTTCGCCACTAATTTCTTTTTTAGCGCTCGCCTCCAGCTCTTTCTTTAGCTGCTTAGTGCTTCCACTAGTAGGAATACCTAATAAACGTTTATAATCTACGTATGCTTGCAGCATATTACCAATACAATTATCAATGGCAAGCGTGACAATATTATTACCACTGCCATATCTTGCCTCTAAAGAGTTTAAAATTGAAGATTCTTTTTTAACAACTGCCAGACACTTAATTATTTCGGATATTTTATCCACTTTTTGATTTTTATTTGCTTCTTCAGTTTCTTGATTCTCTTTTTTCTCATAATTTATCAAAGAATTTTTTAATTCTTTGATATCAGATCTTTTTTCTAAGTTTTCTAGCAAGGTCTTAATTTTTATTAAATTTATATTTCCCGATGGATAGGATTGGAAACTTAAAAGTTTTGAAAATAAATTATTTTTCTCTGCCTCATCTTTATAAATTTCTTCGTGTGTAAATTCATTTCTATAATATACAAAGTCACGAATACCTTTTAGGGTTTCTTCTTCTATTGGCCCAATTTCTTCCTGAGAGTCCCTGATAAAGCATAATCTACCCCCCAGATTACAAGCTAAACGAATAATGGCTCTTTTTTGAATCTCATCTATCTCTCCTACCGTTCTGCTCTGCCG
>MWWK01000096.1_pt1 | contig 14005 bp, 21 predicted proteins | sample 1047241 | NCBI WGS metagenome assembly MWWK01 (sample SAMN06349964, study PRJNA376086) | soil metagenome | isolation source: BG12-3 sample Antarctic (ecotone) soil | place: Antarctica | reverse complement strand
GGTAACGACGCCCCATACTTCGCCGCCAGAGTAAGTCCGCACAACGAAATCGCCGCCGCGCCTTATTATCACCGTGTCACCAAACTTCGGCGCGAGCGAACGGTCAACGATCAAAACGTCGCCGTCGCAGATGCCGGGTTCTAAATCCGTGCCGGAGGCCGTCAGTCCACAAGTAGAGACTGGATTGTCGATGAGCATGCGATTGAGATCGGTGAGTTTATACTCCAACTCATCAACGGCGGGCGGCTTCCTAAAAGGGATGATCTTCGCGCTCATTTCCGCGCCCTCCTTCCAGACTTCACCTGTCTCCGCTGTTGCATGGCGCGAAGTTTCTTAAATGACTCAATCCAGTCATCACGAAGCATCAACGCTTGGAAGGTGGCGAAGAACGTCACGGCGTTTCGCTCGCTCGCGTCGTCTTCGCCGCTGGCCTGTCTGAGCAAATCGATCAGCGCGGCGGCGGCATCGTTGAGGCTTGCGGGTTGAAGGATGCGAACGACAAGGTGCATCGCGTAGCTGAGATCGGGATCGTTGATCGTTTTCGACAATGCGACTCTTTGCCCTTCGATCTTCGGAATGGTGAAATGCGCGGGCGCGGCGGCTTTGTGTTTGCCGATGGCCTTCGCCTGTGCGGTCTGAACGCTTGGCGCGGTGGTCGTCGCCGTTTTGGTTGTGGCGCGTCGGCTGCTCGTCGTGCGCGCGGTTCCCTTGCGCGCCGTGCGGCTGGTAGTCTTTTTCATGCTCATAATCATCTCGTCCTTTCGTGGTGTGTGGTTGTGGGTCATGGGCGCGGCTTGTGCTGATGACACAGACCGCGCCCGCTTCCTTGTGCGGTTAGTTCCCTTCTGCTGCGACCGGCGCACCGGCTTTCAGAATCCTGTCGGTTGCTCGAAAGATGCGGCGCGCTGACTCGTCGGGGATGACTTCACCCTGCAACCAGTTTTGGATATAACCTCGCGCGTACTCAGCGCCGTCCAGCCCCAACGATTCGCAGCACAGAAGCGCAACGCTCTCCGCTTCGACTTCGCGTAAGTTCCTCGGCGTGGCTTCCGTGTCGGCGAATTCCATCTCTGCGGTGTGTCCCAAGACGACATGCCCTAACTCATGAAACAGCGTCTTGTGGGGAAGTTGCGCGAGCGGGTTGATGGCAACCTCCCGGCTCCTGGCGTAGCCCTGCACGTTGCCGTCTGACAGTTCAAACGGGACTTGCTCAACGTCCAACTCGAACAACGCATCGAGCTTTGACCACTCCGGTATCTGAATCGGCGGCATGTCCTCGCCCTCGGTCTGTGACAAGGCAAACCAGCGCGCCTTGTACATGAATCCCAAGTGACGCTGATCGGGGTCGGCCTTGTCCTTGAAACTGATCGGCTGGCAGAGCACCAACGCCTTCTCGCCTTTCTTCACCTGACGGCCTTTGCTGAGCCAGCCGGGGTAGGTGTTGATCGGCGCGGGCGGGATGCCTCTGGCCCCGAGTTGGACGATTGCCAGCAGTTGATTGCCGACGCTGTAGGAATGAAATGCGTTGTAGGCTTGAAGGATGAGGCCGGGCTTGGTGACGGCTTCCGAGAGTAGCGTTGACCACGCGGACGCGACAAGCATCTGCGCTTCGCTCAACAGGTCGGCGGGCGTGGTGGTTGTGGGTAAGGGTTGCGCGGACGCGGCGGGGTGTTGTAGATTCTGCATGACTGGTTCTCCTTCGACGGTGGACTAAGTTAAAAACAATGAGCGGGGAAGTGTTCAAGCACCTCCCCGCTCGCTCTATTTAGTGCGACAATTCAACGTAACGACGGACGAGCCGGTGCGCTGCCCGGTGCCAGCAGGGGAACTTCCCTTTCTGCCAAGCCTGACACTGGCAGACACCGTTCGAGTGATAGATTTCGTTTGAGTCTGAGAGGATTAAGAGTGCATCGCCCTCATCGTGGATGTAAGGATTATCTTCAAGCTGACGCTTCGCTTTCGCAATCGCGGTCTGCCAGCGTCGGGCATCTTTCCCGCCTCGCTCAGTTGCCAAATCAAACGCTGCCTGTGCGACTTCTTCAAGTATCTGTAAGTTCAATAACATTTCATTCTCCTTTTTGGTTTCGACGGTGGAATTTTCGATCTCGGTTTCTTCCGTGAACTGAAAGAAACCGAAATATGTCGATCATTATTGCTCCCGATAGTCACCGCGTAGCGGGCGTGTGCGTAGCACCGAAGCGAACGCTTTTGTGAGCGGAGAGCACCCCGAAGGGGTTGACGAGGGAGCATAATGAGAAGACATATTTCGGTTAACTAATGTTCGGTATAGCGAAGCGAATAGAGCGAAGTCCCGCACTGAGCCTGCGAAGTGCGCCCTTATTGCAGCCTTCTTCTCAGGCTGCACGGTGAAAGCGTTCACCGTATCTTGTGCCTTCCCTTCTCTCTCATCAAACATCTTGCGCTCTCCTTCCAGTCGTGGTAACTTGTTGAACTGTTAGACGAGATATTACCTGAACCTGTCCAGCAAGTCAACAAGTATGGCAAAGAAAGCAGAAGAGTTGGTGACGCAATCGGAGGCTGCCGCGCGGCTTGATATTCCACTCGCGCGGCTCAATCAATGGGTGCGGCGTGAACGTGTGCGCGTCGTTGAACAGTACGGGCGGCGACTGGTGTACCTCTCCGACGTGATGGCTTATCAGCCGGAAGCGAATAAGGGCGGCAGACCGGCGACGAAGAAAGGCGGGAAGAAATGAGCAAACCAAAGGGAGCGGCCACGATGAAGTGGCTCGCACAAGTTACGCTGCTGATGATCGCCCTCGGTGCGATCACATTAGCAGGGGCGGCGCAGGACAACTCTGCGCCGCCGTCGCCGAGAGCGCAGCCGCAGACTGAACGAGAGCGCAAGGAGCAGGAGCGCCAGCGGAAGAAGGAAGAGAAGGAAGCGGCCAAGCGCCAGCAGCAGGTGGGCGTGCGCTGCGCCAGAGTACGCAAGAAGAATTGAGCGCCAGCAGCAATGGCACATCTACGAGCGGGAAGAAAGGCGAGAAGAAATGACGGATGAAGAACGGCAGCGGCAAATGGATTTCATCGTGGACACGCTCGCGCGCCTGACGAGTACGATGAGCCAGTTAGCCGAAGCGCAGGCGATTGATACAGAGCGCATCACGCGCGACCGCGCACGCATTGCCCGGCTCGAAGATTCGTTCGTGATCCTGACCAAGCTGGCCGAGAGCTATGGCGAACGCATCGGGAGCGTCGAAGAGTCGGTGGCGGCCTTGCGGCGTCTCTCCGGCGGGGATGTCGGCAAGGGTCTGTGAGCGAAGGCGTCAACCCTGCCGCGCTTCTCAGCGGCTAATTCAACAGGGGGCGACACTCGATGCGCGACGGTGTACCCCTCGGACATGCTCGACGCTCGAAACTCCGTTGGGCTGCGCTCGCTTCCTCTGCGATTAGCAGAGGCGACATGATCAAACGCGGTGAAGGATGAACTATGAAAACTATCGTCCTGGCAAACCATAAGGGCGGCTGCGCGAAGACGACGACGGCGCTCAACATGGCCGTCGCGCTGGCGGCAAAGGGCGCGCGTGTGCTCGCCGTCGATCTCGACTTACAAGGTAACCTGAGCGCCGCGCTCGGCGCAGACCTCGCCGAACTGGAAAGCACGCGCAAGACCGTCCACCGGATGCTGCTCGACCAGAGCGCGGACTTTTCCGAATACATCTATCATTCACGGCCCCGGCTCGATGTCCTGCCCGCCTCCCTCGATTCCGAAGTCGCGCCTGCGCTCGATTCGATGGTCGTCTCACGTGAGTTGAGGCTGAAAGACAAGCTGGCTCCGGCGCACAATCACTACGATTACTGCGTCATTGACACACCGCCTGCGCTCGGCGTGCCGACGATGAACGGCCTCGTCGTCGCCGATCTCGTCATCATCCCGATTGAAACCTCCCTCTTCGCGCTGCTCGGTCTGACGCAACTCTTGAGAGTGGTCGCGCAAGTTCGCCAGGCGCACTCGCCCGATCAATTCGTGATGGCGCTCTCGACGATTCACGCGGCGCGGCAAAACCTCGACAAGCAAGTGCGCGCGGAAGTGATAGATAAGTTCACCGAAGAATTTGTTTTCCGCACGACAATTCCCCGCCTCGTCTCCATCGGCGAAGCGACGGCCAGTTTGAAAGCGGTCGTGGAGATAGATCCATCCTCCCCGGCCACCCTCGCTTTTTATCAACTCATTCGTGAGATAAAGGACTTGATCGGCGATGAAAAAGAAACAGCGGCAAGCCATCAGCGAATCTCTAAGTAAGGCGCTGGAGACTCCGAAGCGCAGACCGTCGCCCGCGCTCAACGAGATTCTTTCTCAGTATGCTCCGCTGGCAGCACCGGAGTCGTCGCCCGAAGCGGATCAAGCCACTCGACTCAACTCAACTCAACCTGACTCAACTCAACTCGACTCAACTCACATCAGCACGCCGCGAACCAAGCCAGCGCAAAGGCCGATTGCCCCGGAGCGCGATTTCAACCGTCGGCCAAATTCACTGGAACGGGATGCGCTGCCGAAGGGTCTGTTTCCCGGCACGTCGAAGAAACTTTATGACGCACTCTATCTGCGCACGCGCGGCGCGGTCGTGCCGGTGCGCTCAATTCAGGCGACGCGCACGGAGGTCATGCGGTGGGCGGGCATCGGCGGTTTGAATACGTTCCTCTCACACATCAAGCATTTAACGCGGGTCGGCCTCATCGTGCGCCAGTTTGAGATCGGCAATAAAGAGGGCGCGATTTACGAAGTGAGAATACCTGAAGAGTTGAACCTGCCGGACTCAACTCAACTCAACTCAACTCAACCCGACTCGACTCAGATCAACTCAACGCCGAATCGGGTACATGACTCAACTCAGAAACTGATGCGAGTTGAGTCGGGTAATCTCGTTGAAAACAAAGATGCTTCCATTGATCCTAAGACTTCTTTTAAGACTAAAGATCAAGATGATGAGCGTGCGCGTTCCATCGGTCAGATTTTCATGGAGATGGAGCGGCAAGTCACCGGCGCGAACAAGTCCACGCTTGAACAGTGGGCGAAACTCAAAGGTGTGCTGCTCAGTGAATTGAAATCGGTGGCAACGCGCGCAACTGTCAACTCGGCCTCGGCGATACTGGCCGAACACTTGACCCGGCGCTTTGCCAAACCTGACGCGCTGCTAAAGACAGGGAAGCGCGCGACGGAGCCGGTGCCGCTCGCGCCTGAAGAGATCGCGCCGCCTGACCCGGATGAGCTGGCAGAGTTCGAGCGGGCGCGGGCTGAGTTGGAAGGGAAGTAGCGGTTGGGACTTGTCGGAACTAGAAAAAGCTAGAAAAAGCTAGAATTTCAATGAGAGGGCGGACTTAACAAAACTTAACATTTTTCAATCTAAGAAAACCTAAGAAAACCTAAGACTTCGGGCGCAGGAGCGGAAGAATTGCCAGAATTGCAAGACGCTATAAAAAAGCCTCTGCCGTACAAAACCGCACACCTAAAAAAGAGGGTGAATCTGGAAACCCCATGAGCCAGGCGATAACTCCATGAGCCAGTGTGGGGCCGGCAGCCTCATGGATGCTTCGGAGGTCGGTTATTTGGAAACCCCATGATGTCCCAAGAAAACCTAGTATTCGGCGTTGAAAGCTGGAGCGGGGCGTGTTGCAAGGTAAAACGCCCGCAAGTGCTGCAAGGGATGCGGGTTATTCGGAATCCTTTGCCCGTGTGGACGTGTACCGTACCCTAGCAAAACCTAGCATTTTCGCTGAGAAGTTCCCGGCAGGAATCTGACATTTTGAACTTAACAAAACTTAACAAAACTGGTAGTGGCTCACTCAAGAGAGGGAGCTAGTGAACGGTTATAGTCATATAGAAAGAGGCGCAGGCAGATGTTATGCATGGCCTCAGACTTGGAGAATGACAAGCTCTTTCTGACGAAGCGCCCGAGCCTCTGTCGTAATGTGTTGTTCCATCTTTCCACGTGCGCCGTCCAGCCGGTCTCTTTGCCCGCTGCGGTGTGTTGGTCGGAAGGGATGACCAACTGGTACGCTTTCCAGAAGTCGCTGTAGCAGTGAGCCTGACGATAGAGAGCGGGAATCTGCTGCCAGAGTTTTCGACAAGCGGCTTCACTGCGGTCACCGATATGGTAGGCGACCACTTGACGAGTGGCGCGACATAAAGCTATCCAAACCCAACGCTTATTGCTCTTCTTGAGTACAAATGACCAAAGTTCATCCAACTCCAGGGTGGTCGCGGCTGGGTCTGAAGGGTCTGGTGCCATCAGCGTCTCGCTCAAGTCAGGCAACCTCGCCTCTTTTTTTGAGCCAGGCGGTGACGGTTTGTCGGGAGACGCCGAAGGTGCGCGAGAGCCCGCGCAGACTACTGCGCTCGTGATAAGCGCGCAGGATTTGCTCGCGCTCAGCTTCGGTGTAACCGTTGGGTTGCGGGCTCTCGCGGCTCTGGCGTCCGCAGTCTGAACAGAGATAGCGTTGTTTACCATTTTGGGTTAAGCCATTGCGGGCGAGTTGGTCGCTGCCGCAGTGCAGACATTTGAGAGTTACCATGCCAGAGAGTTTATCTCCTCTCACAGGTTTGAGCCACTACCCATGACAAAAGGAGAGGCACCGCAGCTATCGAGCAGATTGGGATCTTGTCAGGCTACAAAGGAGTCGCGGTGCATGATGGGTTCACGGCATATGACCAGTACCGGCAATGTCAGCACGGCCTGTGCAATGCACATATCTTGCGGGACTTGAACTACGTGATCGAAACGAGCAAGCCCGATTGGGCGCAGGAGATGAAGCAGTTGCTGCTCGACATCAAAGCGGCAGTAGGCACAGCCGGTGAGGCAGGAAAGAAGCGATTAGCTTCGTGCCGGAAGGATGAGTTCCTGAGACAGTATGACCGGATAGTCTCGGAAGCAGGGAAGCTCTATGAGCCATTGCAGAGGAAGAGAGGCCGGGCCACAACGCGGCGACCAAAGGAGTCGCCAATCAAGGCGGCAGCCCGCAAACTCGTCAATAGATTAAGCGCCAAGCGCGATGAAATCCTGCGGTTCATGAATGACTTTCGAGTACCGTTTGATAATAATCAGGCGGAGCGAGACCTGCGGATGCTGAAGGTGAAGCAGAAGATCAGCGGGTGCTTCCGCACAGAGAAAGGTGCATCGGAGTGGTGTCGGGTGAGGAGTTATGTCTCGACGATGAAGAAACAAGGTCACGGTGTCATGGAGACGATGAGAAGTGTGTTCGCCGGAAAGAGCATCATGCCCGCCATCCGCTGCTAGAGTCTCTCACGGCTCGTCCCACCCAAATGAAGTGAGCGATTGAAGAAAGTAGAGAAACTAATCTAGAGGTCTGCCACCTGAACAGTCACCTTTTTAAGTGTATGATTCGCGCGTCCGAGAATGAGAGCATGTAAGATACTAATGTCCTTTGATAAGGAGAGAAGATGAAACATTTACGAGTCTTATGCCCGTTCCTCTTTCTACTTGTAATTGCCCATGCGGTAAACGCGCAAGATGTAGTTGAGCCTGAAATAGGCACAATAGACGGTTTGAAGGACATGCACCGCGTCTATGTGATCTGTGAGGATGATGATGCGCGCGCAACGATTGAAAGGATGCTGAGCGGCTATACAGGTGTTGAGGTAGTTAGTACCCCAAAGACGGCTGACTTCTATTTGGAATTTAAGAATCTGACTAGGGATATTGCTCCGGGTCGTGGTGGCCGCGAATTTGCGCTGAAGTCACAGATGCGCGCCTTCATTGTTAAGTCTGAGGATAAGACTCGCGTTACGATGTGGACGGAGACTGAGACTTATGATGAGTCGAGTGGTTTCACGTTGAGTGCGACTAACGAAGTCAATCTAACGCACCACTTCATAAATGCTTTACAGCGTGCGCGTGGTGAAAAGAAGTCGTCTATGCGCGATCTCTGGAAACGCTCTAAGAAACCCAAGTCATAAGTGTGTTAGGTAATGCAAAGGGTCGCGTCGCATTTTCATCTATCCAACTATGCACCCTTTATGCACGATCTGAGCAGGTCGGACGGGTAGCACAATCCAGCATAATCGAAGTTTCCCGCCCGCCATTTTCATTATCAATTCCGAGAAGCAAAGTTATGCGCCCTTCGGAAATTGACCGTGATCGGACGCGCGAAACTCCCACCGCCGCGGTCTACCGATTCTGTAGACTTTGGTCTTACAGCCAAGCGGTTGAAAGCAGGCGAGATGCGCGAGCGGCGAGGTACACAATTGCGCGTATCCTGTCGCCAGTAAAAAAGAGGCTCAATTTTGGTTAAAACCCCACGAACGGGAAAATAGTTCCATAGGATTTATCGCCACAGCCCTTCAAAGCGATGCGCCGCCGTTCGCGTGTACCGGACGGTATGAGTGATGTTTCGGTGTCCGAGGTAATCCTGGATGAGTCTCGTGTCGCAGCCTTTGTTGGCTAAGTAGTAGCCGGTCGAATGCCGCAGCATATGCGGATTGACCTTGAAATTCAATTTCGCGCGAGTGCTGGTTTGTTCGACCAGATAGTTGATCAGAATTTGTTCCTTCAAAAGATACATTCTCGAACCTTTGTTCTGTATTTAATTGAATCACTTTGTTTGATTCTAATGCATTAATTAAATTAAATAACATAGCACCTTAATGAAAGCTTTTACGTTTGACCCAATAATTTACTATACAGACCTTGCATTTTCACCAGTTTTAAGCTCGTGGCACAGCTATTGATCTGCTCTTTGTCAGTTCTCTTCCCATAATATCAATATCTACATGTTCGACTCTTTTTCTGACCGGATAGATAAATCCTTTGTTTTCAACAAAGGACTTTTCCGTTTATGCTCGATTTGTCAAAATCTCGTCTGTAAATCGCTGAAAACAGGGAACTCAAAAAGAGTCGAACATTAGGTTATCAATAACTATAGCGCCGTTCCCAGGTCATTTTGAACGTTGCGTTCGGAACACCAAATGACACAGGTGTAAACTATTTCGCATAGGGAGGATTTTCCACGATGAATAAATTTTCTAGATTTTTTACTTCAATGTTAGCAATTACTTTGCTATTAACTTTTGCTGTCCAAAACTCGACACCAGCATTTTCAGCGGCGGCTGTTACAACAACTTTCAGCGGGCGAGGGACGGTTGTACAAGGAAAGGTTCTGGGTATACCAGTAGGACCTTTAGCCGATACAGGAGATGTTTCGCCAGCAGGTGGAGCACTGAAGGCGAGCCTATTGCAATATCCCGTAAGCGGCGTGCCTGACCCAACTAATGGAGCTTTAACAGCCGAGGTTCTTCATGCTTCAACGGTCGCGCAAGGAAATCAAAGCCGCACGCAAGCGACTGTCGCAAGTTTTAACTTAAATGTCGCAGGGCAAACAATCAGCGGAGAGTTTCTCAAGGCACAAGCACAAGCCCAGTGTTCAGGGAACAGAGCCTCGGTTAGCGGAAGTTCTGAAATTGTTAATTTGGTTATTAATGGCACGCCTGTTGAAGTTACGGGCGGAGCGAATCAAACCGTGGAATTACCCGTCGTCGGCGGAGTAGTGATAATCAACGAACAAACCGGAACCGGTGCCACTGCGGATCGCGGAGATATTACTGTCAACGCGCTCCACATCAAAATTCCCGGAACGAATACGGACATAATCATTGCTTCAGCACACGCAGACATAAATTGTGCAACTCCGCCTAGCTGTCCGTTAGACAAAGACTTTATTACAGGTGGCGGATACATTATTGCTCCTTCGGGCGGTAAAGGAACTTTCGGAGTCACTGGCGGGATTAAGAATAGTGATTTCTGGGGTCATTTAACATACATAGACCACGGCACGAATTTGAGAGTTAAAGGGACAGGTGTTACAGCTTACGTCGTTACCGGTCCGACAAGCCGACATATCGAAGGGACTTGTGAAATTAACGGAGCACCGGGAACTTATACGGTAGATGTAGCAGACAACGGAGAACCTGGTAGAGGAACAGATGATTTCACAATTACATTGTCAAACGGATACACCGCTGGCGGTAAGTTAGCCGGAGGCAATATCCAGCTTCACACTTGTAAACCACAGAAAAAATCGGGTAAGTAAATATCCAGCTTCACGTATAAAAGAGGTTGCGTTTCATAACGGAAGTTGCGATCTCAATAGGATGGATTGGCTTGGCATGTAATTGTGCCAAGCCTTTCTTTTTCACCAATCTTTTTCACCAAAAATCCTGCTTTGATGCAGTCTATCGAATAGATTAGACCGCCGATGAACTAAAGCGCAAAGAAGTGGATCTGTAACCATCCCGTAAAATAGAGCCAGACATCAGAGCAGCCTCATGCAAATTCAAGGTTGGCTTGTTTTGCAACACAGTCATTTTTTGAGCATCAGCCAGTGTGAACCTTACCCCGAAAAGTAGGCAGTAAGATAAGACTCTTTCGAGCCTCCGCCTTTACCGATATACTGGAGGCACGATGAAGGAAAGAAAACAGTTTACGAAAGAGTTCAAGGAAGGCGCTGTCCGGCTCGTCACCGAGCAGGGTAGGACGCGTCTCGGACGCGGCTCAGACGTCTCGGCATCTCGCCGTGGACGCGCGTCGCGGTGGGTTAAAGCGGCGAAGACCGGGGGGGGGTGGGATGGGTAGAGGGAGGCTGATTTGCGGTCGGGTGCATGCTGGGCGCGTCGCCGATCTCAAACTTCGCGTTTATTTGACCTGTGGCGCGTCGGATGGCTTGGGCTGGCAATCGCCCTGTCCGGCGCGTTCCGGCTTGTCCTGTGAAGCGTGGCGTTAAATGGCGGGGGCTGTGGCGGTTGGGTTTCACTCTCACCATGCAGGGATGCAAGCGAAGGAACTGCGGAAATTCCGCAGTTGAAAATCACCTTGCGGGCGAGCGCGGCGAAGGCTCGCTGCGATTGAGCCTTATCGGTGGCGAAGACGGATGATCGCTTGGCGGGCTGCATTGTGCCGCGCTTGTCAATGCGCTTTTCATGGTGGCGGATTTCGCCACCATCTTCTAACTCGTTTCTAACCGTGCCGACAGTTTCATGGTTGACCTTCAACGTCTCCGCGATCTGCCTATTGCTTTTCTCCGGAGTGTCTTTCAGTTGTTCGGCGATGAGGTTGCGGCGGTCTGCCGGTGACAGGTGGGGAATTTCCCCACCATTTTCCAACTCACCTCTGACTGTGCCGACCAAAAAAAGAGGGGCAAGGTTGATGCCCTGCCCCTCTCAGTTTTTACTACCGTTTGGTAATAACTAGATTTCACCTCTCTCCAACTTCCGGTAGAAGTCGCGGCGCGTGTTCTTCACTTCCTCGTTAGCTTCGACATAACGATCAAGGTAGGGGCGCACGGCCTTCATGGCTCCCTCGACGCCCTCGCCCGCTTCGATAGCGTCAAAGGTCGCACGCGCGCCGTCCAGTCCGACGATCCGCACGAAGGCTTTCAGCGTGCGCCGGGTGGCACGTTTGACGGGGCGGCGCTGTCTGTTGGTGGTCGGCATTAGCGTTGCCCTCCTAACTCGTCTATGACTTCCGGCCACTCGGCGGCGGCGGCTTCTCTTTCAAGGTTGTAAATCTCGCGCTCGATCTTGAAGCGTTGCGTCGAGTCGGTGATGTCATCGCCCAAGTGATCAAGACGGCTTTTGAGTCGGCCAACCTTTGCCGCCGTCTGCCCGTCGAGCAGCGCGGAAGCATCCGCGCCTTTCTGTGGCCGCGTGAAGTGTTCTATGCGCGTGACGGAGAGCAGAAGATAAATCTTGAAATCGCCTTGCCGGGAATACTCCCAACTGCCGTCATGCTTTTGCACGTCGAACGCGAGAGCGTCCGCGCCCTCAAAATATCCGCTGCCTTCAAACATGCCGCTCTTCGTGTCGAAGACGGCGATGAAGTCGCCGCGCCTCAGTTCTTCGGGCGTGGCTTCCACATATTCAATCGCGTCGCCCCGGTGCAATCCGAAACTCGTCTCACGATCCCAACCTTTGCCGAGGGTGCATCTTTGCTTCTGTCGTTCCCCCAGTTCGTCTTGATCGTCAGATGTGGCGGCGGGCTTCGCCTGGCCTTGTTGCCCGCGCCATTTTTCCGTCGCTTCCCTGTCCCACTCGCGCGAAATGTTCTGCACCATGCGGGCGTTGTATGACAGGTCTCTGTAATCCGACTCCGGCGACCGGGCAGCGAGCGTGCGGATGGCTTCGAGATAGGCGTCTCCCCCCGTCAACTTCGCGGCATCGATGCCGGTCTCTTCGATGAGACGGTTAAGCCGGAGCGTGATCCGTTGCCGGACGCTTCGCGGCGCATCCGGCCAACCTTCAAACGGTCGCCGGAAAACCTGATTGATGTGCTTCGCTGTTTCGTAAGCTGAATTTTTGAGGCGACTCGGGCGCGTGGTTCCCTGCCCGCGCTTCGTCGTTGTACTCTCCGTCATGGCTGATACCTTTCTTTGGTGAATGAGTTGATGCCATGCGCGGGCGTGCTACTGGTAAGGACACACGCCCGCGCGCTTCGTTTGCGAATTAATCCCACCAGAGGCGCACGGTCGCATCGTAGGCGGTGTCGGTCTCGGAAATGGAGAAGTCGTTGACGATCAAGCTGACCTCATCAGCCACCGCGTGCGTGCGGATAACAGGCTCGCTCACCTTGAACCATGCCCTGACCGTTTCCATTGCTTCGCCTTTCAGGTAATCCACCTTGAGGCGAATCGTCGCGTTCTCAATCGTCCAGAAGTGCTGGCGGCGTCCGGTGTTCGGGTTGTTCAAGCCGTAATCGAGGCGCGGAAACGTCCGGTCAAGGCAGCGCAGCACCGGCTTAACTTTCACCGGGTCGAAACTGTTCCATGCGCCTTCGGCGGTGATGTAGCCGCACAACTGCGAGAGCGTCATCCTGAACTCGCCCGCGATGCGAAACTTCTTCTGCGCCTCGTGGAACTCTCTGCCGAGTTGGTAGAAGAAACGCCCGGTCTGCGCTTCCATCTCGCGGCGGTGGTCGTCACTCTGCCGGGTCAACTCGCGGATGTGCCAGTCGAGCAAGGCATCGTCCGCCTCTTTGAGTTCGTCGTAGCTGAGTTCGTAGCGAAGCGGGGTGAAGATGGACGGCTCAACGTCCTCGTAGTGGTGCGCGAACTCCGTCCCGACTTTCAGAGACCAGAGGGCGGTGCGCTTCGTGTCCGTGTCGAACTGGGTGAGTTCGTCGGCGGTGAGCGTGGGGTTGATGCTCCCGTTCACAATCGGCTGTTTGTCGTTGACGGTGGGGCGGGTGTCGGTCGTAAGATTGGATTGCATCATCTGATTGTTCTCCTTTGCGGGTGAATGGAAGTTGATGTAAGAGGCGCGGTCGGTGCTTAGAACACTCGACCGCGCCTCGCTATTAGTGAGAGACGGCTGACAGGAACTCGCACGTCGGGCATTGATCGTGCGCGAGTAGATCGGCGCGTTCCTCGGCTCCGCAACTGAGGCATGAAGCCAGCGGGTCACTCTCAACCGTGATTGCTTCCCTCGCCTCGCGCATCAAGCGGAGCGCGGTATTCATCTGGCGACACATCGCGTCCCGGTCGCCCCATGAGAGGAAGTCGTTTGATTCGTCGTCGGCGCGGCGGAATGCGCTCGCAATGAGCAGCTGCGCTTCGCTCAACTTCTCGGCTGGCGTGGTGGTTGTGGGTAGAGGTTGCGCGGACGCGGCGGGTGATGATAGATTCTGCATGACTGGTTCTCCTTCGACGGTGGACTGAGTTAAAAACAGAGGCGCGGGGGTGTGAACTACTCCCGCGCCTCGCTTCATTTAGTGCGACAATTCAACGTAACGACGGACGAGCCGGTGCGCTGCCCGGTGCCAGCAGGGGAACTTCCCTTTCTGCCAAGCCTGACACTGGCAAACGCCGTTCGAGTGATAGATTTCGTTTGAGTCGGAGAGAATTAAGAGCGCGTCGCCCTCATCGTGGATGTAAGGATTATCTTCAAGCTGACGCTTCGCTTTCGCAATCGCGGTCTGCCAGCGTCGGGCATCTTTCCCGCCTCGCTCAGTTGCCAAATCAAACGCTGCCTGTGCGACTT
>MWWK01000095.1_pt1 | contig 14030 bp, 14 predicted proteins | sample 1047241 | NCBI WGS metagenome assembly MWWK01 (sample SAMN06349964, study PRJNA376086) | soil metagenome | isolation source: BG12-3 sample Antarctic (ecotone) soil | place: Antarctica | reverse complement strand
CAGAACGCGCCGCGCCCGTCTTGATGAATGTGCCAAAAATCAACATCTGAGACGGCGATGTTCCGTTTTTCGGGGTAATCATAAAACTTGCCGTTTTGCAAAAATTCGACGGCGCCGACGCTGCCGATCTACAAACGCCCGTCCGCGTCTTCAAACAGCGCCTGAACAATCTCGTAAAGCAATCCGTCGCGCGCCCGGTAATTCGTCGCTTTGCCGTTTTTAACTTCGGACAATCCGCTGAACGAACCGATCCAAATCGCGCCCCGGCTGTCCTCTAAAATCGGGTAAACGTTTTTGCCCGTCAACCCGTCGGCGATTGAAAGCGGTGTTATGATTTGTTCGGTCGCGCGGTTAAAGCCTTTATCGTTACTGGCGAGCCAGAGCGTGCCTTCGCGGTCGGAAAAAATGTCGAAAATTCTATTACTCGAAAGCCCGTTGGCAACTCCAAAACAAACGAAACGGTTTGCCGCAAGACGGCACGCGCCGTCTTTTTCCATGCCGAGCCAGATGTCGCCGCGCCGGTCTTGCGCGAGTCTGCGGACTAAACTCGCTGGCATATTGTTTCGAGCGGTCAAAACCTCGATTGTCGCTCCGTCTTTTAATTTGTATAAATTGCCCGCCGCCGACAACCACAAAAATCCGTCGCGGTCTTCGAGCATTTCGACAAACGAAAAATAATTGAACGTCTGATCGGCTGAGATTTTTTGTGCGTCGAACGGCAGCGGGTAACGTTTTTCCGCGCCGTCGCGGTCGAACTCGCGCAAACCGCTCGAATTTATTTCCCAGCGCCTGCCCGACGGCGCCAGATAAATTTTGTAATCGCGGTGTCCGCCTTCTCGCTCAACCGTAAAACGATTGTCCCGAAAGCGCGCGATTCCGTTTCTGGCGAAAAACAGCAAACTTTCGTCCGCGTCCTGCTGAATTCCAACCACGTAATTTGAAGGCAGTCCGTCGTGAACCGTAAAGTTCTTAAATTCGCCGTCTTTGTAACGCGCCACGCCATTATCTTCGGTGCAAGCCCACAGCGTGCCGTCGGCTTCGGCGAAAAGTTTGATGAACCGATTACTTGGCAGATTTTTCGTGTTGTTTTTATTGAAAACGGTAAAATGAACGCCGTCAAAACGCACCAATCCGTCGAACGTCGTCAGCCAGATATACCCGTCGGGCGTTTGTACAATTGAATAAACCGAGTTTTGCGGCAACCCGTCGTCCGCCGTCCAATGGTCAAAACGATACTGTGCCTGCGTTGCTGCCGTAAGGCAAAAGCAAAGACAAAAATACAGTAATAATTTTCTCGATAAACCGTTCACAAATTTTAACGAGCAACAGAGAAATCAAACTTTGTGGATGAAATGCCATCAAATTTAACTTGGAGGCAGGTAATTGACAAGTTAAAAAAATAAAATTGAAGAACGCGGCGAATATTTTCCTGAGCGCGATTGTTACTTCTTGTTCGAGTCGTGAGTGTTCATCACATAAATCCGGCGGTTGCTTCCGCAGCGTGGTCGAATTTGTTCGATTAAAGTCATTGTTGTCTTAATTATTTCCAAGATATTAATTTCTGCCATTGATTTATTGATTCATATTATCCATGTTCGGGAGTGTCAAAAAACCCCTTTGAAAATCACTGATGGAAAGCCTTATTTTTCAGGCGTTTTAGAGGAAGAGTTTGAAGTGTCAGAAAACATTAGTTTTTTGACACTTTTTTCTCTCTATATTACATTTCAATTATGAGAGTAGGAATTTACGCGCGCGTCTCGACGCATGATCAGCAGACGCTTCCGATGCAGCTCGGTAAAATGAAAGAATATATAAAGCATCGCGGCTGGACTTTGGCGGCGGAAGTTGAGGAAGTCGGATCGGGAGCGAAAATCAGACCGAAGCGCGAGGAACTTATGCGAATGGCAAAACGTCGTGAGATTGACGCTATCTTGGTTTGGAAACTCGACCGGTTTGGGCGCTCGCTCGCCGATCTGGTAATGACATTAAATGAACTCCGCGAAATCGGAGTGGTTTTTGTGTCTTTGACCGAATCACTCGACTTCTCTACTCCGTCCGGCAGAGCGATGGCGGGAATGCTTTCGACCTTCGCCGAGTTTGAACGCGATATAATCCGCGAGCGCGTGAAAGCCGGAATTGCCAGCGCCCGGGAAAAAGGCAAACCGCACGGCAGACCGCAGACCGCCGCCAAGAAAAAAGACAAAGTGAAAAAACTTTATAAAAACGGCAAAGGTTTGAACAAATCCGAGATTGCGCGGCAGCTTAAAATCAGCCGCGCGTCAGTCATTAATTTCCTGAAATAACTTGTCTCTCCAGTTCGTCAATCCACAAAATTGGATTAAAGCAAAACCTCGTCCTGCGGATATTAATTTTGCAATTCGTAAATTTTCAGATACTGATAATGTCGGGTGAACAAATTAAGTATTCCACAAATTTTATGATTTAACCGATAAACCCTCTTTTGTTCGCTCTTCTACTATTTTGAGAAATTCTAAAGGCTGAATAATTCTTAACGGTCTAAATTTTCGTCGAAACTCTTTACTGTCATTGTCAAAGCCCGTCATTAAATCGAGTAAATCCGTATCACGGCTGATGATAAATTCAGCGCCGGCGGCGACCGCCAAATTGATATATTTTTCGTCTTTCGGATCTCTCGCATAATTAAAAACGGGCGGGACGTTTTTTACGAGTGTGGCTTTCGTTTTCAAAACTTCCACGAGTTTTTCCGCCCTTTCATCAGTTAGACGAGAATATTTTGCTTGGAGTTTCGGGCGCGTAATAACGTCTTGAATTTCCGCTAAAACTTCTTCGCTGACAAATAGTTCAATAATTTCATTCTCGAATAATTCAAAGCAATTGACGGCAACGCCCGATTCAGAAATTAAACCCTGCAAAAATATCATACAGTCATAAACGACTGAAAAAAGAATTCTTTCCTTTCGCACTTATTTTTTATTTTGGTTTTTCTGAAAGACTTCTTCCCTGGCTTCTTCGAGAAGCTCCGTAAGTTTATCCTCGGACGTGCCGCTTTCTTTTATTTGTTCTCTGACAGGTGCAAACAGCACACGCAGATTGAGCGATGGGGAAGATAAATCTTCTTCTATCAGATAACGAACGTATTCTTCGGCGGTTGTTCCGACGGCTTTAGCTCTATCGCTTACGCCTTGAATAACCGTTTCGGGAAGACCGGAAATTTGAATTGTATCAGTTAGCATTTTTCTTTTTCTCAACTTACTTCGATTTCAATGTTTCGTCGGCGATCAAAAAAGCAGATGCGAAAACAACATTCATCAGCGAATAATAACATAAAAGCGTCCTTTTATACCGCATATTTCAATTAGGGAAAAGCGTATAAACTTAAAAACATATTTACGCTTTTAAGTTTAGTTAGAATTCTACTTCTCCTCTTGACCTCAAACGCCCGAAGGCATTACGATTTTGCGTAAAGTCGTAAATTTACAAAAGCGTAAAAACTTAAATGATAATTTCATTATTAAATCAAAAAGGCGGAGTCGGAAAAACTACGCTCGCCGTTCATTTAGCTACCGCTCTGGCTCAACGCAACCGAAAAGTTTTGCTGGTTGACGCAGACCCGCAAGGAAGCGCGCTTGATTGGTCGGCAAGCCGCGATGAAAACGACGACGCGCTGATTTCGGTGATAGGAATGCCGAAGGCGATTTTACATAAAGAGCTGCCCAAAATCGGCGCGGACTTTGATTTTGTGGTGATAGACGGTGCGCCGCGAGTTTATGACGTTGCCCGGTCAGCAATTCTAGCAAGCGATTTGATACTGATTCCGGTTCAGCCGTCGCCTTATGATATTTGGGCGGCAAAAGAAATCGTTGATTTGATTACAGAGGTTAAAGTTTTTAAGGAAAACCTTAAAGCCGCTTTTGTGATAAATCGTAAAATCGTAAATACGGCTATCGGACGCGATGTAGTCGAAACGCTTGCCGAATACGAGTTACCTGTTCTGAAAGCGCACATTTGCCAGAGAGTCGGATTTGCCGAAAGCGCGGCAGTAGGAAAAACCGTTTTGGAGACCGGTGCGGAAAATCAGGCAAGCCAAGAGATTGAATCACTAATAAACGAGATAATGGAGCTAATGGAAAATGAGCAAGAAAGTTACAATGTCAAGCAAGCCAAATAAGACCAGCGTCCGAGAACTTTCCGCCGATGACTGGGTTTCGCAGGGCGCAAATTTAACTGCTGGTGAAGACGGGACAGAAAAGGAAGCGACCGCCAGATTTACTATTGATATTCCTGTTTCGCTTCACGCCCGGATTAAAAGTCAATGCGCTCTCAAACGGGTAAAAATGAGGGAAGAAGTTTTATCAATTTTAGAAGAAAAATTTCCGTAAATTAACAAAAGCGTAAATAAGTTTTTAAGTTTTAATTAAAATTTTGTTGCACACTTACGGTTACGATATTGCACACTTTAAGTTACGATATTGCACACTTACGGTTACGATATTGCACACTTTAAGTTACGATATTGCACACTTTAAGTTACGGTTTTTGAATCTAAACTGTTGACACTAAAAAGATTATCGGACGCTGACTTATAGACTTATTAGACTTTAAAGACAACAACAACAGAGAACAATGTTGCATTTGTTGTTGTTGCTGCTGTAAATTTATTTGAAAATGTCAGAGTCAATTTTAGAAAAAATTCCAAAAGACATCATCAGAACGGAGACCGCGCTTTCTCGTTTTCCAATCCACCGACTTTCCAAGTCGGGTAAGGTTTCAATCGAAATAAAACTTCATAATTCAGAGGGAGAATTAATGACCCGCTGGAAGGTAAAAAATCCGCCCGACCCACTAGCCTACAAACTCGATACTCTGATTATAAATCGAAGAATAGACGAAGCCGGTAAGCCGGTTCCAAAACTGCTCAAGCTCGGAAGTCTAAGAGAGCTTGCCGAAGAAATCGGTTTTAGGAATACCGGGAACACCGACCGTATAAAAAACGCATTAATTCAAAACGCTCTTGCCGGAATAACCGCCAAGTTCACTTACAAAGCGAAAGACGGAACAGAGAGAACTACTGAAATCGCCGACACTCGATATGCAGTAATCTTTACCGGTGAGAAGTTGCCAAACGGCGATAAATCAGACGGAACTTACATTTTACTTCACGATATTTACCGGGAAATTATTAATTCAGCGCAGACGCGCCCGCTGGATTACGATTATCTAAAAGAACTTTCTCCGATAGCGCAACGTTTTTACGAACTTTTAAGTTATCAAATGTATGCCGCAATAAAGCATAAAAGCACCGCAAAAATGCTTTATTCGGAGTTTTGCACATACGCCCCGCAAACCCGTTTTTTTGATTGGGAGCAAGTCAGACCGCAAATGTATCGGCTTCACAAACCACATTTAGAAAGCGGATATATTGAAACGGTTAATTATGAAAAGCTAAGAGGCGAGGACGGAGCGCAAGATTGGTTATTTACTTATACCGCTGGACAAAAAGCAAAAGGGGAACACACATTTGCAACTACTAGAAAACATTTACCGCGAGCCAAAGAAATTAAGTCTAATCCGGTTCAACCGTTGCTTATCCCAGACGAGCCGCGTCCGGGACTCGTGCCGGACGTTAAACTTTCGTTCTCCGAAACGGAAGAAAATCTCGTTTCAAAAATGCGAGAATTCGGAGTAGTAGAAAGCAAGGCACGAAGCCTCATTAAAAGCCACAGGAAAGCCGTAGAGCGAGAAATACCGGTCTTCCCATACCGGTTGCTAGGGGGAGCAATCAAAAACGTCTCAGGGCTATTTATTAAAGCCGTCGAAGAAGGTTATGAAACTCCACAAAATTATCTTGATTCTCTGAAAGAAATTGAATCAAAAAAACGGTTTGAAATTGAGCAGAAAAAGAGAGAAGAGAAAGATAAGGAAAAAAGGGAAGAAGCAGAGGCTTGGGAACGAGCGAACGAGCAATTAAATAATTTACCGGAAGCAGAGCGTCAAATACTTTGGGAGGCGACTAGAATCAAAATTCTTTCTTCACCGGAATATAAAAATGCAACCCCGCAACAATTAAAAATTTTAGAGTATGTAATGGACGGTTCGGTCCGCTCGGAAATTATCGAAACTTTCATTCAGGAAGAAGCACAAAAAACCGCCGAGTAAAACTCAATTCCAAAGCAAAAACTTTCCACACATTTATCTGTAAATTCAATAGCCGTTTTGCAAAAGTTGACGCAACCCAAGAAACTTGGTTAAAATAACATTGACTTCTGACTAAAGGTAAAGGCAAGCAGTGTTTTGCTCGCGCAAAACTCACTCATCGCGCTTCGCTTGTTCGTGTGCTTGCCCTGCGGGGCTTGATATTACGGCGAATAAAATGAGCTACAAAATGAAAAGAAACAGATGAAAAAAACCGGACGACCGCAACTTGGAGAGAAGAAGAAAACGCACCGTGTCGGCGTGTTTTTTACAGCAGAAGAGTTCGCCAAAATTCAACGGAAAGCCGGTCGAGCAGGACTGACGGAAGCAGAGTTTTTGCGGCAACTCGGATTAGGTAGGGAGGTGAAAGCTCCACCGGAAACGGTAAATTTTGCAGCGGTAAAAGAGATCAATGCAATCGGAAAAAATTTGAATTCGTTGGTGAGAGCAGTCCTCACTTTTAAGGTCGAGGATGCCGCCGGAATCATAAATTCGATCAAGCGAATGGAATTAAGTTTGCAGGAAACAATCGGGAGACTTTTGGAGCGATAAGATGGCAATTGCAAGCGTCGGTGCGTCGGGCGGAGCGAAGGGAGCAATCGGCTATGTTTTGAAAAATGAGAAGGAAAAAGAACCGATAATTATCGGCGGAGCTTTCGGCACAAAAGAAGAAATCACCAAACAGTTTGATGCCTATTCAGCACTTCGCCCCGGAGTGAAGAATCAAGTTTCGCACATCTCCATTTCGCTTAAACCCGGCGAGCATTTAGATGAAGAACAGAAACTTAATTTCGCCGAAAAACTATTGGAAAAACTTGATTTTCAAAAGGAACGTGTGCCGTATTTGGTAGTCGAGCATCACGATAAAGAGTATGAGCATTTTCACATTGTCGCCGGAAGAATTCGGGATGACGGCTCGGTCGTTTCAGACTCAAAAATAGCCTTGCGAACGATTCAAGTCACTAAGGAACTTGAGAAAGAATTTGGACTCGAACAAGTTGAATTCAGGCAAAACAGCGACCGCAGAATAAAGCGCGGCGAATATAAACTGATGGAGCGCACCGGCGAATTATCAATTATCGCCGAGGCAAAGCTCGTGGTTGATGAAATCTTGAAGGACAAGCCGCAGATTAAAGAATTTGTTGAAAATCTTCAAAACACAGGCTTTCAGGTGAGACCGAATATTTCGGAAAAAACAGGGAAAATGAGCGGCTTCAGCTTTAAAAAAGAAGAAATTACGTTCAAGTCTTCAGCCATCGCCAAAGATTATTCTTTTCAAAATTTACAGAAAAACGGCTTGGATTATGACCAAGCCAGAGACGCGGCATTTTTAATTGAGGTCAAACATGAATTTACCCAAAAATCTGGTGATGAAAGCCGAAGAAATAGAGGAATTGAAACGGCAGAATCAATTGCTAATCGAGCAGAATCAATTACTCACGGAACGGAATCAGGCGTTATCCAAATACAGTCAGACCTTAGCAAAACAGAGTCAGGAATTTCGCACGTTCAAGGTCGAGATCGTCAATCTGAAATTGATGATTCAAAAGACATCGCTGTCCAGACTGACGTTAGTTCAAATCTTCCTGCTGCTGCAAGACAAACTCATCAAACACAAATATCTGACCGAAGTTTTTCTGAAAGCGGACGCGCAGGAGATCAGGAGAAATCAGGAACTCACAGTAAAGAAGATTCAGGAACTAGAAAAACAATTGACGAGTTTATCTCGATAAACTTCACAGTTACAGAGCCGAAATTGAAAGACGCGCCCGCACTCAAGCACGAGCGGGAGATCGAACGCTCGCGTAATCGCGGAATGGAAAGGTAAAACATTAAAAGCGTAATTTGATAACCAGCATCTTCAAGGCTCGTCGAATAGAATTTAGTCGGTAGAATTTTGCCTGTTTTCTAAACCCGTGCAAACATTAGGTTTCCCTTTTAATAAATACAAACTTCAGATGTCAGAAAACACTGCTTTTTTGACAGTTAACTCTCTTGCAAAAAATCTAAAGAAAGGGCTTTCAAATTCGTCGAGAGTTTGTGAAAGCCCTTTTTCATCTGACCGACTATATAACGATTTTTATTACTGCGCTTTAATTTTCAAATCGGTTACATCCCCCATTACAACAATCACTTGCGTGGTGAAATTACAGCGTTTCAGAACAACCGAAATAATATAGGTTTCGCCCGCGGTTACGTTCTCGAATCGAAAATATCCGAACGAATTTGTTTTTCTCGTTCGTTGATTGCCGAATTGATCGGTGATAGTAACCTGCGCTTTGTTTAAGCCGCGTCCGGTTTGCGTTGTGACTTGTCCGCCGATTGTGACATCAGCCGCTGTCGGCGGCAGCAATACGGTTGTCGGGTCGCCAGCCACAGATAACCGTCGCCGGTTTGCACAATTCCATAAACCGAATTCTGCGGCAGCCCGTCGTCCGCCGTCCAATGGTCAATCCGATACTGCGCCCGCACCGAAATCAGCGGCGCCAGCAGACAAACGATAGAAAATAGTTTCTTTGATAAACTCATCTCACCCGCGAAACATAAATTGATACTAACTCAATCGAGAAAATGGCGGAAGTGAGAATGAAGGCGAAAATTCAGTCGCTGGATTTTTGTTTAAAAATCAAAAAAGGCGGAGGCTTAGATTGCCTCCGCCTTGGTCATCGGTTTAAGGAAAACTGCTTGAAAATAATGTCCGAGTGTTCACCGACCGCTGCTATCTGCCCGTTTCGACGAACTGAATGCAGTCGCCTTGATTGCTGAACGTGCGCGGGAAGTTAAATCTCATCCAGCCGCCATTTTTGCACTGTTCTTTGTTTGTGGGCGGTCCGATCTGCGGCGGCGTCGGCTTCGGCGTGGCTATGCAGACGCTGTTTGTGGCGGTCGGATCGCACGAATAAGTAAAGTTCGGGTTGTTGCCGAACTCGGCGGCGCAGTCGCGCGGGCGATACGTGCAGCAGCCCACGGCGTTTCCGTCGCGGACCAGCACCTCGCACGGATTCGACGGCGGAGCGCAGGTGGTCGCCGTGAAAATGCAGCCTACACCGTTCTGACAACTACCTGCGGAGATACCTTGCGAAGCGTTACCAGGCACACCTTCCTGGCACGTGCTTGGATTGGTGACATAGCAATTAATAGGAGTGGATAGCGCACAGTTTTGCGGTTCAGCAGCAGGGCTGCATGACTGATACCGGCACTCGCTTTGGGGACAGCCTCCCGGCAGCGGAGCACAAAAATTGTTGTTTCCCCCGCAGGCTATGGCTTTCTGGTCATCGGTCACAAGTTCAAACTCGCCGGTACTTGGATTACAGGCTTCATTAAGACAACCGGTCGGCGCCCGGAATTTCGCCCGGTAGAGACACTGCCCCGTCGCCGGGTCACGTCCGTAATTCGGCTGACACAGATTCCGGCTGCCGTCGGCTTCGACGAAAAACGGCTGACAATCTTCGGTCTGCCGAACGCATTGATTGGTCGTCAGATCGCAATAACTGGTGTCCTGCGCGTTGTTCGGGTCGCGGCACGCTCCGCACGTCGTTGTTTGATAACGCCCGACGCACGCGCCCGTCGCATTGCACGAGTCAATTGTGTTCGGATTACCGTCGTTACAGGCGGCAGCCGCCGGAGCGAATGTGCATTGGGCGGTGCAGCAACCGCCGCTCATCGCGCCGCCGTCGCACTGCTCGCCCGGATCAACCACTCCATTGCCGCAAGTTTGCGCCAGCGCGTTGGACGCCAGCACCGTCAGCAGAAACGCCAACACCGCAAGCGAGCAGAATAAAGTCAATTGGCTTTTTCTCTTCATATTTTTTCCTCCTCGGCGGGTTTATCGCCCGTTTGTTTTCGCGTTTTGCTGTTGTTTTTGCAGCAGCAGAGCGTCAATTTGTTCCTTCATCACCGGAAACGGTCGCGCGCCGTTCATAAAGCTCGTCGTCGTCATCTTCTCGCCGCTGCCCTTGGCAAAGAAAAAGCCGGGCGTTCCCTGCACGCCGACTTTTTGCGTCAGCGCGATGTCTTTGCGCACATCCGCCACATATTTGTCGCTTTCAACGCAGCCCGTAAATTTCTCGGTTTCAAGTCCGATTGCTACAGCGTGCGCGTTCCAATCCGTCAAAGTGCCGCGCGTCGCGGCGAAAAGCCGGTCGTGCATTTCCCAGTATTTGTTTTGCTCGTTCGCGCATCTGACCGCCACTGCCGCCTTGAAAGCGTTGCGGTGAATCGCTTCGAGCGGCAAATCAACGACGTAATATTTCACCTTGCCGGTGGCGATGTATTCTTTTTCAATCTGCGGAAGAGTCTGCTGCGCGTGACGACTGCAAAACGGACATTCGTAATCGGTGAATTCGACGATTGTGACCGGCGCGTCTTTCGAGCCGCGAAACGGTCGGTTCGTCAAATCGAGCGAAACCGCCTGCGGCACGACAGCCGCAGGATTTGCCGCTTGCGGCGTCGGCTGAACCGGGCGAGCGGCGAGCAAAGTTTTGATGTCTTGCAGCTCTTTCTGCATCGCTTTCAGAGTTTCCAGCATCGCCGCGTCCACATTTTGTTTCGTTTGACTCGGTTGTTTCGCCTCTCGCCGCTTTTGCGCGTGCGCGCTTGTTCCGATGACGAAAAGCGCGAGCGCCGCGAGCGCTGCGCCGATGCTTAACTTGCGGACGGCGAACATCACCGCCGCGAATGCCGTTTTCTTGTCTATCAAATTTGCTTTCATACTTTTTGTTCTCCTACTCTTTATTTTTTATTTTTTCGAGATTGCCCCCGCGCCGCTTGATCAATCAGCCGGAAAGCGAAAGAAATTGCCACGCAGCCGGCGGTTGCCGTAAATTTTCAAACGCCCAAAAACGCGCCGAGCGAAAACAGATTTTCTTTCAGCACGTAGCCGCGCGCGCCGGCTTCCGCGGCGGCTCTGCGCATTTCCGCGTCGTCGTATTGCGTGAGCATCAAAATCCTGGCTTCCGGGTGCGCGGCGACGATTCGCCGGGTCGCCTCAAGCCCGCTCATACCGTTCATTTTCCAATCCATCAAAATCCAATCGGGGTGGATTCGCTCGAAACACTCAACCGCGTCCGCGCCGTCGGCGCATTCTTTAAATTCAAAAGTCGAATCGCCGAGAAACAGCTTCGTCATCTGTCTAGCTTCGGCTTGGTCGTCAACAATTAAAATCTTGACGATTTCGGTTTTCGTTGGGGGTAAATTCATTTAAGAGAAATGATATGGCTGGCGTGGGCGGTTTGGAATACGTGCTGATACGTATTTTTTATACGTATCAGCACGTATTTTTTTGAAAAACCGGCAATGTGAAAAAGGATTTTAGAGTTCGAATTTATGGGCTACGGCGAATTTGACGAGCGCGAGCGAGCCGTGCAGATCGAGCTTGCGCGCGATATTGGCGCGGTGTTTTTCGACCGTGCGGTAGCTGATGTAAAGCTGTTCGCCGATTTCCTTGCTGGTTTTTTCTTCGGCGATGAGTTTAAGGATGCGGCGTTCGGTCGGCGTTAATTGATTTAGCCCTTTATTTTCATTGTCAAATTCTCCGATGCGGCGACTGCGCTTGAGGAGCAGCCCGCTCAAGCTGGAACTGAAAAACGGGCGATTAGCGGCGGCGGCTTTGATGCTCGCCGCGATGTCGGTTAATGCGCTGTCTTTGAGAACGTAGCCTTTGACGCCCAAATCCAGCGCGGCGCGGAAAACTTCCTCCTCACCGTGCATTGTCAGGAAAACGACCGCGATGTTGATTTTCCGGCTTCGCATTTCGCGCACGACCGCAAAGCCGTTCATTTTCGGCATATCAACGTCCAGAACGGCGACCACCGGCTGAAATTCTTCAATCATCCGAAGCGCGGTTTCGCCGTCGCCCGCCTCGGCGACAATCAGCAGTTGCGGATCGGTTTCAATCATCTGTTTCAGCCCCGCCCGAACAATCGGATGGTCGTCCGCCAAAACGATTTTTATTTGTTCAGCCATCTTTCGCCCAGATTTTTATCGTTAATTTCGTGCCTTTGCCGTTTCCCGTTTGAATGTCGAGCGTGCCGCGCAGCATTCGCACCCGCTCGGCAATTCCGAGAAGCCCGAAGCCGCCCGTTTCCGCGTCGGTTTTCGGCACCGCCGGGTCGAAGCCGCGCCCGTCGTCTTCGATTTTTATCGTTACGATGCCGCCCCATTTTTCAATCGTCAGACGCGCCGCGTCCGCTTCCGAATGTTTGGCGACGTTGTTCAAACCTTCCTGAATGATGCGGTAAACGCTCATTTCGGCTTCGCCGGAAAACGAATCGTCCACATCGTCAATTCGCGCGTCAACCGAAAGCAGATGCACTTCTTCGATTTTATGAACGAGCGACTTGACCGCCTTCGTCAATCCCAGATTTTCGAGCAGGTAAGGACGCAGATTATAGGAAATCTCGCGCACTTCGCCGATTGCCTGCGTCGTCTGCGCTCCGATGGCTTCGAGCTGCTCTTTTGCCGTTTTATCGTCCGCCTGCGAGCCGAAAGCCGCGCGGTTTTTGATCATCGCCAGCGTTTGCCCGATGGAATCGTGCAGCTCGGCGGCGACGCGGCTGCGTTCGGCTTCGTGCGCGTTGATCAGGCGGCGCGAAAATTCTTCCTGCGCCAGACGCGCCCGTTCGACCCGATTGATGCGCGTTTTATAAACGGCGAACGCCGCCGCGCTCACCGCCAAAACTGACAAAATCAGAAACCACCACGTGCGATAAAACGGCGGCAGCACGGTGATTGCCAGACTCTTGCCGGTTTCGTTCCACACGCCGTCCGAGTTGGCGGCAACGACTCTAAATGTGTATTCGCCGGGCGGTAAGTAAGAAAAATAAGCCGTCCGCCGCGCGCCCGCGTCCGTCCAATTTGCGTCCAAGCCTTCTAATTTGTAGCGAAAACGAATTTGCTCCGGTTTGATGAAACTCAAACCCGTATAAGCGATTTCCAGATTGTTTTGACCGGGCGAAACGACGATTGCCGTTTGCCCCCGAATTGCCGGGAGAAAATTCTCCGCCGGTCTGCTTTCGATTAGGACGTTTTCGATGGCGACGGGCGGCGCGAGCGTGTTGACGGCGACCAAAGCCGGGTCAACAATCGCCGCGCCGTCCTGCGTCGGAAACCAGAGTCGCCTGTCCGCCGTTTTGATTCCCGCAGGTTGTCTGCCACCGTTGCATTCGGCGCTTAACATTCCGTCGGATTTGTCGAATGCGGTCGAATTGACGCGGGCGATTTTGCCAGCCGCGAAATCTTCCAAATCCTTCCGGCTGACGCGGTAAATTCCTTGATTTGAAGACATCCAAAAAGTGCCGGAATCGTCTTCGAGAATACAAAAAACGCCGTTGCTGAAAAGCCCTTCGTCGGTCGTGTAGTTCGTAAAATGCCCGTCTTTGAAACGCGACAAGCCGCTGTCATAAGTTCCGATCCAGATTGCGCCGTCAGCGTCTTCGTAAACGGCGCGAACGTGGTTGCCCGCCAAACCGTCTTTTTCGGTGAAACGGTCGAATTGATTGTTTTTCAAACGAGCCAAACCGCCGTAAGTTCCGAACCAAAGGGTTTCGCCGTCGCGCGCTTCGAGAATCGCTTTGACATCATTGTCGGGCAAACCGTTTTCCGCATCGAATTTAGCGATAACCGAGCCGTCGTATTTGACCAAACCTTTGTTCGTCGCAAACCAGAACGCGCCGCGCCGGTCTTGATGAATGTCCCAGAAATCAACATCTCCGACGGCGATGTTCAGTTTTTCGGTGTAATCATAAAACTTGCCGTTTTGCAAAAATTCGACGCCGCCGACGCTGCCGATGCACACACGCCCGTCCGCGTCTTCAAACAGCGACTGAACAATCTCGTAAAGCCATCCGTCGCGCGCC
>MWWK01000094.1_pt1 | contig 14049 bp, 13 predicted proteins | sample 1047241 | NCBI WGS metagenome assembly MWWK01 (sample SAMN06349964, study PRJNA376086) | soil metagenome | isolation source: BG12-3 sample Antarctic (ecotone) soil | place: Antarctica | reverse complement strand
ATCCGAGTTTTATCATACGTCACCCCAAGTTTTGGATTACATTTTGCTACGTTTGCTAACATCTATATAAATAAAGTTATAGTTAGAGAACACGAAATTGTGCTACGTTTGCTAATGAGTGGATTTTGAACCCTTGAAAACGAATCCTCCGATGCCACAGGACAAGACACCCGCCAAGAAAAACAAGACCCGCATGATCGGCTACCGCGTTGACGATGACGCTTATAGCGAATTGGAGAACCGCGCTGCGCTGGCGGGAAAGACGCCTAACGATTGGTGCAGGGATGAGCTTCTAGCGAGGCTGGCCGATGGCACTCCACTAACTGCGAACGAGGAACTAATACACCAAGAGGTTATTATTTTCGGCAGCGTCATGGCTCATTATTTCGACTTAATAGCCACTAAAAAGCTAACGCTAGAAGTCAACGAACAGCTTAAAGAATTTCTGACGAAAGAGCGAAAAAACATTTATCAAGCCTATTTCGCCAAGCGGAAGGAAGGCAAATAACCGGCCATGATGACCATGAGCAAAGCCCTAAGCGCGTTGGGCGCGGTGTCGTATTTCAAAGACGAATACGAACACGCGAGGGGCAGCTATTACACGGAAGAAGGCAAGACTGTAGGCCAATGGAGCGGGAAACTGGCAGAGAGTTTCGGACTGTCAGGCGCGGTCAATCGTGGAGACTTCGAGCGGCTTTGTGAAGGGCAAGACCCGCGCACCAGCGAGCAGCTTGTGAGGCATGTAAAGAAGCACGAGCGCACCAACCAGCACGGCAAGGAAATAGAAACGGGCGGGCATCGCGCCGGATGCGACATTACTTTCAGCGCACCTAAGAGCGTTTCACTAGCCGCGCTTGTCGGCGGTGACGAGCGTATTAGAGAGGCACACGGCGAAGCAGTTACGGTAGCTTTGCGCGAGGTCGAGCGGTACGCGCAGGCGAGGCTCGGCGGTAACGCGAAGGCTGAGACAACGGGCAAGCTGCTATTCGCCAGCTTCGAGCACGACGCCGCGCGCCCCGACAAAAAAGACGCTTACGCCGCGCCCGACCTTCATACTCATAACTTCGCTTTCAATCTTACGCAGACCGCAGAGGGAAAAATAAAGCCCATTCAGCCGTTGGAGTTGTACCGCAGCCAGAAGTATGGGACAGCGATCTACCGCGCGACACTTGCCGAGCGATTGCAAAAGATAGGGTATGAAATCGAAATTGATAAGCGAACGGGCGCACCCGAAATTAAAGGTATCAGCCGCGAGTATATCGAAGCGGCCAGCCCCCGCCAGCGCGACATTAAAGAGACAGCCGAAGCCCTGAAAACCAACTCCACGCGCGGCGCGGCCACTAGAAACAGGCGCACGAAAACCTACGACCGCGACGAGATGAAGGCGCGGCATCAGGAGCTAGACCGGCAGCACGGCGGGCAGGCGCGCGGCGTCGTCGGGGAAGCGCGCGAGCAGGCGCAAGAAATGAGCGCGTTACTTTGGGACGAAGGAACGAGCCGGGCGAAGGCGCAGGAGTCAGTAACTTTTGCCATTGAGAAAGGCAGCGAGCGCGAGGCCGTCAACGACATGCGCGGGTTAATGACCGACGCACTACGCCGCAATTTAGGCCGGACGACCTTTGAGGCCGTCGCCGCCGAAATGAGGGCGCGGCAGGAGCGCGGGCAGCTTGTCGGCGTCGTACTGGACGACGAAACCAAGCAGCGCATGACGACCGAAAAGACGCTCCGCAGGGAGAGCGAAAACATAGAGAAGATGCGCGCCGGGCAAGGGACGCAGCAGCCCATCGCCGAGCGCGTACCCGCGACCTTGACGACCTCGCAGGGCGTGACGTTGAGCGAGAGCCAACGGGCGGCGGTCGAGCAGATCGTGACTAGCCGCGACCAAATCACCGGCTTACAGGGGAAGGCCGGAACGGGCAAAACAACCACGCTCGCAGCCGTCAGAGAGGTCGGAGAGAGCGCGGGCTACAACGTGCAGGGATTTGCGCCGACGACCCGCGCCGCGCAACTTCTAGCCGATTCAGGGATGCCGACGCGCACCCTGCAAAAGTTCGTTCGTCAGAAGGACGACCCCGACGCCGCGCCCCGCCTTTTAGTGCTGGATGAAAGCAGCCTCGCCAGCACGAGACAGGTTAATGAGTTTCTATCCCGCGTGCGGCCAGAGGACAGGGTTTTGCTCGTCGGCGACGTGCGCCAGCATGAAGGCGTCGAGGCCGGTTCCCCGTTCGCGCAGCTTGCCCGGCACGGCATGGCGACGGCGCAGCTTGAGCAGATCGTGAGGCAGAAGGACGAGCCGCTACGCGAAGTTGTAGAGAATTTATCCGTCGGAAAAATCAAAGAGGCCGTTGACGGTTTGCGCGAGCAGGGACGCATAACCGAGATTGCCGACCCGCAGGAGAGGCTAAAAACCATCGCCCGCGACTTCTGCGAGCAGCCCGAAAAAGACAGCACGCTAGTTATCTCGCCAGCGAATAAAGAGCGCGTAGAACTAAACCGACTCATTCACCAGCAGCTACAAACGACCGGCCAGATCAGCCCCAAAAATTACAAAACAAAGGTGCTGGAAAACCGGAACGAGTTGACCGGAGCGGAACGGACTTTCGCGGGAGCGTACCAGCCGGACGACGTTATCAGGTACACGAGCGGGAGCAAAAAGCATGGCATCGGCGCGGGCGAGTATGCGCGCGTAGTGGCAACCGACGAAAAGGCCAACACGCTCACCGTCAAGCTGGATAAGAGCCAGCGACAGATCAGCTACGACCCGAAAAGGTTGCAGGGCGTGAGCGTGTACCGCGAGGCCGAGCGCGAGTTTTCCGCAGGCGACCGCTTGCAGTTCCGCGCCCCATATCACGCGCAGAAGGTGACGAACGGCGAGCTAGGAACGCTTGAGAAAATCGAAAGAGGGAAGCTAACCGTTGCGCTCGATTCAGGCCGCAGCGTGGAGTTTCCCATTGAGAAGAACCGGCACATAGATCACGGTTACGCTGTCACGTCGCACTCGTCGCAGGGGCAGACGGTTAATCGCGTGCTCGTCAACGCCGACACCAGCGAGCCGAACAAACTACTAAATCAGCGTATGGCTTACGTCGCCACGTCCCGCGCGAGATTGGACGCCCGCATTTACACGGATTCAGACCAGCGACTAAACGCAGCCCTCATGCGTCAGGTTGATAAAAGCACCGCTCTTGAGGCAAGGCGCGAAGGCCACGAAACAAAGGTGCGAACGCTTCGCAGCTTCGAGCCGCGCTGGACACCTGCCCCAAAGCCAGAGCCGACACGGGCAGAGCGGCCATTAGGAATTGAGCAACCAGCAGATCAGACGCGGGCAGCAGCACGGCCACCGGCAGAGCGAGCCGCGAGACCGACCGAACCGACCAGCGTAGCCAACCAGCAAACCAACGTAGGGCCGCAGGGCGAGCGGGAGCAGTTGCCAGTTCCCGACCGTCCACCGGCATGGCCTTACACCACGACCACGCCCGTTGACCCGAACAAGTCAGCGAAGGACTTGAGCGCAGAGCTTATACAACTGGCGAATGATAATCACCGAGCCGTCACCGGAAATGATATAGCCGCGCCCGTTCAGAAATACATGCAGGAGACTTTGCCGAAACTCGCCGAGCAGTCGCCGACCGAGAATCAGATAGAAAGGCTGGACGCGACCTCGAAAGAGTTAGGACTCAGCGAGCCGCCCGACATAGACAACGCGCTCCAAGCAGCAGTATGGAGCGCGCAAAATTCGCCTGACCGAGTAGCGCGCCTAGAAAAATTCACCGAAGGGATGCAGGCAGGCTTTAGACAGACGCAGACGCGCACCATCGAACTGCCCGAACCGAGCCGCGATGTAGGCATGACCATTGATTAAGGTAAAGAGGAAGTATGAAATACACCAACACACTCACCACCGCACTTGTCGCCCTTTTCCTCACGCTCGCCACCAGCGCGGCAGCGCAGACCGAAGCGACGACGCAGGCCACTCCCGACACCCGCACGGCTACCGAGAGAGAACAGGACGACGCCGCCGAGCGTTGGCGCGTTCAGGAGCGCGCACGCCTCAAAAGAGAGAAGGAAGCCAAAGCAGCAGGGGCGACGGCACAGAATACAAATGCCGGCAGCGTGACGGATACAGAGGTCGAGTTTCAAAAGCAGCTTGAGGCGGACAGGCGAAAGTTTGAGGCTGAATCGAAGAAGGCGCAGGCCGACCTTGATCGGCAATTAAAGCAGGCCAACAGAGAGCTAAAGAACTCAGGGCAGCAGCAGGCCGCGCCCCCGATCAGCTTCCCGACCGATCCGATCATGCAGGAGCGCGCAGGCTACGCCGAAGCAGCGCAGGCGAGGTTCGAGCAGCAGCAGCAAGAGGCAGCCGAGTACGAGCGGAAGGTTATGCCCTTTGCCGTATTGTTCCTTGCTCTCACGTTCTTAGTGATAATTGCGGGAGCTATCAAATATCCAAAGACTCGCATACGCGCGGGCTTGCTAATGAGCGTGTTTGGAGCGGCGGGCTTTGCGATCCTCTTTTACTTAAGCAGGACAGCTTTTTATTCAGGCCAATACAGGACAACGGCCAGCATGATAATGACAATCGGCTGGAACGTATCTCTGCTTATCGGCTGTATAGGAATAGCGAAAGCGATAGCTAACCTTTGCGCCATCCCCAAAGATAAAGGCGTCCGACTCGTCGCCGTGCTGATAGTGAGTTTCGGAATCATCTTTGCGGGCGGCTATTTGCTAGACGCCTCCACGAACGGCAGCACGCTACGAGTCGCCGGAGTGTACACCTTAATTGCAGGGATATTTTCATTCATTGGCGGCATGGTCAAAGCGGGCAGAGGCAGCAGCGCGAGCGGCGAGAGCGAGGACGCTTATCATGGTTCGGCACGCTTCGCTACGGATGAAGAAATCAGCGAGCTAACGATTAAGCGAGGCCAAGAGATTGAGCCGGGCAGATTCATTCTCGCGCCGCCGGAACCGGAGAAAGGCCGGAAAGGTCAGGTTGTCTTGCCCCGTATGCAGACGACGCAACACGGGCTAATTTTGGGCGGCACAGGCACGGGTAAGAGCAGAGGTTATTTCCTTCCGAACTGCGCTCAGGTGAGGGATACAAGCCTAGTCGTGACCGACCCGAAATCAGAGCTATGGAAATTGACGAGCGGATTTAGAGAGAATGCTTTGAGGTACGCGCCAGCAGACCCGGACGCGAGCGCGGGCTTTAACTGGATACCGCTTTGCGATGATGCGCGCATGGCCGAGCTATGCGCCCGCGCCATCATAGCGAGCGGCAACACCAGCCACACCGACCAATTTTTTATTGATACCGAGTCTGCTTTCCTCGCGGCTTTGTTCGCGCACGCCGCCACACTTCCAGAGGCCACACCGTTGACGGCCTACGGCCTCTTTACGAAGCAGCCGCAGGAAGATTTGATGAAGCAACTGCTAGAGTCGCCGAGCGAGGTGGCGCGCGATCAGGCTGTAATCTTCATGCAGACCGATTCACGATATAGAGGCGCGATTGTTCCCGCTGTGTCCGGTCGTCTCCAATTCATGCGAGATAAAGCCGTCCGACGATTCACGAGCGCAACACTGGACGCGCCCGACTTCGGACGCCTGCGCCAAGAGCCGACCGCGCTTTATTGGTGTTTGAGAGAGCAGGACATTGTAAGACTTCGGCCTCTCACTTCCCTTTTCTTCACCGTCCTACTTGAGCAGATCGCGGGCGCACCGGAAGGCGGGGCGGGCGTACCCGTCACGATGATGCTTGACGAGTTCGCCAACATCGGAACGATACCCGACTTTGAAACGACAATCTCACTGGCGCGCGGTCGCGGCGTTGCTTTGTGGTTAGGCGTGCAATCGCTTTCGCAGCTAGATAAGAGTTACGGACGCGAGAACGCGCAGACCATCATCACGAATTGTTCGACGAAGATCGCCCTTCACGGTCTGGACTACAACACCGCGAAATATGTCTCTGATATGTTGGGCGAGAGTACGATTGTTGCCAAGCGTCACAGCTTTAGCTTTTCTCCCACCGGCCTAGTAAGCGTAGGCAGGCACGGCACGGAGCATAGAAAGATGCTACTGACGCCGGACGAGGTAATGCGCTTGAGCGAAATGGAAGCCATTATTAGAACCGGCAACAAGTACCCTATGACTCTTAAAAAGGGATACTACGACGAGCCAGCGCGCACCGCACCCGCGTCCGCACTCGGCGAGGCGATCACTAAAGACTTCCCTCCCCTTGTTCTGGCAGGCAGCGCGGCGGCGACCGGCAACGGCATGGACACGACCGGCAACGCGAAGCAGACCGAGACGACCCTTGATATTTTGTAAGGAGCGCGAGCGATGTTTGAAAGCAAACGCAGCATTATAGTAGTAAGGTTTAATCAGTCGAGTCATTGGGCGGGGCAATCAAAAGTTCTAAAAGCCTTCCCGCATAAACTGCGCTCGCGTTGCTGCCACAGAAACAGCAGGGCGAGAAACGGGTGCTTGTGAGCGGCGGCTGTGAAGATGCTTTTCTTAGAGTCTTCGACGCAGCAGTAGCGGAGCGATCACACCTGCCCTCACTGAAAGAGGAAAGACGATGAGCGAGGACGATGACGACGAAGCTGTTAGTGCGGCTGAAGCGCAGTATGAGCTAGAGCAAATGCGGGCGCGCAGAGGTCTTGAATATCTGGACGACGACCCGGATGCGGCTCTCGATCCTGATTTTGTTTTGCAGAGAGACTACAACAAAATGCGCCAGCACACGCCGGACGACGCGGCGGCGCATGACTACTACGGAGAATTGTTCATGCGCGCGAGGCTGCACGGCGATGCGGTCGCAGCTTATGAGCACGCTGTACAACTCAAGCCGCGCGATGGGCGCGCTCGATATAACTACGCGGCGGCACTCGAAGCGGATATGATTATGAGGTTCGGCGACATGTTTAATGCTGATTCTGTCGAAGCACTTGAAAAAGTTTTCGCTCAATACGAAACAGCGTGCCAACTAGACCCGACATTAACCGAAGCCCAAAGCAAGCGACGTGAGATCGGCAGCTATTTGATGAACGTGCGAGCGATGGTGCAGCAGTATGGCATAGAGGACACACGGCGAATGCTCAGACAGGAGAAGGTGAAACAGTCGGGAGGCGGAATATGGAAGAGGCTTAAAAATCTTCTTCCCCATTGAAGATACGACGCATCACATCACCCAGCACAAGCAAATAATCAAAGGAAAAATCATGCAAGCAATTAGACAGACTGTAACCGTGCCCGCTACTCGTGAGCTACATATTAAGTTACCGGACGAGGCCGCAGCGCACGAAGAGGCAGAAGTAATAATTTTGTTCAAGTCCACCTCACCGGCGCAGGATGAAAGGCTCGCGGCTATGCGTGATGCCATGAGTGATGAATTATTCATCGCCGACCTAACCGAGACAATGAAAAATTTCCAGCACGCCGACCGCGACGAGAGGATCGCATGAGTGTCGAGCGTTGGAGCGTGTGGCTCGCCAATCTCGATCCGGTCGTCGGCTCTGAGCAGGGGTTGACGCGCCCGGTGCTCGTCGTCAGTCAGACAGCCTTAAATGACATTTTGCCGGTCGTCAACGTGCTTCCTCTCACGTCGCGCAAAGCCGGTCGCCGAATCTACCCGAACGAGGCTCTACTGCCGGCAGGGGCAGCGGGACTCACACTAGAGTCAATCGTGTTGTGCTACCAAATCAGGACGCTGGACAAGCGACGGCTAGGGCGCGCGTTCAGGAAGGTGGACGACAAGACGCTACGGCATGCGATCATTGACGCGCTTACTTTTCAACTTGATCTTATGTGACGAAAGATGACTTTTATGAGAGTGCTGGAAGGCATCAAGTGACCACACTATCTTGTGGTTCATACTTTCGTGAAGAACACCCGCCAAATGTCACGGCGAGCGGTCTAGCGTCGGAGAGCCGACCACAATAGATTGTGCTTCACTTCTCTTTTTAGAGCGTCGCGACGAGTGCCGACACAGGAACGAAATAAAGGGAGTCCGATAATTCCTTATTATGTTATGGCGCGCTGGCAGAAGGCTGTTGACTATTTAGACTTTGACAAGCCGCGTTTTCAAATTCCGCTTCATAGTCGGTGCATTTTCCATCGGTGATCTCGACAATAGCTTTGCCCTGTACGTCAGGTGTTACCTTAGTCTCTACTGGTAGTCCAGTCCGGGTGCTTTTGAGAAGCACATGCGCGTTGCTATTAGGTAATGGTACTGCGCACTGGAAGGCACACGTAGTCGGTCTGGAAGCTTGATAGAACTGATACACAAGCCACAAGCCGCCCGCAACCAAAATAAGTCCAAGAATCACCGCTGCCCAGAAACCTACCGTGTTATCTGCTTCTTCCATAACTTCCTACCTTAGAGTTTTCGCTCTAACACATCGGGGAATGCGCTTTAACTCCCTTCCCTTGAAGGCGAGCGGTTTTAACGAAGATCATAAGTGAACGGGGATGCCAGCCTTGGGAGCGGCATCCCCGTTCGGATTCGGTTACTGTCCTCACCCCAGCAACCGATGAGCAGCAGAATTCACCCGCTACTCGGTTGCTGTCATGTTAAATAAAATGAGAACGCGGTGCAAGTGGCAGCGACCAAGAGATTCCAAGTCGTCCGTCAGTTTACCTTCTGCGCGCAACGTGCCCTCCGATGATGTGCGCCGTGTCGTAGCTCACGCGCTTGAGGTAGAAGAATTCTCAACAAATTGTAGCCGTTGCTATTTTAGCGTATCGCTTCTCTGCTTCACGGATTAAGCCACGAAGGCCACGAAACCAAGCCGCGAAATGTATTGCGCCACTTCGCGCCTTGTGATACAACCCGCCTATGAGCAAGAACAAAAAAGATGCTGCTGCCTATCTTGGAATCTCTACCCGCCAGCTTGAGAATTACGCCCGACAAGGACGCTTGAGCGTTCGCAAAGAGAAGGGTAAAACGGGAGATATAGCAATCTACGATGATGAAGAATTACAACAACTAAAGGACGAGCGCGAGCGTGAGCATGGCGTAATCCGCGCTGCCGTCGTGCGTGAAGGCACGAGTACCAGTGGCGGAACGAATGGCGCAGGCGCACCGTCGGAGAGCCGCGCAATGGTTCGCGCCTCTATTTCGGAGGTTTCGCAGCTTGCCCCGCATGAGTTCATAGACCAGCTTGCAGACGCGATACTAGCGAGGCAGTCCGAGCAGAAGAAACAGAAGCACGAGCCGACCATTACAGAGATTGCCGCCAAGCCTCTTCTGACACGGGCGGAAGCACAGCGATACACCGGCATGAGCAGAAAGCTATTACATGAGGCTGTAATGTCTGGCAAAGTGAAAGAAGTAAAACTAGGCCGAGCATATCGGATGAAAAAGGCAGAACTAGACAAGTATATCGAAAATTTATGAGATGAAGTAGAACAAGCACGTACCCCAAAACACACAGATTGGCAAGAGTTGCTGTACCCCAAAACACACAGGTTGGCAAGAGTTGCTGTACCCCAAAACACGCAGATTGGCAAGAGTTTGATGTACCCTAAAACACGCAAATTGGCAAGAGTTTGATGTACCCTAAAACACACAGGTTGGCAAGAGTTTGATGTACCCTAAAACACGCAAATTGGCAAGAGTTTGATGTACCCTAAAACATGTACATTGGCAAGAAGCATCATCCACAAAGCGGAAACGAACTCATCCACAAAGCGGAAACAAACGCAATGAGTGTGTAGTTACGGGAGACGATTCGTGTAGTTACGGGAGACGATTCGTGTAGTTACGGGAGACGATTCGTGTAGTTACGGGAGACGATTCGTGTAGTTACGGGAGACGATTTTAGCCCTAAATGGTGAAAGTGTTTGCCTTATCAGACCTAGACTGTATTAGACTCTTTTAGACAACAACAACAAGGAAACGTTGTTGTTGATTTCTTCTTTCAGAAGGACAGCCGATGAACGAACAACTTGAGCTAATCCCACAAAACACGATCAGAATTGAAAACGCACTCTCACGCTTTCCAGTTCACAAACTGGCAAGGCAGCGAGGCGGCATCACCATTGACATTAGGGAAACGACCAGAGCCGGAGAACTAAAAACAAAATGGAAAGTCTCGTATAACAGCGAGTATGGTCAACCCGGCGCACTCGCTTACAAGGTTGATACTCTTATCGTAAATCGAAGAATTGACGATGAGCGTCCATCAATCCCGAAACTAATAAAGCTAGGGAGTCTTAGCGAACTTTGCCGAGAGCTTGCGATGCGAAGATGCGGCGCGAACGCGAACGACTTAAAGAAAGCCCTCATGCAGAATGTCGGTGCAATCATCACGGCAAAACTCAGCTATAAAGCAACCGACGGCACAGAGCGCACGATTGAGGCCGGATTCTCACGGTACAGCGTCATTTTCACCGGCGAGAGGTTTCCAGACGGGCGCAAGGCCAATGCTGTTTATATTCTTCTCAATGAAATTTATTTGAAGGTGCTAAACGAGGCGCAGACCCGTCCGCTCGATTACGATTACTTACGCGATCTTCCACCCACCGCACAACGATTTTATGAGCTAATAGGCTTTCAGATTTACGCCGTTCTAAAGCATGAGCGACCACGCGCGAGGATGTTTTACTCTGACTTTTGCACCCGTGCGCCTCAGACTCGTTACTTCGATTATGAGCACGTTAAAAAGCAGATGTACAAGGTTCACGCCCCACACCTTAAATCTGGATACTTGGCAAAGGTGGAGTTTCAGCAGCAGCAAGCTGAGAGCGGGGAACTTGACTGGATGATGCTCTACACTCCCGGCCACAGAGCAGAGGCCGAGTTTAGAGAGGCCACTAGGAAGCCCCGCATACTGCCGCAACCGCAAGCCGCGAAAACTACGAAACCGAGCCGCGAAAGCTACGAAGCCCCGCTACCGGCCTCGACCGAGCCGCCCGCCACCGCGATCCGAGAGGCCGACGACGCAAGTGAGTCGCTTGTGAGTAAGTTATTGAGCTTCCATCTGTCAGAGGCACCGGCGAGAGAATTAGTCAGGGATTATCGAAAATCAGTTGAACTTCAACTTAGAGCTTTGCCCCATCGGAACACAGGGAAAATCAAAGACCTCGCATCATGGCTGATAAAAGCCATCCGAGAGAATTACGAACTGCCCGAAGAGATGAAACACGCGCTGGAAAAAGAGGAAGAAGTTAAAAGGCAGTTATCCAAGCGTGAGGCAGCACAGGCACGCCAAAGCCACAAAGATGCCGTACAACCAGCCTTTTACACTTATCTCAGGGAGAGGGATAGACAGCTTCCAGACGAGCAGCCAGAGGCTTACAGAGCCTTTTTAGAGAAAGAGGCAGGGGAGCGGTCAGGGATTGAGAATAACCGAATTTTTAAGCCGAAATTCAAAGCGCACCAGCTTACAATTTTCGACCACGAGGAAAGTCACTTAGACCGGCTCAGAGAGTATTTCCAAGAGCCGACCCTTGACAACTGGATCGAGCACAACCCCCACCACCGGAAGTAAGGCCGGATACCCACGCCATCGCGCCGCAAATGCCCCTAGAACGCGCCGCAGCAGAGAAGAGAAGGCACACACAGCCCCCGCTTACTTTGGGGAGACGAGCCTAGATATTTGAGGGGACGAGGTGCATCATTTGGGGAGACGATTATTTTACTTACAAGTGCGGCTCCGGCTTACTTTTGGATACGACCCGACCCCGCCCGTAAAGGGGAGACGGCAAAAATGTTGAGTTTTCAGCGTTCGGCGAGGCGGTCAACTGTACTTGAAGGCAAAACTACTGGACTTATAAGTAAGGATAATTGCAACCCTGAATAACAAAAACGGGAGGATTTGGGAGAGAGCAGTCGCACGGAAAGGGGAGACACAGGCGCATTATTTGGGGAGACAGGGTTAGAGATTTGGGCGATAGGACGCGGGCGATTGCCCGTCCGCGTTCTAGCGCCCACCCCACGCTGGCCGCTCTAATCGTCCTTTTCCCGGCACTTACAACGATGCTTATTAGTGCATCCCCGGATCAGCGAGCGACGTGTTAATGCCCGCGCATTTCTTCGCCGTTTCCGCGCTCAAGTTGCCGCGTTCCTGCTCGATGCTGATTAGTTCAACGTCCAATACTTTGAGCGCGAGCGAATTGTCTTGCACAGGCGAGGCATAAGCGGTTGATATTTGCGCGCGTAATCTCTCGCGCAAGGAGACCAGCGCAGCCCTACGCGCGGCCACTATCTTATTTTTCTTTACCGGCTTGAACTTTTCGGTGTCTCTATCTGCCGAACTGCTAAAGCTATTTACGACCGAATCTAAGGCTTTCAATGCAGGCGCGGCGGGCTGCTTAGTTGATGCGGGGAAGGCCGCGATCTTTTCGCGTAGTTTCATCATCGAAGCCTTACGCAAATCGAGGCTGTCAATAGCGGCGTAATACTCGCTGGTAGCGCGGAATCTTTCAGTCCCAAGAAACCAAGCCATGTGTGCGAGCGGGCTAACGACCTCAACGAACGAAACCGCGCGGCATGGTTCGGGCGCGCGTGAGAAGTATTCGAGCATCTTCCTATCTGTGGCTGTTTTGGGTTTGTAGAGCGTGGCGGTTTGCGACGGAGCAGGCGTCTGTTCGATCTGTGATTGTGAATTGACCACGAAGCAGAAAACTGACGCCAGAGTAAACGCCAGAGCCAATACCTTGAACATGAGACTTTCCTTTCGTGTGTGAGCGTTTTAGAAGTTTCCCCTTGACCGCCTTTAGTGCCGCCCAGTGAGGAAGTTAAAGAAGGCGTTAAAGAGGTACAGACCAGCAGCGGCACCGGAAGCCAACGCCAGCAGCAAATTCCCAATCGCGGGCGGGTTCGCTTCGATCATGGTGATATTCCACCAGATGAACAACACGGCGACGACAGCAACGAGGATGCACTTCATCTAGTTTTCTCCCTTCACCGCGCGCCAGTTTTGCGAGCGTTCGATTGCAGCAGCAACGAGCGGCGAAGGCGTGACCGTCACACGCGGATTCTGCGCGAGATTTTGCGCCCGCATACGCTCGCGCCATTTACAGCTACGTGCCGCCGCCGCGACAGCGAACGGCACGAACGAAAACAGGCCGCCAGTGTAATTATGTTCTTTCATGCGTTAATTCCTCACTTTGGATGTTTCAACTTGTGGCCGATTAGTCGCTCTCAGAACCGCGCGACGTTGAGCGCGTGCGCCCCTTGTTCCCGCCAGCAAATTCTTTGAAGGCCGAATCGCGCGAGAAAAGACGCTCAAGCACGCGGTTGATAACCTCATCTCTGCTAGGGCGAACACCGTTTGTCTTTTCGATAAACTCACAATACCTATCAAGCTGCGCATTGATAGGCTCTTGAATCTCGACTTCCATGAGGATGGTTTTAACTGGAGCAGCAAAATTAAGCATCGGTCTTTTCGGTTTCTTTGATGGCATTCAGTATTCCTCTCTGCGTTGAATTTAGTGGTACTTTGCTGAACACTACTTATCAATTAAGTAAACAGTGTTTTACTTCTCAATTGTTTTACTACTTTCATCAACAAATGACAATAGAAAATTGGACAGATATGCGCTCGTTTTATTTCCGTTTTGTGGTAAGAGTTTGTTTCCGCTTTGTGGTAAAAATAAGAACGGTTTTGTAGTCATTTTTATCAAGATTCGGCGAGCCTATTTGTCAACAATTCGGTGAGTGTATTCGTCAAATAATTTACAGTTGTTATTGTCGGGCAAGGATAATTAATTTTGCGAGTGAGTGAGAGAATATTTGCTTGCATTTCGTACTATGAAGATGCGCCGAGTTTCGTATTATGAAAGCCTCTTACTCAGGAATCACCATTGTACCTTGGGGAATTTACGGTGTACTTTGACGTATTAAAGATACCGTGACCCAATCGCACCTTGCAGAAATTATTGTATCTTGGGGGGCTGGAAAGAGGCTAAGGATGCTACGCATCCGAGTTTTATCATACGTCACCCCAAGTTTTGGATTACATTTTGCTACGTTTGCTAACATCTATATAAATAAAGTTATAGTTAGAGAACACGAAATTGTGCTACGTTTGCTAATGAGTGGATTTT
>MWWK01000093.1_pt1 | contig 14143 bp, 10 predicted proteins | sample 1047241 | NCBI WGS metagenome assembly MWWK01 (sample SAMN06349964, study PRJNA376086) | soil metagenome | isolation source: BG12-3 sample Antarctic (ecotone) soil | place: Antarctica | reverse complement strand
ATTTCCGCAAGCCTTTCGAGTAGCCTGCGGCATCGAGTTCAATCAGGTATTTTTCAACTTCCTTATTCAACTATTTTTTCTCTCGCGGATGGCAGCGGCTGATGACTTCCGCCAGGTCGCCGAGTTCAACGTGCGTGTAGATTTCCGTCGAGGACAAGCGGCGATGACCGAGCAGTTTTTGTATCTGGCGGATGTCGGCTTTGCCCTTCAGAAGATGCGTCGCGCACGAATGCCGGAGCGTGTGCGGCGTGATGTGCTTCTTGATGTTCGCGTTTTTTGCCGCCTTCTGAACGATCCGCACGATGTCGGCGGCATCGAGTTTGCCGCCCGAACGCGATGACACGAAAAGGTTGATTTGTCCGGGTTCGACGGCGAAGCAGCTTCGCGCTTCTTCAAGATAAAGTTTGAGCGCAACTTGCGCCGATGCGGTCAAAGGCACAAGGCGCGTTTCGTCGCCTTTGCCGTGTTCGATTCGCATCGTTCCGGTTTGCATCTCGACATCGTAGATTGAAAGGCTGACGAGTTCCGCTCGTCTGATTCCCGTCGCATACATCACTTCGAGAATGGCGCGGTCGCGGATGTCGCGCGGGTTTTTGGTCGGCACGGATTCGATTAACCGCTTGGCTTCCGCCGGCGTGAGAATGTTCTTTGGTAAAAGTTTCGGCTGCTTCGGCATTTGGATTGACGCGCTCGGATTGTGAACAATCAAGCCTTCCTGCCACAGCCAGAGAAAGAAGCGTTTCATCGCGGCGAGTTTATTGTTTTGCGTTCCGGTCGTCAATCGCTTTTTCTCGCCCGTCTTTTCGTCTTCGATTTCGATTTGATATAAAGCGATTTGATATTGCGACAAGTGCGCGGCGGTCGCGTCGGCGATGGAGTTCAAGGAAGTGTTTTCAACGAGCCAATCGAGAAAGATTTTCACGTCGCGCCCGTAGTTGACGAGCGTCGCGGCGGAGTAGTTCAACGCCGTCAGATATTCGATGAAGCGTCCGCGCTGAAGTTCGAGTTTCTGTTTTTGATTTTCCGTCCACATCTTTTTTTTATTCCAGCACTTTTATCTCCTTACAAAAGCTGCTAAAGAAAGAAAGATCAATCAGTTAGCTTGTTTGTAACGAGTCAAAGAGATTCGTTTTGTAGCGGCTTTTTTCTTTAGTCGCCGTTTTGTTTTTTTTCCTATTAATAGCTTGGTTTTTGACCACAAGGTTAAGCTAAGTCTTTTTCTTTGCTTACGATTAACCTTGTGATTCGACTACCGCAAGGTAGCCTCAAGGTCGCCTTTTTTACCACAAGGTTCACAAGGTTGAAAGCAAACTTCGGTTTTCAACGTCGCCATCGCGCCCGCATCGAGTTCACCGGATAGCCGTGCGAAAGAGCGGCGCGGCGTGCGAGCGGCAGCGAGCCGCCGCAGAGCGAGAGAGCCGGAGCGGACGGCGTACGATAATGTATTTTTTATGTTTTTGCGTAGCGTTTTTTGCGAAGCAAAGACATAAAAAAGATTATCGGATGACGGCAGCGACGTGAGCGACGCATCGGAGCGAGCAACGGCGGACGTTGATTACACGCAACTGTTCGCTGCCTTCACGGACGCTTAGATTCTACGGTCAACCGACATTTGCCGCTTTCTCTTTAGTCGCATCTCTCAATCTCGTTTTCAATTCGTCAACCGAAGTCAGCCCGCGCAAAGTGTTCGTCTGGCTTTCTTCATCTCGCGCCAACTGATAGACTGCGGGCTTTCCGTTCGCCGCGACGACGGCGAAAAGATATTCCATTTCGACAAGTTTCTGACAATACATTCTCACCTGCCAATCGCTCCACGCCGTCATCTCGCGGATTTCGCGGCGCGTCAACTGCACGTCTTCCGTTTTGATTTTCAAGTCGGCGGCTTTCTCCCGACACGCTTTTGTGATGGCATCGAACATTCCGCGCACGGGCGGCGCGAGTTCGTCCATCGCCTTGCCTAAGATTTCTTCCGCTAGTTCATTCGCTAAAGCAATATCTGAAAGTTCCACTTCGACATATTCGATTTCGATTTCACCGCGCTTTGCCGTTTTGATTTCTCTTTGATATTGATGAAGCAAAGCAATCGAGTTTATTAACGACAGATATTTTCTCTGCTCGCGCCGGTGAATGAGTCTTTCCGATGGATAAGTCAGATATTCGACAAACGGATTGACGACGGCAAGCGGGCGAACAAGACGCTGCGCGTGATGATGCAGCCGCTTTATTTCTTCGGATTCGGCGCGTTCCAATACGCCGAGCAAAGAATGTTGATGTCTTTGCTGCGAAAGAATGATGCGCGTCTGCTCGATTGACTCGTTCATTGAAAGCTGCACGAAACGGCTGCGGGTTTCTTCGTCGAAGGCTTCGGCTGATGTCGTCGTGATGACGATGACGACGGGTCCGAAGACTTCGTAATGTTCGGTTGATAGTTTGCCGGTTGCCGGATCGGTGCGGGTCGCGGCAATCGAAAGCCGTTGGTCTGACGCTAAAGTTCTCAAGGAATAAACGGCTTGCATCGCGCCTTCGTCTTCGGCGATGACGAGCATCTTGCGTTGCAGCGAATACGGGTCTTTGTAGAAAAGGGCTTGACCTGTGAGCCGCGTAACTCTGACGAGTTCTTCGGGCGGAACAAACGCGCAGAGCGCGTCCTGCAAAGCGGATTTGCCCGCGCCGCTTCTGGCGACGATTAACAAAGCCAGCGGTTCGGCGAGTTTCCGACTGATTGAGCCGAGATAAGCGGTCAAGACCGTCGAGCGTTCGCCGACGAGTCCGCATCGCCGAAAGTCTTCCACGATTCTTTCACAAAGGCGTTTATCTTTGAGGAAAGCCAAAGCCGTCTGCTTTTCCGCGTCGGTCATCGCCGCGCTCGTTTCAACTTCCGCGTTGGAAGTCTTTCGCATCTGAAGCCGTTCGGCTTCCAATTTCTCAATCAATGAAAGCAGGTCGGCGTTGATGATTGATTCATTGACGCGGCAGCTTTTCGCCGCGACGGTTGAGAAGGTTTGACGAGCGCGGGATTGATAAAGGTCGAGCGTGTCCAGATGAAAGAGATTGCCGACATTCAGGCGCAAGTTTATTTTCAGCTTCTCCAAGCCGAACGGCGACAAGCCGCGCACTCGATACTCTCGATTGTCGAATGTGATTGTCCGCGTTCCGTCAGGCAAAGTTGCAAGTTCCGCGCTGACGGTTTCGGTTCGAGTTTCGACGGCGGACAACAGGCTTTGAACTTGCTCTAAAGTTCCGCCGTTGGTGATGAAGTCGGAAGCGTCTTTTGCCGGAAGTTCGACGGCGCGTGATTCGATGCCGATTGCTGAAAGTTTCTCGGCGAGCTTCGGCGCGGCTTCGCGTCCGGTGTCGTCCGAGTCGAGAATCAAGACAACTTTCTTGATTCTGCTTTCGGCGAGATGATTTAAGATTTCATCCGTCAAGCCATTCACGCCGTAAGCGCAAGCGACGTTCCTGATTCCCAAACTCCACAGTGCCAGCGCGTCAATCACGCTTTCGGTCAAGATGATTTCGTCGGTTTCCTTTGCGCCTGCGGGATTGAACACGCCGCGCCGCTTGCCCGCCAGATAAAGATGCTGTTTCTTGTCCGTGTGCCGGGCGTAAAGTCCAACCGGCTTTTGTGAAGCTGCGTCAATCAATGGAAAGACGACAGAACCGAACATCGTCTCAAACCCGCGCTTGTTCAGCAATCCGAGCGATTCGAGATTCGCTTTGCCGTCCGGGTTGATTTTGTCTTTCAAACTTCCATCTACGAAGCCCAAGCCAAAGACGCGCATCGCTTCCGGCGTGATGCCGCGACTTTGCAAATAAGCGATTGCCTTTTCATTCTTGACCAGCGATTTGTGATAATACGCGACTGCCTTTTCCAGATATTCGGCTTCCGATTTCGTCATCTCGCCCGCGCCGATGGCATCCGCTTCAATCGGCTTTTCCTTTCGACTCGCAACTTTCGACGGCGGACTTTCGGCTAACAAAGCAAACGCTTCTTTGAAGTTGATTGAATCGGCTTTCATTACGAAGCTAAAGACATCGCCGCCCGTCTGACATTTGCCCAAACAATTCCACAAGCCTTTGCGCTCGTCAACGGCGAACGATGGTTCGCTGTCAGAGTGAAACGGACACAAGCCCCAAAGCTGCCGCCCTTTCTTTTTCAAACTCACGCCGCGAGCGCGAATGACTTCCGCGAGATTGATTGACTGCTTTACACTTTCGATTTCTTTTTCCTCTATCGGCATCTGTTTTCTTGCTTGAACCTCGACAAATGGCTGTCAAGTCTTTTCTTCGATTTTTTGCGCGAGAAGATTTTTTTGCTAACCTCGACGGCTAATGCTAGTTTATACTAGCAAGAGAAGTCAAGCGCGGGCAAGCCGGAAAGCGGAAAGGCGGGAAAAGCCGATGATTATGGAAAAGCGGGTTTATAATAGCGAAGTGATGGCAGATAACCGAACAGAAAAAGAAAAGCCGTTTTTCGGGCAGAGATTAGCCGCCGTCCGGCGCAGCAAAGGATTGACCCAACAGCAGCTTGCCGACAAGCTCGCGGTCAAACGCTCGCTGATTGATTACTACGAGCATCGCTCGCCGAACCCCGCGCTGGATTTCATCGAACGCGCCGCCGCCGCGCTGGAAGTTTCCGTTGCCGAACTTCTGGGAAGCGAACCGCTCGCCGCCAAAGCCAAACCCGGACCGGCTTCGCAACTGCAAAGAAAGTTCGAGCAGGTCAAACTGCTGCCGCGAGAAAAGCAGAAGTTCGTCCTTCAGTTTCTCGATACTGTTTTGGATAATCAACAAAAGCAAAAGGCGTGAGTTTCCTCACGCCTTTTCAGTTTGGCTGTCCGATGAAATACTCAGTCAATTTTTTCTTTAGTATTAGGTTTAACTGGAATACCTATGGAATCTTTCAAAGCTAAGCCAAATATCGTTATTTTATTAGGCATTTCAAAAGTTACCATCGTGCCAGTATTTGGCAGACCTTGAGGAATAATTGAAAACGTAAAAGTAAAGATTTGCTTTTCATTTTTCAATCCAGTTGAAAATTTCCAAAGAGATACGGTTTGCTCAACAGGTTTTTGAAGCAATTTATGACCTGTAAGCATTCTCGTTCCGATAACCTCTCCATTCTTATCTATCTCAATTTCAATGATAACATCTCCAGATATTCCGGCAGCTACGGCAGAAATAGGATAAGAAGGAAAAGCAATGCGTTGAACTTTTAGTTCGTAGTCTCCATCTCCAGCTTGTGCAAACACATTTTCGGAAAAAGTGGCAATCAACAAAAAGGCAAACAAGATAAAAAGATATTTATTCATATTACTTTCCTCACTTCGGATATATCCGCTCATCTAACTTATCTTTGTAAGTTTTCGAGCCAGTCAAAAGTTTATTGATTCCTTTTGATATTTTGTCCATCCGTTCCGCAGCCTTCCAACTGCTATTCCAAATCTCGTAACCACCGGGACTCCAAGAAGTTTGACCTCTCCCTTGAGCCACCATTGCAGTTACTAGGTAAGCTCTTTCTTCTGTTGTCCTGTGAGTTACATTTGCGGATGAATTATGAAAGTCAAAATTGGAGTCGTTGACATTAGCCGTCATCACATCAGCAACCGCCTGTCTATCAGAAACGTGCTGTCCCTCGTGGGCTACGGCATTTATGAAGTCTTCCTCACCGGCACTTTCTTTAAACAAAACAAGAATATTTGCAGTAAACTTTCCATCAGCAAAACCAAAAAGCGATCCGCTAGCATTGTTCCCTCTAGTTACACCTGGATTGCCTCCGGTGTCGCCAAAGCCTACCACTACTCCGTTAGCTGTCAAATAGCCTCCGTAAGCATCAACAGCTTTATTAACTGCACCTGGATTATCAGATTTAGCACCCGCTTCTTTGGCTTTAACCAGCGCATCACGAATTTTATGCCTTCTTTCAACAATTTTGTTGGCAGCCTTTATTTTTTTCTTGTTAGTTCCCGCATTTGTTACTAAATCCTCATCACTCGTTGCTCCACCAAGGTCATCAGTAAAAACATACGCTCCTGTTGGGTCAGTATAAATCAGCGGATTGTTGAGAGTATAAGAATAACGATTCCAAGTTTGAGGATTTTCAATCCGTCCTGATGAAAGCAACGGGTCAACACCTGTGAACCTTCCCAACCGATTCGCATACATTCTGGCTTGAGCAAAGTCGAGTTCCGTTTCAGTATCTCTTTCATACGAGGTTATGAACGCGCTATTCAAGATTTTCTCACGGGCGCGGTTTTCGCTTTCCTGCGGAGTTTTCCATTTTCAAAGAACGGCAGCTAAAGAAAGATGACCTCTTTTCAAGTTTCGATTATAACTTTTCGCGCCTGATTTTCCTACATTTACTTTGAGTTTCGATTCAGATTTCGAGTTGCTTTATTAACCGCCTCTTTCACGTCCGAGATTTCCAGATGCGTGTAGATAACGGTCGTGTCGAGGCTTTCGTGTCCCAAGAGTTTTTGAATGTGCCGCAGACTCGCGCCGTGTCTGAGCAGATGTGTCGCGCAAGTATGCCGGAAAGTATGAACGCTTGCCTTTAGTTCCGCAGCTTCGGCGTGGCTTCTTACTCTCGATGAGATTTGCACGTAGGACAGACGCTTGCCGGTCATCGAAAGCCACAGTGCCGTCGGGTTGGTGATGATGCGCTTTTTCCGGCTTTTGCCTTTGCCCCAATAGATGCCGTTCATTATTTCGACTCGCGCCGTCGCCATATATTTTTCAATCCAGCTTGAAGCGTTTTCCGTCAGCGGCACGACGCGCCCGCGTCCGCCTTTGCCTTTGCCGATTCGCAAAGTTCGTCCGTCGAAGTCCCGGACGTTCAGCTTGAAAAGCTCGCCGTGACGGATTCCGGTCGCGTAGAGAGTTTCGAGCATCGCTCTATCTCGAACGCCGATGGCTTTCGTCGTGTCGGGCTGTTCGATGATTAAAGCGATTTCCGATTCGGTTAAGATGTGCGGCAAAGTTTGACCGGCTTTCGGAAGCTGAAAGTTTTCGGCGACGTTTATCAGAACTTGATTGGTGTCGTAAAGCCAAAGGAAGAAGCGTCGGATTCTCGACACGGTTTGCCTTACGGACGAGTTTTTCTGATTGGTGTGTTTCCACAGGTGAACCAGAAAAGAGTTGAGATGTGTTTCTTCGGCTTGCGTCCAGCTTTCGATAAAGAACGCTTCCCGAAGATAAAGCAGAAGTCCGTTTAATGCCCGCTCGCTCGATTTCCGCAAGCCTTTCGAGTAGCCTGCGGCATCGAGTTCAATCAGGTATTTTTCAACTTCCTTATTCAACTATTTTTTCTCTCGCGGATGGCAGCGGCTGATGACTTCCGCCAGGTCGCCGAGTTCGACGTGCGTGTAGATTTCCGTTGACGACAAGCGGCGATGACCGAGCAGTTTTTGTATCTGGCGGATGTCGGCTTTGCCCTTCAGAAGATGCGTCGCGCACGAATGCCGGAGCGTGTGCGGCGTGATGTGCTTTTTAATGCGCGCCGCCCGCGCCGCTTTCTGAACGATCCGCACGATGTCGGCGGCATCGAGTTTGCCGCCCGAACGCGATGACACGAACAGATTGATTTGTCCGATGCTGGCAAAGCAGCTTCGCGCTTCTTCAAGGTAAAGTTGAACAGCCGACTGCGCCGATGCCGTAAGCGGCACAAGGCGCGTTTCGTCGCCTTTGCCGTGTTCGATTCGCAGCGTTCCGGTCTGCATCTCGACATCGTAGATTGAAAGATTGACGAGTTCCGCTCGTCTGATTCCCGTCGCATACATCACTTCGAGAATGGCGCGGTCGCGGATGTCTCTTGGTTTTTTCGTTGGAACGCTTTCGATTAACCGCTTGGCTTCCGCCGGCGTGAGAATGTTCTTTGGTAAAAGTTTGGGCTGCTTCGGCATCTGGATTGACGATGACGGATTATGAACGATTGCGCCTTCCTGCCAGAGCCAGAGGAAAAAGCGTTTCATCGCGGCGAGTTTGTTGCTTTGCGTTCCGGTCGTCAGGCGTTTTTTCTCGCCCGTCTTTTCGTCTTCGATTTCGATTTGATAAAGCGCGATTTGATATTGCGACAAGTGCGCGGCGGTCGCGTCGGCGATGGAGTTCAAGGAAGTGTTTTCAACCAGCCAATCGAGAAAGATTTTCACGTCGCGCCCGTAGTTGACCAATGTTGCCGTCGAGTAGTTCAGGGCTTGCAGATATTCGAGAAAGCGTCCGCGCTGAAGTTCCAGCTTTTGTTTTTGATTTTCCGTCCACATCTTTTTTTGCCAATGGCTCTAGCTCAACAATCAAGCTACTAAAGAAAGAAAGCTGCTGATTGATGAGTGATTCGATTTTTATTTTTAGCTGCGAAAAAAAAGTCTATTAATAGCTTGGTTTTTGACCACAAGGTTAAGCTAAGTCTTTTTCTTTGCTTTGCTTTAACCTTGTGATTCGACTACCGCAAGGTAGCCTCAAGGTATCGTTTTTTACCACAAGGTTCACAAGGTCAAAGACGAGATTCTGTTTTCAACGTCCGCCATCGCGCCCGCATCGAGTTCACCGGATAGCCGTGCGAACGAGCGGCGCGGCGTGCGAGGAACGAGCCGCCGCAGAGCGAGAGAGCCGGAGCGGACGGCGTACGATAATAGATTTTTTATGTTTTTGCGGGTGCGTTTTTTGCGCCCGCAAAGACATAAAAAAGATTATCGGATGACGGCAGCGACGTGAGCGAGGCATCCGAGCGAGCAACGGCGGACGTTGATTACGCGCAACTGTTCGCTGCCTTCGCGGACGCTTCACTTCAACGGTCAAGTTCCGCCTGCCGCTTTCTCTTTAGCTGCGCTCGTCAATCGCTTTTTCAATTCGTCAACGCTCGTCAAGCCGCGCAAAGTGTTCGTTTGGCTTTCTTCATCTCTGGCGAGTTGATAGACTGCGGGTTTTCCGTTCGCTGCGACGACGGCGAAAAGGTATTCCATTTCGACAAGTTTCTGGCAATACATTCGCACCTGCCAATCGCTCCACGCGGTCATCTCGCGGATTTCGCGGCGCGTCAGTTGGACATCTTCCGTCTTGATTTTTAGCTCTGCGGCTTTTTCCCGACACGCCTTTGTGATGGCATCGAACATTCCGCGCACGGGCGGAGCTAACTCGTCCATCGCTTTGCCCAAGATTTCTTCCGCTAGTTCGTTGGCAAGCGCGATGTCCGACAACTCGACTTCGACATATTCGATTTCGATTTCTCCGCGTCGTGCGGTTTTGATTTCGCGCTGATACTGATGAAGCAAAGCAATCGAGTTTATCAATGAAAGATATTTCCTTTGTTCGCGCCGGTGAATGAGTCGCTCCGATGGATAAGTCAGATATTCGACAAACGGATTGACGACGGCGAGCGGCTTTAACATTCTTTGCGCGTGATGATGCAGTTTCTTTATTTCTTCGCTTTCGGCGCGTTCCAACACGCCGAGCAAAGAATGTTGATGTCGCTGCTGCGAAAGAATGATGCGCGTCTGCTCGATTGATTCGTTCATCGAAAGCTGCACGAAACGCGAGCGGGTTTCTTCGTCGAAGGCTTCGGCTGAAGTCGTCGTGATGACGATTACGACGGGTCCGAAGACTTCGTAATGTTCGGTGGAAAGTTTGCCGGTCGCCGGGTCGGTTCTGGTCGCGGCAATCGAAAGCCGTTGGTCTGACGCTAAAGTTCTGAGGGAATAAACGGCTTGCATCGCGCCTTCGTCTTCGGCGATGACGAGCATCTTTCTTTGGAGCGAATACGGGTCTTTGTAGAAAAGGGCTTGACCTGTCAGACGAGTTACGCGCACGAGTTCTTCCGGCGGCACGAAGGCGCACAAAGCATCTTGCAAAGCCGACTTGCCCGCGCCTGAACGAGCGACAATAAGCAAAGCAAGCGGTTCGGCGAGTTTTCTACTGACCGAGCCGAGATAAGCGGTTAAGACCGTCGAGCGTTCGCCGACGAGTCCGCATCGCCGGAAGTCTTCCACGATTCTTTCACAAAGGCGTTTATCTTTCAGGAAAGATAAAGCTGTTTGCTTCTCTGTCTCCGTCATCGCCGCGCTCGTTTCCGGCTCGGCGTTGGAAGTCTTTCGCATCTGAAGCCGTTCGGCTTCCAATTTCTCAATCAAAGTCAGCAAGTCCGCGTTGATGATTGATTCTGACGTGCGGCAGCTTTTCGCCGCGACGGTCGAGAAGGTTTGACGCGCTCTTGATTGGTAAAGGTCGAGCGTGTCGAGATGAAAGAGATTGCCGACATTCAAACGAAGATTGATTTTCAGCTTTTCAAGTCCCATCGGCGAAAGTCCGCGCACTCGATATTCTCGCTGCTCAAAAGTGATTGTCCGCGTTCCGTCAGCGAGCGTTTCAAGTTCCGCGCTGAGGGTTTCGGTTTGAGTTTCGACAGCGGACAACAGGCTTTGAACCGCCTCCAAAGTTCCGCCGTCGGCGATGAACTCCGCCGCGTCTTTCGCCGGAAGAATGACGGCGCGTGATTCGATACCGATTGACGAAAGTTTTTCCGTGAACTTCGGCGCGGCTTCGCGTCCGGTGTCGTCGGCATCGAGCATCAGGCAAACTTTCTTGATTCTTGATTCCGAAAGATGATTGATTATCTCGTCGGTCAAGCCGTTCACGCCGTAAGCGCAGGTTACGTTTCTGATGCCGATGCTCCATAAAGCCAAAGCGTCAATCACGCTTTCGGTCAGGATGATTTCTTCGGTTTCTTTCGCGCCCGCCGGATTGAACACGCCGCGCCGTTTGCCCGACAAATAAAGATGCTGCTTTTTCTCGATGTGCCGGGCGTAAAGTCCGACAGTTTGCTTCGAGTTCGCATCAACGAGCGGAAAGACGACAGAACCGAACATCGTTTCATTGCCGCGCTCGTTGAGCAGTCCGAGTGATTCGAGATTCGCTTTGCCGTCCGGGTTGATTTTGTCTTTCAAACTGCCGTCAACATAGCCAAGCTGAAAGACGCGCATCGCTTCCGGCGTGATGCCGCGACTCGTCAAATAAGCAATCGCCTTTTCGTTTTTCAAAAGTGATTTGTGATAATACGCGACTGCCTTTTCCAGATATTCGAGTTCCGATTTCGTCTGCGCGTCCGCGCCGGTGATTTCATTTTCGATTGGCTTTTCCTTTCGATTCATAGTTTTCGATGGCGCGTTTTCGGCTAATAACTCAAAGGCTTGTTTGAAGTTGATGCCGTCCGACTTCATCACGAAGCTGAACGCATCGCCGCCCGTCTGACACTTTCCTAAGCAGTTCCATAAGCCTTTCCGCTCGTCAACGGCGAATGACGGTTCATCTTCGGCGTGGAACGGACACAAGCCCCAGAGTTGCTTGCCTTTCTTTTTCAACTCAACGCCGCGTGAGCGGATGACCGAAGCCAAACTGATTTCCGATTTCACTCTTTCGATTTCTTGTTCGGGGATTGCCATAACTCGCCGGAATGCTGTCAAGTCCTTTTTGAACTTTTTGACCTGCACACAGATTATAGATTCATTCTATAACAGTCAAGAGGATAAAGACATATCCGACAAACCGCGTTTATAATACCGATGACTTTGATTTTTTAATGACGGGTGAAAACGAATGGCAAAAGTAAAAGACAACCGGCGCGGCATCGCTACCAAAGAAGGACTCGGCACAATCGCGCAGCGGCTCGTCCGGCTTCGCAAAGATGCGGGACTGTCGCAGGCGCAGATGGCGGAACGGCTCGGCATCTCGCAGCCGGTCGTCTCCGATTACGAGCGCGGCGCGGCGCGTCTGCACGGCGAACTGATTTTGAAAGCGGCGGAGATTTTGAACGTCTCGGCGGACGAGCTTTTAGGCAGAGAGACGGGCAAGCCGAAGGCGCGGGCGACGGGCAAAGTGCAGCAGCTTTTTGAAGAAGTTTCCAATCTGCCGCGTCGTCAGCAGGATAAAGTGGTGGAGTTCGTTTCGGCGTTCGTGCGCCAGCAAAGGCAAGCCGAAAAGCAAAAGGCGTGAGGAAACTCACGCCTTTTTAGTTTGATTTCCATACTCAACTATTTTTGACAAGCAGTTGGTTCGATTTCCGTATTTGCAGAGCCAATATCGCCGCCGCGAAAGTAAACGCGATGTTCTGCTTCTCTGTTGATGTCTCCGGGTTTCGCCAATTCCCATTCGTAAGAGAACTCGACATATATTTTCAACCCTTTCCGCAGATGTTCAATCGGAACTGAGAAAAGGATTGAGTCTTGAGAAGCGATTCGCCCGCCGCCATTTTGATAATAAGGTTCTTTTTGCGGGATTTTTATTTTCTTTATATTCTCTAACACATCCTTTTCAACGTAGTAATGTATCGGCACTTCTTCATCGTTCGGGATAGCATAACCTTTATTACCGTTGCCTAGCTGTATTGGTTTCTTCGTCGGAAAGTATGATTTTTCTGCTCCAACTCCAATGTGCCAAACTGTATTGTTGTTCATCCGCAGATAGATTTTCTTTTCGTCCTGACAAACGTAGCTCAAATAAACTGTCGGCTTATCTGGATTGACCCGCACAGTTGATTCAGACACAGCTTTACTTTGTGAAAAAGCCGTCGCCGCCAAGCACAACATCAAAGTCAATAATAATCTTTTCATATTTTACAACCTCTTTTTATTGAATCGGTTTATCTAGCTTCGGCGCATAATCAGACTTCGGCAAACCCTTCGCTATCGCGGCTGACCTGTTCTTCCGAACGGTTTCAATATCCAATTTTTGCCACGAAGATTTCCAGATTGATTCACCGCCAACATTGATGGCTTTTTCAGGTTCTCCGCCAAGACTAAAAGTCGTAGAGCCGCCACCACTCGTCATACCAGACCCGCCTGCTCCGCCGCCCAACAAGAATTCAGCGAAGACAGAGGAGATGCCAAACGCTCTGGTTTCAGATTGTCCGTGTGTTACGCGAAGCGGTCCCGCAATCACCGCGTTAACCGCTGCTTCTGATACATTTGAAGCTGATAGCAAAGCACTTTGATACTCCGAATTATCTGCAACGTGAGAGCCTTCGTGAGCAATGGTGGCGAGCAAATCACTATTGCTTTTATTTTTATCGAGGTCAATCGTTACGCTAACTGTGTTTGCACCCGTTCCATTTTTACCACTCATAGTGCCAATCGCATCGCCTAAGATATTTCCACCAAGTTTCCCAAAACCGACAGTAACGCCGTTTTTATCGCCAAGAGTTCCGTAAGCCTTTAACGCTCTCGTCGCGTCGGTATATTCTTTTGAATCTTTTCCATACCTCTTTTCGATTTTAGCAAGTTGTTCATTTGCTTTTTGAAGTCCTTCTCCAAATCTCTTACATTGTTTTTCTGTTCCACTGCATTCATACATTCCCGTCGGGTCGGTAAATACTAATGGATTGTTTAGCGTGTAGGCATAGCGATTCCACGATTTTGGATTGTAAGGTCTTCCAGTCGTCAGCAATGGGTCAACGCTGGTGAACCGTCCGTGACTTGGTTTGTAGTATCTTGCTTGCGCGAAATCAAGGTCTGATTCGTTATCCCTTTCATATGAGGTTATGAACGCGCTATTCAATTTTTTTCACGCATCACGTTTTCGCTTCGCATCCGAGTTTTCGATTTTCAAAGAACGGCAGCTAAAGAAAGATGACCTCTTTTCAAGTTTCGATTATAACTTTATCGCGCCGATTTTCCTACATTTACTTTGAGTTTCGTTTGAGGTTTTCCGTTGCTTTGGCGACGGCTTGGCGCACGTCCGAGATTTCAACTTGCGTGTAGATTTGCGTCGTGTCGAGTGATGAATGTCCCAAGAGTTTTTGAATGTGCCGCAGACTCGCGCCGTGTCGAAGTAGATGCGTCGCGCAGCAATGGCGGAAGGTGTGAACCGTCGCTTTGAGTTCCGCAGCTTCGGCGTGATTTTTGACGACGCTCCAGATTTGCGGATATGAAAGACGCTTGCCATTGACCGATAAGAAAAGCGCGGTCGGATTTGTGATGATTCGCGTCCGACGGCTTTTGCCTTTGCCCCAATACACGCCGTTCATCAACTCGACTCGCGCCGTCGCCATATATTTTTCTATCCAATCGGCAGCCGTCGCAGTCAAAGGCACGACGCGCCCCCAGCGTCCGCCTTTGCCTCTGACGATTCGCAAAGTTCGCCCGTCGAAGTCCCGGACGTT
>MWWK01000092.1_pt1 | contig 14152 bp, 8 predicted proteins | sample 1047241 | NCBI WGS metagenome assembly MWWK01 (sample SAMN06349964, study PRJNA376086) | soil metagenome | isolation source: BG12-3 sample Antarctic (ecotone) soil | place: Antarctica | reverse complement strand
TAAGCTAATTATTGGGCAAGAAACCCGGTCAAACAATCAAAGTAAGCTTTGTTAAGCCGTTGGCGAGATACTTATCTGGTCAACGATTCCCCTATTTTCACTTTGGCCCCGTTTTGCAGGGTAGACCGCTATAGACAATTTCCAAATGGCTAAAGCCAAGGTCAGGATGTATTGTTTTATTAGTTTTCTTCAATCATCGTGCCTATTTTAGATTAACTTCCGCTATGGATAGTAGGTTACGCCGTAGCGATGCCGACGAAGCCAGTAGTCATAGTAAACCTAATCAGCTACTGAGAAGCTCAACCACTCTTTACAAAGACTGTACTCTTCGTCGATTGCTTCCCTAAAATTTAGATTTGACTGCATAATGCTTCTCATCTTGTTTACAAGATCAATTTTCTCACTTTCTTTCATATTAACGAAAATCAGATTTTTATTTGCTTCATTGACCTTGTTAACAAAACTTGAATCATATTTTGTGTTGTTCCACTTCCTTTTAGAAACCCAGTACATTGCTGTTTGGTGACAAAAAGCTTTAGTTAGAATATCAATGTTGTCTTTACTTTCGTAGTGGAGAGTTGATCTTGGTTTATTTATTATCCAATTCATTCGATCATATTTATACTCCAACCTGTTAAACGATTGACTGCATATAATATACATTTCTTCTTTTGTGATGAGAGTTTTATTTTTGTTAATCCAACCCCCTATATCTTCACCTTGTGAAATCAGATATAATGCAAGGGATCTTGTAATATATTCAACAAAATTCGTATCTGCCATTAATTTATTATTGTACATATCATTCAATTCCTCAATACTTAAAATTTTCATGCGCTCTAAATCAATTTTGTCTTTAAGACAATTATCAACTATATAGCTAAGATAGAATTGGTTTTTTCTTATAAAAGGATTTAATGTGTTCTTATGATTTAAAGTATCTATTGACTGAACCAAGAAAGGATCCTCAGTGTTACCCGTTACATTTTTTATATTGAAAATTGAAGGTATACAGTTGCGGATTTTTTCTTTTGTCCAGTTTTGAGCAGCACATATAGAACCCACCAAAAGGAATACACTCAGAAGGATTGAGATAGTTTTGATACTGTATATGTACTTAATCATTGTAGTATTAATAGAAAATTAAAAAAATCTGAAATTTTATTCAAATGATTCAGCAATGTACAACACACATCAATAGTTCAAAACATATGTCTTAATATCAGAACTGTTACGCTCTAACACATAAGGTCCCTTCTTGCTATTCGTCATTTTAGCCAAATTGAATATGATAGTCGAATCGGAAGTAGGTTGCCAGTCTATGAACGAGTTTGTAGAGCCAGATATTTGTTTAAAGCTTGAGAACTTACCTTGCTCAGGTTTGTAGAATAGACCCTTCACTTTCCTTGATCGTAGTCTGGTCCTCATCTCTGAGAGAAGTTTTTCAGTACATACTGTACAATCAAAATCACTCATAACAATGTATGTGTCGTATGGTTTTTCACTGTTCTTCTTCAGTAACACCAGTGTGTCTTGCTCTTTCGAGTGAGAGCAACTTATGCAAGCAATCATGATTCCGACAAAACAAGACTTAAACAAAATATTATTCATGGTGCAACGAGTTTAACAATGAGTATATTTTTGCTGTTTTTCGAGTGTAGAGCATCTTCCATAAGAATATAACTTAACGATTTAAATCCACAAATCTTTCTGTACTGATTTGGTAACTTAACATCTTCACAAATCTTATTTCCTTTGTAAAAAAATTGCGCGTAATATAAATTGTATTTACGCGCAATTCCATTATATTCTGTTAGGTTGACCATGTTATTATATATATTCTCAGGAATGCCAGTATCATAAGTGGACACAATGTAGTCGTCAAATATATTTAAGCTTCTATAATTACTATTTACCATCAAACTTTTATCCATATCTACTTTTTTGTAATCCTCGAATATTCCCTTTTCGACAACCTTGAAGTAGTCAGGTTTTAAGTCTATAACTGCTCCCAAAGCCTTTAATTTATCCAACTTATAAGTGTAAAGTAATTGCTCAGGGTTGTGTATAATGCATAAAGTAGAATCTTTACTGTTCAAGTCAAAAAGAATGTTTCTATTAGGATAATAGAAGTCAAATTTTCTAAAGATTGATGATTTTTCGTATCCTAACGCATTTTCAAAGTTTTTGTTTGATTCATTATATATGGTTATTGGCTTATAACTTTCATAATATGATCTTTTATTTCTGTATCCTCTATTTGTTTCTTTATCCATTGTATTTTTATATACAGAAGCAAAGTATTTATCTCCGCCTACTGAAAATACTCTGATTCTTGTCCAGATACCACCGGTGTTAGTGGTATCTGTACCAATAAAATTTTCTTCAGTTTTTGTATTCACGTTGAATATATAATAACCATTCAAGGCCGTTACTATTATTCTATCATCATCGTAATATCCTAAGTTATTGAACTGTTTAATTTTTTGATTATCTAAAACTACTGGACGTAAAACTTTCTTTTCTATCAGATATTCGTATATACTATTGGATTCACCATTGTGCAACAATAGTTTGTTTTTAGCAGCATTGTAATCAGCGACGAGCAAATCCTCCTTTGTACTGATTTGTATCGAATCGACTTTCGTAAACTTGTAGTCAACTACCTCTCTTTCACCGCACGAGACGAAGATTAACAAAGAGAATAATGCGAGAAGAATATTTCTTATCCAGATCATTCCTTTTTGGAGTATAGCGTCTAAAAAGTTATTCCCAGCGCATCTTAGAGCATATGACATCACACGCACTCTACAATGTGCTAGGAATCTACTCACATGCAGCACGAACCGTTGGTAGTGGTGTTAGTGGGGCAAGTTGTAACTCTGCCGCCATCCCACCCTATCTCAGTGTACGATTCTACACAGGTAGTGTTTGAAGGACAACCATTGTTGTCGGGCAGCCTTTCCTGAGCCTGTGCCTTGTTAGTCAGTGACCCGTCTCCTCCAACCGTCATAACTGAGAGACAGGCAACAGTTATGATTAAACCAACCTTCTGGATTACTCCTTTGCTTTTCATTTGTCGTCTGGTTTATTAGTAGAACTTAACAATCGAAAGTCGCTTGCTGATGGTCAAAACGATATGACTATTACAAACATATAGATATAATTGTTAACTCCAAACGCGACAGATAGGACTTTCAGTTATTATGTGAACTTTCGAGTTTATAGAAATTGACACTCTGACGAAATAATATTTGTATATAGCGGCTTGTTTAGCTCATTTTCGCCAATTCAAAGCCTGATTATGGCCAAGATGCCCAATCTTCTACGTGTGGTTCATAGTTGGTAGGTCGCTGATAGTCAAGTGCTTTTCTTTTTACTTGGTTCTTTCAATCCTAACCTCGTAAGCAGATAACCCGCTACATTCTTTTCAACTTTGACTTTGCCCGTACTTAGTTCATAAGCAAACTTGTTGACTTCCTGAATCAGATGGGCCGAACCCATGATCTGGTTGACAACATCAGCGCGTTTGATATTCCACTTTTCGAGTAGGAGCCGGGCGTTTTGGTAATGCCCGTCGGCAACGCCCGCCGGAACCTCCCCCGGTTTGATTGGCTCGTTGGCCACCGGTAGGGCCATATCCAATGGCTGCGTTTTCACTGTGAAGGCGACGTACTTGAAGCTGCGGCCCTTCTTGATTAGTGAGTAGCTAATCTCCAAATCGGTGTACTCGTTAATTTGCCTTACGGCAACGTCTAACACTCTACTTTTGAACATTGACACTTTCGTGTACTCCTCGTTGCCTTTCCCGTCAAGCAGCCCGATCATACGTTTCAATTCCTCAATTTCGTATTTTGGGGTAGTACCCTTGTCCTTCCACTGGCTACATATCGCATAAACCCGTTTGGCGTGTTTGCTACCCAGCCGCAGAGCCGCCAGTAACTCAAAAGTAGTAAACGTGCTTTTGAGATCGAACAGGTAGGGTTGGATAGCAGGCGTGAATTCAACCTCGATAATGCCGGTCCCTTCCACGTAGTCGATCCGGCTAAACATCCACATCTGCCGCCACACCTTGCGCCCCTTCTTGTCGGTCTCATCAGGAACCTCGAACATCCGGCTACCCATTCCCTGGGTGGCCAACCGGAGCTGTTGGTAATTGTATTTCTTACCTGTCAACCCTGCCATTTCAGGCACCGATACCTCATAAGTTCCATCCGCCTGATTCTTGCGCAGTTTGGAAAGGAGGAACAAAAAGATGTCAAGCTGCATCTCAGAATACTCGTAGCGGGCATTTGTGATAGCATTGTGCTGACGTACCTGTAATGTTGAGTCCATTGATTTTCAAGTCTTTGAGTTAAAAGTAACAAATAAAATAAACAGTTTCTATCAAACGTTTCTTTTCGCTTATCAAACGTTTCCTTTTCGCTTATCAAACGTTTCCTTTCGCTTATCAAACGTTTCCTTTCGCTTATCAAACGTTTCCTTTCGCTTATCAAACGTTTCCTTTCGACCTCGTAACATGCTAATTATCAACATGTTACAGGGGTCTCAAATAGAACAAATATTACAAATACCACAAAAGTTGTGTTGCAGAAAAAAACGGCCTTTAGGAATGTTGATAACCCATCGGGTTGACACCAGAGCGAGACAAAGGGGGAAGGACGAAACAGAAAAAAACAAAAACAGCAAAAGTTAGAAAGGGGGAAGGAGGGCGCAAACTAAATATATAGTTAAGCGATGTTTCACGATTAGCACTATTCCAATACTAATCCCTTTCGTCTTTTACCCACTCCACGACCAAGCTAACCCCGATCAACTGCCCAATCCCCTTTCCAATCCTGACTCCCCCAATGGCCGCAGTAGTAGCCAACCCGACACCAGCCTACCGAGGAGATAACCGGGCCAGATTTGGCCGTGTAAAATCTTTCCCTGACCTTGCATCAGGAGTGAAAACCATCCGGCATGTGGGCGCGTGATACGGTCTTGTAAAGAGCGAGACGGAACGCTATTCCGCGTTGCTACATACCGTTCGTCCCGCCCTACGGGTTTGATAGTCAGTATCTTATATAATACAGGGTTAAAAATACGCTATTATAGATGAGTAGAAACCTCACATTACATTGATTATCAGCCCATAACTATACACGACACGCTATTAACCCCTGTTATGAACGAACGCAAAACCCTATCCGTGAGCATCGGTACCCACCGCCAGTTAGAGCGGTTGGGCCAGACCTTTGATCTATCCCACAAGGATTTAATTACGGCGATGGCGCAGTACTTCACGGCCACAAAAGCGGACCCACGCGACCCCAAGGCCGATATGCCCGACGTGGCCCTGCGTAAAATGGCGCAGAAGGTAGACACGCTGGATAAGCGCATGATTGGATTTATTAGGGAGCAGGAGAAGGAGCTTTTGAAGCCCATTCTGTCCGAAGTGCGGGCGCTGCGGACCCAGATCGGGGAGCCGGTGGCCCCCGTGGCCACGCCCGGCATCGACGCCGATCAGCTGGAAGAGCAGCTGACGGGGGTAGTTGAAGCGGTGCAAACGTTGCTGCGGCTCTCGTTCCGCACAGCCTTAGTCGATAACGCGCTGCGCCCCGAGTACCGCCAGCAGACCGACGCCCTGATTCACCAGCAAACCAATACCCGGCCATGATGACCAAGATACCCGCCGGGAGCGGGAGCGGCACGGGCAACCGCAGCGGCAGCAGCGGGGGACTGGTCGAGTATCTGGAAAAGGAGCAGGTCGGCCAGTGGTTCAGCCGTGGCCAGGTCGAGTTAGCCGGGTCGCAGGTGGTGGCCGAAATCGACGCCAACAAGAAGAATTTAGGCCGGGAGGACGCCAAGTACTACCAGGTCATCTTTGCGCCCTCCCAGGCTGAGTTAGCCCACATCGGCAGCGACCCGGCGAAGTTGCGGGCGTTCACGCGGTCGGCGATGGAGCAGTACGCCCAGAATTTCGGCAAGGGCATCGAAAGCAAGGATTTGGTCTGGTTCGCCAAACTCGAACACAGCCGCAGCTTCAGCCACGGCGACCGGTCGGTGCAGTTGGGCGAGCAGGCCAAGGGCGTGGCCAAGGCGGGCGATCAGACGCACATCCACGTAATCGTGAGCCGGACGGAGAATCTGAGCGCGTACCGGGCCGGGCAGCAGAGCGGCCAGCACGCCCGCAAAAATCCCTACCACCTGAGTCCACTGACCAACCACCGGGCCACGACCAAGGGCGTGGTGCAGGGCGGTTTTGAGCGCAACGGGTTCAGCCAGCGCACCGAGCAGGCGTTCGACCAGTCGTTTGGTTACGCCCGTCAGCTGACGGAATCGTTCCGGTTTTTGCACGGGATGAAGCACGGCGACGCAGCCACGAAGGCGGAATGGCAGCGGCAGGCCACCGCAGACGCCCAAAAACGCGCCCTAAGCCACGAACTGCCCAAGACCACCCTAACACCCCACTTAACAGAGAAAACGCCGGAGATCGACTTTACGGACGATTTACGGGCGGTGTTGGGTCAGGCGTTTCGCCAGCAGGACACGCAACGTCTGGGTCAGGCTCTGGCCAGCGCGCAGGCCGAGCGGGAACGGCAACGGATCGCCGATCAGCAGAAAGCCGCCGAGCAACAGAAGGCCGAATTAGCCCTTAAACAGGCCGCCGAAGCCCTCAAACTGGCTGAGCAGGAAAAGATAGCCCAGCAACAGAAAATTGAACAGACACCCCAAAACAGGCCCCGTATCAGCCAGGGCTTCGGTCGATGAACACCAACAAATTCCTACAGAACCTGAATCAGTCGGCTGGCCAGTTGCCCGCCACCACCCCGCCCGGCCCTGACCCCGTAGCCGCCCGGCGCGGTAGCCCCGACGGGTACGACCCGATCCAACGGCTCACCGACGAATTGAGCCGCCACAGCCGGGCCCTGGAGGGCGTCGTCACCCGCTTCGACCAACTGGAGCAGCGACCCCAGGCCGCGACGGTGGCCGAGTGGCAGACGTTGCTGGCCGAAGCCCAGAGCGGGGTACGTTACGCACCCAACAGCGAGCGGATTGCCCAGGCCCTGTTACCCCACCTACTGGCGGGCCTGCCCAACACGGACCAGCTGCGGACCGCAGCCAGCGCCGGGGCGGGCGAGATCAAAGCCGCCGGGGACGCAGCCGCCCGGCGCATCGAGCAGGCCACGGCCACGGGCGCCACCCGGATCGAGGGCGCCAGCAAACGCAAGGCTGACGATTACGCGCACTACATTGGCTTCACCTCGTGGCAATCGGCGCTGGCGGTGGGCGTGCTGATCGGGCTGATGATCGTTTTAGTGAACTACCAGAGCCATCAGCAGGCGGAGAAGATCGCCCAGGCCCAACTGGAAACCCAGGCCGTGCGGGAGTTCACGAATTGGGCCAAGAATCAGCCCGAGGGGAAGCGGTTGTACGAGCAATATTACAACCGCTGAACGTAGAAAAATACAACGCCCGGCCCCTCGTAAAGAAGGGCCGGGCGTTGTATTTTTCCGAGGTGTGTTTTATAATGAATCTTATGTTAAGGGAATATTCCAAGAATCCCGCCATCATGTCAGCTTGACTTTAGCCTTTTGAGAATACCCTAAATTGGCTTGTTTAGGCGGAAATACGTGCTGATCGAATTTTTGAACATCCTGTTTCAATGGGGGATGTTCAAAAATAAAGAACCCATACGGCCAATCCATCCTGAAAACGGCTATAGGTCTACCCTGCAAAACGGGGCCAAAGTGAAAATAGGGGAATCGTTGACCAGATAAGTATCTCGCCAACGGCTTAACAAAGCTTACTTTGATTGTTTGACCGGGTTTCTTGCCCAATAATTAGCTTAAAAATCTACGTTTCACGAACTTCAGGAATAGTAAAGGAAACGACCGTTTTCTTTACTACAGCTCAAAATCAGTACTTTACGGGGCTGTTTTCATTTTGGCCCCGTTTTGCAGGGTAGACCGCTATAGACAATTTCCAAATGGCTAAAGCCAAGGTCAGGATGTATTGTTTTATTAGTTTTCTTCAATCATCGTGCCTATTTTAGATTAACTTCCGCTATGGATAGTAGGTTACGCCGTAGCGATGCCGACGAAGCCAGTAGTCATAGTAAACCTAATCAGCTACTGAGAAGCTCAACCACTCTTTACAAAGACTGTACTCTTCGTCGATTGCTTCCCTAAAATTTAGATTTGACTGCATAATGCTTCTCATCTTGTTTACAAGATCAATTTTCTCACTTTCTTTCATATTAACGAAAATCAGATTTTTATTTGCTTCATTGACCTTGTTAACAAAACTTGAATCATATTTTGTGTTGTTCCACTTCCTTTTAGAAACCCAGTACATTGCTGTTTGGTGACAAAAAGCTTTAGTTAGAATATCAATGTTGTCTTTACTTTCGTAGTGGAGAGTTGATCTTGGTTTATTTATTATCCAATTCATTCGATCATATTTATACTCCAACCTGTTAAACGATTGACTGCATATAATATACATTTCTTCTTTTGTGATGAGAGTTTTATTTTTGTTAATCCAACCCCCTATATCTTCACCTTGTGAAATCAGATATAATGCAAGGGATCTTGTAATATATTCAACAAAATTCGTATCTGCCATTAATTTATTATTGTACATATCATTCAATTCCTCAATACTTAAAATTTTCATGCGCTCTAAATCAATTTTGTCTTTAAGACAATTATCAACTATATAGCTAAGATAGAATTGGTTTTTTCTTATAAAAGGATTTAATGTGTTCTTATGATTTAAAGTATCTATTGACTGAACCAAGAAAGGATCCTCAGTGTTACCCGTTACATTTTTTATATTGAAAATTGAAGGTATACAGTTGCGGATTTTTTCTTTTGTCCAGTTTTGAGCAGCACATATAGAACCCACCAAAAGGAATACACTCAGAAGGATTGAGATAGTTTTGATACTGTATATGTACTTAATCATTGTAGTATTAATAGAAAATTAAAAAAATCTGAAATTTTATTCAAATGATTCAGCAATGTACAACACACATCAATAGTTCAAAACATATGTCTTAATATCAGAACTGTTACGCTCTAACACATAAGGTCCCTTCTTGCTATTCGTCATTTTAGCCAAATTGAATATGATAGTCGAATCGGAAGTAGGTTGCCAGTCTATGAACGAGTTTGTAGAGCCAGATATTTGTTTAAAGCTTGAGAACTTACCTTGCTCAGGTTTGTAGAATAGACCCTTCACTTTCCTTGATCGTAGTCTGGTCCTCATCTCTGAGAGAAGTTTTTCAGTACATACTGTACAATCAAAATCACTCATAACAATGTATGTGTCGTATGGTTTTTCACTGTTCTTCTTCAGTAACACCAGTGTGTCTTGCTCTTTCGAGTGAGAGCAACTTATGCAAGCAATCATGATTCCGACAAAACAAGACTTAAACAAAATATTATTCATGGTGCAACGAGTTTAACAATGAGTATATTTTTGCTGTTTTTCGAGTGTAGAGCATCTTCCATAAGAATATAACTTAACGATTTAAATCCACAAATCTTTCTGTACTGATTTGGTAACTTAACATCTTCACAAATCTTATTTCCTTTGTAAAAAAATTGCGCGTAATATAAATTGTATTTACGCGCAATTCCATTATATTCTGTTAGGTTGACCATGTTATTATATATATTCTCAGGAATGCCAGTATCATAAGTGGACACAATGTAGTCGTCAAATATATTTAAGCTTCTATAATTACTATTTACCATCAAACTTTTATCCATATCTACTTTTTTGTAATCCTCGAATATTCCCTTTTCGACAACCTTGAAGTAGTCAGGTTTTAAGTCTATAACTGCTCCCAAAGCCTTTAATTTATCCAACTTATAAGTGTAAAGTAATTGCTCAGGGTTGTGTATAATGCATAAAGTAGAATCTTTACTGTTCAAGTCAAAAAGAATGTTTCTATTAGGATAATAGAAGTCAAATTTTCTAAAGATTGATGATTTTTCGTATCCTAACGCATTTTCAAAGTTTTTGTTTGATTCATTATATATGGTTATTGGCTTATAACTTTCATAATATGATCTTTTATTTCTGTATCCTCTATTTGTTTCTTTATCCATTGTATTTTTATATACAGAAGCAAAGTATTTATCTCCGCCTACTGAAAATACTCTGATTCTTGTCCAGATACCACCGGTGTTAGTGGTATCTGTACCAATAAAATTTTCTTCAGTTTTTGTATTCACGTTGAATATATAATAACCATTCAAGGCCGTTACTATTATTCTATCATCATCGTAATATCCTAAGTTATTGAACTGTTTAATTTTTTGATTATCTAAAACTACTGGACGTAAAACTTTCTTTTCTATCAGATATTCGTATATACTATTGGATTCACCATTGTGCAACAATAGTTTGTTTTTAGCAGCATTGTAATCAGCGACGAGCAAATCCTCCTTTGTACTGATTTGTATCGAATCGACTTTCGTAAACTTGTAGTCAACTACCTCTCTTTCACCGCACGAGACGAAGATTAACAAAGAGAATAATGCGAGAAGAATATTTCTTATCCAGATCATTCCTTTTTGGAGTATAGCGTCTAAAAAGTTATTCCCAGCGCATCTTAGAGCATATGACATCACACGCACTCTACAATGTGCTAGGAATCTACTCACATGCAGCACGAACCGTTGGTAGTGGTGTTAGTGGGGCAAGTTGTAACTCTGCCGCCATCCCACCCTATCTCAGTGTACGATTCTACACAGGTAGTGTTTGAAGGACAACCATTGTTGTCGGGCAGCCTTTCCTGAGCCTGTGCCTTGTTAGTCAGTGACCCGTCTCCTCCAACCGTCATAACTGAGAGACAGGCAACAGTTATGATTAAACCAACCTTCTGGATTACTCCTTTGCTTTTCATTTGTCGTCTGGTTTATTAGTAGAACTTAACAATCGAAAGTCGCTTGCTGATGGTCAAAACGATATGACTATTACAAACATATAGATATAATTGTTAACTCCAAACGCGACAGATAGGACTTTCAGTTATTATGTGAACTTTCGAGTTTATAGAAATTGACACTCTGACGAAATAATATTTGTATATAGCGGCTTGTTTAGCTCATTTTCGCCAATTCAAAGCCTGATTATGGCCAAGATGCCCAATCTTCTACGTGTGGTTCATAGTTGGTAGGTCGCTGATAGTCAAGTGCTTTTCTTTTTACTTGGTTCTTTCAATCCTAACCTCGTAAGCAGATAACCCGCTACATTCTTTTCAACTTTGACTTTGCCCGTACTTAGTTCATAAGCAAACTTGTTGACTTCCTGAATCAGATGGGCCGAACCCATGATCTGGTTGACAACATCAGCGCGTTTGATATTCCACTTTTCGAGTAGGAGCCGGGCGTTTTGGTAATGCCCGTCGGCAACGCCCGCCGGAACCTCCCCCGGTTTGATTGGCTCGTTGGCCACCGGTAGGGCCATATCCAATGGCTGCGTTTTCACTGTGAAGGCGACGTACTTGAAGCTGCGGCCCTTCTTGATTAGTGAGTAGCTAATCTCCAAATCGGTGTACTCGTTAATTTGCCTTACGGCAACGTCTAACACTCTACTTTTGAACATTGACACTTTCGTGTACTCCTCGTTGCCTTTCCCGTCAAGCAGCCCGATCATACGTTTCAATTCCTCAATTTCGTATTTTGGGGTAGTACCCTTGTCCTTCCACTGGCTACATATCGCATAAACCCGTTTGGCGTGTTTGCTACCCAGCCGCAGAGCCGCCAGTAACTCAAAAGTAGTAAACGTGCTTTTGAGATCGAACAGGTAGGGTTGGATAGCAGGCGTGAATTCAACCTCGATAATGCCGGTCCCTTCCACGTAGTCGATCCGGCTAAACATCCACATCTGCCGCCACACCTTGCGCCCCTTCTTGTCGGTCTCATCAGGAACCTCGAACATCCGGCTACCCATTCCCTGGGTGGCCAACCGGAGCTGTTGGTAATTGTATTTCTTACCTGTCAACCCTGCCATTTCAGGCACCGATACCTCATAAGTTCCATCCGCCTGATTCTTGCGCAGTTTGGAAAGGAGGAACAAAAAGATGTCAAGCTGCATCTCAGAATACTCGTAGCGGGCATTTGTGATAGCATTGTGCTGACGTACCTGTAATGTTGAGTCCATTGATTTTCAAGTCTTTGAGTTAAAAGTAACAAATAAAATAAACAGTTTCTATCAAACGTTTCTTTTCGCTTATCAAACGTTTCCTTTTCGCTTATCAAACGTTTCCTTTCGCTTATCAAACGTTTCCTTTCGCTTATCAAACGTTTCCTTTCGCTTATCAAACGTTTCCTTTCGACCTCGTAACATGCTAATTATCAACATGTTACAGGGGTCTCAAATAGAACAAATATTACAAATACCACAAAAGTTGTGTTGCAGAAAAAAACGGCCTTTAGGAATGTTGATAACCCATCGGGTTGACACCAGAGCGAGACAAAGGGGGAAGGACGAAACAGAAAAAAACAAAAACAGCAAAAGTTAGAAAGGGGGAAGGAGGGCGCAAACTAAATATATAGTTAAGCGATGTTTCACGATTAGCACTATTCCAATACTAATCCCTTTCGTCTTTTACCCACTCCACGACCAAGCTAACCCCGATCAACTGCCCAATCCCCTTTCCAATCCTGACTCCCCCAATGGCCGCAGTAGTAGCCAACCCGACACCAGCCTACCGAGGAGATAACCGGGCCAGATTTGGCCGTGTAAAATCTTTCCCTGACCTTGCATCAGGAGTGAAAACCATCCGGCATGTGGGCGCGTGATACGGTCTTGTAAAGAGCGAGACGGAACGCTATTCCGCGTTGCTACATACCGTTCGTCCCGCCCTACGGGTTTGATAGTCAGTATCTTATATAATACAGGGTTAAAAATACGCTATTATAGATGAGTAGAAACCTCACATTACATTGATTATCAGCCCATAACTATACACGACACGCTATTAACCCCTGTTATGAACGAACGCAAAACCCTATCCGTGAGCATCGGTACCCACCGCCAGTTAGAGCGGTTGGGCCAGACCTTTGATCTATCCCACAAGGATTTAATTACGGCGATGGCGCAGTACTTCACGGCCACAAAAGCGGACCCACGCGACCCCAAGGCCGATATGCCCGACGTGGCCCTGCGTAAAATGGCGCAGAAGGTAGACACGCTGGATAAGCGCATGATTGGATTTATTAGGGAGCAGGAGAAGGAGCTTTTGAAGCCCATTCTGTCCGAAGTGCGGGCGCTGCGGACCCAGATCGGGGAGCCGGTGGCCCCCGTGGCCACGCCCGGCATCGACGCCGATCAGCTGGAAGAGCAGCTGACGGGGGTAGTTGAAGCGGTGCAAACGTTGCTGCGGCTCTCGTTCCGCACAGCCTTAGTCGATAACGCGCTGCGCCCCGAGTACCGCCAGCAGACCGACGCCCTGATTCACCAGCAAACCAATACCCGGCCATGATGACCAAGATACCCGCCGGGAGCGGGAGCGGCACGGGCAACCGCAGCGGCAGCAGCGGGGGACTGGTCGAGTATCTGGAAAAGGAGCAGGTCGGCCAGTGGTTCAGCCGTGGCCAGGTCGAGTTAGCCGGGTCGCAGGTGGTGGCCGAAATCGACGCCAACAAGAAGAATTTAGGCCGGGAGGACGCCAAGTACTACCAGGTCATCTTTGCGCCCTCCCAGGCTGAGTTAGCCCACATCGGCAGCGACCCGGCGAAGTTGCGGGCGTTCACGCGGTCGGCGATGGAGCAGTACGCCCAGAATTTCGGCAAGGGCATCGAAAGCAAGGATTTGGTCTGGTTCGCCAAACTCGAACACAGCCGCAGCTTCAGCCACGGCGACCGGTCGGTGCAGTTGGGCGAGCAGGCCAAGGGCGTGGCCAAGGCGGGCGATCAGACGCACATCCACGTAATCGTGAGCCGGACGGAGAATCTGAGCGCGTACCGGGCCGGGCAGCAGAGCGGCCAGCACGCCCGCAAAAATCCCTACCACCTGAGTCCACTGACCAACCACCGGGCCACGACCAAGGGCGTGGTGCAGGGCGGTTTTGAGCGCAACGGGTTCAGCCAGCGCACCGAGCAGGCGTTCGACCAGTCGTTTGGTTACGCCCGTCAGCTGACGGAATCGT
>MWWK01000091.1_pt1 | contig 14193 bp, 10 predicted proteins | sample 1047241 | NCBI WGS metagenome assembly MWWK01 (sample SAMN06349964, study PRJNA376086) | soil metagenome | isolation source: BG12-3 sample Antarctic (ecotone) soil | place: Antarctica | reverse complement strand
ACGCCGCCGGGCTACCGAAAAAAGGCATTCAAACAAAGCGTGCCCGCGTCGCTTTAATGGCAGCCAATTTCACCGAAACGCAGAGCTTCGAGCGCGATCAGATGTTCGAGTTGCTCGATGATCTGACCGAAAGGATCAAACAAGTCGAGAAGTGGCTTGAAGAGAAAGCAGCGGGTGATGAGAAGGTCGAACTTCTGCTGACGCACAAAGGCGTCGGATTGCTCACTGCTTTAGCCGTCGTTCACACTTTGGGAGACGTCTCGCGATTTCCATCGAGCAAGGAAGTGGTCGCTTACACCGGACTTGATCCGCTCGAACAATCGAGCGCCGGAAAGGTGCGCTTCGGTTCGATCAGCAAAGCCGGCAGTGCAGTGCTGCGCCATCTGCTCGGACAGGCGATGCATGTGGCGAGTCGGTATGACGGCGAACTAAAAGCGTTTTACAAAAGATTGGCAAACCGGCGCTCTAAGTCGATTGCCAAAGTTGCCGCGACGAGAAAACTCTTGATCAGGCTTTTCATCATGCTTCGTGATGGAATTGATTACTCGGAGTTCAAACGGCGTGGCTCGGCAGTTGGAATGCCCGTTTTGTCTCATGGTCTGCAATGACCGCTTTTTGATTGGGCTACCAACCAGTCCGAAAGGACTGCAACGAAACCAACATCATGGGTTTACGGCTGGTTAAAAAGATCAGTCTTCATGCCCGCATAGATGAATGAGTCGAAGCCGCTCGACGCGAGCGACTAATACTGGAAAAAGAAAAAGTTACTTTAAAACAATGAACGAAGGATCAGTTATCAAACAGAAAATAAATCACTCGATCACCGCCAAAATTAGCGGGCAAGCAGAAGTGTGTCGCTTTTCCACTTGACACCGAAACCGTCTTCATAGATGAGATAATCAGCGAATAAATAAGATGGATGTTTTTGTTGAACTACAAAAGTGGTATGAGAATCAATGTGATGGTGATTGGGAACACCAATATGGTATCGAAATAGGCACACTTGATAACCCAGGCTGGTCAGTTTCAATTGACCTAACCGATACAGATTTAGAAGAAAAAGAGTTCCAGAAGATTTCCAATGTTGAACCTGAACGTGATTGGATTCTGTGTCGCATCGAGGAAGGAAAGTTTAGGGGTGATGGTGGTCCACAAATGCTTGAAGAAATTATTAAAGTTTTTTTGGATTGGATGAAAGCTGTTTCGTAAACGACCCTTTTTGAAACAGTAATTTGCATCGAAGAAGTATGAAACGAATCTTTTTTATCACAACTCTTTTTGCTTTATTTTTGATTCCTTGTTTAGCCCAAAACAAAACTGATAGTGTAAAAAGAATTGAAGAATTAAAACCTTTTAATAAAAAAGATTATGAAGGTTGGCGAAAAGTTGAATCGAATTTCTTTACATTTTATATCCCAATTTCATTGGTGGAAAAGAAAGTTAAATGTATTGAAGGTGGCTGTTATGAATTTGAAAATGAAAATTTATCTTTGAATATCGATATAAATTATGACGCTGGGTACCCAACCTTTGAAAAACAATATCCAAGCTATTCAGAAAAGTTTGTGTATATAGATAATGCATTTGTTTGGGTTTGGTCTTTTGAACACACGGGAATTTATAAATATGAATCTAGTGGTCTTTTCCAATTCAAAAAAAAGGATAGAGATTATCGATTTGGAATGTATTTATTTTCTAAAGATAAAGATATAAGAGAAATAGGAGAAATGATATTCAAATCAGTTCAATTTAAGAATAACCAAAAGAAAAGGAAACTACTAAAAAAACCCATCTGACATTTAATCTCACAAACGCTGGTTATTGACATAGCAGTTTATAATGGAATTTGTGTCAAAACCGACCGTTTTTGACACCCTTGCTTGGAAAAATGAAAAAGGAACTAATCTTCAATCAAAACAAAGTAAAAAAAGGAATGGAAGAAAAACTTTTCTTTTGGTTCGTATGTCATATTCCCATTCAAATTGGCGTTCCCACTCTATTTTATTTCTACCTTGATGCGTTAATAGATTATGAATATGCTCACGGGATAAGAACTTCAACGGACGGCGATACTATTATTATTCCAGTTTTGGGAATGGCAATTTTCGTTTTCATTAGTTTGATTGTTATAGACATCATACTTGTCTGTTACTGTTTCTGGATAAAGCATAAAAATTCCCGAAAAAGTTAAAAAACTTGGAAGCAATAAATCTCAAAACCGACCCTTTTTGAAACGAATTAGACAACAAAGTTGATTATTGACGAAAAGAATCTGCTAATACACAGGAGAAAAATTATGATTACGAAATGGTTAAGTTTCACACTTACCTGTTTATTGTTGGTAACTGCCAACTTCACCCTTATCTCAGCACAAACCCAAACTGACAAAACCGCTTCATCAATTGCCAAAGTGAAAACGGCTGTTCTAAAACGCCAAACAGGAGACAATAAGCGAGTCAAAGTGATAATGCTGAACGGCTCGGAATTAAAAGGTTACATCAGTCAAGCAGGCGAAGAATCCTTTGAATTAACAGATTCAAAAACTAAACAAAGCAATTCGATTTTTTACAGAGATGTCAAAAAGGTAAGAGGAAATGGTTTGTCAAAGACAGCTATAATTAGTCTTGCAGCCGTAGGAGCGGTAGCGGCGGTCGTGCTGTATGTGGTTGTAGCGCCGATTTGTAATGAGGGTGGATGCTAAACTCCACCAAATGTTTCGATGGCAGAAGATCTCAAATTAAGTAAATACGCTCCTTGCTCTTTGTAAAGTTACAAAGAGCAAATACGGTGCTGTCAATGAAGATGTATTGAACAATTCAATGAACCTGAGGGCGAAACAGCTAATTTCTTAATTGTCTCAAAAACCCCCGTTTATGAACCAAGAAAAACCAAGCAAAATTTGTGTCATAAGTCATACGTTTTTGAAACACTATAACTGTTGAATGACCTATATTTAAGCTTGATTTCTAGGGTGTCGCCTTTTTACTAATTTGTCTCATAAACCGTCTCATAACCAAAATCCCAAAACTCACCAACATTTTCGACTTATGACACACTTTTGGAAGAATCAAAATCTTAGATTTTCTTAGATTGGCTGATTTGAAAAAACTTGATTAATTAATCTTCGCCCACGCTCCCCCAATCGCTATCGTATGAACCGCCGATTGTATTTACTTTCGGCAAACAGAACGGCATTAGCTTTATTAAAAGTTCAAGACGTTCCCGCGCTGGCAACTCTCCGAGCGTCTCCGGCAGTGCGTCGAGTTCGGCAGCAATAATTTGTTTGAGCGTCTTTCTCAATTCGCTCGTTACCTTGTTCGGCGTTCCGACTTTGCGCCCGCCTGTTTTTTGTCCAGTCATTTCTATTTCTCTCTACTTTTGATTTCCGCGCCCTTTTAGGTGTCCAGTTTGTCCAGTTTCCCCTTTTTTTTAATAACTGCAATTCCTGCAATTCCGCTCTTTTAGGGCGTTGGATTCGTTCGATTCGGTGGCTCTGATAATCAGGGAACAAATGCGCCGCGTTTCTTTGTTCTTTCTTTGTTCTGTCTCTGCTTTTTCTCTGCTTTGCCTCGCGTCTCTGTTTCGTCTCTCTCTCGTTTATCTCTCGGTTTTTGCGTCCGAAATATGAGGTTTTTTGAGGTTTTCAAATTCTAGGTTTTTCTAGGTTTCCTAGTTCTTTCCTAGTAATCGGCAATCGGACAAACAGACAGCCGACGAACCGAACGACTTGAACTTGCCCCGAATACCAACCAACGAACCTTTGCGAATCTTACTGTTTCTTACTGTCTCCAATTCGCCCGGACAATCTGCAAAAACAACGAAGCCGGGAACGTCGCCCGGCTGAATTACCAATCTTACTCTTTCGCCTCGTTTCGCCACTTTTTCCACTTTGCCGAAAACGTCCACGGTCGCGCCGACAAGTTGTGACAACCTATCACGCGCCGTCGCCACGTCCGAACCGCTCACAGCCTTTGCAATCGTCGCTAAACCAAACTTCTCTAGTTTTCCCTTGCCCACAATTTCACCCCCTTTTTTTAAGGAATCCGAGTTTCTGAAAACTCCGCGCCGACAGCTTTTGCATAATGTTTTAATACTTTCCCGAATCGGTTATTCGCCGTTTCAAGTTCGCCCTGTAAATCGGAACAATCAAATTCTTGAAGCTGTCTCAAATGTTCAAAGTCAGCCGTTCGGTTAAAGTAAGCCGTTCGGAAAGTTTTCACTTTTCGGTGTGCAGAATCATAGGCAATATCGCCCTTTGATTTATCGAGTTCGCCCGATTTCATTTGCCGCGCAAAAATCAACGCCGCTTTGTTAAGTTCATTTATCGCGTCGATTGCTTTTTCAGTTATTGGTTGTTTCATTTTCCCTTTTTTTAAGGTGTCTGTTTTTGTCTGTTTTTGTTTCTTTTTTAGCGCGAACTTCCGCGAACTTTGCGCGGCGTTTCCTACAAGCTTCGGCGCTCGAATCGCCTACAGTTTTTTAAGAAGTGGACAAGTGGAACGTCGGCGTTCGCTCTGGTTGCGCTTTTAACTCGGTGTTCCGACATCAAGATGATATTCGACTTCGGCGGGCGTTCAGACACGCCAAACCATCGTTTCCCGTCCAGAGTGCGAAACGTAGCGAACGGCATCTTGTGCGCTAGATAATCGACCCGAAACTCGCGGCGATGCTCTGCCACCACACCCAGCATTTCGAGCCAATCATCGCGTTTGCCCTCAAGAATCATCCGCACACCGACTTCAATGAGCGACGGTTTGCGCGGTTGCTTTGGTTTGGGTTGAGCCGCCCCGTCAGTTATGTATTTAGTATCAAGTGAAGTGCGTTCGCTTACGGTTTCCGATGTTTTTTTACCTTTCTGACTGTTAAAATCCCCGTAGGATTTAATCATCTGCCGATTGAATAAGGCGTTATCAATCTCTACCAACTGCTCGACGGGAACTTTGTGGAAGTCACTACCCTTAACAACATATTTGCAAAGCTCGTCCACCGATTCGTCAAGCGTCTTGCCTTTCTTTTTGCCGTAAGTCTCAACGTCCTTGATGTCCACCGTAAGACGATTGGTGACCAGATTACGCATTAGAAACTCGACTCCGTAATCAGAACAGGCTTTCTCCACGCAACTCGTCCAAACGTCCGCTACTTCCCATTGCTGAATATATTTACTGACGAGCAGAGCGTGAGAATGCGCGTTGTAATGCGTATGGAGAATTGTTGACGATTCACCGACGGTCATTTCTTCAGCGATGAACGCCGCTCTCACGTTCAGCGTCCACAATTTCCGTTTCTTGAATAAGGTTGTCGCCCGGTCCTTAATCTTCAGAACCGTTCCGACATCGGTTTCTAAATACGGCATCGTCAGCGTCAGAAATCGGTATCGTTCGCCCACAAGCAGTTTTGTGTCGTTTATCTTCTCTCTGATACGTTTCCGCGCTCTGCGCCCCTGTGCCGATAAATAAGCCGGAGACATCCGACTGCTGACGAGCTGCACCAACACGCCGTGACCGTCGAACATTTCGCCCGTTGTGCCGTTGTGTAAATCGGTTGCGTGGAAGATATTTCGGGCGCGATAGGTTTCGACGAGTAAATCTGACTTGGCGATGGCGCGAGCATCAAGATTGAGCATCGCTGATTCCTGATAGCGATTGGCGAGCGTTCTGCCGTTCTCCATCAGATAAACTGCCTTATCAGACGAAGAGTATATTTTTTTCTGCTGTTGGTAAGTCTGCTGACCGGCGATGTTCATAGGCTAAAAGCAAAAGGACATTAACGCATCGCCTCGTTAATGTCCTTGCAGTTTCTCGGTAATTCCTCACCGGGAACTTATATATTATTCCTTAGTTCAATGTAATAACCCGATGTTATCCTATTCGTAACTTTGTAACATTTTGATATACATTTTCTGTTGAATATATCGTAAAGATATGCTTTACTCTTTAAACGTAACGGCGATGCTAACGGTGTTACGTTTTTGGTTAAATAAATCAAATAACATAAAAGCGCGTTTTTCTTGCAGGATGGCGCGCTTTTTCTATGGTTAAGCTAACACAAAAACTTTCGTTTAACAAACAATTATTTTCAATTAAAACCCCGTGTAATAAAGGTTGCGACAATCGAAACATAATTCCTGATTCCCTAAGTTATCTGGAAACTTTTAACTGTCAAATCCGTTACTTCACAATTTCCACACCGTCGAACGAATCACACCGATTCTAACTGCCTATAGATATTAGCAGTAGCGCGTGTGGAAGACTGGAAACGGCTGTAAACCCCTACAATACAAAGCAATTATCAGTTCATAGTGCCTGTGGATATTTCTGCCATCGTTTCTTTCACGTTATTTTTATTTTTTTTGTGTTCCAACTTGTTCCGACTTCGCTTATTATCAAAAGCCGATTATGAACAAAAAAGTAGCTGCCGAATTTCTCGGCGTATCCGAAAAGACAGTCGAGCGTTATAAATCATCCGGGAAGCTGTCCGCTCGGCTCAAGCGCATCGTCGGCGCGGATGGCAAATCGCGTAAAGTTTTGGACTTTAACCAATCGGATTTAGACCGTCTGAAACGTGAATTGTCTGGCAATCTAGTGTTTCCCGAATTGACGGACGGACACCCACAGACCGAGACACAGACAGACACAGACAGACAGACACAACTAGACACTGCAACCTTTGCAAATAATGAACTTTCGATAGTCGGACAGACACAGACAGCCAACCTCTTTGAAGTCATTTTTAAGAGTTTGGAAACCATTTCCGAGCGTCAAATTGAGGTTTCAAACAGGTTTCAAAAGCTGATGCTGACCGTCGATGAAGCGGCGGCGGTTTGTGGATTACCAAAAGCATTTATTAACCGAGCGATTAAAAAAGATGCTACCCTCAAAGCAACGAAAATAGGTGGTCGGTATCGAATCAAAAGACAGGATTTAGACGAATTTATTAATAATCTCTAAATTTCATAAACCACCCTTTTTGATGTTATGAAGACGGTTTCTCCGGTCTGACTTATAATCAGATTTGGTAACAGATCATTCGTTCTTTGACAGGAGAAACCGCAATGACATTATACATCGGCGTGGATTTTCATCCACATCAGCAAACCGTCAGTTATTGTAATAATGAGGAAGGTGAAGTCCATCAAGCTTTACTTGTCCATAACCCCGAACAGGTGCGCCGCTTTTACGGGCAATTGCCGAAAGCAGTGGTTGGAATCGAAGCTTCCTGTACGGCTGCCTGGTTTGAGCAACTGCTGAACGAACTCGGGCATGAGCTAAAGGTTGGCAATCCGAGCGCAATCAGAGCACGCGCTCGTTCCCGGCATAAGTCGGATAAAAGGGATGCCGACTTGATTCTGGACTTACTCTTAAAAGATGAGTTTCCCGAGTTGTGGCGGCGACCGCTGCCAAGTCAATCCGTTTTGGAACAGCTTCGTTTCCGGCATCATTTGGTCAAACATCGAACACAGGTTTGTAATCGGCTTCAGGCATTGGCTCACGCCGCCGGGCTGCCGAAGAGAGGAATACAAACAAAGCGTGCCCGCGTCGCTTTAGTGGCAACCAATTTCACCGAAACGCAGAGCTTCGAGCGCGATCAGATGTTCGAGCTGCTCGATGATCTGACGCAAAGGATCAAACAAGTCGAGAAGTGGCTTGAAGAGAAAGCAGCGGGTGATGAAAAGGTCGAACTTCTGCTGACGCACAAAGGCGTTGGATTGCTCACTGCTTTAGCCGTCGTTCACACTTTGGGAGACGTCTCGCGATTTCCTTCGAGCAAAGAAGCGGTCGCTTATACCGGACTTGATCCGCTTGAGCAGTCGAGTGCCGGAAAGGTGCGATTCGGCTCGATCAGTAAAGCCGGCAGTTCAGTGCTGCGCCATCTGCTCGGACAGGCAATGCATGTTGCCGTTCGCTATGACGGCGAGTTGAGATCATTTTATAAAAGATTGGCAAGCCGACGCTCGAAGTCGATTGCCAAAGTTGCCGCGACGAGAAAACTCTTAATCAGGCTTTTCATCATGCTTCGTGATGGAATTGATTACTCGGAGTTCAAACGGCGTGGCTCGGCAGTTGGAATGCCCGTTTTGTCTCATGGTCTGCAATGACCGCTTTTTGATTGGGCTACCAACCAGTCCGAAAGGACTGCAACGAAACCAACATCATGGGTTTACGGCTGGTTAAAAAGATCAGTCTTCATGCCCGCATAGATGAATGAGTCGAAGCCGCTCGACGCGAGCGACTAATACTGGAAAAAGAAAAAGTTACTTTAAAACAATGAACGAAGGATCAGTTATCAAACAGAAAATAAATCACTCGATCACCGCCAAAATTAGCGGGCAAGCAGAAGTGTGTCGCTTTTCCACTTGACACCGAAACCGTCTTCATAGATGAGATAATCAGCGAATAAATAAGATGGATGTTTTTGTTGAACTACAAAAGTGGTATGAGAATCAATGTGATGGTGATTGGGAACACCAATATGGTATCGAAATAGGCACACTTGATAACCCAGGCTGGTCAGTTTCAATTGACCTAACCGATACAGATTTAGAAGAAAAAGAGTTCCAGAAGATTTCCAATGTTGAACCTGAACGTGATTGGATTCTGTGTCGCATCGAGGAAGGAAAGTTTAGGGGTGATGGTGGTCCACAAATGCTTGAAGAAATTATTAAAGTTTTTTTGGATTGGATGAAAGCTGTTTCGTAAACGACCCTTTTTGAAACAGTAATTTGCATCGAAGAAGTATGAAACGAATCTTTTTTATCACAACTCTTTTTGCTTTATTTTTGATTCCTTGTTTAGCCCAAAACAAAACTGATAGTGTAAAAAGAATTGAAGAATTAAAACCTTTTAATAAAAAAGATTATGAAGGTTGGCGAAAAGTTGAATCGAATTTCTTTACATTTTATATCCCAATTTCATTGGTGGAAAAGAAAGTTAAATGTATTGAAGGTGGCTGTTATGAATTTGAAAATGAAAATTTATCTTTGAATATCGATATAAATTATGACGCTGGGTACCCAACCTTTGAAAAACAATATCCAAGCTATTCAGAAAAGTTTGTGTATATAGATAATGCATTTGTTTGGGTTTGGTCTTTTGAACACACGGGAATTTATAAATATGAATCTAGTGGTCTTTTCCAATTCAAAAAAAAGGATAGAGATTATCGATTTGGAATGTATTTATTTTCTAAAGATAAAGATATAAGAGAAATAGGAGAAATGATATTCAAATCAGTTCAATTTAAGAATAACCAAAAGAAAAGGAAACTACTAAAAAAACCCATCTGACATTTAATCTCACAAACGCTGGTTATTGACATAGCAGTTTATAATGGAATTTGTGTCAAAACCGACCGTTTTTGACACCCTTGCTTGGAAAAATGAAAAAGGAACTAATCTTCAATCAAAACAAAGTAAAAAAAGGAATGGAAGAAAAACTTTTCTTTTGGTTCGTATGTCATATTCCCATTCAAATTGGCGTTCCCACTCTATTTTATTTCTACCTTGATGCGTTAATAGATTATGAATATGCTCACGGGATAAGAACTTCAACGGACGGCGATACTATTATTATTCCAGTTTTGGGAATGGCAATTTTCGTTTTCATTAGTTTGATTGTTATAGACATCATACTTGTCTGTTACTGTTTCTGGATAAAGCATAAAAATTCCCGAAAAAGTTAAAAAACTTGGAAGCAATAAATCTCAAAACCGACCCTTTTTGAAACGAATTAGACAACAAAGTTGATTATTGACGAAAAGAATCTGCTAATACACAGGAGAAAAATTATGATTACGAAATGGTTAAGTTTCACACTTACCTGTTTATTGTTGGTAACTGCCAACTTCACCCTTATCTCAGCACAAACCCAAACTGACAAAACCGCTTCATCAATTGCCAAAGTGAAAACGGCTGTTCTAAAACGCCAAACAGGAGACAATAAGCGAGTCAAAGTGATAATGCTGAACGGCTCGGAATTAAAAGGTTACATCAGTCAAGCAGGCGAAGAATCCTTTGAATTAACAGATTCAAAAACTAAACAAAGCAATTCGATTTTTTACAGAGATGTCAAAAAGGTAAGAGGAAATGGTTTGTCAAAGACAGCTATAATTAGTCTTGCAGCCGTAGGAGCGGTAGCGGCGGTCGTGCTGTATGTGGTTGTAGCGCCGATTTGTAATGAGGGTGGATGCTAAACTCCACCAAATGTTTCGATGGCAGAAGATCTCAAATTAAGTAAATACGCTCCTTGCTCTTTGTAAAGTTACAAAGAGCAAATACGGTGCTGTCAATGAAGATGTATTGAACAATTCAATGAACCTGAGGGCGAAACAGCTAATTTCTTAATTGTCTCAAAAACCCCCGTTTATGAACCAAGAAAAACCAAGCAAAATTTGTGTCATAAGTCATACGTTTTTGAAACACTATAACTGTTGAATGACCTATATTTAAGCTTGATTTCTAGGGTGTCGCCTTTTTACTAATTTGTCTCATAAACCGTCTCATAACCAAAATCCCAAAACTCACCAACATTTTCGACTTATGACACACTTTTGGAAGAATCAAAATCTTAGATTTTCTTAGATTGGCTGATTTGAAAAAACTTGATTAATTAATCTTCGCCCACGCTCCCCCAATCGCTATCGTATGAACCGCCGATTGTATTTACTTTCGGCAAACAGAACGGCATTAGCTTTATTAAAAGTTCAAGACGTTCCCGCGCTGGCAACTCTCCGAGCGTCTCCGGCAGTGCGTCGAGTTCGGCAGCAATAATTTGTTTGAGCGTCTTTCTCAATTCGCTCGTTACCTTGTTCGGCGTTCCGACTTTGCGCCCGCCTGTTTTTTGTCCAGTCATTTCTATTTCTCTCTACTTTTGATTTCCGCGCCCTTTTAGGTGTCCAGTTTGTCCAGTTTCCCCTTTTTTTTAATAACTGCAATTCCTGCAATTCCGCTCTTTTAGGGCGTTGGATTCGTTCGATTCGGTGGCTCTGATAATCAGGGAACAAATGCGCCGCGTTTCTTTGTTCTTTCTTTGTTCTGTCTCTGCTTTTTCTCTGCTTTGCCTCGCGTCTCTGTTTCGTCTCTCTCTCGTTTATCTCTCGGTTTTTGCGTCCGAAATATGAGGTTTTTTGAGGTTTTCAAATTCTAGGTTTTTCTAGGTTTCCTAGTTCTTTCCTAGTAATCGGCAATCGGACAAACAGACAGCCGACGAACCGAACGACTTGAACTTGCCCCGAATACCAACCAACGAACCTTTGCGAATCTTACTGTTTCTTACTGTCTCCAATTCGCCCGGACAATCTGCAAAAACAACGAAGCCGGGAACGTCGCCCGGCTGAATTACCAATCTTACTCTTTCGCCTCGTTTCGCCACTTTTTCCACTTTGCCGAAAACGTCCACGGTCGCGCCGACAAGTTGTGACAACCTATCACGCGCCGTCGCCACGTCCGAACCGCTCACAGCCTTTGCAATCGTCGCTAAACCAAACTTCTCTAGTTTTCCCTTGCCCACAATTTCACCCCCTTTTTTTAAGGAATCCGAGTTTCTGAAAACTCCGCGCCGACAGCTTTTGCATAATGTTTTAATACTTTCCCGAATCGGTTATTCGCCGTTTCAAGTTCGCCCTGTAAATCGGAACAATCAAATTCTTGAAGCTGTCTCAAATGTTCAAAGTCAGCCGTTCGGTTAAAGTAAGCCGTTCGGAAAGTTTTCACTTTTCGGTGTGCAGAATCATAGGCAATATCGCCCTTTGATTTATCGAGTTCGCCCGATTTCATTTGCCGCGCAAAAATCAACGCCGCTTTGTTAAGTTCATTTATCGCGTCGATTGCTTTTTCAGTTATTGGTTGTTTCATTTTCCCTTTTTTTAAGGTGTCTGTTTTTGTCTGTTTTTGTTTCTTTTTTAGCGCGAACTTCCGCGAACTTTGCGCGGCGTTTCCTACAAGCTTCGGCGCTCGAATCGCCTACAGTTTTTTAAGAAGTGGACAAGTGGAACGTCGGCGTTCGCTCTGGTTGCGCTTTTAACTCGGTGTTCCGACATCAAGATGATATTCGACTTCGGCGGGCGTTCAGACACGCCAAACCATCGTTTCCCGTCCAGAGTGCGAAACGTAGCGAACGGCATCTTGTGCGCTAGATAATCGACCCGAAACTCGCGGCGATGCTCTGCCACCACACCCAGCATTTCGAGCCAATCATCGCGTTTGCCCTCAAGAATCATCCGCACACCGACTTCAATGAGCGACGGTTTGCGCGGTTGCTTTGGTTTGGGTTGAGCCGCCCCGTCAGTTATGTATTTAGTATCAAGTGAAGTGCGTTCGCTTACGGTTTCCGATGTTTTTTTACCTTTCTGACTGTTAAAATCCCCGTAGGATTTAATCATCTGCCGATTGAATAAGGCGTTATCAATCTCTACCAACTGCTCGACGGGAACTTTGTGGAAGTCACTACCCTTAACAACATATTTGCAAAGCTCGTCCACCGATTCGTCAAGCGTCTTGCCTTTCTTTTTGCCGTAAGTCTCAACGTCCTTGATGTCCACCGTAAGACGATTGGTGACCAGATTACGCATTAGAAACTCGACTCCGTAATCAGAACAGGCTTTCTCCACGCAACTCGTCCAAACGTCCGCTACTTCCCATTGCTGAATATATTTACTGACGAGCAGAGCGTGAGAATGCGCGTTGTAATGCGTATGGAGAATTGTTGACGATTCACCGACGGTCATTTCTTCAGCGATGAACGCCGCTCTCACGTTCAGCGTCCACAATTTCCGTTTCTTGAATAAGGTTGTCGCCCGGTCCTTAATCTTCAGAACCGTTCCGACATCGGTTTCTAAATACGGCATCGTCAGCGTCAGAAATCGGTATCGTTCGCCCACAAGCAGTTTTGTGTCGTTTATCTTCTCTCTGATACGTTTCCGCGCTCTGCGCCCCTGTGCCGATAAATAAGCCGGAGACATCCGACTGCTGACGAGCTGCACCAACACGCCGTGACCGTCGAACATTTCGCCCGTTGTGCCGTTGTGTAAATCGGTTGCGTGGAAGATATTTCGGGCGCGATAGGTTTCGACGAGTAAATCTGACTTGGCGATGGCGCGAGCATCAAGATTGAGCATCGCTGATTCCTGATAGCGATTGGCGAGCGTTCTGCCGTTCTCCATCAGATAAACTGCCTTATCAGACGAAGAGTATATTTTTTTCTGCTGTTGGTAAGTCTGCTGACCGGCGATGTTCATAGGCTAAAAGCAAAAGGACATTAACGCATCGCCTCGTTAATGTCCTTGCAGTTTCTCGGTAATTCCTCACCGGGAACTTATATATTATTCCTTAGTTCAATGTAATAACCCGATGTTATCCTATTCGTAACTTTGTAACATTTTGATATACATTTTCTGTTGAATATATCGTAAAGATATGCTTTACTCTTTAAACGTAACGGCGATGCTAACGGTGTTACGTTTTTGGTTAAATAAATCAAATAACATAAAAGCGCGTTTTTCTTGCAGGATGGCGCGCTTTTTCTATGGTTAAGCTAACACAAAAACTTTCGTTTAACAAACAATTATTTTCAATTAAAACCCCGTGTAATAAAGGTTGCGACAATCGAAACATAATTCCTGATTCCCTAAGTTATCTGGAAACTTTTAACTGTCAAATCCGTTACTTCACAATTTCCACACCGTCGAACGAATCACACCGATTCTAACTGCCTATAGATATTAGCAGTAGCGCGTGTGGAAGACTGGAAACGGCTGTAAACCCCTACAATACAAAGCAATTATCAGTTCATAGTGCCTGTGGATATTTCTGCCATCGTTTCTTTCACGTTATTTTTATTTTTTTTGTGTTCCAACTTGTTCCGACTTCGCTTATTATCAAAAGCCGATTATGAACAAAAAAGTAGCTGCCGAATTTCTCGGCGTATCCGAAAAGACAGTCGAGCGTTATAAATCATCCGGGAAGCTGTCCGCTCGGCTCAAGCGCATCGTCGGCGCGGATGGCAAATCGCGTAAAGTTTTGGACTTTAACCAATCGGATTTAGACCGTCTGAAACGTGAATTGTCTGGCAATCTAGTGTTTCCCGAATTGACGGACGGACACCCACAGACCGAGACACAGACAGACACAGACAGACAGACACAACTAGACACTGCAACCTTTGCAAATAATGAACTTTCGATAGTCGGACAGACACAGAC
>MWWK01000090.1_pt1 | contig 14250 bp, 12 predicted proteins | sample 1047241 | NCBI WGS metagenome assembly MWWK01 (sample SAMN06349964, study PRJNA376086) | soil metagenome | isolation source: BG12-3 sample Antarctic (ecotone) soil | place: Antarctica | reverse complement strand
GCGGCCCCGCCTCGATTTTTTCTGGAACACATGTAACACGTAGACCACTCCAGCAAATCGTACCGTATAGACCGCTCGGTAGGTGTCTGTCTGATAGTCCTCACTAATTTCTACTACGGTTGCTCCAGGGTATCCTTTGAGGGGTTTAGCGCTCCTGGGTGTTAACCCAAGCTGCACGCGATATAGCGCGTACCCAACCTCATCCTTAACATCCTCCGGGAACTCCCGCAGGTCATCCTGCGACGAACCCATGAAGAAGAGCGGCTTCTCAGGCCTACCATCCATAGCGTTAATATACTAGTTCTCATATATTCGATCAAGAGGGCTATCAAGAAAGAAACGAGTGTCACATGTTGATTCGAGCCATCGAATCAGTATAATGTCCCCATCGGTTCGCACGAGGAGCAGGGCACCACAGCTAAAGGCTGCGCCAGCTGGTCGACAACAGACAGACTGTATCGAACTATCTCGGGGCACTATCTCGAAGGACTATCTCGGAGGCCTCCCGCAGTCCCGGCCAACGCCACATGGACTAGCGCCCAGCGCCGCCATAGCACTGCTCCTTCACAGCACTGCTGCTCCAGCACTGCTTCGGCACACCACGCCTGTTTCAATTCGCCTGGTCACCATCCTTAGCTACAAGCACCGGTCTACTCGACGTTCCGTCGCTGGATACAGACCTCGCGCCCAATTGGCGCTGAGTGGTCCATATCCACAGCTCGTTCGGACGAGCCTCGCTCGTTCGTTAGTACCCACGATAATCGAGAAGCCCACAAGCAGCCCACAGTAAGCTACGGGCGATCAAAAGGCTGCCAAACCTGGGGCAGAAAGCGCCGCAAGCGCGTTCTGCCGCCCGCCACCGCTTTGCCGCTGCCTTGCCAGGAGAGTCCCATGGGCAAACGTCCCAGCCTCACCCGCCAGGTCGAACTCGTTTTGAGCGAGATGAACCGGACCACCGAGCCAACTGGATCCGGCCGCAGCCGCCACGCCGCCAAAGCCGCCGGCCAAGCCCACCAGGGCATTTTCAGCCATAACACCTACCGCAGCATCCAACAACGCATCAATACCCTCCTTGGCAACCTCCCAACGGAGCTGCGCCCGAAGCTCCTCGGCGATCTGTCCCCCGAAGCCGTGCGCTGGAGCGTCGCCGCCATGCGCGAGCGCGAACTCAAAGGCGTCACCATCCGCAGCACCCTCAGCGCTATGCGCAAGCTCGCCATTGGCATGCAGGCCAAGGGTTGGTGCAAACTGCGCCCCGATGAGCTCGTCCCCGACGACCTGTACACCGGCCTCACCCCGAGCGCCCCGCGCGGCAGCTACAGCATCAGTCAGGTTGAGCAGATCAGCAGCCGCGTACGCCTGGACCCACGTGATGGACCCGAGTTCGAGCGCATGATCCGCCTGCTCGTCGTAAGTGGACTGCGCCATAACGAGCTCGCTCGGCTGCGTGAGGACGACCTCGACCGCATCGCCGGCGTGATCCGTGTCCGGAGCAGCAACGCCAAAGGCGGCCGCGAGCGCTTCGTTATGCCAGATACCCCCGGCCGCGCGGAACTTAAACACGCCCTGGCGACGATCCCTACCGGCCGTCACTGGCTCTGGACCGACGGCCCGGTCCTGACCCGTCGGCTGCAAGATGCTATCCGTAAAGCCTGCGACGAACTCGCTATCGCCCCCAAGGGCTTGCACGGTCTGCGCGCCACGTTCGCCGAAGCCTTTCTTCATCGCCGTATGGCCACTGGTTTGAGCGAACACCAGGCTCGCCGTGAACTCACCCAACTGTTGGGCCACAATCGTATCCAGGTGACCTATCGCTACATCCCCCAACTCACATAAATTGCTCATCTTGTCGGCCCCTCGGTAACATTGCTCACCGAGCATCGATCGTAATAAGCCCAGCCCGCCGGCGAGGTCACCGTAGCAACCCATACAACCGGACCACGTCCTGCTCGCGCTGCCTCCTCTAACTCCCGGCGTGCCACAGTAACCATCTCCCGCGCCGCCTCACGCAGCACATCGGCCCGTGAGCGGTCCTGAAGCCGGCAATACAGCTCCAGCACATCGCCACCATCACGCCGACCATCCGCGCGCAGGCCCCCTGCTCCAAAGTCGACCCACCCATTGTCCGCAGTGTATCGAACACTCGCCGTGCGCTCATCCCGCCATACTGCCAGCCCAAATCCGTTGCGCTCCGGTGGCAGCAGATCGCGGACCACATGCCGTGCATTGAACCAGGCTGCGACCTCCCCATCGGTGATCCAGAAGTAGAGCCGGTCCCGCAGCCTGCCATACTGCCCTAACCAGTGCGGATCATGCACCGCAGCAGGCAAGCTGCGCATCCCATCCCCAACGGCAGAGACGGGGCGAATAACCAACGAGGGGGGGGGCAGGGTCGGCGACGCGGGCACACGCGCCTCCAAGGGCATGACCCAGCTCGCCGGCATACGAGCGCCGAGGACCAACGCCATGGCGTCAACCCCAGTACACCAAGCAGCACCATCGGCGTCGGCCAACTCACACCAGGCCGCTACACCGGGACGCCGATAGAAACCGGCGGGCAGTCGCACGGCTATCCGACGAAAGGCCGGATCGGGCCAGGCCTCGCCGATCGTCGTCAGCACAGGCGCATGTAGGTGCGCGGTCGCCCGCGCGCAGGCGCTATCAACGGCCTCTCGAAAGAACAACCACAGATGGCCGCCGCGAGCTGCCGGCGAGCGCTCGAGCACCGGGTGGGCGTTGGCCGCTTCCAGCTGCTGGGCCGCCCGCTGCAACTGCTGCCAACCATCAGCCGTATCCGTGTCCCAGCACAGCGCGAACGTCGTGCCATCCGCCTGGCGAAGCTCCGCACCGAGGGTCACCGCGCCCCGCAGATGCCGCGCGGCCAGCGCCGGAGTGACCGCGCCGGCGCGCCATTGATATTTGTCGGCGCCCATTGGCTGCATCTCAATATGCCGCCCAGCTTCGCCGGCGACCTGGGCCAGGTAGGCAGCGCCCCGTTCGGCATCTTGCGGCACGGTGGCGGGTGGCTCCTGGTTGCTGTTGAGCTGGGTTGGAATGGTGGGAAGCTCAGGCTCCCGTCCGACATCTTGCGGCACGGGGTTTGGGCCAGTCGGAATACCCCCCCCTGGTAGGTTATTAACGTGTCCGGCATCTTGCGGGGCGGGGGCGGGAGACGCTCCGACATTTCGTTGTTCTGGGATGGTGGCGGTCTCAGGCTCCCGTCCGGCATCTTGCGGCACGGTGGGGTTGAGGGGTCGTTGGCGGGTCGCGTGGAGCGTGCCGCATTCCGTACAGAAGATGCGCGTTTCAGCAACGAGTTGATCGGAGCCACACGCACTGCAGGTGGCGCGCTGCCCCCCCCAGTTGTTCGGGATGGACGGGGCTAACTCCTTGGGCTGTTCGAGAGCCGGGAGTGGCGTGAGGTGGACTTGGGAGTAGAGTTGGCTGCTCGTAGGATCAACGCTGGTGCGTACATCACGTTCCCAGGCGCCGCACTGTGCGAGTCTGTCCAGGTGACGCCCGACACCATCGGGGGATTGGCCAGACTCCTGAGCGATCTTCCAGATGCGCACCGGTTGGGGGCCGGGTGCCTGTGTCTGTTGGCGTTGGACCTCGAGTTCGATCCGGGTGAAGTAGAGCGTGATGCGCTGACCACTGGGGATCTTGGAGTTGCCTAGCACGTCGTTGGCCCAGCGGAGGCGGGCTTTGATTTGCTGATTCTCGTGGCGGAGGCGTGCGAGCTCGGCCTGGTACAGCGTTGGAGGCGCTGATTCATACGACAGTGGGTACGGGTCGGTGTAGCTGGCAGGCGCGGCCATAAAAAATGCTCCTGACGCGAGGGCTGTCGCGTCGTCAGGAGCGGTTCGGCTGATAGTAAGGATATACGGTAGGTATATTCCTACTAAGCATGCTATACTGCTTGGACGAAGCGACGGCTAGTTTGGGTAGTCGTCGGCACTCCAGCGGGGAGTTCAGTGTTGGGATTGCGTCCCCAACTGCTGAACGTTGAACCGCTGGTTTGTGTTTTAAGTGGGTGTAGTATTGATCATGTATGGGCTTGGATGCAAACCCATGTAGCTTCTCCCGCTCTTTTAGATCACCCCAAAAGGCGTTTCCACCACGGCATCTTGGATCTTTCCGGCTCAGGCTCCTTCGGTCCCTCAAGGAGCTTAATCTGATACTGGGCGTCTTGCAACTTGGCTTGGAGGAACCCGACTTGCCCGGCGAGTTGACTATTCTCATCATGGAGTTTCTCGACCAGGCGTAGTAATTCGTTGCTGTCCATCTGGATGGGAGATGAGTCCATGTGGACGCGGGATGACCCCATTTGCGTGTCCATCTGGATGGGAGATGAGTCCATGTGGACGCGGGATGACCCCATTTGCGTGTCCATCTGGATGGGAGGTGTGTCCATCTGCATGTCCACCTGGACGGGAGATGAGTCTGCCTGTATCTTTAGGGCTTCAGGAATTGTGTTTAGATGAATAGGGTAGGTGGCTGCCTCGAGTGTTGGCTGTGGTATGCCATCCAAGTACACGCGCCATTCAAAGCCCTGGGGACGCGGCACCTTAATCGCAGATATTTGGCCCAGGTGGATGCGGCGGCGCACGGTCTTCTCGTTGAGGCCTAAGTCCTCAGCTGCCTCCTGGACACTGATGCCTTCCATATGGACTCACCTCCCTGGCAGGTGGACAGTCTAGCATTAATTTTGATTTGCGTGGTCTAAACTAATGTGGATCATACAATTGGCGTGTGCAACTGAGACAAGTAGGAAGCACAGGGGTTAATGGAGCATACATGCGAAGGAAAATACTCCCGTTCATGATAGTACCACTCGTGCTCAGCTTCTTGGGCATGAGCATGATCGTGATAGCCAATCCTCGCTGGCTGGTAGCACAGGGCCGGTTCCTTGGAGGTGCAGCAACGCCTGAAATAGCGGTGCGTGACATGCTGCAGGTTCAGGCGAACGGACTCCGAAACTTTCTAATCCTCGGCGATCAGTGGGTTGGGCTACGGCGCCTCGTCGTCTTCAGTTACTCAGTACAAGCGCCCGGGAAGCCGCCTCACGATGAGTTCGGCTATGCTTTGACAGAAATGCGTCAGGGCTGGAGTGCCAGTCCAGGTCCGCTTTATGCCGTTGCGTCGCCACCGAACATGATGAGCTATGCAACCACGAACATCAATAATGTCAGCGTAATCTATGGCAAGGTACAGGATCCTCGGATCACGATAGTTGAAGTTGTGTTTGCTGGAGGGATCGAGCAAGTAAGCATTCACAATAATGGGTTCCTTGTGTTGAAGCACAATGCGGGACAGGTCACCGAAGTGCGAGGGATGGATCCAAGCGGGCACATACTGCAACATGCAGTTGGGCCGGAGCTCAATGCTCCGGCAAGATGGCCTTAAGAGAGTGACTACTGCAAATGTCCCACTTCGATGGTGGCAAACGGGGCAAGGTTGTCGGGTTCTCATGAGCAGCTCGTCGGCGGTTGCTAGAACTGCTGGCATCCCTCAACCGCAATACTTTGGAGTGGCTCCCTCTGTTCCTTACCCTGACCTATCCTGGTGAGTTCTCACGCAATCCTGCAGTCTGTCGCTAGTACACTTGGGCCCAAATATCCATATGGTTTACGCCACCAGTGGCTTGCCCTCATAGGTCCACCTGAACGGCTTGGCCATCGTCCGATTATAATAGTCGATGAAACCCAGGATTTTTTCCATGAGATCAGCGATGGAGGTGAATGAGCCACGCTTGAGCAGCTTGCGCACCAAGATACTTAGCCAGATCTCCATCTGGTTCAACCACGAACAATGCTTCGGCGTGTAATGGACCACGATCCGGTGCGTTGGATCGCTCAGAAACGCCGCCCGGCTCTGCTTGGTCTGCAAGATCCCGCGCTTGCCCTTCTCGCCCAAGTCGATCTCCAGGTCCGACTCCGCCGCCACCCAGCGCACCAACGACTCCGACTGATGGATATTCAGATTGTCCATCACCACGTGCCACTGCCGCGCCTCAGGGTCGCTCGCCACCACCCCTTGCAGGTGCGCCAGAAAATCCGCTTCCTTGCGGGTTGGCCCCAGCGTCGGCGCGATGATCTGCCCGCTCACGACATCTCGGCTCAGGATTCCGGTGCAGGTGCCATGCCGGATATACTCGAATTCGCGCCGTTCGACCTTGCCCGGTGCCAGCGGCAAGCCGGGATACTTCCGTTCCAGTGCCTGGATGCCGGTCAGTTCATCCGTCGTGATGATGCGGTCTCCCTGTGCCGCCAAAGCGGGAGCCTCGCGGTAGATGGCACAGATATCGGCAACCTTGGCGTCAAATTGGTCGTCCTTGGGCGGGGTCAGCCAGTAGCGGATCAGATGCGGTTTGAGAGCCCCCTTTTTAACAGGCGCGCGGCGTGGCGGCCTGAGATCTGGTCAACGATGCCGCGCTGTTTGACTTCGTCAGCGATCTCTCGGCCGGTCCACTGGCTGATGGGCCGTTTGGACTCAGCGGGAGGGTCGCAGGCCAGGGCGACAATCAATGAGACCTGCTCGGCGGTAATGCGCACGGGTTTGCCGGGGCGAGGGGCATCAGTGAGGCGCTCGACAAGTGGGAGGTCCTCCAAGGAAGCGGCGTGGCAGACCAACCAGCGCTCACGCCACCGGCGCACCATATCAAGACTGACGTTGAGATGGCGGACAATCTGGCAGTTATTGGCACCGTCAGCAGCGGCAAGCACAATCTGGGCGCGCAGGGCCAGTTGCTGCGGCGTCGAGTGGCGACGGGTAAGGGCTTCGAGCTCGTGCCGCTCAGTCTGTGTCAGGTCAATCGCTGGCGGTTTGGGACCACGCATTGTTGGAGTTCCTCCGGTTACAACGGATAATCGTTCATCATGGGGTATTATACTATAGTTTTATTTCAGCCTACGTGTACTAGGGTTTACTAGGTGGGCCTCCCTGATGCCAGTTATGTGGCCCTGCTGCAAGTAATTCTTGCTCAGTTGCATGGAAAAGTTCACACACTTCATACCAAATACGAACGACTGCATCTACTGTTGTGCCGGTTTCATCATCTACTCTTGTATTGAGTAGGTTTATGGTGGATTGAATAAGTGAGCGCAGCGTAAGCTGTGCAGGGTCTGTGAGGCCAGCTTGGCTTGGCCCACTTTGAGAAGTGCTGGTAGGAAATGGATTCTGGATGTTAAGAGTAATTCCCATATAAGAAGGGTGTATGGCGCCGCAGGCCAGTTTGTACCATGGTCGTAGATCGTTAAGATTGACGTCCTTTTCGAGGTCGTAAAAGCTAGGTCTCGCCTTGTTCGTTAGAGCAGGTGCTGCCCATCCATAGTCCTTGTCGAAGAACACTGCTTCATATGTCCCTCTGAGCTCGCTCTCCTTCTCTTCAAGCTTTGTCAATAGATCTGGTTTGGCTGCTTCGCTGTCGAGAGTAGTATTGACCTTGTGAAACTCAGCTATTAGCTTTCGTGTGTCAATGTGTACTCGATCGAGGTAGCGTTGGGCAACTTCGGCACCGTGTATATGCACGAATTTTCCTATAACAGAGGCTTCATGTAGAGTTCGCCAACGTGCAAGCGCACCTGTAGCATGTCCACTCCGTAAAAGCGTACATATCTCCAGGGCTGTTGGATAAGCTACTCCTAGTAAGGTAGTTATTACAGCAAATACACGGTCGTTGTCCTGTTTTGCTTGTGGTTGATGTTTACTAATAAATGTGTTTGCTTCCTCCCGAAGAAATAGGATTGTAGCTTCGAGGAGGTCTAACGGTTGTTTCCAGCGTTGATATAAGCGCTCTTCAAAGCCACTACGATACTCGCGTTCTTGAGGAAGTTTTTGCAACATGGTTTGCTTAGCACGGTTTGCTTTTCTCTGAGCAGCTATCACAAAATCCATGTCCACAGGTGTTTTCTTGTGGTCTTTATTGTTAGCCATTCTTCTGCTCTGTCTTTATGTATTGCTGATCACTATTTTAGTCGCCTGGGAATAACCCTCACAAGCTGGATCGTCGTCAGGATCGCTGTAGCCAACCAATTACAAAATATAGCAATGGATCATGCAGTCGTGTGGCAGCTCCCCCTCATTGGCTTATATCTACCTGCCCTTGGTATCCTCTTAGCAGAGAAGCGATGGGCTACGGTGCGAGTGCCGCAGTTGGCCGTCGCCTAATGTCGCCCGACGGGGGCCTTATTAGAAACTTCGTACGACAGCATCTACTCGCGATAACCGGGATTCGATAGCTAGTTTATGCCAGGGTTCTATGTGCCTGCGGGGACTTGCTCGCGTTGCGCTCCCGCCTGCGGGCTTGATGCTCATATAAGTCTGCGAGGTCGCCCCGGTGGCCGCTCAAAGCCTGTACGTGGCCCTCTTTGGCGCTTCCGATGCTCTTTCACCCGTAGCGCATTGAGTGCTCGCTGTGCTTCCGTATGATGCTCAACACAATAGCGCGGTGCTTGCCCTGGCCCATGATCCTCGGTGACTTCATGGCTGCCGTGTTCGCACCAGAACGTGATCGGTTTCTTCTGTCGAGTGCCCATTACATAATTATATGATATTCGCCCGCTTTTTGCTAGGCAGTGTGCTTTGAGGCTTTTGAGGCGAAGCCACAAAGTAATCGACACGGTTCCAAACTTCCCGCAGGAAGCCGGAAGAGAGGAGAAGAGATCGCAGGGGTTTGGGGACCGGCGTTAGGTCCCCAAGCGTCTCCTTGGATTTGAGTTTCTTTTGGTTCTTTTCTTTGGAAAGAAAAGAACACGTAGCCTGTTTGGGCGTCGGTGGATCGATTCGGCGCATGGTAGAACAGCGCTGTCCACGACACCTGAAATAGAGCTGGATGTTGTGCTTGACTGTCAAGGATTGCAGAATGGAAGAAAAAACCTCTTATCTTCCATTCACGCTCATGCCCACACCAAAACCTTTTACATTTTCCAAGGCCTATAGTAGCACGGGAGACCTTGAGATAAGGCAAGGCTATTGTTATCACAGGAATTGAACTGAGGCGACGCTTATCACGGTTTACCGTTCGGTTGCTACTCACAGGCCGAACAGATCTCAATGGTGATGGCACCGAACAGCACGAGCACAAGCGCCTGAACGCGCCTAGTGGACTGGCGTGCGCTCGACAAAGGACTCAGTCACAGCCAGAATGTTCGCAACCGTCGGAGGTTGGCGATATCCCTGCATGAATGCGGATACCGACGAAAGGGGTACGCTGCCACTGTCTGACTGCAGGGCCCAGACGCTGAAGCCGGGCTCAAGGGTTTTCGTGCTCCAATCCACGTATGGCCCTTCAATGCCAAAGCCATCCAGCTTCTCTCGGAATGCGTACAACGCATCGTTGTAACCGACGACGACCAACGGGTTGTATTTTTGTGGCACCTGGTGCAACCAGTTCTGGTCGACCTCGGTCAGCACATCTTTATCGACCCAAAGGGCGATCCGCTGGTTGCCCAGCGCCTCGAACTCTTCAACGGTGTGGACGAGCACCACTTCGGGGTGCGCATACAGATCCTCTGGGTCAATCTGCCCACGATGCCGAATAAAGTAGACCGCCTTCGGCATGACCGCTGACGCTTGCTCTGGTATCGGCGCGGATGTGGGGGTAGCCCCAGGATACGGGCTAAGATCGGGATTGAGGCGCCAGAGATAAAATGCATCGCTGTCAGGGAACGTGATATAGACACGCAAAAGTTGATCGCTGACGTTGCCACTGGGTGTCAATGTAAAAGCCGTCAGCTTTTCATCGCGACGAGCCGTGACTGAAAGTTCGCGTGCAGACGTGTCAAAGAGCGGGATAATGCTACCGTCTTTACTCCACGGCCGAATCGTTGCTTGGAATTGGCTAACCACCCTCGCTCCTACCACAATAACTAGCTGTCCATCACCTGGAAGTGTCGCTGTAGGAAGGTCTGGAATCGCCATTACTGGATCAATGTGCCCACTCACTGAACCCCCAGCCGCGAAAGTACCTGCAACGACGTCGCTACCAACGGTAAGCCATGCTGGCGGTGGCTGCGTGGGTAATCCATCAACTGGCTTCGGCGTAGGCAAGACCATCCCCTGGTATGCGAATCCAGTCGGCGCAACGGGTTGTGGAGGGCGAGGAGTAACGGTAGCAGCGGGGGTGAGAACGAGGGGAAAGGAGGATACAGGCACGGCTGTTATCGTCCCCAAGCCGTCGCCACGAGGGATGCTTCCCTGGGCCAGCTGCGTGGCTTCAGGACGTACCACAGCTGGCACGGTCAGGGAGCAACCCATCAGGAATAGCCCAATGGCTACTGCGATGAAGAAAAACTTCTTATGCACATCGCTTTCCGTTCAGACGTCACCGGCATATATACATGAGACGTCATCTGACCCCATGCCGTTCCTTCGCCTCTCCATAAGATTCTAGTCGCCCGACACCCCTATTTCGCACCACAAACTAAGCGCAGTCAGTTACTTCTCGCTTGCCCCTGCGGTATCACGCCACTGATACGGATAGGCGCACCTCATTAGGTGCGCGCTCCTCAGCCGAAATCCGAACTTCAATGCTATGCCCAAGGCGATTCAGGATTGTCAGAAGCCGATCAATAGAGAAGCCCGCGAGCCGTCCACGCAGCAAAAGCGAAACTTGAGGCTGGGTTAGCCCAATGACGCTCGCGGCTTGCGCTTGTGTCCAACCCTTCTGCTCAATGAACTGCTCAATCCGGATGGTCAATTCGGCCTTTAGTCGGCGCTCTTCTGGGTGAGGCAGACCAAGGTCACCAAACACATTACCGCTACTCGGGGTAATATCTACGCTCTCCGGTGCATCACGATCCATATGAGCCTCTCTGTTCCTGCTCTTGCACCCAGCCTCGATAGTGTTCTTCCGCCTGGGCCAGCCTTCGTCGGATGAGCTTTAGGTCAGTCTGCGGAGTCTCCCGACCCCGCCTCGATTTTTTCTGAAACACATGTAACACGTAGACCACTCCAGCAAATCGTACCGTATAGACCGCTCGATAGGTGTCTGTCTGATAGTCCTCACTAATTTCTACTACAGCTGCTCCAGGATACCCCTTGAGAGGTTTAGCGCTTCTAGGTGTTAACCCAAGTTGCACACGATACAACGCGTACCCGACCTCATCCTTAACATCCTCCGGGAAGTCCCGCAGGTCATCCTGCGACGAGCCCATAAAAAAGAGCGGCTTCTCAGGCCTACCATCCATGCCCTTAATATACTAGTTCTCATATATTCGATCAAGCGGGGCCATCAAGATGGGAAGCATGACACTCTGTCCCTACAAAAGGAACGAGTGTCACATCTTGATTCGATCCATCGAACCAGTATAATGTCCCCATCGGTTCGCACGAGGAGCAGGGTGCCACAGCTAAGGACTGCGCCAGCTGGTCGACAACAGACAGACTGTATCGAACTATCTCGGGGCACTATCTCGAAGGACTATCTCGGAGGCCTCCCGCAGTCCCGGCCAACGCCACATGGACTAGCGCCCAGCGCCGCCATAGCACTGCTCCTTCACAGCACTGCTGCTCCAGCACTGCTTCGGCACACCACGCCTGTTTCAATTCGCCTGGTCACCATCCTTAGCTACACGCGCCGGCCTACTCGACGTTCCGTCGCTGGATACGGACCTCGCGCCCAATTGGTGCTGAGTGGTCCATATCCACAGCTCGTTTCGGACGAGCCTCGCTCGTTCGTTAGTACCCACGATAATCGAGAAGCCCACAAGCAGCCCCCAGTAAGCTACGGGCGATCAAAAGGCTGCCGAACCTGGGGCAGAAAGCGCTGCAAGCGCGTTCTGCCGCCCGCCACCGCTTTGCCGCCGCCTTGCCAGGAGATCTCATGGGCAAACGTCCCAGCCTCACCCGCCAGATCGAGCTCGTTTTGAGCGAGATGAACCGGACCACCGAGCCGGCTGGACCTGGCCGCAGCCGCCACGCCGCCAAAGTCGCCGGCCAGGCCCACCAGGGCATTTTCAGCCATAACACCTACCGCACCATCCAACAACGCGTCAATACCCTCATCGGCAACCTCCCACCGGAGCTGCGCCCGAAGCTCCTTGGAGATCTGTCCCCCGAAGCTGTGCGGTGGAGCGTCGCCGCCATGCGCGAGCGCGAGCTCAAAGGCGTCACTATCCGCAGCACCCTCAGCGCCATGCGCAAGCTCGCCATTGGCATGCAGGCCAAGGGCTGGTGCAAACTGCGCCCCGATGAGCTCGTCCCCGACGATCTGTACACCGGCCTCACCCCCAGCGCCCCGCGCGGCGGCTACAGTCTCAGCCAGGTCGATCAGATCATCAGCCACATACGCCTCGACCCGCGCGATGGGCCGGAGTTCGAGCGCATGATCCACCTGCTCGTCGCCAGCGGCCTGCGCCATAACGAGCTCGCTCGGCTGCGTGAGGACGACCTCGACCGCATCGCCGGCGTGATCCGTGTCCGGAGCAGCAACGCCAAAGGCGGCCGCGAGCGCCTCGTTATACCAGATGACCCCGGCCGCGCGGAACTTAAACATGCCCTGGCGACGATCCCCACCGGTCGCCACTGGCTCTGGACCGACGGCCCGATCCTGACCCGTCGGCTGCAAGACGCCATCCGTAAGGCCTGCGACGAACTCGCTATCGCCCCCAAGGGCTTGCACGGTCTGCGCGCCACGTTCGCCGAAGCCTTTCTTAATCGCCGTATAGCCACTGGTTTGAGCGAACACCAGGCCCGCCGTGAGCTCACCCAACTGTTGGGCCACAATCGTATCCAGGTGACCTATCGCTACGTCCCCCAGCTCGCATAAACCACTCATCTCACCTGCCCCTCAATGACGTTGCTCACCAAGCACCGATCGTAGTAAGCCCAGCCCGCCGGCGAGGTCACCGTAGCGACCCATGCCATCGGACCACGCCCTGCTCGCCCTGCCTCCTCCAGCTCCCGGCGCGCCACACCAACCATCTCCCGCGCCGCCTCACGCAGCACATCAGCTCGTGAGCGATCCTGAAGCCGGCAATACAGCTCCAGCACATCGCCACCATCACGCCGGCCATCCGCGCGCAGCCCCCCTGCTCCAAAATCGACCCACCCATTGTCCGCGGTGTATCGAATGCTCGCCGTGCGCTCGCCCCGCCACACTGCCAGCCCATATCCGTTGCGCTCCGGCGGCAGCAGATCTCGGACCACATGCCGTGCATTGAACCAAGCCGCGACCTCCCCATCGGTGATCCAGAAGTACAGCCGGTCCCGCACCCTGCCATACTGCCCCAGCCAGCGCGGATCACGCGCCGCAGCAGGCAAACTGCGCATCCCATCCGCAACGGCAGAGACGGAGTTAATAACCAACGAGGGGGGGGGGCAGGCCCGGCGACGCGGGCACACGCGCCTCCAATGGCATGACCCAGGTCGCCGACATACGGGCGCCGAGGATCAGCGCCATGGCGTCAATCCCAGTACACCAAGCAGCACCGTCGGCGTCGGCCAGCTCACACCAGGCCGCTACACCGGGACGCCGATAGAAGCCGGCGGGCAGTCGCACGGCGATCCGGCGCCCAGCCGGATCGGGCCAGGTCTCACCAATCGTCGCCAACTCGGGCGCATACATCAGGGCGGTCGCCCGCGCGCGGGCGCTATCAACAGCCTCGCGGAAGAACAGCCACAGATGGCCGCCGCGCGCCGCCGGCGAGCGCTCGAGCACCGGGTGGGCATTGACCGCTTCCAGCTGCTGGGCCGCCCGCTGCAACTGCTGCCAGCCATCAGCCGTATCCGTGTCCCAGCACAGCGCGAACGTCGTGCCATCCGCCTGGCAGAGCTCCGCGCCGAGGGTCACCGCGCCCCGCAGATGCCGCGCGGCCAGCGCCGGAGTGACCGCGCCGGCGCGCCATTGATATTTATCGGCGCCCATTGGCTGCATCTCGATATGCCGTCCACCATCGCCGGCGACCTGGGCCAGGTAGGCAGCGCCCCGTCCGGCATCTTGCGGCACGGTGGGGGGTGGCTCCTGTTGGCTGTCGAGCTGCGTTGGAACGGTGGCGGTCTCAGGCTCCCGTCCGGCATCTTGCGGCACGGGGATTGGACCGGTCGGAATACCCCCCCCTGGTAGGTTATTAACGTGTCCGGCATCTTGCGGGGCGGGAGTGGGAGACGCTCCGGCTCTTCGTTGTTCTGGGATGGTGGCGGTCTCAGGCTCCCGTCCGGCATCTTGCGGCACGGGGTTTGGGCCGGTCGGAATACGGCCCCCTGGTAGGTTATTCTCGTGTCCGGCATCTTGCGTGGCGGGAGTGGGCG
>MWWK01000089.1_pt1 | contig 14259 bp, 16 predicted proteins | sample 1047241 | NCBI WGS metagenome assembly MWWK01 (sample SAMN06349964, study PRJNA376086) | soil metagenome | isolation source: BG12-3 sample Antarctic (ecotone) soil | place: Antarctica | reverse complement strand
AAGCTTAACAGGTAAGGAATGGGTTTATAACACAAATTCAGTAGAAACATTTGAAAGCAGCGACGAAGAAAGAGACCTAAACAAATTTTTAGTTGAATTGCTTGAAAGCAGATTTCAAACTTCTGGAACGGAATCCTACGCGCACAAAATACGGAAAATTCATCCAAGCCCTAAACCGCCACAGTTGATGGAGCGGTTAATTAAGTTTTTCACAAAAGAAAACGAATTAGTTTTTGACCCGTTTGCAGGAGTTGGCGGAACTCTGTTAGGCGCATCGCTTTGTAACCGGCAGGCGATTGGTTTGGATATTAGCGAGCAATATAACGCGGTTTACAAAGAGGCTAACGAACATTTGAAGCTTAAAGAACAAACTTTTTTGGTTGGAGATTCGAGAAACTTAAACCAGTTTGCAGAGCTGCAGAATACGGAACTGGATTTTGTTTTAACCGATCCGCCATACGGCAATATGATGACCCGAAAGAAAACGGGCGAAGCTACTAAAAAGAAACTTGATACTTCACCAACTCCGTTTACCGATTTAGCGGAAGATTTAGGAAATTTAGAATTGAACGATTTTCTTATACAGCTGAAAAACGTAATTTCCGATTCAGTAGCTAAACTTAGGGATAAGCGGTATGTAGTAATATTTACAAAAGACTTTCAGCCAAAGCCGGATTATCATGGAATGCTGCACTTCGATATTATGAAAACGCTTACCGAAATTGAAGGCTTAAAATATAAAGGCATGAAGATTTGGTATGACAAGAGTATAAACTTGTTTCCATACGGCTATCCTTTTGCTTATGTTGGCAACCAGCTTCACCAATATATTTTAGTTTTTAGAAAAGAAGCCCTTAAACCGATGAAAGCAAAAAGGGCTACTAAGTAATGCGCTATATAGGTAATAAAGAAAATTTAGTAGAGAAAATTTATTTTCTTTTGCAGGAAAAGAATATTTCAGGCGAAACATTTTTTGATTTTTGTTCAGGAACAGCCAGTGTTGGCAAGTTTTTTAAGAAGAAGGGCTACCGAGTTGTTTCTTCTGATTTACTTTACTTTTCGTATTGTTTGCAGCGGTCGTACCTTGTTAATAACGCAGAGCCGAATTTTGAACAGCTTTTTACAAAATATAACTTTCCTTCGTATACATTATTTGCTTCACGGCTCGGCTCAGTTTTGCAGTTCCTTGATTCATTAGAGGGCGTAGAAGGCTTTATTTATAAGAATTACACACCAATCGGCACAGAACACTTAGAACAGCCAAGAATGTTCTTTATAGACGAGAACGGCAAGAAAATTGATGCCATACGCCAGCAAATTGAAAATTGGAGAGATGAAGAACTTTTAACCGATGACGAATATTTTATTTTAATAACTTCTTTGATTGAAAGCCTTTCCTTTCACAGCAACGTTTCAGGTGTTTACGCGGCTTTCCAGAAGACTTGGGACCCGCGAGCATTAAAGCCGCTTCGACTAAGGGAAATAGAAATAATAAAAGGAGATAAAGAAAACGTAGCGTTAAATAAAAATAGTTTGGATATTGTGCAGGATATTGAATGCGACATTCTTTATTTAGACCCGCCATATAACCACCGGCAGTATGCGCCTAATTACCATCTTTTAGAAACAATAGCTAAATACGATAACCCGGAGATTAAAGGCGTAGTTGGGATGCGTAATTACCAGGAGCAGAAGAGCGTTTTTTGTAATGGGCAAGCCGGATTAAAAGCACTTGAAAAGATAGCTGAAAACGGTAGGTTCAAGTATTTAGTATTAAGCTACAATTCCGAAGGAGCAATGCCCCAAACCGAAATTCAAAAGATATTAGGTGATTACGGAAAGCTAGAACTTATTGAGTTCGATTACCTTCGTTTCAAAAGTAACAGTAACGGCGATACTAGAAACAAAAAGTTTATCAAAGAACAGTTATATGTTTTGACCAGCCCAAAAATCCTTTAGGTTTTTAATTGCTGTTTTGAATAATTCAGGAGCTTGAACGCCTAAAATTAGTTCGCCGTTTTGGTTTAATAAGAAACTTATTTTCAGTTCTACTATTTTTGTTTCTTTGCTTCCATAAAGAACAACGGTACGAGTAATTTTATAGTCGGGATAATGTTTTTTAATATAGTGTTCTTCGATTGGATCGTAGTTGTTCAATTCGGCAATACCTTTTAACCGATTAGCATACGTTTTGCCTTCTACGTTAATAACTTCGGCAAGATTGCAGTCAATTAAAATCAGGTCGGGAATATGAAATATTTGGGTTTTGTCCCCGGCTTTATAAAGTGCCTTGTCCGTATATTTTTCAAGCGCAAGATATTTTCCATTCGCCGTTTGAAAGTAACCTTTTTCGCAGCCAGCGTGGTTTTCAAATATTGAAAACCCTTCGGTAAATTCTTCAACAACTAAATGAATAAAAATTGTACCGAGCTTTTCGCCTTTATCTTCATACTTCCAGTACTCAGGCGAATGCCGGACAACCGGCATTAATAAGCCTTGAAGTTCAATGTTCAAGTCCGTAGCAATTTTTAGGAACTTACCAGCAGTTTCACCGTTCGGCGTAACATTACTTTGTTCTAAACCGTGTTGAGTGATAACGAGCCGCTTCTTCCAGCCAAGTTTTCGCAAAGCAAAACAAATTAAACTTAACGCACCAATATTGGGATCGTGTGATAACGAGCCACTTTTCCAGAGCCGCCCGGAAATTTCAATTCTGTCTTCAAACTTTCTTAGCGTAATGGGTACATTTCCTTCAGGCGGCGGGCGCATTGCGTCTTTGAAGGCAATAACTTCGTCTACTGAACCGAACGGAATATAAACGGCAGGATCAAGAACTTTTCCAAGAATTTCAACACCAATAGTTTTTAATAAACGCGTTCCGAAAATATAAGTTTGGGTAGGTTTCGGTTTTTGCGGAACCCGCAGCGTATAAAGCATAATTTTCGGAACAGCCGGGTAGTAGTTTTCCAAAAATACAAACTTCGAGCAGCGTTGATAAACGCCGGTATTTCGACTTTCAGCGTCATCCGTTTTTGTTTCTTCAATTAGATAAATGGGAACACTTTGCCCCGGAACAGGTTTGTCGTCTTGAAAGAAAACCATAAAATCCACGAAGCTGGCAGAGCCGCTAATGGTTTTAATAATTACTTGTTTAACGGCGGGAGTAATAAAGCCTTCAATTTTGTAAGTAAAAGAAAATTTGCCGTCTTCGAGAATAGGCAAAATTCTAAGGTTGTTTCCAATAAAAGCGATATTACGGTCTTTAGCGAAGCGTTTAAAAATTTCTTGGAGAACTTCTTTTTTTGGGCGTTCTTCCGTTAGGATCCAGAGGGTAGACATAATTTATTGAAGTGGTAATAAGATTCGCAAATTTTATCACAATTATATCCTTCAAAGTTTTTAATTTTCTATTACTTAATCTTTACGATTTGAATGCTTGTTACTTTATTCAGTAACAGACTACACACACAGTAAAGCTCGCATTTTCATCAATTACAAGTAATTCCCTCAAAAAAAAATACATTTGCTATGTGTGATTATTAGAGCTAATCTGCACACAGAAAAAGTAGCGCAAGCTACGGAAACCGCTGGCGGTAAGACCGCCGCCGTTTCCAGCTTGTTTTCCGCAAGCGGAAAAGAAAACCAATAAAAACCGCCAGCGGTTTTTTAGAAAAAAAATAGAGCCAGAGGATGAAATATTTTTATGACATTAACGAATTACGACATTCATTTTGATATTGATGCCAACAAAATTTTGATTTTGAAACAGCCGGAAGCCAACACGAATGATGGCGAAAAAGTAATTTCAATCGAGATTAATGCAACGAATAAAAGTGAATTTGAACAATTAAAAAACGGTTTTGAGCAGCAAATTAACGTGACTTTTGCAGCACAAGTGCAGATAGAAAGTAATTAAAAGAGGTAAGAATTGATGTTTTTTAACAATAAAAAAGAAGATAAAAGGGCGAAACTTTCAACACAAATTCAGCTTTTAGAAGCCGATGTTAAGGACGAATTAAATGTTTTGACCGGACTTGAAAACAAATTACAGCACGAAGGAATGAATTTAACTTTGATTGATATTGAATCAATGCGCTTTCAGATTCAAAAAAATCGATTCGATATTATCCGCAAGAGAGAGGAATTAGGACACTTAAAAGAGCTTTTGGAGATTGAAAATGACAAATAAAGAGCAAGTAAAAAGATTTATTGAGCGGCAAAATTTAATTAAATTATTAGAATTTTCGCTGCCAGAACCGCAAATTTTTGATCGGCACACTAGAAAATTAGTTCGCAATTTTCAAATAAATTTAGAAGCAAACAACTTTTTGAAGGAAAAATATGGACACTAAATCATTAAAAAAAGAGCTTAGGGAATTGAGAAAAATTATTAAAAAATTCGGTTCGCCGGAACTTTTAAGTGCTAATGAAATTAATGAATTTGATTCAATTCAAACGCGGATTCGAGAATTGATGAACGAATTAGTAAACGATAAAAAGATAACTATTTTAGTTAGCTACAACAAACGTGAACGATTAAAGCGAATTTCAGCAGCAGCAGATAAAACATTAAATGCTTTTTTATTAACGAGCGCATTCAAAAAAAGACCTCCACTTGATTCAGATTCAGCCAAATTTTTAACCGATATTCGGCAAGAATTAAGAGCAGTTGGAAACAACTTAAATCAAATTGCGACTGCTACAAATGCATCGAGGCGTAGTAATTCACAAGCCCCAAATGAAATTTTTATCACCGAAACATTAAAGGACGTTCGGGAATTAATAGAAAAAATTAACGGAGAAATTTAACTAAATGCCGATTCTGAAATGGAATTCAAAGCCAATTGCAGCCGCCAGCGCGAAAAATGTCGAATATATTTCACGCGACAGCGTATGCGATTCTTTGAGCTTTTACAACATTGAAGAACTTGAAATCGGCGACAGACAGAACAACAAAACAAATGCGATTGCATACGCTGAAGAACGAATGGAGCAGGAAAAAGACAAACGCGGCGATAGAAATCATTATCGTTTTGTTTTGACTTTTGACCGTGATGTGCCGACCGAAGAAGCCAGAGCGGAAGCATATAAATATTTGGAAAAGGAATTTCCGAACGCGAAAGCCATCGTTGCCGTTCACCAAGAAAAAAATAAAAACCCGGACAAAGCCGATGGGAAATTTACACATGTTCATATTTGGATGGATTGTAGGGATAAAGAAACGGGCAAAAAATTAAACATAAATAACCAAAAATTTAAGACGATGGATGAACGATGGACACGACAATATGATGAAAAATACGGCACTAATTATGAAAAACAATTTAAAGAATTGAAAAAGGAAACCGAGCAATGGAAGAAAGAATATGCATATGCGAAACAAAATAATTTGGAATTGCCGGAAAAACCGCAGCGTGTAGCTGATTCATATTTCAAAAATAATAAAGAAAAATACGCTGAAAAAGATAAGGAAGCGGCAGGAATTACATATGACAAAAACGGAATTGGAAAACTTGATTCAATTGATTCAGCAGGACAACGAATCATTAACAGCAGAGAACAAGCGATTAATCGAGCAAATTCAGCAGCTGACGCAGCGATTCGAGAAATTGACGGATTATACAAAGGACTTGAAAACCTACCTACTCGACCAATACCAAATCAAGATTTAAGCCGGAATTAAAACCGCATTAAAAGGAAGTATTAAAACTATGATTGATTTTAAAAAGCTCATATTTAGAAATAAAACGGATCAGCACGGCACGGCAGGTTTTGCGAATATCGGTGAAATTTCAAAATTAACTGAACAATTCAAAGCAGGAAATATAAAAGTTGGAGAAGTTAAGGACTTCAAAATTTTAACCCGGCTTGTTAATTTACCAAAGGATTTAGCATTAAAACATACCTTGATTGTTGGTCCGACTGGAGCCGGAAAAAGCCGAAGCTTCTTTTTGCCGAACTGTTTTGCAGCAGGCAATTCAAGTTTTGTAGCCACTGATCCAAAAAGCGAATTATGGGATTTAACAGCATACAATCAAAGAAAACCGATTCGATTTGCACCTGCCGATCCTAATAATTCAGCAACTTTTAACTTTGTAGCATATTGTAGAAATATTGATTTTGCCGAGCGTGTAGCTGCTGCAATAGTTCACGCGCACGGAACCCCGAAAAGCGATCCGTTCTGGTGGCAAAATGAAGAAGCTTTATTAACTGCAGCTTTGATTCATATAGCTAATTCAGATGTTCCAACACCAGCACATTTATATGAATTATTAACAGCTGGAACAGCAACATTGAGCGAAAAATTAGAAAATTCAGAACAGCCCGAAGCACAAAGATTAATTCAAAGTTATACAGAAATTAAGGACGAGCAGAAAGGTGCAATCCTTACAGGATTAACCGGAAAACTATCTTGGTTAAATAATAAGGCGGTAAGAACTTTTACAAGTTCAAGTTTGAATGCGTTTGATTTTGGAAAATTAAGGGAACGACCAATTCAAATTTACTGGTGCTTGGAGCAGGATGATGTCGAGCGACTACAAATTTTAACAACTATTTTCTTTTCAGTAATTATTACGCAGCTTTTGAAGCAAAAAACAGGAAAAGTTCCGGTAAATCTATTTTTTGATGAATTTGCCAATGTTGGTAAGATTAAGAGTTTTGAAAAGCACATAACCTTATTTAGAGGGCAAGGAATAGCTATTAATGCAGGAATTCAAAGCGTTTCGCAGTTAGATATTTATGGCAAAAGTGAAGCAGAAACTATTTTAGATAACTTTAATAATGTTTTGATTTTAGCAGGATTAAAGAATAGAACTGCAGAAGCTTTCTCAAAACTTTTAGGAGATAAAACATACATTGCCGAATCCGAAAGTATTTCAGAAAGCGGCAGTTTTTTAAATAAAAAAATTTCAAAGAGTATAGGACAAAAGGAACATAAAAGAGCTTTACTTACAGCTGATGAATTAAGAAGAATTTCAGATGAAGAAATAATTTTGGTTTCAACTAATTTACGACCGGTTATGATGAATAAATTATTTTTTAAAGGTAAAAAGAAAGAATTACTAAAAGAAGATTTAATTAAACAAATTATTCCTTCACCTAGATATGAACGAATCAAAATACCGACCAAGTTTACTTTCATACCGCCAGAGCCACCCAAGTTTGAATAATAAAATGCGACTGATAATGATAAACAGTACGACTTTTGCTCAAAAATAAAAAAGGCATACAGATCATCTATATGCCTTTTTTATTTCAGCCTAAATTAAATTTAAGCCTTTTGCACCAAAATCCAAGTGGTAGCGTGACCGCTGCCGCTTGAACAAGGCGGAAATCTATTGTTAATTGCCAATGGAATTGTATTCCCCGTGTGCGTAGCGCATTTATAAACGCCACTCACTTTACATGTTTCACCAGTACGTCCTTGCATAATTTTGCTTTCTCCTAAGCTTTGTTGAAATTTTACACCAGCAGCGGCGTAATAAAATAAACCTTATCATTGGGTAAATCATATAGTCAAGAGAAAAATACACCATACGAGGCGTAAAATTAAAAATTGTTTTTTTACACTGTTGATAGAGTATAATTAACACCAAAATTAAATTATGGAAGAAAGAATGGAAACAGATGAATTTGGCAAAGCTTTGAAGGAAGCACGTAAAGAAGCCAGAAAAAAACTTCGGGAAGTAGCTGATTACATGGAACTTTCAATAAGTTATCTTTCCGATATTGAGCAAGGAAGAAAAAGCCCGCCTGATTTGGAAACGGTTAGAAAGCTACAAGATTTTTTAAGAGTAAAAGATGATAGATTGGTTATGCTTGCTTCCAAAGAAAGAACGAAAATGCCAACAGAAGTAGTTCAACAAATTCAAAATAGACCGCGTTTATCAGAACTTTTTTTTAGGGCGAAAAACTTAACAGATGAGGAGTTGGAAGATTTAATTAACCAAGCAACAAAATAATCTCATGGCTAGTATCTTGAAGGCTCGCCCTCGCAGCGGTCAAGAAATAGAAAAAATCGCTCATAAGGTAATAGAAAGTTTCCAGCCTGATGCGGTGAAATTTACAATAAGCTTTGATGTTGAAGGCTTTTTTGAGTTTGAGTTAGAAGATCAAACAGGAATAGAAGCAATTTATAAATGGTTACCTCAAGGAATCGATGGATATACGGATAGCCAAAATAAGCAATGTTATGTTGCAACGCAGCTATATGAATATGGTGAATGCCAAGTAACAAAACGAAGGCTAAGAGCAACGCTGGCTCATGAAATCGGACATTGTTTTTTGCACGTTGAAGAAGCCAGGCAAAATCTAGAATTTCAGCAAAAATTTACAAACGATAAGAAATCTTCACTAAGAACTTACCGACCGCAAGACGTTAAGGTTTATAGGAATCCAGAATGGCAGGCATGGCGTTTTGCCAGCGCTATGCTTATGCCGGAAAACTGTTTCAGAACAGCCGTCGAGCGCAATTTTACAAAGAAGATGTTAAAGCGAGCCTTTGATGTTAATCCGGCTTTTATAGAAGTGCGCTTAAAGGAATTAAAAATTACAAAGCACGTTTACAACGGTTAGAATTCTGAATTATTAAAAATTGAAGCCTATTCAATTTTCAGTTTATTAAAAGACTATGGATGATAAAATCATCGGAATATTAATTGGTAGCTTTATTGCTGGTTTCTTCACATTAGTAGGAGCTTTTACGAATGGATATATTAATAAAAAAAATATTTTCGCTCAATTACAACACCAACAAAGAAAGGAACGTTTGTAATAGACTAAAATATATTTTACAAAACACTGGATATTTTATATTAAAACGATTAAAATAATACCAGCTTAGACGTTTATACTTTATTTTGAAAAAAACAGCCGCAAACAGCCCGTTATTAACAAAAACGATTGGATATTTGAGAGTTTCGACCGCCAGCCAAGAATTAGAAAAAAACAAAGCCGATATTTTGAAACTTGCCAACGAAAAAAACTTAGGACAAGTGAATTTTGTTGAAGAAATTATTTCAGGCAAAGTTTCATGGCGAGATAGAAAACTAGCCGCAGTTTTGAACGACTTGAAAGCGGGTGATTCGATTGTGGTTTCGGAGCTTTCCAGATTAGGACGTTCCATGTTGGAATGCATGGAAATTCTTTCTATTGCCACTTCCAAACAGATAAAAATATTTTCAGTTAAAGGAAATTGGAATTTAGACGGCACGTTGCAGAGTAAAGTAATGGCGATGGCATTTTCAATGGCAGCCGAAATTGAACGCGAGCTTATTAGTTCCAGAACAACCGAAGCACTACGACATTGCAAAGCCAGCGGCATGAAGTTGGGCAGACCGTTTGGTTCAGGTAAAAGTAAATTGGATAAACATCGCCCGGAGATCGAAGCACTGCTAGCAAACGGCAGCACAAAGAAATTTGTTTCTGATCGATACGATACGACACCGGCAAATTTAGGAGTTTGGCTAAAGAAGCATAAAATTAACGCCAAACAGCTAAAAAGCCAGCAAATACAGGCTTTGTAAGCGTTTTTTATTTGTTGGGGCTTACTTTGTATTGCCTGAAATTTGAATTAAATAAGTTGTAATTTGACTTTGGAAATTACCGTGAGAATATTAATTCAGACTTTGAATAATTTTGATTTGAAGAAGTTTATTTTCAGAGTTAGAGTAAAGACGGTTTTATAACCGATTGCTATTTTTCAATTTTGATTTAAAAAGCGAAAACGCCGGAGCTACCAACTCTCGACGCTTTCTAAACCTTTGAAACAGATTGCGGCTGTTCTGGTTCTGCTATTAGAATACATATCTTTTTATTCTAATTCAAGCCCGAATTGCATTTGCCAATTTTGATGGAGCCTTGAAATTATGAATGAACAGTTAGAACTTTTCCCAACAATTGAAAGAGAATTTTTTGAAAATTTCCTTTTTACCCACGTCGCCCCACACGCTACGCAAACCATAAAACAGTCGCAGTTAAGAAATTGGACTTTTCATAAACGTCCAACGAATGACAAAGCTATTAAAAAGCATTTAGAAGGCGTTGAAGCCTTGGGAGTTCCACCTCGCTGGTATCCGATTTTTGGAAACCTTGATATTGATAACCCCAAAAAACAGGAAAAGCCTGTTTTTGATAAGCTGCAGGAACTTAACATCACTATTGACCAATACGCCTTGTTCAAAACACCGCGTCATTCGGAGAACGGCAACTCACGGCTTTATGTCCGGCTTGAATTGCACGGAAAGCCAATCACGGCAAAACTATACAATAGAGTTCTTTCAAATCATTTCAAGAACATTGAGATAAACCCGAATGGAAATAAAATTGATCGGCTTGCTTTGGGATTTGAAAGTGAGCTTATTGATAATCTAAACAGCAAAGTAATAAAACTTTCATTAGAAGAAAAACTGGCAATTTTCAAAAATTTGAAACCTATCGAAATTTCAAATCTGCCACGGTTTCAGCAGCCGGAAGTAAAGAAAATTCAAAATCTAGAAAGCAGCAAAAAAAGAAGCGATTTTGTTGCAAGAGCCGAAGCATTGAAAGAATTCGGCTTACAAAAAAATAGTGAACCGCGACATTTAGCACAAAGTATGGTTTTGTTTTTGCTTTGGTTGCGCGATGAACATAACGAAATCTCGGCAGCGGAATTTGTAAAAAATTGGATACGAGCGAAGCATAATGGATTTAGCGAACTGGTCAACAAAGGCGATTGGCAAAAAGTTGATAAGGAAATAGACCGACAGGCTGAAAGCATTTTCGCGGAGGTTGCGGATAAATTCCCGGATCGAACACATAATTTAGTAACCGCAGCAACAAAAGATGATGTGTTAATGGCAGCCAATTTCGGTAAAGGCAGTGCGACATTACAAAAAAGGTTTTTTAACCTACTTAAAATAATTCGCCCGAATTTTTTCAAATACGATTGGATTTATATCCCGGCGCATACATGGCGTGATGAAATAGCAAGCAGGAATAGTTATAAAGAATTTCAACGCGAACTCGAAGCCAAAGGCTTAATGATAACCGACAATCGATATAGGATTGGAGTCGAAAGCCGAAAATATAAATTCAATTTACAGCTTGACAGTGGCGCAGCATTACAAAAAGAAGGTAGAAATATAGATTCTTATTACGAGGCTTTGGAAACAGGCTTTAACGGCGAATTAAACGCAATTGAAAGCGTTACAGGAATAAATAGAATGACTTTATGGAGAAGATTTCAGAAACAAAACTAAAATTACCTTGTAACAAAAAAGGCATCTTAATATAACTTTTGTTCCGCCCCCTTATCAGACACATAAATTAGGCGAAGCAATCTCCCCCCGGCAACCGATAAAAAATTATTTTGAAATGGCTGAAATAATTTTGCTTAGAAGGATGTTGTAACAAAAAAGGCATCTTAATATAACTTTTGGGAAGATTTATGAAAGTATCCACTTCGTAGGTTTATCGCAACGAAAGTCAGTATAAACACTGATCACACTACAATGATTTCAAAAAGATTGCCAGCCAAATTTAATATCAGTGTTATTACTTGAGAGTTTTTTTATTTTTCTTATTTTTAAACTTTTCAGCTTTTTCTTTGAGTTCAGCAACCTTTTCCAATTGGAAATTTTCTTCGGCTATATATATTGCACGGGCATTTTCAGCGTTTATTTTTGCGCGTTCGACCAAAATTAGCTGGTCATTATACGATTTATAAACATCATCATCTGGTTTAGCGTTAGGATATTTTCTTTCGACTTCTGCTTTAATTTTTCCCAAATTTTCTTTGTCGAGCCGATGTCTATTCCACATTTTGTGATCATAATCAGTAGCTTCCTGCTTTGCCCGAAGGCGTTCATGGGTATAGTTTTCTGGATCGAAGTTGCGTTCAATTCCCCACTTGCGGGAATCTTTTTTCAGCAAACTTAAATAGACTTGCAGTGCTTTTTTTATTATTTTGTAACCGTCGCCGGACGAAGCGAGAATATCTCGGTAAATGAAATTATTCGTTATATCAAATTTTTCGGTATTTATATCAAGTGATAATTTGGCAATTTCGTTCAACATTTTGAAATCTTCTTCCGTAAGTGTGAATTCCAAATTTCCGCTCACCCTACCATAGATTGTCCTTGTTTGTATTTTGAAGTAACTACCTCGCTTGTCACTTTTTACAAAAAGTTCATCGTTGAGTTTAGTTGCAGTTAAATCTTCACCTTTTTCGATTCGCTTAATTACCTCCTCTTCCATGCTTTGCGCTTCATCGAAGGTGGGCAATTTGGACATTACTACATAATGCTGACGATTCAACTTCGGATGCGGAGAAAAATGGGCAGCATACCTGATTTCACCACCGTTAAAGACGAAAGCCACATCTTCAATGAATTCACCATCCTTTGACATTTTGACTGTTTGTTCAACATCCAAAGAGTCTCTAATTATTTTTTCTCTTTCATAATTATCTAAAAAAAGCGGTCGTCTTTGATGAGCATTACCTTTTTCGTCTTCGTTTGGAATTTTTTCTAAAACACCGCTTTGACGTTTTATAAAACGCTCGCCGAAAACTTCCGTGATTCTCATATCTTCCCGGAGTTTGGTAGGCTTAATATTTAATACTTCCGACCATTTTTTTACAAATTCATTTCGCCCATCGCCATTGGCTTTCTTACCGCGACCGCCGATCAGCGGCGGCACTTGACGTTTTAATAATTCGGCAACACATGCGGCACGAAGATACCATAATTTTTTTGACAATACGGCTACCGTTGAAATCACGCGCTCGATACTATCATCCGGCATTTTAGGCAGCGCATCTATAATTTGATCGGCGGCATCAATTACTATTTGTTCGCTTGATACCATTAACTGCCGAAAATTTTTGTAATCGGAAACCGGATTGATGAAACTTTCCTTGGAAACCGGCACCAAGCCGCCAGCCATTTCTATAATGTGCTTTCTTCTTTCGTCCATTTAGATAATTTAATTGAAAATGATGAGTAATAAAAACTAAAACGGAATCCGTTCGAGTTTATTTTTGAATTTCGGCAGCACATTGGAAAAAAGGACTTAAAACATAAATTGATCTAGAATGACCATAAATGATTATTTATTAATTCAGTTTTAATGCCAATTTGCTTATAAACATTCAGCATAGAGGAAAAAATGGCTGCTATACAGCCATTTCAAGAGTTGTTTATTTATAGAGCCAGCCTTTCTATTCGGGATTGCCTAACTTTTCGATCAACGATTCAATAATAATTGATTTCATTGACAAGCCTTGCAATTTCGCTTTGCTATTCCAGTAATTGCGATGAGCCGCAGGAATTTTTACGCCGAGATTAACCAATGTCTCATTTTCCAGATTTCCAGATTTCACACTTTCCAAATCTTTTGTTTCGGCATTGGATTTATTCGCAACTGTAAAAATATTTTTCAAGAGATTTTCTTCTTTTTGTTTTGTTTTCATAATTAATTATTTGCCCAAATATTTTAAGACTTCCTTACCCAAATTTTCGTAACAAGCCGCAGCGGAAGCCGCCAGTGGCGTTTTTATTTCATTGACCGTAACACCGAGTAGTGCAGCTTTTTGAAACGAAGCTGAACGATTTATAACCGTATTGAAAACCGGAATTTTTTGCGCTTTTAATTCCTTTAACATTATTTCCCCTTGCCGACTTGGAAGCGGTGGAACGATTGTTAAAAGAGCTTTGTAATTCACTTCTGAACCGAAAGCCGCCGCAGTTTCCAGCAATGCCTCGATGCCCAACACATCTGGCGCACTTGGTAAAATTAGAAGATTGCAGCCGTTGGCAATTTCCATTAAATCCTCGCTGTTCGGACGAGCGGGAGTATCAATAATTATGTATTCAGCACTTGGAATATATTTGATTGATTCTTTTTCAGATACGACTTGGAAAGTCAGCGAACCACGCCGCGACCATTTCAAAGCCGTTTTATTCGGGTCGGCATCAATGAGAAGTGTCGACTTCTTTTTTGAAAGAAATGCGGCTAAATGTATAGCAGTTGTGGTTTTCGCAACTCCGCCTTTGAAGCCGGTTATTGAAATAATTTTCATATAATTAATTCCAGATTTCCAGATTTCACGCTTTCCAGATTTAAAAATTTAAGATAACATAATAATGAAATTAAACAAAACAGCATCTTTGCTGCAGCTAAATTGAAAGATAAAGATATAATTCAAAAACTATTGTAAAAATATATATGAATAAAAATACCTTGAATGACTTAACAGGTAAGGAATGGGTTTATAAC
>MWWK01000088.1_pt1 | contig 14307 bp, 15 predicted proteins | sample 1047241 | NCBI WGS metagenome assembly MWWK01 (sample SAMN06349964, study PRJNA376086) | soil metagenome | isolation source: BG12-3 sample Antarctic (ecotone) soil | place: Antarctica | reverse complement strand
TTTTCTCCCGCTCGGCGTCGTCCAAATAGTCCTGCACAATACGCCGGGCCATCGGCCCCTCGGCCAATCCGTTATAGCTCTGGCCTAGTTTTCTAAGCCTCTTCCGGTAGTCGCTATCGAGCCGAAAAGCTACCGGCGGTTTCTCCTCTGCCATGCCGCTAACCCCTCCGTTTCGCCTCAAGATCGTCGTGTAAACGCATTGTAAGCCCGTAGATTCACCGCTCGCAATCCGATTTTCGCTGCTCGCGTTTACAAATTGTAAACGCACCTTTCGGCAGCACTAATGCTGCCGAAAAAAGGGATTTTGCCTTTCGCGTTTACACCGGGGTGCGTCAGGTGTGAAGATTTTAATATGGAATTTTGTGTGGGGATTTAATGAAGGTGAAAGGATTTTAAGAGGGCTGTAATCTGCTCGAAAAAGTAAGGGCAGAACAATGCAAAACAAAGGTTGATTGTTGAAAAAATTTCGCGTCCGTCTGCGATTGGGTTTAGCTGCTTCGCAGACGGTCAAAGTTCTACTCTGCGATTGGTGTACATGGTCTTGATGCGGGTGGGGTTCCTTTAAGGCGGTTAAATCAATTCCTATGCCCCTAGCTGCCTCTAGGTGAAGAGATTTTAATGCGGCCTATAGTCCAGGATACCTTGCCTCAATTTCGGGGCTGTGGCTGCACTTCTTGGCGGCTGTTGTTTTCCCGTCACTGATCATCCGAAACCCTGACGCATCGCACAGGGGGCACGCCGCTATCTGGTCTCGTCTCGCGTGACCCTTCGCCGCTTCTTCGGCTTTGGCTTTTGCTTCAAGGTATGCCGGGGGAAGTTGCCAGTCGTCACGCTCGATAAAGGCTCTGACGTTCCCGCCCCGGTTCGTCTTCCCCTGTGTCTCCGGCAAATGATCGAGCGCCGGAACCTTCAGCCGACACGCTTCCAGCCGGTGGGTGACAAGTCTTCGCGCCTCGGTCTTCGTCACTCCCTTAGCCGTCAGCGTGGCAAGATAACTCTCTTGCTCCGGCGTTAGTCCTGTCGGCGTGGGGGCCTCCATAGTTGCCGGCACGCCAAGCGCTCGTGTCTCATCCGTCGCTGTCGGAAGCTCTAGCTGTACGGGCCTTCTTTGTCTCGGTTTCCTCTTCGCCGCCGTGTGCTCGCCCTTCGCTTTTAAGCCGGGTGTGTAGTACATCTCCCAATCAATCTCGCCGGTGCTCCCGATCACCTCTTGAAAGTGAACTTGGAAAATGTAGCCCGATTTTTTGTGCGCTACGTTGAGCTTGTACATCTGCTTTTTGACCTGATCAAAGTCAAAGTAGCGGGTCTGGGGGGCGAAGGTGCAAAACTCTGAGTAAAGAAGCTTCGCCCGCTTCCGCTCGCTCTCTATCGCGCCGTATATCTGAAAGCTTAGAAGCTCGTAAAGGCGCTGCGCTCCGGGTGAGAGTTCTTTTAGGTAGTCATAATCAAGGGGGCGGGTCTGTGCGGAGTCGAGAATCTCTCTGTACCAATCGTTGAGCACGATATAGACAGCATCGGCTTCCCTGCCATCTGGTAACTTCTCGCCGGTGAAGGCCACACCGTATCGAGTGTTGCTAAATTCTGATGAGTGCTCCGCCCCATCTCTAGCCTTGTAACGAATCTTTGCCGTGACAAGCGCTCCGACATTTTGCATGAGCGCCTTCTTTACTTGGTTAGTATTGGCCTCCCCTGTACCGGTCTCGTTTGCAATCTCTCTAAGACTTCCAAGCTTGATAACTTTGGGTAGTGGCCTCTCGGCTTCTTCTATTCTTCGGTTGATGACGAGTGTATCGAGCTTGTAAGCGAGGGGGCCGGGCTGCCCGTACTTGCTGTTGTAGGAAACCTCCCATTTGAAAGCTGTCTCAGCATTCTCTAGCTCGATTACGATACTTCCTTTCTTTGATAGACGGTGGACGGGGTAGCGGGTGAGCGCCGTCTCAGTGCGGATAAGGTCTTTCGGGATTAACTCGGTCGGCTCTTGTGCTGTGAGATTCATAGGCTTCTAAAAAACAACAACATGGCTCTTGTTGTTGTTAAGTAATACAATGTCTAAATACAGTCTACAAAAATCGTTGTGTCCGATAATACCCTTGTTTCAATAACTTACTTATATTTTCTTCTTCGCTTCGTCTCCCCAAAAATGGCGCTTCGTCTCCCCAAAAATGGCGCTTCGTCTCCCCAAAAATGGCGCTTCGTCTCCCCAAAAATGGCGCTTCGTCTCCCCAAAAATGGCGCTTCGTCTCCCCAAAAATGGCGCTTCGTCTCCCCAAAAATGGCGCTTCGTCTCCCCAAAAATGGCGCTTCGTCTCCCCAAAAATGGCGCTTCGTCTCCCCAAAAATGGCGCATGGTTTTGAATATCCGGGAATAAGGATTTAAGGGAACCCGTAAATCCTTATTATTGTATTGAAAAATGCTTTTCGAGTAATGCCTGTATTTCTTCCCTCATCTTCACCTTCCGTAGAGCACACTGGCTTTTGATCCGGGCGTGTAGCTCCGTCGGAATATCAATTGTGAAGCGCGTTGTTTCCACCTTCTCTTTTGCGCCGTTCTCAGTCCCTGCACCTTCCGATACCCACTCATCCGGGGTTAAAGGTTTTTGGTTTCGGGGCTTGGCTCCAAAGCTTACCTTCTTGGTCATTGTTTGATTAGCTCCAGTACTTCACTTGTTAGGGCGTCGATCTCTTGACTGGCGAGGCTTCCGGGTTCCGTCTCTAAGACCGTTTGGCCTCGGCCTGCGCTTTCAGCAAAGCTCACTCTCTGGCACATCTGAGATTTCAATACTGGTAACTCATACTCAGACAGAGCGTCGGCCACATCCCGCCCTATAGCTGTGTTTACTATTTTACGGTTAATTACAAATACGCTTTTAAGGTTTTCCTTAAAAGGGCGCACGTCCGTAACTAAGTCCACGATTTCTTTAGCTGCCCACACGTCATAAGGCGAGGGCTGAACAGGGATCAGCACGAGATCGCTTGCCATAATCGCAGAACGGGCCACGTCATAGACGCGGGGCGCTCCGTCTATAACTAGAAAATCATAGTCTGCGGCGAGCTTCGGGAGCTCCTTGTGAAGTGTGGCTTTCGGAAGTCCTATGACGGGGAAAGCGGTTTCACCTTCGCGGCTTGCTGCCCAATCAAGGGCGCTACCCTGAGGATCGGCATCAACCATTAACACCCGTTTTCCTCGCTGTGATAAGGCCATAGCGAGATGAACGGCGAGCGTCGTTTTCCCAACGCCCCCTTTTTGATTGAGTAGGGAAATAATCATTTAAGGTTTCCCGGTTTTAAGGATTTACGATTACGCGGGAAATCGTAGAAGAGTAAAAGGGAATTCGTCAAGATAAAAGGGTAACTAAGTAGAGACTAGCTCCTCTAGCGACTTCACAACCTACCCGCTGTCAAGGTGGATTAGACCGCCAGTGGCGGTAATATCCGTTTCTAGGAGATGTGAGACCGCTGCGAGCGGTCTAATGAGCGTTGGGCGGCTTCGCTTATCATTGTAAGATATTAAATCGGAGGTGAAATATGAAGCACTTACTACTGAGCATCTTGTTGGTTTTCGTAGTAGCCAATGCTTACGGTCAAAGCCCTACCGAAGTAAAGACCAATGACGGTCGAGTTGTCATTCTCAAACCAGATGGAACTTGGGAGTATAAAAAAGATACTCCACAGCCTTCGCCTAGCCCTGCTTCAACTCCAGTCAAGCAAAGTATCGGAACAGACTCGCTGCCTCCAAACTTTGCTGGACACGATATGGAGACGCTTTCAACTCAACTGCATGATCTGAAAAAAAGATTGGTGAAGAGTGAGTTTGAAACTACTGCTGAGTATGAGAAAAGGGCTGCACAAGAAAAACAAAAAACTATTCTTGGCAATTTTACGGTTCAAGATACATTCTCCCTTGTCATTCCTAATGCTGAAGCAAGCTATGATGCTGATTCGCAAAAAATGCAATTCTTTTTGCCCGTTGAAAAGAGCCGATTGGTTGAGCTTTACAGGTCTGCTCGCGAAAAGAGCCAATTGGCTGAGCTTTACAGGTCTGCTCGCATAGGTGGGGACCTTGAACAGGTAAATCTATACAACATTCAATGGAAGAATAGCGGTACTTATGGCCGTCAAGGTATTTTCTTTGATGATATGAGCAATTTGCCTCTCACGAAGAAAAGTTACCAACAAGGCTTCTTGGCGGAAATTCATCTTGGAGTCGAGGAAGCTAGACGCTTGAAGAATATGAGCAAAGCAGTGGCTATTGTTCAATTTGAAGAGCCATATGTCGGAGGAGGTCGAATCGTTGGTACTCAGTTACAGGTTCGCTTAATAGATGTTTATTTCTTCGATCCTCAGACGGGCAGAATTTTGGCGAAGATGAGTCAAAGCGGAAAATAGTGTTTTTTAGCCAAGCCGCCGCCCAACAACGGCATGCACCCGACCGCGAATAGCGCAGCTTTCATGCGCGAGACTCGCCGCTATCAGCGTTGAATGCGCGGCGGCTGATGCCGGGCGTTAGGCGCTTACTATAGTCTGATCTTAGAATGAAGAAATGACAGCAGATACCTTTTTACTTGCCGGTGGTAGCTTCTTCTGGTTAGCTAGAAAGGCTTACGAGAGGTCTAAAAGTGATCCGAGTGAATCCATCTTAACAATAATACTTTCAGCTATTGCTGTTGAATCATTCATAAATGAGTTGACTGAGTTTGCCTCTAATCCTTCCTTTACAGAGAATGAGCCAAGCGGAATTAAGGTTTTAGGAGCGATATTAAGTGACCTTGAAGAACAGAAATCGCAAATCGGAGCTAAGATACAACTTACTTATTACATTCTAACTAGACAGCAGTTGAAGGTCGGAGAATTACCTTATCAAGACTTTGCCCTTTTGATTAGTATCAGAAATGCTTTAGTTCATAAAAAGCCTGAAAAATTCCATTATCTTGACTCTGAGAGTTCTGAACCCGAATTTGAGCCGCATAAATTCATAAAGAGCCTTTCGGAAAGGAAAGTAATCGAATTACCATCCAAAGCTGAAGTTCCTCAATGGTACGCACACATTCATAATCCCGAAGTCGCTAGGTGGTCTTACAATATAGCTGTTCAGATGATTAAACTAATCATTGATATTGTTCCTGCTGGGCGATTCAAGAACAGGCTACTTTCTATGACCAAAACTGTTGAAGAGATTCCATAATGCCGCGCCTAACAAGCCATTCAACCGAAGCGGCGATTGCGTGGCTGTCATCATTCTTCTATCCTTCAATCTTGGGTGGTTTCGCGCCGCCCGGTTAATTCGGGCGTTAGCATTTTCAGCCAAGCGGAAAGAACATAATCACAAATTATCAGTCCCGATCTTGAAAACGGATCGGGATTTTTACTCCAAAGCGCAATATCTTGCGGTCGCCCTATGTGCGATTGCGGGCCGAAGTGTCACCGGAAGCACCGTTTTTCAAAAAGGTTAGGGGTCTACTACATCTAGTAGTTCAACGCGGGCGCGCGGAGCGTCGGCGGAGCCGTCCTCCGGCGGCACACTCAAGATTCATAGCCGCGCAAGGTTCCGCTCCCTTTGAAGACCTCTAAAGCGCCAAAATTACATTTCCGGGCTGCGTCTTGAATTTTCGGCCTCCACATTTGCCCTACAACGAAAGATTATTGCTTGGCCTATGCTCCGCTATAGGCCGTCAAGCGCCTTAGTCGCCTTCAGCAAAGATTGCTTCAATGTCGCGTGCGCCGTGAAGCCCCCTCGTCAGTAATGATCGGCGGGAGTGTGAAGGCTACCTCTGTGCGGCGGGACTTAAGAATAAGGGCTTTATCGGACACTTTAGCTGCCTGTCGTGTTGTAGCGCTGCCAGTGGGTATTTAATACCGCCATTATCTCTGTGAACGTCTCATCATTTTTAAGGAGTGAGACTAGTAAACCACGCGCCTCCGGCGCTCGCTCTAATACCTCCCTCAACCGCTCTTTGCTGCTCAAAACTATCGCCACATCGCGGAACGTCCAGGGCTGGCGACTCCTGATGAAGGACACTAAGACTTCTCTGGATAGCGCCCGCGCCGCGTCTGCAAAGAAGGGGTCGCCATAAGATGGTCTGGGGATTACCTGCGCGGCGACCTCCCGGGCCTTTTCGGAGCTATCAATCTCTTCCTCTTTCATGCCCCCTCCTCTTCCGCCTACCACCCCCTTATAGCACCTAACTCCGTTCTGGAATGAGGCGCTTTCTACTTCTGGTGATGTTTCTTCACCAGAAGGTTAATTCTCGTGATGTAAGAAACTATTTCAAACAGAGGTATAGAAGCTAGAGTTTTAGAGAAGGGAATTTCTCAGGTGGAAGAATCATGACATCACCTATGAGTTACAGCACATGAAGGACGTTATGTACTATAAGATTTCGCTCCGGATTATGAAGCGGGGGTGGCTTGTATAAGCAAAATATGAGTCTCAGTGAGGAGGCCGGCCTGAGTAGTCGATTAAAGGACGAAATCGTGACCGCGCTCCGCGTGCTGTGGCCCGGGCGTGGCGATTACAGCAGGAGGTATACGCGCACCCCTTCCCGGTGTACGGTCTTCACCTTCTTCCGCGCGAGCAAGTCGCCGAAAATTTGACCCAGCCGGTTGTCGTCCAACTTGGTAGCGGCGCTTATCTCTTCCCAAGTGCGCGAGCCCTCTCGAATAGCGTCCAGCACGCGCTGGTGCGGGTCGTCCGGCGGAGGCGAGGGCTTCCTCTTCTTCATAGAATTACAGAAAGCCCCATTACTTGGCCCCTTCCACATAGTGCACTTCCATGCGGAAGCCTTCGACCATTCGCCCTTTCATTCCCGGTGCGGGGGCTGTTTACATAACTACTAATACTGGCTGAGACGTGTAAGGCAAACATCTCACCTTCCTGCTGATATGGATGCGACACCTTGCTCCGGTAGAAAGATTCAGCTTTGGTGCCAGCACCTCCTGAAGCCGTAAATCCCTTCTGTGAGGTGATGCGTGTGGAATGTAGAGCCATGAGGGAACGGGCGCTGTACCTAAGCGCACTTCTAGTTCGATACGCAGCAGGTCAAAGACCTCACCCGGAGCAAAGTCGGGGTGCCAGAGAATGGGACTTGTTCGGTGATCGGGAGCGAGGACCAAAAGCGGGCTATCTAAGAGCAGGTTGATGGTTCCGCGGTGGCAGCCTGCAACTTCCGGGAACTCCGCAGCAATAGCGGGCAACTGGGCGATCAGATTCTGTGATGCCGCACCGATGCCGCGTTGTACTGTTCCGCTCACTGTATGTGTGTCCGAAACACATGAATACTCAAGTCGTGCGAGCGTCGCCGCCCCAGAATGCCTTGATGGAGTGGTCATACGATGTTCCACATGCTGCATCAATGATCGGCCTATTTGGTACACCTGAGTGGTAAAACTCGGTGCGCTGATTCTTTCTTGTCTCATACGCTTCTGCCTCTAAGCTGATGCTGTCCTGTCCACTTTTCATGCGAGCCGAGCGTGGGCGCTTGTCGGTGACGTTTACCTGTAGGTCGGATACAGCGGTCAGGTGGGGTGACCCGACCCGGACCATAGCAAAGGTCGTACCACTCGCCGGATGCGGGGAATTAGCCGGGATTGGTCGGTGTAGAAGAGTCAGGGAGAGGCGGGCGGTGGCGGGGTTCAGTCAGATTGCGACGCCGTACCGTGCGTTCTGACCGGTAGCCGAGTCGGCGTTGTCACGATCCCGCGCGGGGAGATGACGTTGGGAGTAATCGGATCGGCGAACCGGCGCTTTGTGCTGCTTGGGGCGTTGGTTCCCTAGAACGCAAATTCTCGTGATGTAAAAAAGCTTTTCAAACGTGGTTACGCTTGAGCTTCAAGCCGATAGGGGTTCTTGTATGGCCGCTGCCCCGTTATTATCTCGAACGGTGACGCTCCCGCGCCTCTCGCTGTCTTTTCTTCACGTTCTCTATAGCGTTGGCTCTCTCTTCCGCCGTGCGCTCTCTGTCGTTCTGCACCTCAAGAGTTTCTATCTCAAGCGGCTTCTCCCTCTTTAGCTCTAGTGGATCGCTTTCCGGTGCGCCGGGCGTCTCATGAAAGTATTGGTCACTCGCGGGCCGTTCAATAAACCCTTCAACCCTCATATCCGGTGGACGAAGCATCTGACCAAAAAGCCGCCTCCCTCGAAGCCTCATCTTGTATGCGCCGTAGGTCACTGACTTTGCGTAAAACGTGCAGCCGTGCCGTCGGTTCGTCTCCGGGATGTGGGCGCTGCTTGTGAGTTCGTTCGGGTGAACGACCCACCGCTCTTTTTCGTTTCCGTTCTCGTCTATGTAGTCTTGTTTCCCGATGTCCTTCGCCGCGTAGGTCGCGGTCTTCTCGGTGCCGAGTAGGAAATACATTTTATGCTGGCACATCCCTAAAAGCTCGGTCGCTACTTTCTCATTGTAAGCGTCTTCAAGGCCAGACTGGTCTTGATAGCCGATCACCAACACAGCACCCTTCGCGCGTCCCATCGTGGCAATCGGATCAAGGTTCAATTTTCCCGATTGTCTGATTTCGTCAAACACCATCCATGTGCGGCGCGTTGATGACTCTTTTTGATGGATCGTGATGAGTTGCCCCAAGCGCTCAACGATTAACTGGTTAATGGCATCGTGCGCCGTGCCTCTGGCTCCTCTGCCGAGTAACAAAATCGAGCCTTTTGTAGTCGTGAGCCATTCGGTCAAACTAAGGTGGCGCTCCGGTGGTATCTTCTTCCAGATGGCGGCAATCACTTCGTACCGCTCCATGTAACTGTAGAGCGTTGCGTCAATGCCTTCGGACGCTTTCCCCTTCTCTAAAATCTTTTGGATTAAGTGCCGTGTCTCAGGCGTGTCTTCGAGTAACTGCTTCATCCGGTCAAGGGAGCGCATGTAGAAGCACACATCCCACAGCGTCCACGGTTGGCCCAGAGCAATTAGCCCTTTTAAGACGCCCTTCAAAAGTGAGCGAGCCGAGTTACTCCAAAACGGATCGCCCGTCTCCTGAAGCGGAATGAAAATAACGGCGATCTCGTCAATCGTTCTAAAGTCTCGAAGATCACGCCACAGCTCCCACGCCCACGAGCGCTGATCAAACGGGTGAAGGGTTCTGACAAGCCCTCGCGCTAGTGATACATCAATGCCCATCCCGGCCAGTATCGGAAAGAGATTGCCGACCGCATCAAAGAGGATCGCCCGGTGGTCTCGGACGCGGCCTATCTTCGACAAAATGCTCTGCAAAAAAAGCCGAATGTTGACGCTCTTCCCGCTGCCCGGCGCTCCGACTGCGGCAAGGCTTTTTACTCCCGCCGAAAACGGATACCACACCCCGCCCCAGAAAAACGGATACAGGTCAAGAAGCGTTTTCCACCGTGAGCGAAGTTTTATCTTCCACGTCGGACGAAGCCGCTCGCCCCGCTCGACGCCTTTCGCCTCTCCGCCCCCTATCATGTAGGCCATCATGTACAGGATGCCGCCGACAAAGACCGACGCGACGTAGGGGAAAATTACCGTCGCCCCTTCGCCGGTATCGAGCGGATAGACGGCGGTGAAAAAGACAAACGCTAAGGCCGTCGAAAAGAAAAATACTCCGACCTCAAACAAAAACCTGACTATGCTTCTCACCTGCTTCTGCATGAGATTATCCCATTATCATCTATCGCGTTTTACTGTCTCCTCCTCGTAAATCTCTATCGAGTGAGACCACACCGCGCTCTTCCTCTGCCGTTGCGAAACCAAGAAAAGTTCTAACGACATAGGCGACAATCCGTATCAGAGCTACCGCGCTAAAGCCCGAAAGGAATGCACGGATAAGAGGCTCCATTTTCGGATATATGGTTTCGAGAATTGCGTGAAAGATGAGGCACACAATCCCCGTCCCGATGAGAAGAATAGGCCACTTAATCAAGGTGAGAAAACAACCCCGGAGACCATTACCGTAAACTATTTTTTTCTTCGCCATGAGCTTTTTTTCCTTCCGATTGTTGGAGAATTTTTTAAGTACGCTTAGCGCTTCGGTCGCCTCGTGCCTCTCCGTCTTGGCGCTGCCTTCGGTGGAAGAATCACGCCGCGCTCCTGAAGCTCGGCGCATTTCATATGAAATAACGCCTCGTCTTGCGCTACCGAATGAAGCGCCCACCGCTGCTTGTTTTCAGGGTCATCCGGTATCCACACGACATTCGTGTTAAGGCGCAGGAGACGCCTTAGCCAGAAGGGGCTAACCCCCGAAAGCGACCCGAACAAAAGAAGAATGAAGATGAAGGAGAACGCTAGAACGCGCTTCGTCATCGTAATTTTTCCATCAAGCTTTTCGGCCATTCTCTCCCGTAAATCAACGACTTTGGACAACATAGCGGCTAACTCCTTTCAGTAAGGCCGGGCCGTGCCATCTTGAAAACTCTTGGGGCGGCGAATCACCGCCCTAGAAAAATCCATCCGCTTTGCTATCTCCTCTTGCTTATGCAGAATGCGCGCTTGGTACTCAAAGCTATCGGGCATGAGGTACGTTCGGAAAAGAACGCAAAAGCGCCGGGATGTCAGAAGGCCAAGCAAGAGGAAAAGCGCGACATAGAACATGGTGGTGGTGGCAATTGTGAGCATGGCACCAGTGTTTCCCCTTTCGTTGAATTACTTGATATATCGTTCCCTAGTATCAATACTAGAAAACTATATGTCAAGTAATTCAAAGGGGTTAATTGATAGCTTTATTTTTCGCCTTTGTACGGAGTAACGGTTGCAAAGGGTTCTAGCTCTTCTGGAAGGGTCTTACCTACATAAACTGTGGAGTGCTTTCCGTTCACAGTCATTTGTTTATACCAGTAGATATATTTGTCTTTCTTTTGTTGATAGTAATTAACGGTTGGATTTGCCTTCTCTATACCTTCGGCGTCTAATTGTTTTTCCCGTTCCCTAATTAGAGCTTTGTACTTCTGAATATCTTCTCGTGTAGCGTTTCTTAAAAACCAATTCTCAAAGCTCGGCATTCTCTCAGTTGCAATATCACTTTGCTCTTGTTCCTTTGATTGACTCCGCTGCTGTGTATTTACCACTCCTTCCTCTTGATTATCCTGCCAGACTAAGTTTTCAAATATATTGTAAGCAAACTCTCCCAAATATATGTATAGGCGAACCAAGTCGGGGTCGTGTCGCGTTAAACCCAAAATGCTTAACGCATTGATGACCGCCCTATTGTAGATTTTACCTCCAATTGTAATCCGATAAATCGGCAATCGAAGCCTGCCTTCTTCATATTCCGGTGGCGATTCTATGCGGAGCATCTCATCCCAAAGAGCATCACCAAACTCAACGCATTTATCAATATATTCCTTGGCGTCGCCGCGCCTTTGGAGCCAGTATATTTCTAATGCTACCGTCACTCGATATGTGGTTTCATTAAATGTTATGCGCTTATCGCTGGCTTTATACCTACGTTTATAAAAGGCACGGAATAAAGCGCTCGTTTGCTCATGGCTCGTTTGCTCATCGCTCGTTTGCTCATTGTCGAAAACAATGGTTTCACTTAACAAAAACGGATTTTTATCCTCCCAATCAGGCATCGGGACTATCTCCTTTCAGGCTATCCTAGGCGACTCTTCAGCGACGACCTTCATTGCCTTAAATTTGAAATCTTTTAGCGCGTACGCTCTCGCTCCTCTTGCCTTCTCTCGAATGTCGTCGCCAGTTCCTTCTGCCGTGATTTGTGCATCTCGCGCGATAGCTCCGTGATGGTGTCGCCGGCGTCTCTAGCTTCGGTGTAAATTTTGGTCACGCCCCTCGTTCTACTCATCTGCACATAACTCAGTTCTCTGTCTTGCATCATCCCGCCCGCCAGCACATACGCTCGCTCGACCGTTTTGCCCTGTGCTTTGTGGGTCGTGATCGCATAGCCTAGCTCTACATGGTCGTAACGCTCCGGCGTAATTCTAACCACTTCCCCGCTATCGAGCCTCACTGTGAGAAGCCGCTTTTTTAAGTCTATCGCGTTCACGGTTCCAGTGTCCCCGTTATTGACTCCGTACATTTTACTATTGCGGGTGAAGAGTACCCGATCATTTTCATAAAGAATTGACTCTTTGATTTTGATCGACAGCTCGCCTAACTCGCCCCGGCCTTGCCTCGCTTCTTGCACTTGTCGATTAAGCGCTCCGGTCTCGGCCTTCGTGCCCGCAAGAATCAACCGCTCCTTGAAAAAGTTCGTGTCTTTCATCCAATCAGATACAAGCTCCCGCATCGCCTCTTTCCGGTTCTCCGCAACGTGCAAAAGGCCCCGCTCCGCATATGCTTTTAAGGCATTTCTCGTCTCCCCGAACGCGAAGTTTTTCGCCGCATCTCTTGCCCACTCTTCCCGCTGCCGCCTGATGTCTTTTAGTTCTGACTTTCCGACTCTCTCCCCTATCGCCTTAAATGGTGCGCCGTGCTCGATTGGTTGGAGCTGCCGTTCATCGCCGACGAGGACTATTTTTCCGCCGCCCGTATGAACGGCTTCAATCAAACGGCTCATCTGCTTCGTGCCGACCATCCCCGCCTCATCAATCACGAGTATCGCTTTGGCGCTAAGCGGACTTCCCTGCTTCTCGTCTTCCGCGCGCTCAATGTCCATCAATAGCTTGGCGATGGTTTGGCTCTTTATCCCCGCTCCGTCCTCCAAACCTTTGGCGGCGACTGCGGCAAGCGCCGCCCCTCTGACTTCGTAGCCTTGCGCCTCCCAAAACTCACGCGCTGTTTTTAACAGCGTCGTCTTTCCCGTTCCCGCCATCCCCGAAACGGCGTGAATACTCGCGCTCTCTTGCGTGATGTCGTAAAGCGCTTTTTTCTGTTCTTGATTTAGAAATGAAGGGATCGCTATCGTCGCCGTGCCCGGCGAATAGTTGGCCGACTTCTTAAGGTCTGACACTTGAGAAAGCATCTTCTCTTCGAGCGCGATTACCTCTTTTGTCGTGTAAAAATACTCGCCCTCCCACTTCCCTAAATTCACCGCCTCATGGGTCACGTACTTTTTAACCGCCGCGTGAACCTCATCGGCCCCAAGCCCTCGCCCCTGACATAGTTCGGCCACTCGCCTGACAAATTCTTTCTCGGAAAAGTAACTTTGTGTCTCGGTGATTTTTTGCGCCGCAGCTTCCGCCGTAAAAGATTTTTCAAGCTCCCGGTCGGTGAGCCTCGGCAGGGTCTGGGCTAAAACTTTCTCATGTGAAAAGCCGTGCGCTCGTCCCGCCTCTTGCCACTCGTCAAAAAGTAGCTCTCGCGCGACGTGCGCTTTTTTCTCTCTCGTCGTCACCGTAAAGTGCGCCGCTCTCGCCGCTCCTTTGGCCCCTTCTTTTTCCATTGCAGAAAGGATCACTTCCCGGCGCTTTGAAAACTCTTCGGCCAAAGCATGAGGCACGCCCGCTATTTCAAACGTGTCCTTTTTGCCTTGCTCGATTTCTACCCGAAGGCGCTTCTCTAGTTGCGCCGACAGCTCGGCCCGGTAGACGGCCCCGGCTGCCATTTTGTGACGAAAGATTTCATTCGGTTCTAGTGCTCCGGTCGTGCCGTCCTCTCGGTGGGTGGTGTTAATAGCTACGGCGTGCGTGTGTAAGTGAGGGTCTTGGGCGCGGGAAGTCCCATGCTCGAACATGGCAAAAAGAAGGTTGCACCTTTCATGCTCTTCCCCTCCTTTTCCCTTGCGGGTATAGCCTGCTTCCCGCTCAAGATAATCAAGGGCCTTCTTGACCGCTTCACGTTGCGCGTCTTGAATCTCTTTGCGGGTCAAATCATCTGAGAGCGCCCATAAAACACTCGCCGATTTCGGGGCGGAGAACGTCAAATCAAAACCTGCCCGCCGTGAATCCTTCCCGGCGTTCTGGACAAGCTTCTCCTTGCCGTCTTTCGTGTAGCCTTCGCAGAGTCTTAAAAACTCTTCCCGATTAACCTCTCCCCCTACCCCAAAACGCTCCGCTTCCGTCCCGTGCCAGATGCCGGGCGGCTCCCCTCCCGCGTGGTAGTAATCCTCTCGGGCGAGGTCAGCGTAGTACCTGCCCGAAGCGCCCCCGATTGATAACAACTCCCTTCACCGCCTTTCTCTCTTACCGCCTTCTAAACGTGTCGTTGATGTACTCCTCGGCCTCCGTCGCCGTCATCCCGGTTTGCACCAAAAGCATCTCAACACTGTTGACTAACCCCACCCGCAAAACTTCAAGCGACTCCTCCACACCTCCCAACCGCTCTTTGATTTTCTCCCGCTCGGCGTCGTCCAAATAGTCCTGCACAATACGCCGGGCCATCGGCCCCTCGGCCAATCCGTTATAGCTCTGGCCTAGTTTTCTAAGCCTCTTCCGGTAGTCGCTATCGAGCCGAA